>WNGG01006010.1_pt1 | contig 14056 bp, 11 predicted proteins | sample 5400661 | NCBI WGS metagenome assembly WNGG01 (sample SAMN13153372, study PRJNA577476) | soil metagenome | isolation source: 100 cm soil or saprolite under Garry oak tree replicate 1 | place: USA:California | collected 2016-06-15
GAGCTTTCCGTCTTTATCGTAATCGAACCAGATTGCGCTCGTAGAAAAGCCGGGATCGCCCACGCCGGCTCTCGAAGTCACGTCCTGGAACTTGCCGTTGCCCAGATTGCGGAACAAATGGTTCCCTCCAAGGCACGTGATGTAGATGTCATCAAAGCCATCGTTGTCGTAATCGGCTACGGCGCACCCGATGCCGTACATCTCGACTGCGAGCCCGGCTTCCTTAGTCACGTCGGTGAAGGTGCCGTTGCGATTGTTGTGATAGAGCGCGGGATAAGACTTCGGACCGGCGTGCCCCGGCCAGTTCGTCGAGTTGATGAGCAGGATGTCTTGCCAGCCGTCGTTGTCGAAGTCGATGAAGGCACAACCCGAGCCGACAGTTTCAGGGAGATACTTCTTGCCGAAAGCCCCACTGTTGTGTTTGAAGTGAATACCTGCTTGCGCAGTCACGTCGATGAATTGAATAGGTCCTGAATAGCGCGGCGCTTCAGTGGCGGGCGGCGCTTGGGCCTGAGTCGCCGACTGATCGGCTACTGAATCCTTCTGCTTTTCGGCAGTCGAGGACTGCTCGGTCGACGGCGCAGTTACGCAGCCGAGAAGCGGCGAGAGCAGTAGCACGACCGTAAACCGCAATATAAGACTCTTTTGCGCCATCAGCAAATTCGCAAAGGTTCAAAACTGAGAGGAGATCGTCTGCGTCCTGCAACGCAAGGATATAACCCAAGCCGCGTCGCCTAAAGAGAAATGGGAATTAGCCATACGAGTACTTTGTGTCTAATAGCTCATTAGTTGCACCGATTGGTGCAAGTTCAAACCTTGCGGAGACAGGGTGAGAATCAGCGGTCCACTCTATGCGAATCTGTCCGTCCACGGGCGGCCAAGGTTGTATTCGCGCGAATGGAACCCGTGGAGGAAAGGTCTCCGCATCGAACGGGAAGTGAGGTTCTGGATGCAATGCACCAATTGTGCTAAACCCACGTCCATCTAAAGCAATCAGTAATAATGCAGATACACCTCGTCGGCAGGAATCTACCTTATCAGGAGCGTTCTTATCACGCTGAATAAAAAGCGACCTTTCAAGCTTTGCCCTGAGAAATGACCGTGCAGAAAAGTCTCCTAGAGGGGAGCAAATCTCATAGCCTCCCAATAACAAATGGGTAACACCTTCGTCACTGAAGAAAGCATGCGCTCCGAAATGACACGATACAATCGCCAACAGGCGCGGCATTGAGTACTTTGATAGCTGGCGCAGCTTCTTGCTCACCGTTTGCTGCAACTTCCTGGTGGGGAGACTGAATGAACCGCCGCCATGCTTCAGGTCATTGGACCAGCCCGTGCGATTGGCTAGAGCTTCTGACTCCAGTGTAGTTGCTTCGATGATGAACTCCGGCATTTTTTTCGGATGGCAGATAAAATCAGGACCACCTTGACCGAGATCTTCTTTGTATTCGGGGTTAAGTTCAATGGAGTGCAACCAGGAAAAGACAACCGCCTCTGCTATTCCGGCTTCCTCGTCACTACTGTATCGCTGGTCGAATTTCTTGTGGTGAAGCACGTCGTAATGTTGCAGGAGGTAGTCACTATACGTCGATACCACTTGTTGAACGTGCAAAGACTTCTGCGGAGACCAAAGCATAAACTTTCCTCGCCAAGTTGAGCTGAACGGATTGATCAGCCTTGCACCATTTGCATGACGTCTGCAGGCCTCACATGGATTACTTTTTCGGATCGAGACTGGCGATTATGATTCTACTATCAAGAAACTTCATTCTGGCGCTCGGCGGCAACATCTTGGACGCTATTGCCGCCACTCGATAATCGGCCTATCTCCACGATACATCGTGAGAATACATGCTTCCATTCCGCTGCATTTAATCCTTGGTAGATATCAGACCCATCAGCATCTTCAGAGGAAGCAAGTAGACTTCTCTTTAAATAAAGCTCTCGTTCGATCTGCTTGATTTCGTTTATGAGATTAAGCCTTTCTTGTTGTTCCATAATTGACCTGCACGACTCAATGCGTAGCGATTAACAGAGCCTTTTCCATCTCTCGCGGAACTTCAATTGATACAAAAAGACTTGCGGGGTAGAGATAGTCTTCGCCCGTTTCATCTATGACCCGTATGTAATTACTCCTCGCTGCTGATTCATCAGGCAAAACCTGGTAGACAGTCCTCACCTTCAGGTCATCAACGTAACCACCATCGTCGATACAAATCACGAAGCGCGGCTCTGGCTTTCGACCTTTCATAAGAGGCGGGCGATCCTACGGAGACGTCTGCAGTAGAACACGTTGCACTTCACTCGGCAGTTCAAGCTTCATGAACCAGTCCGCTGGGTACAAGTAGTCCTCCCCGCTCTCGTCTATCACTCGCAAATCTCCGTCATTCTCAGCTTCCCCATCGGGCAGCACACGATAAATCTTATGCAGTTCCAAGGAGGCCGGATATTCGGAGTTATTGACGCAGACGACAAATTGCTTCGTGGATCTGTTGCTTCGTTTCATGATCTCAGTCCAAGTAACGTTTACGTTTGATTTCTTTCCTGCCTATGCCGTGTGCTTCGTACCAGTGCAATTCAGCAAAACGTATTCTACCACTAGCAAGGCGAACGAACGCAGCGCCTTTCATCTTTCTCCATCTGCCTCCGCCGTAACGTCTGCGAAGCCGGGCAATATCTCTGATGCGGCTGCCGACCGCAATAGGCTCGATATCAGTGATTTCACTGATTATTTCGAAGTGCATGCTTGCATATTTGATCAGCCACAACCATGAGACTCATGCGGACACCAAGGACACCGTCTGCATTAGCTACCTGAAGGCCGCGTAGAGTTTGCTCCGAGGCTTAGAGCCGACAGCTACAGAAACGTGCTCGTGAATCTGCTGGCGCTCGTTGTTGTCCTCCGGATGAAGCTGACGGTAAGGCCCGGTGATGAATTGAGCTGACTCGTCGGCTTTGAATCGCTTGTATAGAGCCTGCTCACGAGCTGCTAACTCCGAATTGCCCAGACCCTGATAGCAGAGCATCAAGTTGTAGTGCGCCTGCAAGTCTTCGGCGTCGATCTTGAGAACTCTCTGAAGCTCTACGATGGCGGGGCTGTACTCTCGTTTCAAAAAGAGTATCCGCCCGATTTGATTCACCACCACGCGATCGCGCGGATAGAGCGCCGCCGCCCGGCGTGATTCCTCAAGAGCTTCGTCGTATCGGCCCAAACTCTTCAGCACTGTGCCAAGGAAGAAATGAGTCTTCGCCAGATTCGGATCCACTTCCAAGGCTTTGCGGAGAAACTTCTCGGCTTCTTCCATGTTGCCTTCTTGAATCTGAGCTCGAGCGACGTTCACCCAACCGTCGGCATAATCCGGATCCGTCTCGGTGACTCTCAAGAAAGCCGTTTCGGCGCCTTTCAAGTCTCCCTGCAACAGCAAGCCTATGCCGTAATCGTTCCAGCGCTCGCGCACTGATTTGTCGAGGAATGATTTTGTCTCAGGAAGCGAAGCGTCCCGAGGAATCACCTTCAACGAGGTTTCCTGATACGCCATTACCGTGATCGGAATGTCGGGAATCGCTTTGATCTGTCCCGATACTCTCGAAGTGTCGCCGCTGAACACCCATCGCCCGTCGTCGTGCGCAGGCGTCAGAGAAAAGTTTTTGTCGCCGGCGTCGCGCACGCCGGCGAACGCCCATTGCGTGTTCCACCAGGCGAACTTCCGATAGTTGACTTTGGCCCGCAGGTAAATTCTCTCGCCGCAGTTTTCGGGAATGTTCAAACGATAATGAATCGTGTCGGCCGCGCCCGGGGGAACCAAACGCACGTAAGCCACAGACCGAGTCATCCACGCGTTGCGCTTGTTAATCGGGTTGCCATGCTCGTCCAGTTGAAGGCTGCGATAGAAGTGTGCGCCCGGCTCGACAGGCCCTCTGCCACTGTCTCCGACCTCACCGCTGTGAAAGATCTTCTGGCCCCTGTCGTCGACCGCTTCGAGCTCGACCCACACATCAAACGCGTCAACCGTCCCGCCGGGAAAGAAGTGCCCCACCTTTCGAGTTCGCACAACTACTTCGACGCGAACGGATTCGCCGCGTCGAACGGTCGCGTCGACTTTATCGAGCGGCGCGATGACTTCGACCGGTTGCGCGATGAAAGCTTGACCCGCGCCGAAGTTCGCCGATTCTTCTCCGATCGCAAACGTGCTCGCGAGTCGTGGCTCTTCCTGAGCGGTGTTCTTCTTTTCGTCTTTCGCCGCGGGCGCAGCAGTGCGAGCGATGCCGAAGATATCGATCGAAACTTGCCCGTCGCGCAGAAAGTCTTGAGTCACCTTCAACTGCTCGTCGTCGTGATTGACGAACGGTAATGCGGTGTTGGCGCCGGGGAAACGATGCGAATGAATCTTGCCGTCTCGCGCTCCCGGGTCTTGTGATGCGACCAGAGGCATGTGGCAATCGGCGCACTTTTGAGGCTTCGGCGGATAGTAAAACGACCGCGCGCCTTCGCCCGAGACTCCCGAGGCTTGCCAATTGTCATACTCATTGAAACCCCGGAACCAGCGATAGTTATTCACCGGCACATCAAGGTGAACCTTGTGACAGGATGAGCAAAACTCGGGCGTCTTCGTCGTGTGAAAGCTCTTCAAGAAAGTCTCGCGGTGCGGTTGCGGATCGATCTTCAGCAGGTAATCGTGCGCCCACCTGAGCAGCTTGTTGTCGCTGGTCGCAAGATCGTGCAAAGGGGGATACTCGATGGTGAAGTCGCCTTGACCCATCGTGCTTTTGACGTGAACGATCGAGTGACAAGACGTGCAGCCCAGTCCATTCTGCGCCTCAGGAGTATCGATCTGTTCCTTGATCGGGCGATCAAACCGGCCATTGAAGAACACGGCGTGATCGTGACAGCCCGCGCACCATTTCGACGGGCGCGTTCCGATCACGTCTTGCATGTATTCGATGGACTTTCGGTACCACTGATTGTTGAACGAGCCGAAGTGATGCGCCGACGAATTCCACTGATCGTAGATGTCTTTGTGACAGCGGCCACATTCCTTGCTGGTCATGAAAAAAGTGGAGGGAATGGTGTGGCCCACGTTTGTTTCGGCGGACGACGGGAAGAACGGGCTATCGGGACCAGCGCCTTCGCCTTCCATTGCTAGAGGAACAATGTCGGGATTAACAATGCGGCTTCGCGCGTCGATTGCGTAACGGTTGTAAGCTGTCGAAGCGACAGGAAGAACAAAGACCAAACAAGCGATCGCCGCATAAATGAGCGGCCTTTGTCGAGAAGCCGAATAAGTCCGGGCTGCTTTCAAGAGAACGAGAAGAAGCGGGATTGATCCCGCCACCGCAAAAGCAATGTGCGTGTAAAGCGCCCAGCGATAGGGACGAGTTGCGCCGAAGCGCATCATGAAGAAGCCGAGCGCGGCGCTGACGGCAAGCGCGAGAATCGCAACCGTCATAAGCACGGAGAAGCTCCTGAAGCGACGTACCGCGTAAGGCACGAATGCGGTCGTCAGGGCCACTCCAAGCACCAAGTGCAGCACTACATTACCAAAGTAAAGACGCGTCGGGTCAGCGTAGGAAGCCAGGTACGAGCTGTTGATCAACAAGACCAGGTAACCTATTACCAGAAACTTTGAGACTGTTCTCGGAGCTTGTTGCTTGCTCATGCTTGTCACTAAGTTCAGAGTTCAAGCTTTAGCTTGCTACCCGCGCGCAACCTGAAGGCTGAACTCTGAACAGTTACTTCGCGGCGATCACAACGTAGCTGCGTTCCGCATAGAGGCGAAGCGCGCCGCCCTCGACCGACATCATCAGCGGACGAGGCCGCCGGATCGCTGAATCCTTCGTTGCGCTTACTGACATCAATTGCTTGCCGCCCACGTCAAAGACGTTGAACTTGCCGTCATCGGTGAAACCGAAGCCGTACGCTCCAGCGCCGAGCTCCTTGCCGCCGACGCTCACCTTCGAGTCGGTGATGAAAAAGCCTTGGTACTTCGCTCGCACTTCGGTCGAGTAGCCCGAGGTGTCCACCAGTCCCGCGATGACGTATCGGTTCGAGCCGAACCGCGCGGCTGCCGAGTTGCGCATTTGCGTAGGCGCGCTCTGGCCCTCAAAGTAAAAGCTGGTCGGAACGACGCGGTTGTGCTCCGCCCCGCTCAAGACTACCGCTGTCTCTTGCGCGGTAACGATCGGTGCGAAAGCCGTAACCAGGACGGTCACAAATGCGGTCGGAAGCATCCTCGATTTCATAGCCCTCCTCTTGAGCGGTGATGACGCGCTCACATCGGCGCGACTGTCTTCCTTGAACCTTTGGTTTATGAAGAATACATCAACGACGCGAGAAGGGGAAACGTTGCTTCGCTTCTTCGATCAACCGGTTATTTCCCTCGTACGATAGATGTTCCGGGTCATCATTATCCAGCGGAGGGGGATAAATGTGAGTCGAATACACCGGATAAGCCTCGGTTCGCAAGTGCGCCAGCATATGATGCCCGCGTCGAGTCTTGCGCTCGTGACGAAGCGCGGTGATATCAATCGGCGCAACTACGATTCGCTCGCCGGGACCGGGAGACGCTTGCGCAAGCAGCCGCCCATCGTAATCAACAACCTGACTGCCGCCTGGCCACGAGTACGGGGGATACATCCTCAAGCTAGCGCCCTGATTAGCTGCAACGACATAAGCGATGTTTTCAATAGCCCGACAGCGATTAACAACCGTCCACCAATCCATGGGCTCGGTTGCGCCCCACGGATCCATATAAGCTGACACACGTACCAGCACCTCGGCGCCATTCACCGCAAGCTGGCGAATCGCTTCGGGAAACAGCCAGTCGTAGCATATCGCGCAACCGATTCGGCCGATAGGTGTGTCCGCAACGGGAAACAACGGCTCGTCATACCCTTCAAGATCGTGCGGACTCGTGTGGACCTCGTACGGGATCCACGTGTTCACCTTGCGATACCTGTAGAGCACGCCTGCGGGTCCAATCAGACAAGTCGTGTTGAAGACTCGGCCCGGCCACTTTGGATCGACTTCCAGCATCGACCCGGTCTGAATGTAGATTCCGTGCTCGCGAGCTTTCTGTTCCAGGCGTTCGGTGTGTTCGTTCGGGATTGGGATCGCCAGCTTGTCGATCAATTCTTTGACTGTTTCAAACACCGGAGCGGCGTGAGCGAATTCAGGAAAGACGACCAGCCTCACCGGCAAGAAAGGGGCGCTGCCCTGAACCGCGGAGTCGATCATCGAGAGCATACGATCGGTGTTCGCCCGCATCTGGCGACGCTCAGTGGGATTGGGGAGATCGGTCTGACAGGCCGCGACTGAATAACGAATGTGTTCCATTTCAACCTCTCGCCACCAAGACACAAAGTCTCGAAGCTGCACAAAGTTTATTGGCTTGGTGCTGCTTTGTGGCTTTGTGACTTCGTGGCGAAATCCCATTCCGTCGTCTCGATCAGCGGAATCGGTGATCGCACAATGCGCGTGTTGTATCGCTCGATGTACTCTCGACGCGCGCGAGTCATCGGATAAGATGCCCTAGTTAACGTATACGGATAGCTCTCCATCGCATGAAACGGGAGCGGCGCCACTTGATCGGGACTCGCTGAGTTGATGTCCATCTCTTTGCTGAAGCCGTCGGCGTAGAGTAAGAACGTCCGCTTCCAGCCCGTGCGAAGGGGACGCAGCTTCGTCGCGTCGAACGAGAGCGACATCTCGTCGCCTGGTTTCGAGATCACAAACATATCGTCGCTGCGCGCCAGCAACTCTCGCACGTCGCCTTCCCGGGTGTACCGGCCCGCCATCACTTTCCACGGCGACGTGTATGACACGCGGTCGTAGTCGTAGATGAAAGGTTCGCGGCCGTCGGGCGCCACTTCCGCCGAGTATCCTCGCCAATGAAGATCAGCCGTTAACGGATCGAGTCGCGTCATCCGAACAGGCACATTGCCGCTGGATGTGTCGATTAAGATTTGATCCCAATAGATTCGCATGTTGGTCACGATGCGGACCTCGCGATTCGCGGTTGGAAACTTGCCGGTAAGATCGACCACTATCGTCTGCGGCCTCCCAACTGGAATGCCGATGTCGGCGATCGCCGTATGCCATTTGCCTTGCGTGTCTTTCACCTGAAGCTCGGGCGGCCTCAAGCTCGATCCGCTTTGAGAAGCCGCGACGTTGTCACTTGAAAAGGCGTAATCAGTCCAACCGGTCAGCAACAGCACAGTGCGGCCTTTCGACGGCTCGCCTAGATCAAGCGTGAGTGAATGCGACTCGGCATAACCACGAATCTTCATCAACGCGAAATCATCTGGATACCGCCGGTCGAGTTTTGCGATGCGCTCCGTCACATCGTGTCCGCGATCGTCCATAGCGGACCTCGGCGGATGCGCGTTGCGAGTCGTGAACAGTTTGAATGGGCGCGGCGGGTCAGTCATCCCTTCGTTTGGATAGACGTCAGTGTCGGCCGGGTGGTCGATGGCGATCAGTTGAAGCCGATCGACATAGAGTACTTCTTCGAGTTCATTGGTAACGCGAATCTCGTAGCGACCATTGCGCGCCTTGAGTTGATCGTCTCGAATGCGAACATACTCGTCGGGGTCAGGATGGTTGCGGACGCCGGGCACTTCCAAATAGCCCATCTCACCGCCGCCCATGAAATCAGTCACGAACTCGAATCGCTCGCCGTTCCAGGTATAAAGATAAGGACACGACGAAGGCTTGCGGTCAAGCTCAGTGATTTTCAATGCAAGCGGGGCTCCTGCCGCCGCGCCAGCGATTTCGGTTTCGGCTTGAACGATTCCCGCGGGCCACAGGACTCGAACAGCATCAACGCCGGCGCGTTTGCCTAGTCCGAAGATAATGTCCGCCGGCGCGGGCGCAGGGCTCGTGGAGTAAGTCTCGAGTTTCTGCCTGAGACTTCCCGAGCGGGCTTCGATTTTGGATCCGACACCGGAGCGATTGCTAACCTTACCCGTCAGTTGAACTTTCAACGAGCGGTTTCGATTGCCTCCGTCGTTTCTGGAGATCTTCAGATCGCCGGTGGCTACTCTGAAGATCAGATCGGTATCACCATCTCCATCGATGTCCGCCGAAGCCAACGCGCGTGGAAACTGTCCTTTGAGAAGATCCGTCGCTACAGCACGAGCACTGGCATCTTCCCACTTCGATCCGAGATTCCGAAACACGCGAGGTGTCTGGTCGGCGAGCACCACGAGGTCGAGCAACCCGTCGTTGTCGTAATCGATGAACTGAGCCGCGACCGCTTTCTCTGCTGCTGCCGGCGCCGGCACGGTAGAAAAGTGACCCTTTCCGTCGCTCATTGCGAGCAGGCCCACACCGTCGGCTCTCCCGAAAAAGAAATCAGTGAAGTCATCTTTGTTTACGTCGCCGGCGGCCGCGCAAGTGAATCGGCCTTTGACGTTCAATCCGACTTCGGCGGCGACATCGCGAAACGTGCCGTCGCGTTGGTTGCTGAACAGCGTCGGCGCCGCGCCGTAGTTCAAAACGAGCAGGTCAATATCGCGATGATTGTCGAAGTCTGTGGGCACCACCGCGACCGCGTGACCACCCGATCCTGTTACTTTCGCCGCTGCAGTGATGTCAGTGAATTTGCCGTTGCCGTCGTTGCGAAGCAGAAGATTCGGCGCGCCGGCAAAATCGTCAGGGAACACAAGAGTGCGACTGGCATCGCCCGACGGTGTCTTCGAGAAATCAACAAAGCCGGCGAGGAAGATGTCCAGGTCGCCATCATGATCTACATCGACGAATGCAGCCGATAGCGCAAGATAAGGATAAGCGGAGATACCAGCGGCTGAAGTCACATCTGAGAATTTTCCGTTGCCATCGTTGTGATAAAGGGCGAGACGACCGTGCCCGACCACAAATATATCCGGCCGCCCATCGTTATCGTAGTCACCTGCGATTGCAGAGATTGCAGTGACGCCCGGAATTCCCGTCCGCAAGCCGGATCGGTCTGTCACATCAACGAACTTCCCGCCATCGTTTCGATAGAGCGTCAAACCTCGAGGCCCCACGTCGAGTAGATCCATGTTGCCGTCGCCGTCAAAGTCGAACAGCACTGCGCTGCCAGAGAGGCTTTCAACGATCTGACGCTTGAACGGCTCATTTATTTCGCTTGCCTTGAAGCTCTGCCCGAGCGGGCTTCTACTCGCCGCTCTTGGCTCGACATCGGCACGTTTTGCCAGCACACTTGAAGTCGCATCTGTGAAAGTTACGTCCGGTATTGCGGCATCTACTAGATCGGGCTCCGCTCCAGTCGAAGTGATCGCTTCACTGTAACGGCCCTGCTCGAGATAATTCTGCCCGATCGTTGTTCCATAACCTTTCGCGCGCAGCACTTGAAACTTCTGCATCATCGCCTGACCTTCCGGGCGTTCGCCTGAACGTGTGAGCGCGATTGCCAGGTTGTAAGTCGCAGTGATGCTGTAAGGCTCACTCGCGAGCGCTGTGCGAAAGGCCGCGATCGCTTCGGCGTATTTGCGCTGCTGCATGTAGAGCTGGCCGAGATTGATATTCGCTCCCGGGTCCTGCGGATCGATCTTAAGCACGCGCCCGAATTCCCCTATCGCATCAGTCGTTCGATTCTGCGAACGCGCGATGAGCCCGAGAATGTAGAGCGCCTGAGGCGAGGCCGGGATAACTTCAACGGCTGCCTTCGCTTCACGCAACGCGCCCTCTATGTCAGGTAAGTTGTAAAGCGCAATGGCTAGATTCACGCGAGCGAGCGACAAACCGGGATCGAGCTTCAACGCGCGGCGGAACTGGTCGGCGCCCTCTTTGTACTTGAATTGCTCGAGCAGCGCGACGCCTATGTTGTTTGCGCGATACGCGTCTTCCCGCGCCGATTGAATCGATGTCTCAAGTTCCGCCGATGGTGGATGAATGCCAAACCAAACTCCGGCGAGGGCGACGCCTAACATCAAAAGCCATCCAGGTCTCATAAGCGTGCAACGTTCCAGGGATGATTCGTTTATAATACCAACCGCTCGGGCTGACAAGTTGAACGCCGGCAGCAGACCGGTTATCGTTGGCAACTTAGAGGGTTAGAATCTCGGAGGGGTTGATGCTCGGTCAACGTTGGATACGCTGGGTGCTTTTGCTTACACTGACACTGGCTGCTCTTGCGGTGGTCGTAATTCCTGCCTGGTTCATACAGCCGTTCAAGCTTCAGACGCCTTCAGCATTGAGAATGTCGTACACGCTGCGACATTGGTCACCGCTTCTGACTGTTGTGGCATTGGTTGCCGCATTGGCGATCGCGGCATCGCTTTGGAAGCAGGCTCGCGGCTGGTGGCGGAAGATGCTTCTCATCTCTCTTTTCCTCCCACTGCTGTTGGCAACCTGGTTTGCTCGACAGAATCATTTCGAATGGATGTTCAAGCCACTTCCTGGCGTCGCGTTCGCATCAGCTAATGAAGCCGGCTTTGTTTCTGATACCGATATGGTGTTAGCAGTCGAGATGAATGGTGATGCCGTGGCATATCCGGTTCGGCAGGTAGCCTATCACCACGTAGTGCAGGATACGGTCGGAGGCGTGCCGGCTCTCGTGACCTACTGAACGCTCTGCCACACCGGTCTGGTGTGGGAGACTCCTGTTTCAGATCCGAGTCCGAAGTTCCATCTCGCCGGAATTAATAACCAGAACTTCATCATGCAAGACGAGGGGACCGGCTCGTGGTGGCAGCAAATCACCGGCGAGGCAATTCTCGGCCCCGCCAAGGGCCAGCGTCTGAACGCGGTTCCGCACGATGAACTCTCCTTTTCGGTTTGGAAGCGAGAGCATCCTGATGGACGAGTGTTGCGGCCTGATGACAGCAAACCTTGGAAGCGGTTCTCGGAAGACTGGGAAGAACATACGGCGCGGTTCCCTGTTCCTCCGCCGCTCGACTCCGATGCCCGATTGAGCCCGCGCACTCAAATCCTCGGGATCAAGATTGGCGGCGTCGCAAAGGCCTATCCTCTTTCCGCAATTCAACACCAGAGCCCGATAGTCGATTACATCGCTGGCGTGCCGTTGGTGATCGTGATGGCTGAGGACGGTAAATCCTTGCGAGCCTTCGAAAGAACAGTTGACGGACAGACTCTGGAGTTTTTTGCCAAGTCAGATTCTCAACCCCTTCGGCTTGTAGACGCGGAGACCGGCAGCCAGTGGGATTTCACCGGTAAGTGCGTGAGTGGGCAACACACCGGGCGGGAGTTGAAAAAGATATACTCACTTCGCGACTACTGGTTCGACTGGAAGGTCTACAATCCCGACACAGATATCTATCACTGACCGGTCGCGCGGCCCGCGAAATCACCACCCAAACTTTTCGTTATCATAACGATAAAAACAATTCGTTTTACAACTAACGGACTTACCACTATAAGATATGATTAAGGGTATGAAAGGCTGATAATGGACGAAGAAGACCGGGCCCCGGTCACCCTCACCGAGATTTATCATCAGGCCGACTCTTGTCAGCGCACTGTCGGGCTCGGAGCCGAGCGTAGCCGCGTATTCGAGCAATTTCTACCGCTTGAGAATTACAGCGACGTCATAATTACGGGATGTGGCTCGTCGCATAACCTTGCGATGTGCGCCTCTTTCGCGTGGAGCGAGATGCTAGGAAGGCCGGTCCTCGCGGTTGCCTCGTCGGAGCTTGCGCACTTCCCGGAGCACTACCTAAAGGGGGAATCAAAGCCTCTGGTAATCGCGATCACTCGAAGCGGCGCCACGACTGAAGTCAAGCTTGCAGTGGAGAGGTTGAAACGAGAATACGACAGTCGGGCGCTAGCAATCACAAGCGACATCGGAGACGTCGCGAGTATCTGTGACGCTGAGATCAACTTCACCGAATGTCGTGAGCGGTCAGTTGTGATGACTCAGGCGTTCACTTGCATGCTGACAGGTCTGTATCTGATCGCCGACGGCGCGACCGGGTCCGGTCGCGCTGATGAAATCAAACAGCTTCCGGGTTTGATCGACGGGGCCCTCCGTTCCAACGAGCACGATCTTCGAGCACTCGCCGAGGATGAGACGATCGAGCGGTTCTTTTTCCTCGGTTCGGGTCCAATGAAAGGCCTCGCGGATGAGTGTGCGTTGAAGATTACCGAGATGGCTTTGGACACCGCGTTCAGCTATCGAACGCTCGAGTTTCGCCACGGCCCAAAAGCCACACTGAATTCGTCGGATCAGGTGATCATCTTTCCCGTGCCAGCCGAGCGACAACACCTGGACACGTTGCTTGCGGAAATTGAAGCCACTCAAGCTCGCGCAAAAGTGATCGACGAATCCGGAATCCGAAATTCGCAATCCGAAACCTTTCTTCCCGCGTTGTACGCGCACGTAGGGCAGTTGTTAGGTTACTGGCGGGCCACGGCCCGCGAATTAAACCCGGATGCGCCGCGTCATCTGGCGCGCACCGTGGTGTTGAATGTGTGAACAATTAACAATATCCAAATAGTAGGTTTTCGATGTCCAAGATCCTCACAAGCGCAATCGCAGAAACACGGGGCCGACGCGCGACCTCCGGACGCCCGCTCGACCAACGCAGGCCGTCACACGAGAAGCTGTTCCTCGGTATAGACGGGGGCGGCACCAAGACTCACGCCGTCATTACCGACTCGTCGTTCCGCGTGATCGGCCAAGGCTTCAGCGGCGCGGCGAACCCACTGCGCGCCGGACTTGAAGAAGCAGTCTCGCACGTCGAGCAGGCAGTGTCGGACGCCTGCGAGCAAGCTGGTATCGAGCTTGAAGACATAGACTCCGCATGCGCTGCGATAGCGGGCATCAATCACCCGATTCATTATCACACCATGAAAGACGCTCTAGACGACGCATTACAGATTGCCGGACTCGATCTGGTCACCGACGCGCGAGCTGCGCTTGAGGGCGCGCTCGACGGCAAGCCTGGAGTGGTTGTAATCGCGGGCACCGGATCGATCGCCATGGGTATCAACCAGACCGGGAGGCAAGCACGCGCAGGCGGATTTGGGCCCACGTTGAGCGATGAGGGATCAGGATACGACATCGCGCGGAGAGCTTTGCAGGCTATGGTTTCT
>WNGG01017234.1_pt1 | contig 14056 bp, 14 predicted proteins | sample 5400661 | NCBI WGS metagenome assembly WNGG01 (sample SAMN13153372, study PRJNA577476) | soil metagenome | isolation source: 100 cm soil or saprolite under Garry oak tree replicate 1 | place: USA:California | collected 2016-06-15
CCCTACGGCGGCGGCCGCTTCCTGAGCCTCTTCTCACACAAGAAGATCGACACCCTGGCTCTCGAGTATCGCGATTCCGACGGCGGCTTGCGCGGCGCGCTCTTTCGCATGCCCAAGGGTCAGGCCGATGCCATCGCCGAGCAACTGATTTCGAGCGGCGCTAAGGTCGAGCCGGCTCGGCCCGTTCCCGGCGAACCCGGGTATCAGCCTCCCAAGCAGCCCGAAGGTCCGCCCGCTTCCTCCAAAGGCGCGCCCTCGGCGAAGCCCCATACGGCCCCCGTCTCGGTCGGAGCCCTCCAGCTCGACCGCGTCGAATCCGAAGAATTTCAGATCCCCTTGGAATTTCGCGTCGCCATCTACGAGCGCATTCTCTCGGAAGTCCGCACCAAGAAGACCTCTCCCCCGATCTTTCGCGCTGGCGATCGTCGCGCCGATGCCGCCAGCGATCTCGCGGTGATTCATCTGAACATCACGAAGTTCAGTCCGGGCAGCGAGACCGTCCGCGAAGTCACTACCGTCGCTGGCGCCACGAAGATCACCGTCCATCTCCGTCTCGACGACCGGTCGGGCAAGGAACTCTTCGCCCAGGACGTCTCCGGCAACGTCCACTTCTTCGGCGAAAACCTTCGTGCCACGTTGAATCTGGCGCGTCGCGTCGCCGGTATCATCGAGCAAAACGTTCACGGCAAGGCGGCTTCCGCTGCCGCTTCATCGAGCGGCTCCGGCCACGGAAACTGATCCATTGCCTGATTTTCTCCTTTATCGCAGAACAATTCTCGGCCTGCTATGCTTGCGGCCCGATGGAACTCCGCCCGGAGCCGACCGAAGGTCCGCTGACCGCCGAAGAGCTGCAACTGGCCGCGCGCAACCGCGGTCTGCCGCTCGAAGCGCTGCGCTATGACCTGACGCCCGCCGGCCTCCACTACCTGCTCGTCCACTTCGATATCCCCGACCTCGATGCCGTTTCCTGGCGCCTGCGCGTCGCCGGAAACGTCGCTCGGCCCCTCGAGCTGAGCCTCGACGACATCCGCGTGCGGCCCCCGCAAACGATGGCCGTCACGCTCGAATGTGCCGGCAACGGTCGCGCCCGGCTGCTACCCCGCCCAATCAGCCAGCCGTGGCTCAACGAGGCCGTCAGCACGGCTGAGTGGACCGGCGCTCCCCTCGCCGCCATTCTGGAAGACGCCGGACTGAAGCCCGATACCGTCGAGCTGGTCTTCATGGGTGCCGACCACGGCACCGAGAAAGGCTACGAACATGACTATGCTCGCAGCCTGGTCGTGGCGGACGCGCTGCGCCCCGAGGTCTTGCTCGCCTATGAAATGAACGGGCGGCCGCTCGAGCCCCAGCACGGCTTCCCGCTGCGCCTCGTGGTCCCCGGCTGGTATGGCATGACGCACGTGAAATGGCTCTCCCGGATTGAAGCCGTTCGCACGCCCTTCGACGGCTACCAGCAGAGCGTCGCTTACTTCTATAAGAGCCACGCGGACGATCCCGGTACGCCGGTAACGCGCATCCGTCCTCGCGCGCTTATGATCCCGCCCGGTTTTCCCGATTTTCTCACTCGCCGCCGCATCGTCGCGCGCGGCGTTGTCGTAGTGACGGGCCGGGCATGGTCCGGATACGGACGGGTCGCGCGCGTGGAATTCGGCGCCGATGCACGCTGGACGGACGCGGCCACTGAGCCGCCCCGAGGCCCGTTCGCCTGGTCCCGGTGGACGGCCACGTGGAACGCCACCCCGGGCGAGCACATTCTCTCCTGCCGCGCCACCGACGCTGCTGGCAACTCCCAACCCATCCAGCCGCCCTGGAACTATCAGGGCATGGGCAACAACCTGGTTCAGCAGGTCGAAGTTCTGGTCCGCTGACTTTGCTGGCGTTTTTCCTCGTAGCGGGCACACAATACTGTCGCGCCCGCTCCGCTCCGTTGTCCCCTCTAGGCGGGTGCCCTCGACAAGAGCGAAGGCGTCTAGTCCCAAGTTTTCTGAACTAATCAAACAGGTCCGGCTGTTCCCGCGTGATGAGGTCCCACAGCGGCTGAAACTGAAACCACCCCGTTTCGTGCGTGCCCACTTGCGCACGCGTCTTCAGCGCGTTCTCACGGTCGATCGCCAACGGTTTCCCTGCGGCTTCCGCCAAGAGCTGCGCGTGGCAGCTCCGGTCCATGGTGATGAACCACCACGCAGCTTCATCCACGGTGTGCCCCACCGTCAGCAGGCCATGATTGCGCAGGATCGCCGCCTTGTGATTTCCCAGGGCCTTCGCGATGCGCTCGCCTTCGCTCGTTTCATAGACCACGCCCGTAAAATCGTCGAACACAGCGTGGTCCTCAAAGAACGCGCAGGCATCTTGTGTGATCGCATCCAGCGGCCGCCCGAGCGACGCCCAGGCCTTGCCGTACAGTGAATGCGAATGCGCCGCGGCAATCACGTCCGGCCTCGCGTGGTGGATGTTCGAGTGGATTGCGAACGCGGCAACATTCACCGGGCGATTGCCCTCGACGACTTCGCCCTTCGCGTTCACCAGGATCAGGTCGGACACCCGAATGTGGCGGAAATGCACCCCGAAGGGGTTCACCCAGAAATGGTCCAGCCGCTCCGGATCGCGCGCCGTAATGTGCCCGGCCACGCCCTCGTCAAAACCGAATTTCGCAAACAGCCGGAACGCGGCGGCGAGCCGCTCCTTGCGGTGGCGGCGTTCCTCCTCGACCGTGGCGAATTTCGGAATCGAGGGAATTTTGAAGACGCTAGCTGGTGCGGCGCTCACAGGTCACCTCGTGCGGAAAAGTAGTGCCGTTCCAACTAAATGAACCGAACAAAAAAACGTGCACTTCCAAATCTAATCTGCGAAGACACCAAGAAAGAAGTTGCCCACAATAAGTTGGAACGGCACTAGCCGGATTATAGCACCGCGCCGCTACCCCATTCCTACAGACGCATTCGTCGCCCCACCGCGGGGCATTTCCGAATCCCGCTCCGGCCTGTATAATATCGTTCTGGAGGAATGGGCTTGTGCTGATGATCCGTCTGAAGAGGATTGGCAAGAAGAAGAAGCCGTTTTATCGCGTTGTCGTCATCGAAAAGAGTCGCGCCCGCGATGGCCGCGAGGTGGAAAACGTAGGAACCTACGATCCCCTGAAAAAGCCCGCGGAGATCAAGCTGAACTCGGAGCGCGTCAAGCATTGGCTGACCCAGGGCGCCCAGCCGAGCGATACCGTCCGCAGCTTCATCCGCAGTCAGAAGATCGCCTAACGCATCGCCCGCCTTGCCCGGTCTTCGTTCCGGCGCGCACCGGAACGTCACTTGAGTTCTCGTGGAATCCAGCTCGCGCGGAGGTGCACGATGAAGGAGCTGGTCGAGGTAATTGCGAAAGCGCTTGTGGACCATCCGGAAGACGTCGACGTCAAGTCGGTTGACGGCCAGCAGGTCACCGTGCTGGAGCTGCGCGTCCATCGCGAAGATCTCGGCAAGGTGATCGGCCGGCAGGGCCGCACGGCCAAAGCCATGCGCACGATTCTGGGCGCAGCCGGCATGAAGCTGCGAAAGCGGCTCACGCTCGAGATTCTGGAAGATTGAGCGACGCGCCCGAGAGTTACGTGACCCTCGCGCGGATTCTCCGCCCGCGCGGCGTCAAAGGCGAAGTCGCGGCAGAGATCCTTACCGACTTTCCCGAACGCCTGACAAAACTCCCCGAAGTGTTTTTAGCCGATGGCAAGGCGCCGCCGCGCCGCGTTGGGGTCAAGGCTTGCTGGCTCAGCCAGTCCCGCGGTGGCCAGGCGATTTTTCATTTTGTCGGCTGCGATTCGATCGAGGCGGCTGAAAAACTTCGTGGCCTTGAAGTGCAGGTGCCGCTCGCCGAGCGCGCCCCGCTTTCCGTCGGTCGCTACTACGTCTCCGAGCTCATCGGCTGCGAGGTGTTCCAAAACGGCGTCCGCATCGGCGTTGTCCGAGACGTCCAATTCCCTGGCGAGCCAGACGCTCCCGGCACCCCGCTTCTCGTCATCGAATCCTCCCGGGGAGAATTGCTCATCCCTCTCGCCGAAGATATTTGCACGCATATTGACGCCGCCTCCCGCCGCATCGAAGTCGTTCTTCCCGAAGGCCTCCTTGACCTCAACTGCGACTAGTGCCGTTCCAACCAGTTCGCCCGAAGTTTGGATCGAATTGACGATCTGCCCGCGTGCGCTGGCGCGTTCAGATGTGCAAGGGGAATGAGTTTGGAACGGCAATAGCCAATTGGGTGTACGCTTCCCTGCATGTCTCCCGTTCTCCGCACCCTCGTCTTTACCATTTTGGTCGCGGGCCTCTGGACCGTCGCCTTGCCGTATTGGCTCCTGCCTCCGGGTTCCCGGCCGCATCTGGCCGGCGTGGGTGTTGCAGGCGCGCTGCTCGTCGCCAGCGGATCTGCGCTCTATGTCACCTGCGCCTTCTGGGGCTTCGCCCTGCGTGGCCAAGGCACGCCTGCGCCCATCGATCCGCCGAAGAAGCTCGTCGTCGAGGGTCCTTATCGCTTTGTGCGCAATCCGATGTACTGGAGCGTTGTTTCCGTGATGCTGGGAGAAGCGATCCTGCTTCGGGCGCTGTCCCTCGCGCTCTGGGCGGCGGGTTTCTTCGCCGGCGCAAGCCTCTTCGTCATTCTCTACGAGGAGCCTGTGCTCCGCCGCAAATTCGGCGCCGCATACGAAGAGTATTGCCGCCGCGTGCCCCGCTGGCTCCCGCACTGGCCGAAATCGGCTTGATTCCTTTCGCCGCCCCTGGCGATTCGTTACACTGACTTTGCATGCGCTTCGACTTGGTGACCATTTTCCCCGAATTCTTCGACGGGCCGCTCGATTTCGGCATCCTTCGTCGCGCCCGCGAAGCCGGTCTGGTTGAAGTCCGCGTGCACGATCTGCGCGAATTCACCCATGACCGTCATCGCACCGTGGACGACCGTCCCTTCGGCGGGGGCGAAGGCATGGTCCTCAAGCCCGAGCCGCTTTTCGAAGCCGTCGAATCGCTCCTCGGTCGCAGCGTAGGCGATTCCGCCCAGCCGGCGAACCCCGATCCGAGGACAGCCATCCTTCTCATGTCCGCCGCCGGCAAACTTCTCGATCAGGAAACCGCCCGCCGTTATGCCGCGCTTGACCGGATCATTCTCCTCTGCGGCCGCTATGAAGGCGTGGACGAGCGCGTGGCCGAGCATCTCGCCACCGAAGAAGTGAGCATCGGCGGCTACGTCCTCAGTGGCGGCGAATTGCCCGCGGCAATCGTGGTGGACGCCGTCACGCGCCTCCTCCCGGGCGCTCTCGGCAACGAAGCTTCCGCCGCCAACGAGTCCTTCAGCGCCCCAGTCGCCTCTGCGCCCACTTCTGCTGTTGGGGCACGCCCCCCGTCCCGAGCGAAGCGGCGCCCCGTGGTTGCGGCCTCGTCGGTCGTCACCAGCCACCAGTCACCAGCCACCAGTCACCCTCTTCTGGATTTTCCCCATTACACCCGCCCCGCCGACTTCCGCGGCTGGAAAGTTCCCGAAATCCTGATCGGTGGCAATCACGCCGAGGTCGCCAAATGGCGCCGTCAGGCCGCTCTCGAAAAGACCCGCCGCAACCGGCCCGACCTCCTCTCGTCATGAGGCACGCCTATTGGCCCGAAAAAATGTGCGACATTCGCTAGGAAAACAGGGCCTTTTCCGCTATACTTTTGGTTTGTCTCCGGCGTGTCGGCCCCGCCTGAGTGGGTCCGCAGGGAACACGAACATGAACCCGGTAATTCGCAAATTACACGAGGCGCAACTGCGCAAAGACCTACCGGCCTTCCGTCCGGGCGACACCGTCCGGGTCAACGTCCGCCTCAAGGAAGGCGAAGCCGAAAAAGAGCGCATCCAGGCATTTGAAGGCGTCGTAATCTCCAAGAAGGGCCGGGCATCCAGCGCCACGTTCACGGTCCGCCGCGTCAGCTTCGGAGTCGGCATCGAGCGCATCTTCCCGCTTCACTCGCCAACAATCAGCTCCATAGAAGTGGTTGGCAAAGGCAGCGTTCGCCGCTCGCGCCTCTATTATCTCCGCGACCTCAAAGGCAAGGCAGCCCGCATCAAGCGCGCCGAGCGCGAGGAAGTTGTCGCTGCCGCCGCAGCCTCCGAATCAAAACCCTGACGGCATTCCTTCAGGCGCAAAACGATACGCAGAGCCGCCCCGGTCATCCGGGGCTTTTCATTTCTGGGATAGAAACGTCCTGGCGTCCCGGAGCTCCGCGCGGTCGCCGTCACCGTGATCGCAGTAGGTAAGGAGCTTGGCGTAGTAGCTCTTCGCTTTCTCGCGGTCCCCAGCCGATTCCGCAGCGCGAGCCGCGCCCGAAAGGGCGTTGAATCGGCCCGGTGCCACACGCAGCGTGGTCTCAAATGCTTCCAGGGCTGGGGCGGGCTGTTTCGCTTCGAGCAGCATTTCTCCCAGGAGCTCGCGTGCCGGCACGACGGGTCCTGGCGTCACGGCATGTTTGTCCGTCGCGTCCTCGTGGTCGGCGGCGGCTCGCATTTGCCGGAGCGCGTCGTCGCTCTTTCCTTCGGCCGCCGCAATCCAGGCCGCAACGGTTTCCCGCTGGATGTCCACCTGGTCTATCCAGTACCGCTCTCCTTCCCGCTGAAGCGTCTCCCGCAGCGAAGTAAGCTGCTGCAACGCGCTGCGCGCCCCGCCGGTATCGCCCATGCGGGCCGCGCCGAGCGCCTTGGAAAAATACATGCTCGACTCGGTCCAGGCGTAGCGCCCGCCGGGAAACATATCCCTGTCAGCGCCGCGGCTTCCGCCCAGGCGTGCCGTTCGACCGCGAAACGCGCCGGCATCGTGGCAATGGAATAGAGCCCGGAAAAATATTGCGGGTCACCCGCTTGGTCCCTCGGCGCCTCCTCGAGCGCTTTCTTCGCCTTCGCGTCTTGCCCCCGCTGGAGGTAGGCGTAAACGAGATAATCCCGGGCATGCAGCTCGTCGCCGGGGGCTCCGTTCTTGCGGGCGGCAGCGGAGGAAGCAACATTCGATTCGATGGACTCCTGCCACAGCCCCAGCCGCGTGAAGATGTGCGACGGCATGTGCAGCGCATGGGGCGAATCGGGAGCGATTTTCGCGTAACGCCGCGCTGCATCGAGCGCCTGCGCCGCCAGCGGCGGATAGTCATCGCAGTGAATGATGTAGTGCGCCAGACCTGGATGGTCCGGCTGATTCGCAAATAGCTTCACCAGGATGGCGCTTGCCTTTTTCTGGTTGGCGTAGGTCCTATCGTTTGGCGGCGCGTTGGCGCGTACAGCGAGGGCATAAAAAATCGCCGCCTCGCGGTCCTGTGGGTAACGCGCTTGTAGCTGTTCCATAGCCTTCTCATAGGCCAGCGCGCGGGTGCCGTGGTCGAGTTTGCCGGAATCTTTGAAAAACGTTTCCATGGCGGCGATATAGTCGCGCTCGCGCTGCGTCTTCGCGCTCATCGCCTTCGCTCGTTCGACGGCCTCCCAGCCTTGTTTCAGATCTGCCGCACCCGGCGCCTCCCAGATTTCGTGGTAGTGCGTCATCGCCACGCCCCATTCCGCCATTCCGCAAGATGGGTCCTGCTTCGCAATCGCCGCGAACGCCTCCGCGGCTTTCTGGTACCAGAACGAATGCAGCATGGCGACCGCGCGGTTGAATTGCGGCTGGACCGCCGGGTCGCAGGAGATGGAAAATTCGACTCTCCCGAGCCGCTCCGGCTCGCCACCGGCATGTTCATGTTGCGCGGCAGCGGCCACCCTCGTCGCCGGAGATGCGCACACGACAACCAGGACCAAAGCGCGCGCGAGTTTCATGTTTCCTCCTGTCGAATACTCAAAGCTGTGGGCAGTGAGGCGATGGTAGGCTGTGGCTCGCCACCGGTCAATAGACATGAGCCTGCGCCGTGCTCCATGTGGTCCTAATCAGGATTCGCCGGAGTAAAATAAAGTGTTCGTCCGATTCTTGCCCCAGCGACGGAGAAGAGCGCGTGCCGGAGCTCACTGTTCTCTATGACGGAGCTTGCTCGCTATGCCGGGCCAGCGCCGCGCGCGTGCGCCGCTTCGACCGCCGCAGGCTTGTCGAGTTCCTCGACGCTAACGATCCCGAAGCCCAGCGGCGTTTCCCACAAGTGGACCGCGACGCGGCCCTGCGTTGGATGCAGGCGGTGGACTCGCGCGGCCGAGTGTACAGCGGCGCAGACGCTTGGGCCCGCATCGCGATGTTGCTTCCCGGCTGGAAACTCTTGGCCTGGGTCTTGTTTCTTCCAGGAATTCGTTTCGTGGCGCAGAAATTCTATGCTTGGGTCGCGCGCAATCGCTATCGCTGGAATCGAAAAATCTGCGCCGACGGCTCCTGCGCCGCACATGTCCCTGGCGTCGCATCGCCCCGAAAGTAGTCCCTGAACCGGCCGCTGTTGTTTTGCCTTTCCCCTCGGGAATGCTCGCTGCCTTTCGCCGGGTATATCATCCTTCGCCATGACCGCCTGGGCGCCGGCATTTCTTCGATGGTTCGCGGGCCCCGGACGTCGCGCCGCGCCCGGCTGTCTCCTCCCGCGTTGGATTTTTCTGCGCGCGCTCGGCATCATCTATTTCTCGGCGTTCTATTCGCTGGTTTTCCAGATCCGCGGCCTGATCGGCCCGCAAGGTCTTCTGCCTGCCGGAATGTACCTTCAAGACGTGGCCAAAGCCACGGGTGCTGCGCGTTACTGGTTCGCGCCGACGCTGCTTTGGCTCGGCAGCGGGCCGCGCGCGCTGGAACTCCTCTGCTGGGCGGGGATGGCGGCTTCGCTGCTACTTATTCTGAACGTCTGGCCGCGCGGCATGCTCGTCGTCTGCTTCGTCGCTTTTCTCTCCTTCGTCGCGGCGGCCCAGGATTTTTCCGGCTATCAGTCAGACGGCATGTTGCTCTCCACTGGCTTCATCAGCTTTTTCTATGCTCCGAGCGGGTTTCGCCCGCGCTGGGGAGAAAAGCAGCCGCCCTCGCGTGCCAGTTGGTTTCTTCTCCAACTGCTCTGGTTCACCATCTACTTTGAATCCGGTGTGGCGAAAATCATGGGCGGCGATCCCGAGTGGCGCCACCTGACGGCCATGGACGAGTATTATCAGAACGGCCCGCTGCCCACCTGGATCGGCTGGTACGTCCAGCAACTTCCGCACTGGTTCCACGCCAGCACGGCATTTCTCACTCTGCTCGTCGAACTGGTCGTCGTCTGCATGATGTTCCTGCCGCGCCGCTTTCGCATCCTCTGCTTTTTCATCCTCACTCCGTTCGAGATCGCCATCATCCTCACGGCCAACTACACCTTCTTGAATTACCTCGTGCTCGCGCTTGGCGTTTTGCTTCTCGATGATCGTTTCCTCCTGAAATTTCTTCCGCTGCGCTTGGCGTTTCCCGTCCGCCAGAATCTCGAGCAACCCGCGGCGAGCGGCCAACCGAAGACGGAACTGGTCACATTGGATCTCAAGTCCGGCTCCGGCAAGCCTGCCCCGCCAATCGTCGGCTCCGCTCGCAACGAACAAACTGCCTCCTGGTTCAGCTCTGCTCAGAACCTCACAGGAGCCATCGCCCTCTGGCTCAGCGGAATCCTCCTGGCGTGGGTCTTTTACGCCATGACGTTTCTTCTCTTCCAACAGATCTTCCGCACTCTACCGCTCCCCGCTGCCCCGGTCACCGCGCTCGAACCGTTCCGCATCGCCAATCAGTACGGCCTGTTCGGGCGCATGACGCGCTTTCGCTACGAAATCGAATTCCAGGGCTCGAACGACGGCACAACCTGGCTTCCCTATCCGTTCCGCTACAAGCCCCAAGATCCTCGCGAGGCTCCGCGCATCTATGCCCCGTATCAGCCGCGCTTCGACTGGAATCTCTGGTTTGCCATGCTCGGCGAATGGCGCCAGAGTCCTTTTGTCCTGCACGCCGAACAGTTGCTGCTGCAAAACGACCCGGACGTGCTCGCCCTGTTTGCCGCCAATCCATTTCCGCAGTCGCCGCCCCGCCAGGTGCGCGCCGTCATCTGGCAATACTGGTTCACCGATCTCCGGACTAAACGCACTCAGGGCCTCTGGTGGCGCCGCGAGTTCCTCGGTCTCTACGCGCCATCACTCGGGCGCCAGCCGGACGGCAAAATCTTCGTCGTGGACTGGCCGCAGAACTTCATCCCGCCACCGTGAGGCAAGCCCCTTGCGCGCTAGCCGATTAGAAGCTCCCTCTTGTTCGCAAAAATGTCGGAAACATTTCCCGCCCTGTGGCGTCTATGAAAAGGAGCGCCCTGTTGACAATCAACAGGAGCAAGCGTAGCTTCCTGTTGCCCGTCCAAAGGAGAACCCGTATGCCGCCGTCCAAAGCCGAAGTCCTCCAGGGAACGCTCGACCTCATCGTCCTCAAGACCCTCGAGACGCTCGGCCCGCTCCACGGCTACGGCATCGCTCAGCGCGTCCAGCAGGTCTCCGAGGATTTGTTGAGGCTCAACCAGGGCACGCTCTATCCCGCGCTTCTCCGGCTCGAGCAGCGCGGCTGGATCAGCTCCAAATGGGGCGTCTCCGAGAACAACCGCAAGGCCAGGTATTACTCGCTCACCAAACGCGGCAAAAAGCAGCTCGCCGCCGAAGCCGAAAGCTGGGAGCGCATGGCCGCTATCATCGCGCGCCTCCTCGAAGGCGCCGAAGGAGCCCCCTAGCGCTGCCGGAACCTATGGTATTCAGCTGTAGCTCGGGTCTTCAGACCCGAGGCTTTTTCGTCGGGAAGGGCAAAGGAACTTATGAACATACTGCGGAGTCTCGCAATGCGCCTCGGCTCCATGTTCCGCAAGCGCAAGCTTGACGCTGAACTCGACGCCGAGCTCCGCGCCCACCTCGATGCGCTTACCGAAGCAAACGTCCGCCGTGGCATGAGCCCGGAAGAAGCGCGCTTCGCCGCCCGCCGCGAATTCGGCGGCCTCGAGCAAACAAAAACACTCTATCGCGAACAGCGCGGCCTGCCGTTCCTCGAAACACTCGTTCAAGACCTTCGCTTCGGTCTCCGCGTGCTCGCGAAGAGTCCGGGCTTCACCGCCGTCGCTGTCCTCACTCTCGCCCTCGGCATCGGCGGAAACACCGCTATCTTCAGCTATATCGATGCTTGGTTCATTAAGCCGCTGCCCTTCCCGCACCCAGACAGGCTGGTGATCTTCGAGACGCAGGACAAGAAACACGGATGGACAAGCGGCGGAGTTACTTCCGCGGCGGACTTCTTCGATTTTCAGAAACAAAACACTTCGTTCGAGCAGACTGTCGCTTGGACTGTCGCAAATTTCAATTTCACGAGCGACGGCTCTCCTGAGTTGGTTGAAGGCGGACGAGTGAGCTGTAATTATTTTGATGCACTGGCCGCCAAGCCGATTCTGGGGCGAACCTTCACGGCGGAGGACGATCGCTCGGGCGCACCGCACGTGGTCATTCTCAGCGGGGGACTATGGCAAGGCCGATACGCCGGTGATCCAAAAGTCATCGGACGCAGCATCAGCATTGGGGGCGAAGCGTACACAGTCGTGGGAGTGATGCCGGGAACTTTTCAGTTTCCCCTGATGGGCGTCGCCAATTTGTGGACGCCGCTAGCGCTGACCGATAAACAGCGCGCGGACCGCGGCAACGTCTGGATCCCTGCCTTTGGCCGGCTGAAACCCGGCGTAACGCTGGAACAAGCTCGAGCGGAAACGGCGACGTTCTTTGCTCATCTCGAGAAGGAGTTTCCGCAGACAAACGCCAACCTGACCTGGCTCGTCAGCTCCATGACAGATAGAATCCGCACGGAGGAAGGCGGGCCGGAGGTGATGATCTGCTTCGCGATTGTCGGGCTGGTTCTCCTTATCGCCTGCGCGAACGTGGCGAATTTGATGCTGGCTCGCGCGACAAGCCGCACGAAGGAGTTCGCTGTTCGCGGGGTGCTGGGCGCAACGGGGCGACGGCTAGCGCGGCAGCTCCTGACAGAATCGGTGTTGCTGTTTTTGCTCGGGGGTGTAGGGGGCCTGCTCTTTGGCCTTTGGGGCATGCGCTGGATCGAGTCGCAGATTCCCGGTCATATTCGCGCGTACATAGTGAATTACGGACACGTTGACTTGGATTTCACGACGCTTGCATTCACGGTCGGGATCACGCTGTTATGCGGCCTTATCTTCGGTTTAGCGCCAGCATTTGGGAGTTCGCGGCTCGATGTGAATCGGACACTTAAGGAAGCGTCAAGCCAAGCTTCTGGCAGCAGCCAAAGCGCGCGGATGCGGCGCATATTCGTGGCTGCGGAGATAGCGCTGGCGGTCGTGGTGCTCATCTCGGCGACACTGCTGGTAAAGAGCTTCATCATTTCAGTGCGCTCCAGCCCCGGATTCAATCCGGCGAACGTCATGACAGCACAGCTCACGCTGCCGAAGACCAAATACACGCAAGACTCGCAACTGCGAAATTTCAGCGAAGAAGCGCTGGCGCGCATCCGTTCCCTGCCGGGAGTGGTTTCCGCCAGCGTGGCGAGTTATGTCCCCTTCGGTGGCTTCGGCCAGGGCATCGAATTCGAAGTCGTGGGAAGGCCTCTTCAGCCCGGCGAAAGACAGGGGGCGCCCTTCACCGCGGTATCCCGGGATTATTTTTCGACGATGCAGATTGGGCTAGTCAAGGGCCGATTCTTTGATTTCACCGACGCGCACGGCAGCTCCACATCTGTAGTTGTTAGTCAAACGATGGCCGGACAGCTTTGGCCCGATGAAGATCCTATCGGGAAGAAACTTCAATTGGGCGAGCAGCGTAGGGTTGGCACGATTATAGGCGTGGTGAACGATGTCAAGATTTACCATTTACGGCAACGCCGCGGCTGGCACATCTACGTTCCCATGACACAGTTTCCTTCAAGGAATTTGGCGTATGCTGTGCGCACAGCGGGCGATGCCACGACAATGGCCACGGCGATCCGCGACGCGATTTGGTCGGTAGACCGCAACCAACCTGTTTCTTCCGCGCCGATGGAAACCCTGATAGCCACGGTGGACGCAGGCAACCGCGTAGTCACCAGGCTGATGGTTTTCTTCGGCACGCTGGCTATGGTTTTGGGTGTGATCGGGATATACGGCTTGATGGCGCATTTTGTGTCGCAGCGCACGCACGAAATCGGCATCCGGATGGCGCTGGGCGCAAGTCCGGCGCAGGTGATGGGCATGGTTATCGGCCAGGGATTGAAGCTGGCGTTGATCGGCGTCGCTGTGGGAGCGCTTGCGGCACTGGGCGCGACCAGATCGCTCTCGACGATGCTTTACCAGGTCGCGCCAAACGATCCGCCGACGTTTATCGGGGTGGCCATTCTGTTTGCTGGGGTCGCTGCGGCGGCCTGTTATGTCCCTGCTCGCCGGGCGGCACGTCTCGATCCCCTCGTCGCGCTCCGCTATGAATGAGATTAAGTGGCACAGGCTCTTGGGGAAGGAACGCGCTGTCATGAATCGGCTGCTGATTCTCTTCAATCGCCTCCGTTCGCTCTTCCGCAAGCGCCGCCTCGACGAGGACCTCGACGCCGAGCTGCGCGCGCACCTCGATGCGCTCACCGAAGCAAACATCCGCCGCGGCATGAGCCCGGAAGATGCCCGCTTCGCCGCGCGCCGCGAATTCGGCGGCCTCGAGCAAACAAAAGCACTCTACCGCGACCAGCGCGGCTTGCCGTTCCTCGAAACTTTGCTTCAGGATCTTCGCTTTGCCGTTCGCATGCTTCGTAAATCTCCCGGCTTCACCGCCGTCGCCGTTCTCACTCTCGCCCTCGGCATTGGCGCCACGTCCGCTGTGTTCAGTGTCGTGGACCGCATCTTGTTTCGCAGTTTGCCCTATCCGCAGGATGAGCGCCTTGTCTCTTTCGGTGTCATGGCCCCCTTCGATTCGCGTGAATTCATGCTCGCCGCCGACTATGTGGACTGGCGCGGCCGGCAGGCGCCTTTTGAAGCAACCACCGCGGTTTATCCCGGGAGCGTGGATTGCGACCTAACCGAGCAAAATCCTGCGCGCTTGAGTTGCGGTCAAGCGGACGCCTCGTTTCTTCCCGCCTTCGGCATTCAACCGATTCTGGGCCGCA
>WNGG01005552.1_pt1 | contig 14054 bp, 11 predicted proteins | sample 5400661 | NCBI WGS metagenome assembly WNGG01 (sample SAMN13153372, study PRJNA577476) | soil metagenome | isolation source: 100 cm soil or saprolite under Garry oak tree replicate 1 | place: USA:California | collected 2016-06-15
CCGCTACCGCCTCTATGACGAGCACCAGATGCGCCGCCTGCGCGTCGTGGTCTTGCTCAGAGACGCTGGCTACCCCTTCAACGTCATCCAGTTGGCGCTCGACGAATTGGCAGCGGGTCGGCCAGAAAAAGCCATCGTGGCTGTGGAGAAAAGGCGCGAGGAACTGACGAGGACAAGCTGGTCATGCATTGAAGCCTTGACCTTCTTTCAGCACTATGTGCGCGAGTTTGGCCCGCAGCACAGTTTGGCATCCAGGTGAGAGCATGAAGAACATTGCTCTCGGGCAAGAAGAGGTCTATTCCTGTGCTTTTTGGCTCCTCACTATGATCTCGTTGTGCAACCCGTGGGCCTCGTGCTCGCCCAGACTTTTACTCCATTGCTAGTTTTGTCCCTTACATCGTTGTCCAGCCGACGATAGCTAACTCCGTACCGGAAATCGAAGCGAACGTCGTTGGACTACCGCCATGGAGTGAGCCGAACAACAGGGTATTCGTCACCGTCCCGTTCTGCGCAGTAAACTGCTCTAGCGCGTACATACGGTTGTCGCGTGAGAAATTCGACCAGGGATACTGGGTAAACTGGTTCAAGCCCGCCGTGGAGTTCGGCCCCCCTACACTGATGGAGGTCAGGAAGGTATTGCCCGTCCCATCGGTGTTGATCTTCCACACTCCGTTTTTGCTGGTATCGCCGGTGGTATTGCCGACGCTATAGAACAGGGTATCATTGGTGATCGACCGCATGGCGGTAATGGCCAGCGTCGAACTGCTGTAGATGGTATGCTGCGAGCCGCCCGCCGCAGGCTCGACGTTAATCGTACTGGGGCCTTGCGTCACGCCGCCGCGTGGATCTCCTCCTGTACACTGGCTGATAAACAGGGATGTTGCATCATAGTTGCTATCGGTATTCCAGCAGAAACCTGACTGCGTAGGAGCAACGTGGGCCACCTGCTGCAAGTTGTTGCTATCCTGGTCGTTGCCTCGTGTGATATCAAGGATAGACAGGGTATCGGCCGGCTGATCCAGAGGTTGGGTCAGCACGTATAGGCGTGTCGCATCGAGCCAGGTCTCTGGACGGTACCCTTCGATGCCGTTACTGCCTATCGTTTTCGGGTGAAACACACGCTGGAGCGACCCGCTTTGCACGTGGAGCAGGTACATGTCTGATCTGGTGGTCACAAACACGATCAGTTGCTGATTGGCAGACCATTGCAGGTTGTAAAAGGAGGACGCTGAGCTCCCACAGTAGAGGGTTTGGAGTTCCTGCCCATCCATGCGCACGAGTTGCAGTTTTTCTGTGCTCCCTATGCTGGCCGAGAAGACAATCCACTGTCCGTCGGCTGAAATTTGAGCATAGTTCATCGAGACGTTGGGCAGCTTGATGATCTCAGTTTTATTGCCTGATGTCACATCATAGCGTTTCAATGTTCCAAAAGTTGGATTGTGCCCCTGGTACTCGTTCACAATGTAGACAATATTCTGGTGACTCCCCAGTGCGAGGGGCGTCATCACGGCAGCTCGCGCTGTGCCCGCAGCCGGGCAACTGGTCTGTGTGGGTGGCAGTTTAGCTGTGGGAGTAGAGCTGCCATGTGCTGGCGATGTGCTAGCAGCGCTGGGTGTTGGATCTTCCCTCGTCGGCGATCCTGAACCACATGCTGCCAACAAGAAGATCAGGCAGCAGCCGATCAAGGAGAGTGAGAGACGGCGATAGCATCTGATGTTCATGATAAGTCCTCTCTGTGAAGCTGTTTGACCAGGCTTCAGGAACATAGAGTATTGATGAGTCCTCTCTGAGGGAAGTGTATCTCTGTAAGAGGAACAATGAAAGGGCATAATCCACAGAAAAACAGTGAGCTATTTCACAATGTGTTTGTGAAGTAGCTCACAAGCTGGTACAACCAGCTTAAATGGTGGGGCCTGATCAACTGTTTCTTTATAAGAGAACACACAGTATACAAATCATGGTCCCATATTTCGTGCTGCCCCTGACTCCCAAGACATTTCTATAGGTTCTTACCAACGACATGCTGAATCTTCATATATAAGATCACACGGGGATCGCCAGAATAGCGCCAGGGCACGCCATAGTGTTGCGCCAGCGTATCATAGAAGGCCCCTGTGGGGTCCTCTTCAATGCGTTCCACAATCCCGCGAAACTCGGCATAAGGAGCCGTTAAAAAATAACTTCCAGTATTGTAGGAGGAGAGAGCAAGAGGTAGAATAAGCTATCAGCCGAAAATATCTCAAGAGAGAAGGGATCATGACCAGAGTAGAAGTGTATAGTTGTCAATGTGCCAATTGCCAACAGGAAACGCCGCATCCCGATCAGGAACGGCACCAGCAGATGAATCTGTTTATAAGCCGACTGGATGAACAGCAAAGACGTTGGTATGTGGCAATGGAGTCCAGCCGAATAGGAGTAGGGGGAGACCGAATCCTCTCACAAATGACAGGCATGGATGAGAAGACGATTCAGCGTGGACGCCAAGAGTTAGCAGCCTCTCTGGCAGAGCGACCGAGCGATCGGATACGCTTGCCTGGAGCAGGTCGACACAAGGCAGAAAAAAAGATGTTGAGTTAGAATCAGCTTTAAAGAGGTTAGTCGAACCCGAAACAGCCGGAGATCCGATGAGTGAGCAAAAGTGGGTCCGCAGTAGCTTGCGCCAATTGAGCAAGCGTCTGGCAGAGCTGGGACATCGGGTCAGTCCACCCATAGTGGGCAGACTGCTGCGTCACTTGGGCTACTCGTTGCGGGTCAATGCCAAAAAAGAAGAGGCAAGCGCAGCTCATCCTGACCGAAACACGCAATTTGAGCAGCTCCAGACCCAAAAACAGCGATTTGAAGCAGCTAAGTGCCCGATCGTCAGTATAGATACGAAGAAGAAGGAACTGATCGGCAATTATAAGAACGCTGGACGAGCCTGGAAAGAACAACCAGATGCAGTCAATGCCCATGACTTCCCTCAAGATGCCATAGGGAAAGCGGTTCCTTATGGCATCTATGATGTCCTTCGCAATTGTGGGACGGTCTACGTTGGTTCTTCGGCTGATACACCGGAATTTGCTGTGGCGGCCCTTGCCCGTTGGTGGGAGGAAGAGGGACAGGCGGCCTACCCCGAAGCCAAGCAGCTCTTGATTTTGGCTGACAGTGGAGGCAGCAATGGATGTCGTCCTCGCATGTGGAAACAGCAGCTCCAGGAGCACTTTTCGGATCATTATGGCTTGACCGTTGTTGTTGCTCATTACCCCACAGGTTGCTCCAAGTGGAATCCCATTGAGCATCGTTTGTTCAGCCAGATTAGCCAGAATTGGGCAGGGATTCCCCTACGCAGCTTTGAGACCATGCTCAACTACATTCGTGGAACTGGCACTCAGACTGGGTTGACCGTGCGAGCCAGCCTGCTGGAAGGGGAGTATGCCAAAGGCCAGAAGGTTTCCGATAAGCAAATGCAGCAACTCAACATTGAGTTTGCCGAGGTCTGTTCCCGCTGGAACTACACTCTTCGACCTCGTACCCAGATTTCTCCTGAGAGAGACCTGGAACCGGAAGTTATTTTTTAACAGGCCCTAAGTATAGGGATCATCTGCATCAGTAATAGACACAGCCACACGCGGGTCCCGCCGAATATTCTGATACTTCTTGCGAGTGGTGGTATGGGTGAACTTGATGTACTCTCCATCCCACAAAAACCACATGGGAGATGACTGTGGGGCCCCATCTGGTCCAATGGTCGCCAGGTGTGCAAACTCCTTTGATTGAAGTATTTTCTGAACTTTTGGATTATTCAGATCTGCCATGAGAAAATCCTCTCTACACTCTCTTCTCTAGAATGTCCAGATATTGCCTACTCTTCAATCATTTCTCTCAGCGTTTCAGAGTCATCTATTGCTCAGTGACACTCCGCAGGGGTTGAAACCCCGCGGCTTCTCAGACGCAAGCCTGACGGCTCTGTCCGAGCCGAAGGATGTTGATCGCCGCATTGTGATCGCGGTCGAGTTCGGCCCCGCAATCGCAAGAATGCCAGCGTTCGCTTAACTCTTTCTTGCGAACTTGACCGCATGATGAGCAGAGCTGACTGGTATATTTGGGGTTCACTGTAAGTACTGTTCTACCGGCGCTTGCAGCCTTATAGGACACATACTGTACGAGCTGAGCCCATCCGGCATCAGTGATACTCTTGTTTAATCCGCCCTTGGCCGCTGCCCCGTTGGGAAGATACGTTCCGGTCTCATCCTGCTTCGGTTTTGGCCTTTTCACCAGATTGGCGGTCTGGATATCTTCAAACACGATGACCTGATAGCGGTTGACCAGCTTGCGAGATTCTTTGTGCAAGAACTCTTTGCGTTGATTGCGCACTTTCCTGTGAGCACGGGCAACTTGCTTGACGGCTTTTTGACGCCGATGAGAACCGCATTTCTTGCGTGCTAAAGCTTGCTGCAATCGCTGTAATTTCTTCTCGGCTTGGCGGTAGTGGCGCGGGTTACCGATGAATGTCCCATCTGACAATGCAGCAAAGTGCGTGACCCCGAGGTCAATCCCCACATCTTCAGAGGAAAGAGGCAACTTCTCAGCTTCGACTTCACAGGCAAAGATGACATACCAATGTTCTCCCTCCCGTTTGATGGTACACGTCTTCATCTTGCCCTCGACAGGCCGATGCAACTTGACTTTGAGATCGCCTATCTTGGTTAAGTGGAGTGTTTTATTGTCGAGCTTCCACCCAGCATGATCGGGATAGCAGAACGAGTCGTACCGATTGCGTCCTTGAAACCTCGGATAGCCTGGCGTCTCACCGGCTTTGATACGCCGAAAGAACGCCTGAAAAGCCAGATCAACGCGTTTAAGAGCATTCTGTAGAACGTGTGAACCAATTTCTTGATACTCCCGACGATCTTCCGCTTTAATTTCGGTGAGAGAACGGGACTGTTCAACATAGCTCATACTTTTCCTAGCATACGTATAAGCTTCTTTGCGTTCTTGCAATGCCGCATTGTATAACTCCCGACAACGATCGAGCACCCATTGGAGCTTGTTAGCCGTGATTTTATTGGGATACAAACGGAACTTGTACGCTTTGAGCATCTTTCCCTCCTTTTCGCATTCGAATATATTCCCGGAGTATCCAGATCACCATGCCATTGAAGGAACGGCTATCCTCTTGTGCGAACTGGCGGATAGCCTCGACAACCTCTGGTGGATAGCGCGTGTTCATCGCCGTATCTTTGTGTTCTTTGCGTTTCATGATGCTATTATCGCACAACAATGATACTATTGTCAAGGGCTCAAGTCACAATCGCCTCACTACTGGGGTTGCAACCCCGTAGTTTGCGGCGGGCTAAAGCCCATCAATATCAAGAACAGGATTTCCGATAATCATCATATCATAGACAGTCATCTTATGTCCCACATTTTCTGTGATCTTGACAATGCAGCAAGTGCATGGTAATATAGGTGTACATACACTTAATAGTCAGAGAGAAAGGTTATGAGTGATCATCTTCCTACTAGCGAGGCGCGACGCTGCGCTTGTGCGACAATTCGGCGCACCGATCGTGTTCTCACCCAATTCTACGACGAAATCCTGGCCCCAAGTGGCCTCTACGTCACACAGTTTACCACGCTTGCTACGCTTGCCGAGGCTGCGCCGATTACCATTAATCGCCTAGCCGAGCTCTTGGTCATGGATCGGACGACGCTCACTCGTAACCTCGAGCTGCTGACGAAACAGCACCTGGTTCGTGTTGAGGAAGGCCAAGATCGGCGCAAACGTCTGGTGTTTCTGACCCAGGAAGGTGAACAGGCTCTCAGACGTGCCTGGCCGCTATGGCAAGAAGCACAGGCGAGGATCGAGCACGCGCTTGGCCGGGAACGCTTCGAAGGCCTGCTGACCGACCTCTCCGCGGTTCTCGCGGCGGCTAGCTAATGAGAGTTAACAAATTCATCCGGCTCTGGCTACGTGGTGGGAGCGGCGGCATTCATGACGCCAGTCCCCCTGTGAAGCGGACTGGCGTCATGAATGCCGCCGCTCCCACCACCGTAAGTATTTTGTTAACTTTCATAAGCTCCCCCGCTTTCTTTGCTGTCCTTTGAGTGGATGATTGTTTTTTTGCGTAAATACGTGTATATACACAAAAGAAAGGTGAACAAAGATGAAGACGACGTACGGCGTTCTCCTGGAAAGGGGGGTACAGGCATGACGCTCTCACGAGTTGCGCTTGTCACTGGAGCCTCGTCCGGCTTTGGCCAGGCTACCGCAGCCCTTCTGGCAGCGCAGGGCTTTCAGGTGTTTGGCACCAGTCGCGCTCCTGCGCCCAACGCCCCCGGCAGCTTTGAACTGCTTCCGCTTGACGTCTGTTCGGAGACATCCGTTCAGATATGCTTACAGACGATCCTGGAGCGTACCGGGCGCATCGATCTGCTGGTGAACAATGCTGGCTTTGCCCAGGGAGGCGCGATCGAAGAAAACAGCCTGGAGGATGCGCGGGCACAGTTTGAAACGAATGTGTTCGGTGTACTCCGCATGCTGAAAGCGGTCCTCCCTGTCATGCGCCAGCAGGGAAGCGGCCAGATTATCACGGTCAGTTCTCTCCTGGGGGTCGTGGCGATGCCCTATCTCAGTCTCTATTCATCCAGCAAATTCGCGTTGGAGGGCATGATCGAGGGGCTGTATCACGAACTGCGTCCTTTCCATATCAGAGTGTCACTAGTCGAGCCCACCTTTTTTCGCACGAAATTCGACGCGCAGCCTCCTGCGACACCACTGGGTGTCTATGAGTCTGCTCGCCAGTCGATGATGCGGGTCGTCCGCGATGGAGTGGAGCAGGGGCCAGATCCCGAGCAAGTGGCCAGGCTCATCGCGAAACTTGCTATCAGCTCTGCACCCCCTCTGCGCTCCTATGTTGGTCCCCGCGCCAACCTGCTGGTGGCGCTCCGCCACTGGTTACCACAACGGATCTTTGAGCAGGTGCGTCACCGGGTTTTTCAGATACAGTGAGTTCCAGGCTTCGACGGGAAGGCGCAACCAGTAAGGAATTGAACATGGCAGAGCAATCGAGGGAACGCTGGCCTGTTTGCCAGCAGTACTTCTTCAGTGAGAAAGGAATGACAAAGTCATGAGACAGACGACTCAGATTACCATCGAGCACATTGTTGTTGCATCAGACCGATCGTATGAACAGGTGATTGAAGCTCTTGAAGCGCAACTGGGCCTGCGAGCAGACTGGGATAAAATTGCGCGAGAATTGATCACCACCAATGCATCCTGGGAGCAGGTCACGCAGGAGATCGAAAAGCAGCTTGGGCCAAGCGGTTTTACCATCTTCAGTAAGATCGAACAAGGAGCCCTGCTCACCCTGGGAGGAAAACCCACGCGAGCTGCCCAGTATGCGATTGGCAACCCGCTGCTTGCCATCCAGATGATCGAACACGCGCCAGAAGCTGCCTTGTATGCTCCACTGCGGCTGGCAGTGTACGAGAATCGTGTAGGCAAAGCTTTCGTCGCCTATGAACGCTTCACCTCGCAGCTTGCCCAGTATCCAAACCCGGAGATTCCATCTATAGCACAGCTTGTGGAGCAAAAGCTGGAGGAGCTGGTAGCTAAGGCGACAGGAGGTGGGCAGGAGACACACGCTGAACACATACCACAGCATGCATCACCTCGACAAGAAGATAGGCCAACCAGTGCGGTCCAAGAACGCTCTTACACCGAGCACAGAATCCTGCGTGGAGCCTCTACGATCTATGCACGCCATTATGCTGGGACTGGTCCAGCATTTGTCCTCATGCATGGCTTCCCAGATAACTTGCACATCTACGATCGCCTGATTCCGTATCTGCGTGGTCGCCAGGTCATCACCTTCGACTTTCTGGGCTGGGGAACTTCTGATAAACCGACGGACTACCCCTACACCTCCAAACAGCAAGAGGGGGATTTGCAGGCGGTCCTTGATGCTCTGGGGGTGGAGCAGGCCGTGTTGGTGCCGCATGATGCCTCCGGCCCGGTGGCCATCAACTGGGCCCTCGACCATCCCCAGCGGGTGTCCGCGCTGGTGTTACTCAACACTTACTATGCCGATGCACCGACCCTGCGCTTCCCCGAGTTCATTAGTCTTTTTGCCGATCCTGCCTATGCTGCCTTGACCAGGGCTATGGCTCAAGAACCGGCCGTGGCCCGGTGGCTCCTCACCTGGCAGGGGGGGCAGTTCGGCGCAGGGGAGCGGGGGCAGGAAACGCTGCTGCCAATGGTTTTGCCCCAATTTGCGGACACGCCGAGCACCTTCCCGGCTTTCATCACCCTGACGAGCGACCTACAAGCAACGCTGCGAGCGAATACGCAACGTCTGCCTGAACTCAAGACCTTTGATCGGCCCGTCCGCATCATCTTTGGAGCGGGTGATCCCTATCTGAATCCAGGGGTGGCTCAACATTTCCACGAAGCGTTTCCCACTTCCGAGCTGTTCCTGCTGCACAAAGGACATTGGCCGCAGTTAGATGGTCCTGAGGAAGTCGCTCGCCTCTTGCTCTCAGTCCCAGTCACGACGAAGCACTAGTGCTCCTTTCGCAACGTGTGCAACCCGGCTCCTGCACCTGGACGTGAAAGAGCGCCGCTCTTCTGCTCCTTGCTTGTTGCAAGGAGCATTTTTCTCTTGGAGAAGACAGGTCTCCCCACCTGATTGTCTCTTGTGGCGAAATCATTCCACACCGATCGTGCCGTCGCCGTTGCTGGCACCCTACCTCAGGCTGGACGCTCCGGCAACGTCCAGTAGTGTTGCATGTGGAATGCCAACGTCGCAACGCTCCATGGGCCCGACCCACGACGTCTCACACAAAGCGCACATCATCGATTTGGAAGACAAATCGACCAGCACCAGGACTGGCAACAAATAACACTCCCTGGAGCGCCTGCGTGTCTATCTGGTGGTGAAGTTGCGAGAAATCCACCTTGATCGGCTGCCACTCCGGGCCCGCCACAAACGGGATGTCGGTGGGAAGTGCCAGCCCCTGGGCATAGATCCCAACACGATACGTTTTCCCATCCCCTTTTGCCCAGAAGGTTATCCCTTTCTTACCGGAGAGATTGGCCGGTTCCCAAGGCTTCTTACATAGAAATGGCCGAGTTTTCAAAAAGTTGCAGTTTTCACCTATTCAAAGAGCAGGTAATACCTCAGCGATCATCAGTCTCAAGCTAGAAAGGTCTGGAAATCCACTGCATCCCACCTCCAGACGGTCTACTCCAAGCTCGATATAGGGGCGTATCTGCTCCACAATCTGTTGAGGAGTCCCGACGAACCCCGGCTCTTTTCCATACCGCCATCCCGCTTGAGTAATAGCTCGCTCCTCTGTTGCAGCACACGAACACAGTTCAAACCAGCAACTTCGGCCCAAGGTCAACGGGTCCCGTCCAACTTCAGCACAGGCTTGCTCCATATTCTTAACGTATTTGCGATACTCCTCTGGAGTCACGCGTCCAATATCCCACCAATCAGCATAGCGGGCGGCGAGACGTAACATGCGTGGAGAGAAGGCGGCAATCACAATTGGGGGTTGAGGATCAGGATGAGGCATACAATATGCATTAGCGATAGAATAGTGTTGCCCTTGAAAGGTGGCCCCTTCCTGTGTCCAGAGTGCTTTGACGATCTGCAAGGCCTCCTCTAATTCATCAACACGCGTCCCTGCAGAGGGAAAGGGATAATTATACGCCTTGTACTCACGCTCATGCCATCCCGCACCAAGACCGAGTATGTAACGACCAGTACTCAAATATTGTAGCGTACTCGCCATCTTTGCGACAAGTGCAGGATTGCGATACGATTGACAGAGGACAGCATGCCCAAAGAGCAAACTTGAGTTACGTGCCGTGAAATAAGTTAATGCCGTCCACCCTTCAACAAGGTCATCATCATCAAATTGGAGATGGTCCTCGATCCACGCTGAATCAAAATGTCCTTTGATAAGTTCCAGACCCCGTTCTACATCCTGAACATATGTTGCGCGTCCCGTTGCTGGTCGTGCGCCACTAGGCATAATCCAGCCAAACTCAATGCGTTTCATCACTTCTCCTCATGGAAACAGCCCTAAGAACATCACTCATAGATATCTTCATCTCTATTCACTTTAGCACACTCTTCCTGACATCTTCTGTCAAGAAAGATGAGATATCAGAAGCAGTGTGGTCAAATTCCGAGCCAAAGCCGCCCGTCAAGTTGACGACAGCAGCCGCAGACATTTGGAGATAAGCCTGGCATCAAGTGAGACAAGCTCAGGAGACGCTTCCCAAACTCGATTCTGAAACCGGTTCCATTCGGTATTCGTATCCTCTTTGAGCTTACAAGTGCTCTTAGCGGTTCTTATCTCCAAATGTCTGGCCCCTCACGTGCTCGGCGATATATCGAAACGATAAACGGCAGATGATATACTACAGAAATAATCTGCAAAAGGAGGAACAAAACAACCCATGACACATCCGCATTTCTGGTGGCAAACGGGTGTGATTTATCAGATCTACCCGCGCAGTTTTCTCGATAGCAATGGCGATGGGGTAGGCGATCTCGCTGGTATCACCAGCAAGCTGGATTACGTGCGCTGGCTCGGCGTTGACGCCATCTGGCTCTCGCCCATCTATCCGTCTCCCATGGCCGATTTTGGCTATGACATTACGAATTACACCGATGTACATCCGCTCTTCGGGACCCTTGAGGATCTGGATACCTTGCTGCAGCAAGCACACCAGCACGACCTCAAGGTCATCCTGGACTTTGTGCCCAACCACACCTCCGATGAGCATCCCTGGTTTCAGCAGTCGCGTTCCAGCCGCACCAACGAGAAACGCGACTGGTACCTCTGGCGCGATCCTGCCTCCGATGGTGGTCCCCCCAATAACTGGATGAGCAGGTTTGGCGGGTCGGCCTGGCAATTCGATGAACCCACCGGGCAATACTACCTGCACATGTACGATGTGAAACAGCCTGATCTCAACTGGCGCAATCCCAGAGTGCGCCAGGAGATGTATAATGTGATGCGCTTCTGGCTGGAGCGGGGTGTCGATGGCTTCCGCATCGACGCGCTTGAGGTGCTCCTCAAGGATGAGCAATTTCGTGATAACCCGATGAATCCAGAGTGGAAGCCAGGCGATCCCCCCAATACCCGTCTGATAGAACACTACATTGTAGACCAACCGGGCATGCATGGCATCATGCAGCAGATGCGGACACTGGCCGAGAACTACGGTCAGCGCGTGCTCATCGGCGAACTGTATCTGCCAGTAGAGCGTCTGATGCCGTACTATGGTGAACAGCTCGACGAGATCCACCTGCCCTTCAATTTCCAATTCGTGAACCTGCCGACGTGGGAGGTACGCACCATTCGCCAAGCGGTCGATGGCTACGAAGCAGCTCTCCCCAAGGGAGCCTGGCCCAACTGGGTCCTGGGCAATCATGACCGGTCTCGCATTGCGACGCGTGTGGGTCGTGAGCAGGCGCGGCTGACACAGATGCTCTTGCTCACGCTACGCGGTACCCCCACCTGCTACTATGGGGAGGAGCTTGGCATGCAGGACCTCGCGCTCCCGCGCGAGGTGATGCAGGACCCACTCGCCAAGAAGCATCCTGAGTATAGCCGTGACCCGGTACGCAGCCCGATGCAGTGGGATGGCAGCGCAAATGCGGGCTTCTCTCCTGCCGGGGTCAAGCCCTGGTTACCGGTCGCAAACGACTACCAGACCTTTAATGTGGCGGCTGAGCAACAGGATCCTCGTTCCTTCCTGATGTTGACGCGAGCCTTACTCGCCATTCGACGTTCTCATGACGCCCTGACTCTTGGTTCGTATCAGTCCGTTGAGCAGGAGAGTGCCACCTGCTTCGTCTACCAGCGCCAGCACCACGACCAGCGCCACCTGGTGCTCCTCAACTTCTCGGCTCAAGACCAGGTGGTGACCCTCGCAGGGCAGGGGCAAGGGCACATCGTCCTCTCCACATATATGGATCGTGGAGGCAGCCTCGATCTCTCTGCGGTGCATCTGCGAGGTAACGAGGGTCTCCTGATTGACGCAGGAGTTCCTTCGTCATAAAGGCTGGTAGGGGTCGAGTGCTTGCATCCGCCGTCGAGGCGCGATCCCTCGACCCCTCTCGTCATCGGCACTCATGGGCCAAACGATGACACGTTCCTCAAGCTGGCACGTTATCCTCACTATAGTCTCAAAAAAGACCAAGAATCTTTACTGCTTCTCAACCCCTTCTTAACCCCTTCGCCCTTTTTATCTCTGCCCCATAGCTAGATAATAAGCACATGCACAGATAATGAATCAATGCATATTTAGCATCTTTGCACAACGGGAGAAAAAAATGCAGGCTTTCATGCCTCCTTTCTGTCCAAAGATGAAACACCAAGTCTATACAAAGTGAGGTAGGTCTATGCGCTCCCTTTTCTCTCGCAGGATCACCACCGGGCTTTGCCTGCTGGTGGTACTTGCGCTCAGCCTGACTCTGCTAAGTGTGACGCGACCGGCGGCCCGTGCCTCGAAGGCCTCGGCAAGCATTGCACTTTCAAAAGTCACTGGTCCCCCCACCACGACGGTCACGATCAATGGAAGTGGCTTTGGCAGCAGCGAAACCGTCACCGCTACCTTTGATACAACTACCACCCTGGGCACCTCAACGACGAGTAGCATGGGAAGCTTCTCTCTGCTGATCAAGATTCCCTCCACGGCTCTTCCTGGTCAGCATCCTATCCAAGTGACCGGTCACAGCAGCGGGTTCACTGTCTCGCGCACCTTCCTCGTCAACACCAACTGGCAGCAGTTTGGCTACGACCAAAGCCATAGCCGCACCAACCCCTACGAGAACGTCCTCTCGCGGACCACGGTGTCCAAGCTCACACTTGACTGGCACTACACCGCGGGGAGTTCCATCGACTCCTCGCCAAGCATCGTCAACGGGGTGGTCTACATTGGCTCGGATGACCACAACGTGTATGCGCTGGATGCCAGGACAGGAACCAAGCTCTGGAGCTATACCACGGGGGGACAGGTCTACTCCTCGCCAGCGGTAGCCAACGGGGTGGTCTACATTGGCTCGGATGACCACAACGTGTATGCGCTGGATGCCAGGACAGGAACCAAGCTCTGGAGCTACTACACGCCGAACTCCGTCTACTCCTTCTCCTCGCCAGCGGTGGCGAATGGGGTGGTCTACATTGGCTCAGACGACAACAACATGTATGCGCTGGATGCTAAGACGGGGCTCAAACTGTGGAGCTACACCACGGGGAGCTCCATCCGCTCATCGCCAGCGATAGCCAACGGGGTGGTCTACATTGGTTCATCGGACGGCAACGTGTATGCGTTAGATGCCAAGACAGGAACCAAGCTCTGGAGCTACCACACGGGGACTTCCGTCTACTCCTCGCCCGCGGTGACCAACGGGGTGGTCTACATTGGCTCAGAGGATACCAACGTGTATGCCCTCAATGCCAAAACGGGGCTCAAACTGTGGAGCTACACTACGGGGAGCTCCATCCTCTTCTCCTCGCCCGCGGTGGCCAACGGGGTCGTCTATATTGGCTCGTATGACAACAAGGTATATGCCCTGGATGCTAAGACGGGAACCAAGCTCTGGAGCTACAACACGGCGAACTGGGTCTGGTCTTCGCCCGCGGTGGCCAACGGGGTGGTCTATATTGGCTCAGAGATCCTTCGCTGCGCTCAGGATGACAGATGGCGGGGCGAGCTCATGGGCGTTCACTTGAGCACTTGAACACAGGTCCTTCTTGGCTTAAGTGAACGCCTATGGTGACGACCCTTGCGGGCGTCATGCTCGTGCAAAAGCAGGCGGTATAACAATTCTGCCTGCTTGCTTCTTGAGTATCCTTATCAGGTGAACCACTACGTTTTCCTTTTGCTATGGTATTCTTATGAAAACGATGTCAGTTACCACGTCCCGTAGAACGGGACGGGCTTGTGTCTCAGCTCCACCGCAACTCAGCATATCTTTGCAGACGGGCTGCTTTGGCTTCGTGGCTTGACACATCAGGGCTGACTGACAAGCAGCCCGTGCTCACCC
>WNGG01018985.1_pt1 | contig 14054 bp, 9 predicted proteins | sample 5400661 | NCBI WGS metagenome assembly WNGG01 (sample SAMN13153372, study PRJNA577476) | soil metagenome | isolation source: 100 cm soil or saprolite under Garry oak tree replicate 1 | place: USA:California | collected 2016-06-15
TGCGACTTGCGCCGGACAATTACATTGCGCTCGCAGCGCTCGGTGAAATGTATAACCGGACAGGAGATCTTGAGAAAGCCGAACCGATTCTGGCGCGCGCCGCGAGGCTTAGCGGGGCTGCGCCGCAGGTGAGAATTGAATGGGCAACCGTTCTGGCGCGCCTGCACCGATATAAAGAGGCCGCGGGCGCTTTAGAGAGCGTCCTGCCGCCACGTGCGCGCGCGGAACGGGTTGCATTTTATCGGCTGAAGGCCTCCGTGGCTGCGGGTTTGGGAAATCTGGCGGCCGCCAGCTCCGAAATGGAGAAGGCCCTGGCCCTCAGTCCAGATGACGCGGGACTCCGAATGGCAACGGCCGCGGCTCAGGTGGAAGCCAGAAACTGGCAGCGGGCAGCAAGCCTAGCGGGGCCGCTATTTTCCAGCACTCGCGATCCAAGAGCCGGACTCGTCCTGCTGGAGGCTCGGTTGGGAATGCACCAGGAGATCGGTCAAACCCTGGAATCGCTTCGCGCGATTACCATGCCGGCGGAACAGGAGTTGGTTTTCCGCCAGCGCGTGGCGCAGGTTTTGATCGCCCATGGAGAATTTTTGGAAGCCGTCGAAGAGCTCAAGAAAGCTGCGGAGCTTGCACCATCTCGCGCCGACATGCTCTACGACCTTGCTCTTTCTCAGCTTAGAGCCGGCCGTTTGGACGAGGCGTTGGACACCGCTGAAAAGTGCAAAGCGTTGGGGGACAACGCCCAGCTTGAGGACCTGCTTGCAGATATCGAGGAAGGGCGCGGGGACAACCTGGCAGCCGTCCGGAGTTACCAGGCTGCGGTGGCGTTGGCCCCAAACGAGGAAAAGTATCGTCTTTCTCTCGCGCTGGAGTTAATTCGCCACAAGAGCTTCGAGCCTGCAAAGATCGTTTTGAAGCAGGCTGAAGAGCTGCACCCCAGTTCCTGGCGAATCCAGCTTGCGCTCGGCATGGTCGAGTATTTTGCCGGAACGGACCAAGAGGCCAGCCGAATCCTGGTCCGCGCTGCGGAGCTCGCGCCCGAACCTGCAACTGCTCTGCGCTATCTGGGAGACATTCAAATGGACCAAGCCTCCGCTCCCGATCCGGCGGCCCTAAAGCAACTCTGCCAATACGCGGATCAGCATCCCAAATCGGGGAAAGAGCAGTTCTATTGTGGCGCCTTGCTGTTTCGCAAAGATCATGTTTCTGGTGACAAGTCGCATTCCGCTGAGATCCTGCAGCGTTTGAATACCGCAGTCCATTTTCTTCCCGAGGACGCCTCTCCGCACTGCCAACTGGGTAAGGCGTATCGCTGGATGGAGCGATGGCAGGATGCGCTGCGAGAATCGGAAATCTGCGCCGGGAGGGATGCTGAATCCGCTGACGCGCACTATCGTCTGGCGCAGATCTATCAACACCTGGGGCAGCGGGAACGATCGCAAGAGGAAATGAGACTCTACAACACCGCCTCACAGCGCCAGGCCGATGAGAACGCTAGGCGCGATAAAACTATTAAAACTTTCCTTTATACGATTCAAAATGAGTCGCCGGTCCGAAGGTGAATACAAGTTCCCGCCACCTACTGCTTTTCTTTGTTAAGAGCTGCTTCACGGGGTCGGCTTCGCAACTGCTGCCTGCTTTTTTGCCGATTGCGTGCCCTTGAACTGCGGATTTTTGGCGAGGCTCACCATGTTGGCGAAGAGTCGATATGCCCCCGGGACCCCTTCAGGCATTTGACGGTAGAAGGCATAAGCGTTGTAAATGTAAATGCCCTTGCCGTATTTCGCATACAGTAATCCTCCCTTTTGCGGAGCTTGACCGGGATCGTGGGTCTCCAAAAGCGGCTCATAGTGACTGTCCCATGACTCGAGGAACTTTGATCCGCGCTCTTCCACCCACTTATCAAAATCCTTGCTGGTGATTCTGTTGGGCCACGTAAACACAGGGTTGGAAGGAGCCAGAACCTCCATCTTGGAACCTTCATCTGTCACCTCTTCCGGGTTCGATCCCATTTTGTATGGATACGGACCGTAATTGTGGTCGTATTCCGGCGTGTTGTATTGGACAATCGCCACACCTCCATTCTTGACATAATCAAGAATGCGTGCGTTGTAGGTCTTGAGATCCTCGCGAACGGCGTACGCGCGAACGCCCATAATGATCGCGTCGAATTTCGATAGATCGCCGCTGGCCAGGTCGCCAGACGACAGGAAGTGAACATTGATGCCAAGGTTCACGAGGGATTGGGGCACATCGTCACCAGCGCCAACGATATAGCCGATGTTCAGGCCGGGAGCAACTTTCACGTCCACTCCGGTGGTGTGATAAGTCGATGCCTGGTAGAGATCATAGGGACGCAGGCCAGGATAGCCGACAGTGTGGTAACCCTCTTTGTAATCATGTCCGTCGTAGGTAGCAACCGCTGTGAGCGTGTAAGGCTTTTCTTCGATCCGGGCTGGCGTGACAGGGAACTTCAGGCTCTGATCTTCCCCATCTTTGGTTGTTATGAACTCCTCTTTTGGCGCCCTCCAGCCCTGGGGAAGATCAAGCCGTACTGTACCCTTCGCAGAACCCTTTACGTTGCTGTGCAGAGTCACGTTTAGATCGAACGATTTCGAGTTCAGGCGAACGATCCCCGCTCGCGGCGAGATCGATAGCGCAATCGCGGGTCCTACGCTGAGCGGTTCGAAAACGCTCCCAGGCCCGGTCACGCGCTTGACCGACTGAACTACGTGCGAGATCTCAAAGGGCACGCCGTCGAATGAGAAGCGCAGCCTGGCCGAAAGCGGATAGGGAGCCAGCGGGAGATTGAGGAACTTCGAATCTTGAATGTCGTAATACGACTGCTCGATGTTTGAACGCGTGAAGTACGGTCGGGTATAAGCTGCGTTCTGCGGCGCCTGGATTGTGAAGCGTACATCGATCGCCTTGTTCCCCTTCAGCGCGCCGCCCGGCTGCGAGTCGGGATTGATCTTCCATTGCTCGCCTTGCGGAGCTTCGATGACGACGCTCTCTAGCTGCAAGGGAACATTCGTGGGATTAATGGCGTGAACCTTCACCCAGAACTGCTGGCCTGGAAGCGCGACTTGAAAGGTTTCCGGATTCCTAACAAAGCGCGCGAAAGGTCCGGTGGGCTCTTTCTCCGGCGCCACCGTGGCAAGAGCCGATAGGCCCAAGGACTCGGCGATGGCTTCCCCAAATTGAGTTTGCTCGGTTCTCAGCTCATGGGTCACGTCATACTTCGAGTCGGGCGTAAGGCCGCTCGAAGCGACTCTCTCAAGCAGCTCGTTGGTTGCCCTCAATGCTCCTGCCAGTGTGGAAGCGATCGCTTCTGGGTGCTGAGCCGAGAAGTCATTCAGTGCTTTCTCGACGAAGGTATTGATGCGTGAGAGACCATCTTTCAGAAACGCGCTATCGCCCCCTTGCGCGAGGCTTGCCATGCCCATAAGCGAAACATCGATGCCATCAAAGAACGAAGATTCCCTTGCGGGAACCGAGACCAGTGAGGCAAACCGATGATAAGGACTCATCTCTTCTTCCGCTGGTGGTAGGCCCGTACCCCCGTTCTGCGACTTCTGGTGGCCTAGTCCGAGGCGGGAAACTTGCGCATAGCTCAAACCCAAGAGCGGGTTGTACGCACCTTCCGGAATTTCAATCGCGGTTGAGAGCTCGCCCTTGGTGACCGTGCCGTCCGTGTAATTTTGAAACTCGGCGGGGTAGTACTTGCCATCGGCATAATCGAAAATCCCTTTGTCCGTGATTCGGACAAAGGGCACACGCGCATAATCCTTCAACGGCTTCCAAGGTCGCAGTCCTTCTTTGAGTTGCTCGGGAAACCTCGCAGGATCGCCGGCTGCTTTGAATGCTTCCTGCGCCATTTGACCGGCAACTTGATGATTTCCATGGCCGTCCGTGCGTCCTCCCACAAAAACGGAGGTGATCACCAGGGGTCGCGTGATACGCACCACGCGCACCACATCTGCGAGCACGCGATCATGTCCCCACTTGTCGAGGGCCTCTTCTTTTGTTTTGGAAAAGCCGTAATCGCATACGCGGGTCCAAAACTGTTGAGCTCCATAGTAGCGATCGGCGGCCAGAAGCTCCTCGGTTCGGACCAGCCCCAGGGCGTCAAAATAATCAGGAGACATCACGTTGGCGCCGCCTTCACCGCGATTGAGCGTAAGCAGAGTGACGCGGCTTCCCTGGCCGCGTGATTCGTAGGTCAACATGCCCCCGTCTTCATCGTCAGGATGAGCAGTGATCATTAGAAGGCTGGCGCGCGTGTGGAGTTTTTGCAGGCTTTGCCACAGCGCAGCGGCTCCTCGGTCAAATGGTAGAGACTCCGCAGCCACGATGGGGTCGGAACCGACCGAAGTGGAAGACTGGGCTCTCACCGAAGATGAATGAAACAGAGAGGGCAAGGTGCACGGGACCACCGCGAGAACCAGCGGAAGTAATCTCCTGAATCGTGATGCCATGAATTTCCCCTGCATTAGCGAGCGCAAGTCAAGAATCTTGAATTTTTGGAATGGCGGGTTACGGCGCTGGGTCCGGCTGATTTGCGGATCATGGGGACTGCAGCGGCGAACTCGTCCGAGCACTGCGGCGCTCGGCATCAAGCCTCGGCTCCCGTTTGCAGAACGGAATTGTACGTTCGCAAACAATGCTGTCAACAGAAATCCCGCAACGCTTTGGCCTCCCGCTGGATGCGCCACGCTTGCCCGCCCGTGTTCTCCGCAGCTTGAGGGATTACGAGCGCAACCAAGCGTAAGACAGCAAATCTCCGAAATTCTTGCGGAGTCTTGACAGGGGGATTTCAACGGGTGTTAAATTCGCCACGTCAGAAGTGCCTGGCAAGCTGTACGTGAAGTGAGACGTGTCGTAGGAATCGCGTGCTGGGCTCGTTCGGACGGACGTTACGCACGAGCTCATAGGCTGCTCATCCAATAGCGGCGAGGGAGGTTGGCATGAATCGAGAGTCGATGAATCCGAAGTTTTTTTTCCGAACGGCGCTGCAATTGACGATCCTCGCAATATGCGCCTTGTCCGCTTCCGCTCAAGTTGATCGCGGCGCTATTGTCGGGAGAGTGATGGACGCTTCGGGCGCCGTGGTGCCGAAAGCGACGGTGATGGTCACCAACAAGGCCACGGGAGTTGTGGTGACGACCTCGGCAAACGATTCCGGCGAGTATCAGGTTCTTGCTTTGATTCCCGGCACATACTCGGTAAAGGTAAGCGCACCGGGATTCGAAAGCGTTCTGCGCGATGACATTATGTTGCACGTGCAGGACCGCCTCTCGATCGAAGTCACCTTGAAGGTGGGCTCTGTCAATCAGGAGGTGGTGGTTACGGGGCGTGAGCCATTACTCCAAACGCAGACAGCCGACGTCGGCAATGTTGTCGACACGCGACTGGTGAACGATCTTCCCTTGAACGGACGGCGATATGCGGATCTGGCACTGCTGGAACCGGGTGTGCAAAAGTTTTATGCCGCCAATAATCCGGCGCCCGACCGCTTCAGCGTCAACGGCAATCTTGAGCTTCAAAACAACTTTCTTCTGAACGGAGTTGACAACAATTCCTGGTCCGAGAACCTTCAAGAATTTTCCGTGCAGGTCGTGCAACCTCCTCCGGATGCTGTGCAGGAGTTTCGTGTGCAAACGCGGACTTACTCCTCTGAATTCGGCAACTCAGCGGGAGCAGTGATCAATGCCACGATTAAATCCGGCACGAACAACTATCACGGAAACCTGTTCGAGTACCTTCGGAACAGCGTCTTCGACGCCAACTCCTGGATCAACAACCGGAACAACAAACCCAAAGGCCGCTTCGTTCAGAATCAATTCGGCGGCACTTTCGGTGGTCCGATCATAAAGGACAAAACGTTCTTCTTCGGCGATTTCCAGCGCTTCAACAGCCGCCGGTCCACGACTCTGCAGAGCACGGTTCCCACTCCGCTGATGAAGCAAGGTAACTTTACGGAACTCGCAAGAAAGCTGAGCGATTCGCCGGTGGCCGGGCAGACCGGCTGCATTGTCGGCAACGTGATTCAGGCCAAGAGCACTAGCGGTCAGACTTGTATCGACCCGGTAGGAAACAAGCTCGCGGGGTTGTTCCCCGATCCCAACGTCGCTTCCCTAGTGGCCGTCCAAGGGATACCCGGAGGTTGGACGGGCGCTCCAAATTACGTTTTCTCGACGACTGTACCGAACGACGTTTACTCACTCGATGGGCGGGTTGATCAGACCTTGGATCAAAATAACCGATTGTTCGGAAGCTACAGCTACTATCACGTGAGCCGGCAGGATCCTCCGTGGACCAGCAACACAGTGGTAGGGAACGGGAACTTCGCGACGCAGTACCGCACGCACACACAACTGCTTTCGCTAGGCTGGACGCGGAATCTCTCGAACACAATGCTCAGCGATGCGCGATTCGGGTTCAGCCGCGATTTCGCACATAGCGACCCGATTGGTGTCACGCTTGGGAAGTCTCTCGCTCCCGATTTTGGGCTGACGGGTGTTCCGGAAACGCCAAACACAGCGGGACTGCCGCCCATTGAGATCAATGGTCTCACCCGCCTTGGAACGTCTCCATGGCGGCCTCAATATCAGGTTTCGCAAGCTTGGAATCTCATCGAGAATTTGAGCTGGCTCAAGGGCAGCCACAGCTTCAAATTTGGATACGGATACCTCAAGCGCGGCGACAACTTCCTCGATATAAGAGCTCCGCAAGGCGAGCTGCAGATCAATGGCGTGTACACGGCAAGCGGCGCGTTTGGGTTACCTGATTTCCTGCTGGGGGATGTGGACGCCACACACTTTACAACTCCTCTGGTGGTCCATTACTTCCAGCCGGGACACTCGTTCTATGCGATGGACACTTGGAGGACCACTCCCAAGCTAAACCTCACGTACGGCCTGCGCTACGAACTCTTTTCGCCGGTCCTGAGTCGGGAAAACAAGACCTCGAACTTTTCTCCCGCAAACGGTGGAGGCATTGTGACCGCAGCAAGCAATGCTTCCGGCTGGGGTAACCGATCGCTCATTCAACCGGACAAGAACGATTTCGCTCCGCGCGTGGGACTTGCGTATCAGCTCACCAAGAAGCTGGTGATGCGGGGCGGGTATGGAGTGTTCTACCAACATTACAACCGCATCGGGTCGGAGAGTTTGATCCAGTTGAATCCACCGTTCCTCCAGGATGTGCAACTCAATCAAGGCGTAGGAAGCTCGACTCCGACACAGGTACGGCACTTGACCTGACCAAAATCCAACTCCGCGCTCAGGATCCAAATCAGCGATCGAGCTACGTTGAACAGGCCAGCTTGGGTCCGGAATTCGAGATCTTTCAAGACACGGTGCTTTCTGCTACCTACGTGGGAAATTGGGGGCGCAAAATGAACCGGTTGCGGAATGCCAATCAGGGACTCATCACCGGCACTGACAACGGCTGCCCGATTGTGACGTTCCCCTACACAAACCTGAATACGGTCTCAACTGTGGACACGCGGAAATCCGGAGGGGGATGCAGCTTGACAGGCCAGCATGCGTTTCTGGAATTCGCGAGCAACGATGGGAATACCGATTACAACAGTCTGGAATTGTCCCTTCGCAGGAGAATGTCCCAGGGGTTGTCCTATGCGCTCAACTACACGTATAGCCATGGACTTGCTAATTTTGGAGACAATCTAACAGCGGGCCCGCTGCCGCAGAATGCCTACAACTACGCCGCCGAAATGAGCAATTCGATTCTCGACATTCGGCATCGTTTCGTCGGCAATTTCACTTGGGATCTGCCATTCGGACGAGGCAGGCGCTTCCTCACTGGGAGCGGCGTGACGGATCGTGTGCTGGGCGGATGGCAAGTCAATGGCATCGTAAGCTTGCAGACTGGGAGTCCGTTCAGCGTCACGGCGCCGGATTTAAGTTTTACTGGGTCCAACCACGCTGCGTATGCCAATTGCGTTGGAGATCCATTCGCGGGTGCGACAGATTCCCCGGACAAATATACGACGACAGGTTTCTTCATCAATCCCGCGGCGTTTGCGATTCCAAGCAACGGCACGTTTGGAACCTGCGCTCCGCGCAAGTTCCACGGCCCCGGAATCGAGACGACAGATCTCAGCTTGTTCAAACAGTTCAGGATGACGGAGCGATGGCAGATGCAATTCCGGGCTGAATTCTTCAATGCATTCAATCATCCGAACTTTGGGAACCCCGGCGCAAACATCGCCTTCCCCGGATCGTTTGGCAAGGTTACGAATACTCTTTCGCCGATTCTGGGCACGGGTTCAGGCGGACCCGGCGATCCTCGCGAGATACAATTGGCATTGAAGCTTTACTTCTAAGGTTGCGCCTGCGAGCAAAAGCCGGGCAACCGGCCCGAGAACACAGCAGCTGAGGTCATCGGATTGCCGTCCGGAGGCCAAACATCAGATCTAACAAGAGTGGACTGATGCTCAGGGCGATTAGTATCGCACCTGCCCATAACGGCTTTGGCCTATTCCTACTATAAGACTCGTGATCGCTCACGAGAGCGACCGAGTACCGCTCTTGCTCGTGCAGGCGATCTTAGGGCAGAAGCCGCTGCGCCAAATGATCTCCCAGCGCCCCGGACCCGGGGTGCCCGGGTCGTCGGTCAGGAGCGGAGGGCCGCCCTGCGCGCTTAATCGCTCAGGCGTGACGAGGGTCAGCGCAAGCAGCACAAAAAACAGGCAGCTCGTCGGCTGCGGTGTACAGCGTGTGTAGACGCTAAGGCCGAGCAGGTTCATAGATGGCAATTCAGCCCCACGGCCCGGCCATTCTCTTGCTCATACCTCCCGGATCACGAGCCACTCGGAAGCAACCCGCGCGGACCGCGCTCGGCAGTGAGGGCATGGGAGCTCGTGTATCTCGACAGTGAACGCGTCTGGATTTTCGCCTTCGACGTCGATTTTCACCAGGTGGGCAACATCGGAGCTGATGGAGCGGCCCCGTCGAAGCGGAACGATGCTTAGTTCTAGCAACCTGTCCGCCTCCTTCTCGCAGATACTCTTGGGGAGATTGTAATCGTGCCTGGCAATTCACGTGGAAGCGATGAGGTCGCGAGTCCTGAGCGTGCCCTCGGAGAGCGATGATGACGTTCGCGAGCCTGAACCGTCTATTTCAAAGTGGCAAAATTTACGACAAATTAACGAACCTCGAGGTCGGTTTTACGTATCTTGCTATATGCGGTTCAGGGAATAGACTGATTTTGGGGGTTGTTGATGTTGAATGTGAGCGAGCAGAACTTTGGGCAGATAGCGGTCTTGCGCTGCTCAGGACGACTGGTGCTGGGGAAGGAGATTAGCCTGCTGCAGAAGGCCATCATCTCTCAGTCGAGTAAGCGGATCGTGGTGCTCGATTTGGCCGGTATAGACGCCATTGATGGCAGCGGAGTCGGACTCTTGGTTTTCTTGCATGCCTGGACCCGTGCCAACCATATGGAAATGAAGCTGATGAACCCGGCGAAGCGGGTTCAGGAGATACTTGAACTCACTAACTTGCAGTCCGTGCTTGCCACCTGGTCATGCGAGGATCTGGCATCGCTGTTAAGCGGCGCGGCCAGACCCGCTCATGTTGATGAGCCGCAGGCTGGCCGCGCCGCATTGCCGTGAACTTGCTGAACTTCGCGAACTTTATATAGGCCTCAAAGCCTGCCCGCAGGCCATCGCGGACAGTCAACTTCCGGATTGCCGTGACTCGGGAGAAATCGCCAAGGTGCCACGAATGGCCACATCTTTGGGTCGTCCAAGTCCTTCCAGCGACAGTTCTCAACCAAGATCGGGATGGTGCTGATCGGTGCTCCCTTACGCGGGTTGCTGGTAGAGGCCGATGACGTTTCCTCCCGGATCGCGGAATCTCGCGGTGATCTCGGGCGCATCCGCGCCGATGGGCTGCACGATCTCGCCTCCCTCGGCGATGATAGCGTCAACAGTCGCGGCCATGCTGTCAACCATGACGTAAAACAGAAGGCCGGGCTTTGAGGAGGGTGAGCGCCCGAGTACCCAGGTGCCGCTTACTTGGCCAGTCGTGTCGTCAAAGGAGGTGCTACCATCACCGCGTTTCCGAATGTTCCAGCCGAAGACCCGTTTATAGAAGTCGGCCGAGCGCGCAACGTCAGTGGCGGGCATCTCGATGTAGCAGATCTTGCCGTTAGCAAATGTAGGAGGCATCAGTACTCCTTCAGGGCGCGGTCATTCTAACGGGGAACCGTACACGTGCAACCCAGGTTGACCGTTCATCAGCGCGGAGCGGAGGCGAGAATTCTGGACCAGTGGTCGGCTATCCGGAGTAATCGGGTACGCAGGCCCTCGCGGACAGGCAACTTGCCCGTCAGCCGTCCAGAATTATTGATAAGCATTCATAGAGCTGCCTATCTAAGCCAATATCTGATCATGCAATTAACATTGCGTTTCCTGCTCGCTCACGCGCGGGCGACATTCGTGAGCCCTTCCAGCAGGACGATGTCGGAATCACCCTCGGCGACGGCGGCCAGGATAGAGCACTCGTCGGACGACCATGACACGCGGCGCGCGATGAACGTGGCGCGTTCCCCGAAATCGGTAATCTGACGCCATGCGCCGGTCGTGGTCGAGAGCAGCGCCAGGCTGCGCGATTTTCGGCGCAGCATTTGCAGTACGATTGCCGATGCGCCAATGACGCAGAAGGAAAGGCTGAGCAACAGAGCCGCGGCATCGCGCCGCAAAAGCGCGCGTACGAGTTCCTGCGCGTCCGTGCCTGGCAATCCCCACAATGCAGCAGGTGTGCTCATGGTAGATCAAAATCTTAACGCCGGCCCATTGACGTATCCACTCCTGCGATGACCGGAACCACCGCGTGTCGGTTGTCCGCTAGGTCTGATGTTGAGGATTCTGGGCGGATAACGGGCTATACGGAAGCAATCGGCCAACCTTTCCAGTTTCGGTAGTGCCGACCACACGTCCGGAAGTGCGGCTGCCGTATTTCAATTTCCAAGAAATCTTACCGACTGATTTGCGTGCAGCGGCGGCGTGCTGCTTTATCGCCACGCGCGATTTTCGCGAGGGCACGCGTGTAAGGTTGGATCAACGTCCCACCAGTTTGGTTACTTGTCACAGATTGAAGGCCTCAAACTCCTGTTCGATTAGTCCGGAGGATTATTGCTGCTCTGGTCATTCGTGGCCGGCGGACGCCGCTTCAGAACTGGCCGGTCTCCATCGCGGCCGCGGTCCGCATTGTCGGAGTGATCGCCAACATCACTATTATTGTTGTTGTTGTCCGGCGGCGGAGGCGACATGTTATAGCCGCCCGTGTAGTTGTTGTGGTTCCGCTGAATGCTCGAGACCGGCGTGAGTGTTAGCTGGCTCTCGAGGCGGAAGCTCAGCAGTGCTTCCGATTCTATGTGCACCTGCTGTGGCTTGCTCGCGGCCTCGACTCCGCCGCCGACACCCGCACCCGTCGCCGCACCGATCGCAGCTCCCTTACCGCCGCCGGCAATCGCGCCGATGATCGCACCGATTGCCGCTCCGCTGCCTACGGTCTGGGCTGTGCGTGCGCCGCGTGACGGACCCTGGCGCGTGTACTGATTCGTATGCAGCGTGTACTTGCGACCGTTCACCGACAGGCTCGCTAACTCAAGCGCCAGCTGAGGCTGGCCGGCGAACCGTCCCGCATCTTTCAATTCGGCGATGCGGCCGACAATGTCAGCTCCTTCGGGGACGATCACCTGGTCGCCGATCGTGATTGGCGAATCCAGTGTGGCGCGGAAACTGTCACCGGGGTGATTCCTGCCGGTGTCCACCGAATCCATCATGCGAATATTGAGCAACGTGCCGCTTTCAATCGTCACCGGAGGAAGAGGAGGAGGCGTAGGCGCAGCCGGTTGCGCCGGGACGCTCGCCATCGGCATCGCAGTGGTTGGGGTCGTCGGCGGTGTGCTGCTACCAGCGCTTGTTCCAGACGAGATGATCGGCGTGTCGTTCGCCGCGCTCGAGCGCGTTGACGGGCTATCCTGACGCCGCTCGCGATAGGCCGACGGCTTCTTGCTCATCCGCGCATGCGACGTCGTTTCCGCCGCAGCTGGTTTCTCTTCCGGCGCGGGCCGCAGCGCGCTCGCCTGTACCGACGGCGGCGCTGCGATCAGAAGGTCGTTGACGACGGTCTTCACACCTTCGACCTGTGCCGCGTCATTGGCGACCTGAGCGCGTTCGTCCTCGGTCGCCGACGAGCCGCTCAGCGTCACCACGCCATTGTTGGACATCACCGAAATGTGTTTTTCGGAGATCTTCGGATCGGCGTTAATCTTGGTCACGACCTCGCCCACGATCTGCGCGTCGCTGCGCCCGCGGCTGCATCCGACCGCTGTCGCCAGCACAAGCGCGGCTGCAATCAGCACAATGGATACACGCTTCGTCGTCATGATTTCACCCTCACCCTGCGCAGCCACAGCTCTGAAACCAGCTGCCATGGCCCCTCGCACACAGCTGAACCCGGAAACGGTTGCCATGCAAATAAACTCAGACAGGGCAAAAAAGTTCCTGTGCGCGTAGGACTAAGGCAAACGGGCCGGGCTGGGCTAGGGCCAGGAACGGCCTAGGATGGCCATATCGGCGACGCCAGACCATGAAACTATCTTAGAGTTGTCGCGACCCTCTTCTGGGCCCGCGATCAATCGCTTTCTTACCTGCGCGATTAGCCGTCGACCATTCAAGGTGTCAGAAACTTGTTTCTTTTTGACACAATTCCAATGACCGAAGCATTCAGACGGAAGGGCGCTGCCCGATGTGCCATAGCGATCTGCGTTCCAACATGATGTGGCCTAAGGGATTGGGACCGAGCGGCTAGGTGGTATTCTCGCCCTGATGAGCTACCTCAGAAACCAGGGTCCAGGTACCTATAACTGCTCGCCGGATTACGGGACGGCCTAAACGCAACCAACCCAAAATCCCAAATCACTGCTGAATGGCAACAGGAGAGGGGGAATATCCCTAGAATCGAGCCTTTTTCCGGATTATGCAGAGAGCTTTAGCGTAGTAACCGACGACGATTGTTCCTGCTCTGGAATTCTGCCCGCTTCGCTCACTTTCGCCAACTCTGCATTGAGTTCTGCACCGACAAGCATTGCAAAACTAGTCCAATACAACCAGACCATTAAAGCAACCGCTGCTCCTAAAGTCCCATAGGTTTTATTAAAATTGGCAAATCTTCGGAAATAAACCCCGAGCAAGTACGAAAGTCCAATCCAAGTTCCCACTGCCAATACTGCGCCCGGCAATGTCGCCAGGAACCGTTGTTTGACATTGGGGGCGAGGAAGTACAGCGCCTCGACAGCCAGGATGGTAAAAACGACGGATATGGTCCAATGGAGATACGGCCAAATCGCGGTGAAAACTTGAGACAAGTGCATTCGCGCTGTGAGCCATTCCCCGAAGCGTGGACCAACAATCATTATGGAGAGTGCCATCAGTAACAGCGTTCCAATCAAAAACATGAGTCCAATCGCCAAGGGGCGGGTTTTCCAAAAAGGTCGCGTTTCATCCACGTCATAAGCTATGTTCAAGGCCTCTATAGCAGCTACGAATCCACCCGAAGCAGCCCAGAACGTTCCTAGGATTCCGACCGAGAGGAAGGTTCCTCGATTCGGGGTGATCACATCGGCGAGAACTTTCCGCACAAGTCCCATGCTGTCAGCTGGCACGAATCTAGCCATCAAGCTGAGCGCTTGCCCGAAGAGGTCGGGCACTGGCAAGTAGGTCGTATGCACTATCGCTGACTTGAAATCTCCAAAGCGCATGGTTTTAGTTAGATGCGGATGAGCGAGTGCGGATCGCAGTGGCAAATCGCGCAGCGCCCTGCCGTCTCAATGCTTCGGTCATTGGAATTGGAAAATGAGACTGTTGAAAAAGTCGGCTACGGAGCTGAGTTTTTCGTTTGTGCTGTCCTTTCAGCTGGCTAGAATCCCGTTTCGGGAATCGTCTCGCGATCAGGTAGCACGCCAGGTCAGGTGGTCCACGGATTGACCAGCGGGAGTGAGAGATCTTCGAAGTGGCCGGTGTT
>WNGG01005554.1_pt1 | contig 14053 bp, 11 predicted proteins | sample 5400661 | NCBI WGS metagenome assembly WNGG01 (sample SAMN13153372, study PRJNA577476) | soil metagenome | isolation source: 100 cm soil or saprolite under Garry oak tree replicate 1 | place: USA:California | collected 2016-06-15
ATGACGCTTCCGAAAGAGGCGTTCCGGAGTGCGACGCTTCCATTTCACTCTGGAGTCGACCTCATCGACATCACTTCCACGCTTCCCGATCTGCTAGTCACGCAGCAGCTTTGGATTTATCTCGGCACGGCGACATTCAACTCGGTCTTCGTCCGGCCCATTGCACCCGCGTACACGATCCTCCTATTCGGGCTGATGTTCTTCGATGTTCGACGGTGGTTTGGCATCGCCACTGCGCTGACCTCAGCCGCGGCGTTGGCATCTATTCAAGGCCTCACGGCCACGACGACGATCATGTTTGACGAAATCCCGCTGGCCTTCTACGGATACTTGGCTCTTCGGCTCGCGGTCGATGCTTCGCGGCAACACGGCTCCTGGATCCCGGCGGGCCTGTTCGCTGGCTGTGCGGGGCTTGTAAAATACCAGGGCTTTGCTGCCTTCGCGGCGTTGGGCGTCGCAGTCCTCGTTGAAGGTTTGTGGTCCCAGCGGGCTAAGGCGAATCACACGCCGTCCAATCGGTGGCACGTTCCGCTCAAACGTCTCCTAGGTTTTTCCATGACTGGACTCGCGGTCACTGCGGTGTTCCTGGCTCGTAACACGGTCGCTCTCGCAAATCCCTTCTACCCGTATTTCTTCGGGGGTGTGGACACCCAGGCAACCGCTGATTACTACGAGATCTTCACGCCCGATATCATCGCGCGGATCTGGGGCTTCGAGGCCGTCGCGCTCCTGTCCACGGTGGTCATCGGCTGTCTGCTCCTGGGCTTATTCCGCGTCCGTGCGTGGACAGAGATCGAACGACTCCTGTTCCTGTCGAGCGTCTTCTACCTGCCGCCATACCTCTATTACCCGCTCCCGAGCCAGCACATGCGATACCTCGCACCAGTCCTTCCAGCGATGGCAGTTTTTGGAGGCCGCCAACTCGTTTGGTGGAGTCGCGAAGCCCGAACCCCGCAGAAAATCGCGGGCGGGGCGCTTTTCGCGGGACTGGCTGCCGTCGTTGTCACTCTCGCCATGCAATGGCGGTTCCAGTCGCCCTACATCGCGGAGTATGCCGCTGGAGCGGCTGCTGTATTCGTAACCCTGACGGCGTTGATTACGGCCCTCGTCGTTCTGGCAGCCTTCGTCTCGGGACGTGGACGGACTGCGGTGACGCTGGGGATCAGCCTCGTCCTGTTCACTTCGGGCGTGTTCGCCGTGGCGGCAGAACAGTGGGAACCCCGCCAAAACGTCTGGCAAGTCGATCTGCTCCCCCATTCCGAGGATGCATACCTGAGTGAACGACTCGGAAGCGACTGGTCGATGTGGAAGTGGATCAACGAGAACCTTCCAGCGAACTCGACTCTGCTCAGCTTTGAGCCGCGGCTGTTCTACATCGACATCCGAGTTCTTTTCGCGGCGTCGCATGAGCTCACGCCCACGCTGAACATGACCTTCGACCAGGCGGTGGCGTTCCTGCACTCACTCGGCGTGGAGTATGTGCTGAACTCCCTCCTTGCGGGCGGGCCCTTAGTCAACCAGATCTTCTGGAGACATTCCGTCTTATATCAAAATCTCGGCAATCAATCCGTATTCCGGCCGTTCCATATCGAAGGCGATTATACGGTGCTCTACCAGCTGGCCTAGGTCACGTCCTTGATGGGGCGTAACCTCCGGTCGTCACGATTTGATCGATATTCACGTGCCTTCATTCGCGACTCTGAGATTCTCGCTCCTCACGCGTCGCGAGCAGTACGATTTCCTCCCCCACGTCGCGGCCAAAAGCGCAGTAGAGCGCTTCTTGTGCGAGGAAGAGTCGACTCCGGAGGCTCCGCTTCGGGGGCGCCCCCGCGGACCTAGCCCCCGGGGCTTTCCGGATTGCTGTGCTGACGTCGAAAACGCCCTGGGCGCTACGCGCCGACGTGTGCACGTCCAGGATCGTAAAGCCCGCCCGTTCGACACACGTCGCGAGCGTCGACGGTACGAAAAGACGAAGATGTCGCGGTGGGTCCATGTGCATCCACATGTCACGAAACCTGTTACGACCTAAACTGTCCAAGTTTGGAGTTCGGATTGAGAGCACTCCACCCGGCTTCAGCGCTGCAAGGGTTGCCTCGAGCACGCTCACGGGTTCATGGACGTGCTCAATCACGTGTTGCATCGTGATAGCGTTATAGGCGGCTTTGGGCAGAGTGACTTTCTCGACCTCCCCAACGGAAACATCGAGCCCATGACGCTCCCTCGCCACGTTTGCAGCCGCGGAACTTGGTTCGATACCAGCAACCTGCCATCCGATCGAGCGCATGAGGACAAGAAAAGCGCCGTCTCCGCAACCCACATCGAGGAGGCGACCCCCATCCTTCGGTCGAAGTGACATGACGGTCCCCTCGAGAATCTCGAACAGCGCCGGCACGAAAGGGAGGACCCGGGAGAACAAGTGCGCGGCCGGCGAGATCAGCGCGTCGGGGTATCCCATCGCCGCGAGCGCCCCCGCGGTCGCGGTCTCGAGTAAAGCTCCCCCGCCGAATCCTTGGGACTTCTGGTTATCCGGGCGGAAGACGGAATCGTGTTCCTCCCAATAGGAGAGGTACAGCTTTCCCAGTTCCCCCGGCTCCGGCATTGGATGGAGCCAGCCATGGCGGCACGACGGGCAACGAAGCAGTGACCACCGACCTGGGGCCGTGAAAAAACGGTCGTGGAGATTCGCATAGAGCTCGATACCTGAGCTTCCGCAGAGGGGGCATCGGACCGCGTCCCGGACCTGTATCCCCTCGTTCTCCCAAACCCCGTCGGCTCGGGCGGGTTCATTCGTCAGACTGCCACCTCCCTCCGCGACGCGCGTGCCACCGGTCGCGCGAATTCAGTACCTTCATGATTACACTCGAGAAGCGTCAGGGAGCATTACAGCCTGCCCGACCGGATTCCCTTTGCCAAATCGCGCAACCACATCGCGACGATTTTCGGGGCAGGGGATCCATGTGGGCGCCGTTCAGTCAGCCGCGGCTCTTCCAGGAACTCAAAAAAGGGTCTCGCTGCGACGGTTGGATCATACACCTCTGCGAGCAATTGTCCGGCCGCCAAGCGTGCCTTGTCCACATCGACTGTCTCCTCCACAACTCTTGAGATGCTCTTCGCCAGATCCTCTGGCCTCGGGCCATAGGCAAATCCCGCGCCTTCAGCAAGGAGTTCGTCGGAATACTCGTCGCGACCCGGAGTAATCACGGGCAGCCGAGCCCAGAGATAGTCGACAATTCGCGTCCTCGCACTTAGCTCATCTTCGACCGTATTGGGGGAAATCACGAGCCCGACATCCGCTCCGAGATAATATTCAGCCCTCCTGGAGAACGGAACGATTCCAGAAAATTCCACGCAGCCATCATGGATTCCTTGCGAGAGCGTATCACGAACTCGTTGTTCTTCCCAGGGCATTCGCGGATTTCCGCCCATTACTACCACCCTGGCCAAGGCCTTGGTGGACTGGTCAAGTAGGTTGATCGCCCTTGCAAGGAGACCGTAGTCGTACCAAGGCAAGAACGCGCCCGCAAGAAGGAAGATACGCTCCGATCCCCGCCGCTCGGGGCGGTGCGTCGCGGCCTGGGGTGGGTCGGGTGGAGGGGTCATTCGCACGACCTGAACGAGAGAATCGTCCCTCTCCCATCGACCTTCCGTAAGCCGGCGCGACGCCGCGAGCAGGCCCAGGAGATAAAATCGCTCTCGCCGCGTCGTCGTCATGAAGAAATCTCCGTACCAGAACGATTCGAGTGCAAGGTCGAGGAGAGGCGCGGAGATTCGGCCGTTCGCAACGAAGTCTTCGTATAGTCCAGGGCCGACGAAATCAAGAATCGTTGGGATTCGGCGGTTCACGCGCCCAAGAAAAGGGACCGAGGACCAAGGAAGATAGAGTGCATCGGGTCCGATCTCGCGGATCTGGCGTTGCACTTCAGAGGGTCGATGGCTCGGGCTTTCGACGGTAAGGCCGTCGACCTCAATGGACCCCGTCCGTCGTTCATTCAGGTGAAAGCTCTCATAGAGGCTCAGGACATGGACGTCGTGTTTCCTCACAAGGACCTCGAGGAGGTTCCACATCCGATACCCCGGCCCGTCCGTGATTTGCTCGCCGTGAGGGAGTGGGGAGGTGGTCACGGCAAGGACGCGACGGCGGGTCATCAGTCACGGATCCAGCTGGGTAGCCAATCTTTGCGGAGTGTGAGGAACAGAATCGCGAGGCAAAGGGCTGAGAACGCTGAGCGGGCGAGGTTAAGGATTAATTCCGTTGGCAGACCAGCACTGTTCAGGAGGGTCATCGGGCCTGGCCAACTCGCTGCAGCCGGGACCGAGGGAACGAGGAGAAACGTAGTCAAGAGGGAATCCCACCACCAGATGTAGACGAAAAACAGAGTGACAACTCCCGCGTACAGGTACGCAAAGCGCTTCCCCTCGCGAGCCACAAGCGCGATCAAGAACGGTTGGACCCAAAGGAACCATTGGGGGTGGAAGAGGCTGAAGGAATAGATGAGGAGGAAGACACCGACAGTCGCGTTCCAGAGTTTGTCTGCGTCCTTCGGATGGAGAAAAGCCCACCCTACAAAGAAAATCAGGTACGACATTGGGAGCAGGTAAATGACGTCAGGTATCGGTGAAAAGGTCGGGAGCCGCGCTGAGTAGCCGATGAAAGTCAGTAGGCCCTGGACGAAGGGTACGCCAGGCTTGCCGCGATTGTAAATCGCGGTCCCAAAGAAGCCGTTCATGTGGTCTCCCGAGAGAGCGTAATTCGCGGATTCGTAGAAAACGGGCTGGGACACCGCGATCAGAAACTGAAGTGCGAAGGGCGTCACGGAGGCCACAGCAACTCTGAGAAACTCTTTTGCCCGCTCGTAGAGGCCACGCTCCTTGTCCAAGTAAAGGACCAGGAAGAAGGGCACGATCATGATCGCGAAAGCCTTGACGAGGATTGCAAGAGATAGCGCCAGTAGGGTCGCGTTCCGTCGGGCCTGCTGTTGGTAGTAGAAGGCGAGGACGATAAAGAAGACCGCGACGATGTCGAACTGACCGAAGACATAGGTCACGTAAAGGACGACGGGATTGAACAGCCAAATTGTGAATGCGCGGACTGCGGCCTGGGGATTCCGGATTAGCCACAGGAGGAGAATTGCCGTCGAGAGGTCGAAGAGAAGGTACGGGAGCTTGAGCAGGGCGAGCAGGATCCCAATGCCTGGCTCCCTAAGAATTGAAATCTGGAAGAACTCAGGGGGGGTGAAGGCCGTCTGCGAAACGAACCGATTGAAGATGGTCGCGGGGTAGATCGGTCGGAAAATCGCGAAAATGAGGGCATGCAGATAGAAGATTGGCGCTGGGTCGTTCGATAGGATGAGTTGCCCCTTGGCCATGAGCGTCGTGCTGATCCATGCAGTCGTCACGGCATCCTCTCCCCCGAAGAGGGGAAGGAGAACGATCCGCAGAGCAAAGCCGAGGAGGAGGAGTCGACCGATTCGCCGGGCTTGGCTTTTCATGTGCTGTGGGAGGAGGCGGGTCCAATCCGCATACTGAGCCCACTTGGTAGTGAGCATCGGGCGAACCTCGTCGGTCATGCAGATCCTCCGATGAGACTCGCTAGCTTCAGGTCTTGGAACTGGACCAGCGTGCCCACGGGCGCGGGGTGCTCGACGCCCAGCCAACCTAGCTCGATCATCTGGACCGGCCCCCCGTCGGCGAGCCCGAAGAACCTGAGGTCGATGACTTCCGTATGCCAGTTCGTGTCGGGGTAGGTCTTTACGAGAACGAGCGCGAGCCCGCGTTGCTCCGTGACGAACCCGATGCGGGCGGCCACAAAGTACGCAGGAGCCTTGACGGAAACAATGAGATAAGGATACTTGGGCAGATCGACTTGCGAGAGGTTCGGCGAGTCGGCGGCGACAAACTGCTGCGGTGTGACTGACGTGGTCGAGACCAGCGAGAGGACACCATTCGAGACGGTGAAGAAAGCGTTCGCACCAGCGCTCGCCTTAACCGTCCACCCCGCGAAACCCGGGTCCGTCCATCCCGCCGTGAACGTCAATTGGTCATGACGGATCGCTGTGTTGATCGCCGCGATGTAGGCCACGGGCAGCACAACGAGGGCGACGACCAAAGCCACAATGCGCAGACGGGGATCGATCGTCCGTACCTGCAAGGCTTCGGCGGGAATCCGGCTGAGCATCACGCCGCTGGATCCTCCCGGTCCATCATCTTGATCAACCGTGCGAACCGGATAATCCTTCATGCTGACCTCTACAGCGGCGCTCCCGCGGCGGTTCGGAGAACGCCGGCGGTGAGGCCGAGTGAATATGAGACGTCCGACATCAGCCCGAGGGATGACGCGCCCAATGTTTGGAGCGCCGCAAGAGAGGGCGAGTTCACGGAACTCCGGAAGTCGGGCCAAAGACGCCAGGTGTAGTAGCCGAAACGGACGATGATGAGTGCCCCGAGCAACGCTGGGGCAAATATCATGCCTGGGATGATGGAAAGGACGAGAAGAACAAATGCCGTGGCGGCAACAAATGGCTGCGTCGCCCGGTGCAGAGATCGCGATTTCGCGTATTTCGAGCTGCCCAGTTCTCGGAATGCGAACGTTCGGAACATGAGGACGATGCCTCCGAGTGCTTCCCCAAACCGGAACTCCTTGTACAGATTTCCGGAAATGGTCTCTGCATGACCGGTGAATCGCTGAACCGTTGGCAGATCGTAGTACTTCACGATCCGGCCCCCGTCCCCCCGGATGAGGAAGCAGAGCACGATGTCCTCGCCGCAGATCCGGAACCGCGTCGGGAATCCCCCGTAGCGATCCAAGATAGACTTCCGGATCAGGTCGCACTTGAACTCGGTGAACGTAACGAACTCACGGGAGCGAGGCGGGGAACGGTGGAACTGCCGTCGGAGGAAGCCGAACGACCTCTTAACGAAATCGACATCGTCCGCAGCAGGGATGCCATAGAAGCCCGTGAGGACCGCGATCGTTGGGTCTCCCGAGATTCGCGCGACGGCCTTCCCAAGCCAGTCCGTGTTAACGAGCGAGACATCCTGGTGGACAATAAGGATCAGGTCCCCAGTCGCGGCTTGCACTCCGTCGTTCAATGTCTGCGCAAGGCCCCGATTCTCCGAGTGCCGGAGGACCGTTCCGGGTAAGTCGTGGCTCTTCAGAAAGTTCTCTCCGATTTCGCTGGTCCCGTCCACGCTCGCGTCGTCCACGACAACCCATTCCGAGATTGGGTAGTCTTGGGCGGCGAGGGATTCGAGAGCGATGCGAATGGTCCGTGCACCATTGTAGGCGGGGAGTACGATCGACACCCGCGGTGCGACGTCTCTGCCCGTTGACTCCACGAGAGGGTCCATTTATTACTTCCTCGCATTCGCCCGCCGCAACTGTCTCGCTAGCGAAGCGAGGCCGCGGGCTTGCTGCGCGACGATCAAGGGCAGGCGCCACGCGTTGTAAATGGAGGTCGTGCCATTCAGCCGGGGGCGGTGACTGACCGGGACCTCCAGGACCCGGAAGCCCCGGCGATACGCCAGGATCGAGAACTCGGCCCAGAAACTGAACGGAAGGGAACCGATGTCGTCGAGGATCGCATCGACCACCTCCTTCCGTACAATTCGGAAGCCGCAGTCCATGTCCTTGAGGGGGACGTCCGCAAGGGCCTTCACGAGCGCGTGGAAGCCGCGTGATAACAGAATCCGATGGAAAGCCTCCTCCCGCTCCACCTTCCGACCGATGACCATGTCGTAGCCGTCTACGTGAGGCCAAAGCTTCCAAAAGTCCCGGGCATCGTACTGGCCGTCGGAGTCGGCAAAGAATGTCCATGGGGTCTTGATCGTCCGCAGTCCGTCTCGCACCGCTTCGCCGTAGCCTTTTCGGGCGACGTCGTTGAGCAAGCGGATCTCACCAGCGGCCGCGAGCACTCGGAGAACCCGGTCCGTTCCATCCGTGCTCCCATCCTCGCAGACCAGGAAATCCGCGCCGGTTGGCAGGACGACCTGCTGACGGAATTCTTTAATCACTTGCTCGATTGAATTCGCCTCGTTGTGCGCCGGCAGGAGGACCGTCAAATCCGCACCAGACGGGGAACCTTCCGATGGCGTCGCTTCGGGGTCATCCCAGCCGCAATCCTCGCTCCCGGTTCGGGTGTTTGGGGCAGGTCGAGGTCGCCCGAGCATTCGGCGCTTAGAGGGAATCCGGCGGATTCTCCCGTCCGTCTTCAGGTTGATCCTCCCCAACAAAGCCCCATCCCAAATGGAGGTCAGTCCTCAATGCCCCTTCCGCCGAGGGTTCGACCGGGGGCCTGAGGAGCGATTGCGCGACCGGCAAGAACGGAGATTGCTCGATGGGGATTCGAGGCATCGGCGGCTTTGCCCGTCCCCGCCGCGCGAGGTCCGACCAGACCCAGGCATACGTTTCGCGGAGCCCTTCCACTAGTGGCACCCGCGGTTCCCACCTGAGAAGCTCGCGAAACTGCGTCGTATCGCAGTTCCGACCCCGCACCCCTTGAGGCTGGTCCAGATTGTGAACTTTCTCCAGATGCTTTTCGGCGATCGAGCAGACCAAGTCCACGAGCTCATCGGCGGTCACGACCTCATCGGTCCCCAGGTTGATCGGATCGTTGTAGCCTGATTCCATGATTCGACGAATCCCTTCGACGCAGTCGTCGATGAAACAGAAGGTGCGAGTTTGCCGGCCATCCCCCCAGACCTCAATGGACGTACCGTCTTCCGCCTCCGCCACCTTCCGGCAAATCGCCGCGGGGGCTTTCTCGCGTCCTCCCTCGTACGTGCCCAAGGGTCCGTACACATTGTGAAAGCGCACGATTCGCACGTCGAGGTTATCGTCCTGATGGTAGTAGCTGGTCAGCTGTTCCGCGAAGAGCTTCTCCCAGCCATACCCTATCTCAGGGTTCGCGGGGATGGCGTCCTGCTCGCGCAACGGCGAGACGTTCTCCCGGTCCTGGAGGAAGCTCGGATAGACGCAGGCGGAGGACGTGTAGAGGTACCGTTCGATGCCTTCCAAGCGAGACGCTTCGAGCATGTGGGCATTGATGAGGGTGTTGTTCCGGGCCAGCCGGGAGTGGAATTTCGCGATGTAGCCAATCCCGCCCATGTCCGCCGCGAGCTGATAGACGTCCTGGACGCCGAGGACCGCATCGGTGCAGCTCTCGAGCGACCGGAGGTCGGCAATCACGAACTCGTCGGCGAGGCTCGGCTCGAACTCGGGCCGTTTCAGGTCCACGCCCCGGACCCAGAATCCGTCGGCCTTCAACCGCTTGACGAGGTGGTGGCCGATGAAACCACCGGCCCCCGTGACGAGGGCCCGTCGAGCTTCGTGTCTGTTTGTCATAGTGTGACCTTCTTGGCGACCCGGTTCAGCCGAGATTGCCGGAGGCAGGTCTGAAAACCCTTCGAAGGTCTACTTCGAATTGTCTCCCCCACGCACCTAGTCAAGAGGGAGATTCGTGGCTACATTTGAGCTTTTTGGCGCACCGACAGCCGTGGTTCGAAGATTGTTTCGAAGGGCCCGTGCTGAGGCCCCTCTGAACGGCTAGCCGCAACTGACTTGACCTACTCCCTTGAAACGATGGGTCTCCGAGGAGACGGGTGACTCCTTCCGGGTAGAGCCTGGCTCCCTTAGGACTAGAAAGGAAGATGCAACCGTTCGGCCTATATACCTCATGAGGCGCGACACGAAGGCCGTTGGAGCCAGGCTAGTTGTTCCGTTCGTCGTAGCATCCCTTGCATTGGGCTCACTCCTGACGTTCTACGCTCCCGATTCAACCAGCTCTCCGATTCGCGGATCCGTTCCGGAGTCGATTGCGGCTCAGAAGAACGGCACGTGGCACATTGGGATATCCGTAAACTGCAACAACCGAAACTGGTGCACGGGCGAAAGATTCCTCGGACAGCCGATGGCCATCGGTGGGCTGTGGGGGTCGCTAGAGCTCAATGCCGACGGAACAGGACGGGCGGAGTTCACGGCCTGCAGTCACGCGAGCGAGGCCTATGGATTCGCAACCGGAGCCACCCACATTTCGGTCATCGTTCATCGCTGGATAATTGGGCCCGGAGGGACGTTCGTCGAGACCGGAGGGACGGAAACGTACCGGGGTGGGACGAATCGAGGAACCATGGTGACGTTCACGTCCCCGGTTGACACGGGAATTCTGGCCATCCCCGGGCACTACTCGGCACTCGACATCCTCGGATACGAGCCGCCGCATGGCGTCGCGATCCAGATTCAGGTTGCCTTGATTCCGTCTTGAGTTCGAGAGATGAACTCAGTGCGAAAGGGCTGGACGTCCGCCGTGGGGTTCCCGACGGCGGAAGGTGAAGATCGTGTGATGCCCCCATTCGTTCCAGGGGTACATCGTCGAGAGCTGGTTTTCGAGAGCTTCGAGGGGCCTGAAGATCGGTTTCAGCAACGAGTATTCGGCGGTGAGGTTCGCAGGAGGGAGGAACAGCTCCATCGCCTGGAGTTTTTTCAATACGAAGTGTTCCTCGAAGAGCCTCCGCGTTTCACGCGGCGCGTAGAAACGCGAAGGGACAACATATCGCTGGAGGGGACCGCTTCGAGAGATTGGGATTGGAACATGGTCGCCAAGTCGGCGGAAGGCCTTGCGGGGCCTGAGAACGCTGAGGTAAAAGACGACTTCGAAAAGGCTCGTTCGGTTAATCACACTGCAGACAAACGGGGAACTTTCTCGGAGAAGCCGCCAGAGCTGCGCCGGAACTCGGGCCAACTCCGGCTCCATGTTTAAGGCACCTGCATGAGAGTACGCACCGTCGAACGATTCGAACCCGAATTCCTGGCCAAGCAGGCCGATGTCCTTGGCGGCCAACTTTCGGCAAATGAGCGATTTCAGGCTCATCGCACGGGCCTTTTCAGCGACGCGATCTACCATCCCCTGAGAGATATCCGTCGCCACCACCTCGAGCCCTTGTTCCGCGAGCCATAACGCGTCAATCCCTGTGCCGCACCCGATTTCGACGAGTCGCTCGCCCGGATGGAAGGCATCCAACAAAGCCCTGCGAAAAATCTCCCTCATCCGGATCGTAATTTCGTTTCCGGCGATGTCCGTGTCATAGCTCGCTGCGAGATCGTCAAACCCCGACTCAACATGTCGGTAGTAGGCCTCACCAGAACTCGAAAAGGTCTCCCTGCGCATCATCAATCTCTCCCCTTTGATGGACGCGACGCTGGCTAGTGTTGAGGCACGGCTCTTGTCCCGGCTTGGTCCGCTCACATGGAGGTCCCATGCAAGAGACTTTGCCCAAACCACAGGGGGCGAGAACCCAGCGCATCCTTCGGACGTCTCCACCAGACTAGTGGGTCCCTTTCTTCAAGAGGGCAAAATAGCCCATAGGCATTCCGACTAACCGGGCTAATCTGAAATGCCACAGGGGCGCCACGCGATCAACTCGGAATCCGGCCTCTTCGGCCGACCAAACCACCCGGTCGAGGGACGTAGTCATGTTTACATCGCCGTAGCCCGTCGCTGCCAGAATCCGAGCCTGAAGGGACGGATCCAAGAGGTGGAGGAACGGCCACTTGGTATGAGGCTCGATCGGGAATCTCAGTTCGGGGAACTGCAGGACGACGCATCCGTCGGGTTTCAGAACTCGCGCAAGTTCGCGGAAAAACGCAACGTGATCTGCGACATGTTCCACCAGCGAGATGGCTACAATGACGCTCAGACTTCCATTCTTGAGCGGAAGATGCTCAGCCCGGGCCTGAATTCTTGGGACGCTTGGGTCTATGAATCGAATCAGATAGTAGCGATCCGAGTCGATCCCGACGAGATGGTGGACTCCGCGCAGGAGAACTGTGATCCCGCCCGGGCCGCACCCGAGGTCGACAACAAAACCCCCTTCGCGGAAAGAGGGCCCCGCGAAATCCCAGATTCGGGACGCATAGCGATCGTTGCGAGCGTGGTAGAATCGGAATGAGTGGAGGACTTTGACGACGGCAAGGTAGAATCCGGTGACGGCACTTCGGCCTGAAGGCAAATCCCGACCGAACGTTGCATCACGCAATCGCGGCCCTCTCGACACCCAGGTCAGCGTCTATCGTTTGAAGCACCCCTCTTGGTATCGGATCCGCCTTCATTGCGAGAATTGGCTCCGATGTGGCGAGAACCATCTCGCCGAAGTTGTCCAGGTACAAGGTGTAGTATTGCCCGTTCGTCTGGAAATCCCGATATACATGCAGTAGCTTGCCATCCGAGAGCATGAAGTTGAGACCGGTGAACCCGCCGTACTTTTCGACCGCCAGTGTCCGCACCGCGGCGGTGGCCGCTGCGACGTCCTTGTGCGACCGGCCCTTCAGTTGGTCCAGCATCGCGGCGAACAATACCTGCGAATCGATCATGCCACCCTCCCCCGGATCGTTCACTAGAGACCCGTTGTGCTGGAACGCCCACGTGACCCCGTCCCGCTCTTCGACGAACGGATGGGCGAACTTCTGTGCCACCAGGCCCTTCGCGCTGGCGCGTCGCAGGTGGCCCATGACGATCAGCGATCGTCCGGGCGTGCGCTCGATGTTCAGCTTCGCGATTTTCCACGCGGTCCCGTAGTACTTCGAGGCGTCGGCCGCCGAGCCGGCGTCGCGCATGTGGAACTTCAGCGCCCCGTCCTGGAAGCACGCGAGGCCCCAGCCGTCCTTGTGCCCGCGCTCGTCCGGCGCCCCGAGGGGACACATGCCCTGCGTCGCGAGGTCCGCGAACTCCTCGAAGAGATCGTAGTACACGGGGCCCTGGCTCACGACGCCCAGCATCCGGCACATGCGCGCCGCCATCCGGGCCACGATATATGAGTCTGGCGTCCGCTCGCCCTTGGAAGAAAAGAAGGAAAGGGGAGGGCCGGAGCCCTCCGTTTCGCGCTCAGACCTCGCCGCCGGCTCCGCCGCCGCGGCCGCGCCGCAGCTCCTCGAGCTCGCGCTTCGACTCGCGGTAGCGGACGAACAGGAACACGCTCGCCGCGACCGCGACGATGGTCGCCAACAGGAAGACCAACGAAGTCGCCGAGGTCGCCTGCCGGGAGAACTGCTCGAACCCGCCCGACGTGACTTCGATCACAACGAAGCTCTCCCGGCCCGCGGTGCTCACGGTGATGACGACCAATCCCGGTTGCTGTGGCGCGGTGAAGACGCCCTGCTGGTTGATCGTGCCAGCCGTGGTCTTCCAGGCGACCGTCGCCCCCGTCACCGCGTTGCCGAATTGGTCCGTCACGACGGCGCCGAAGTCCAGGGTCCCTCCCACGGCCACGGTCGTCGCCGGCGCGTCGATGGCGATTCCCACCGGCGGGCCCGCGACGATTGCCACGGTGATCGTTCGAGTGACCGTGCCGATCGTGGCGGTCAGCTGCACCGACGCCGGAGTCGTCGTGATGGGAGCGTGGTACAGGATGGAACGGCCGTCCGGCGTGAGCGGCAGGACGGGGGTGATGCCCGTGCCGGTCGTTGTCCACCGCACTACGCCATCGAGGTTCGCGTTGCCGTAAACGTCCCGGACCGTTGCGGTGATCACCGATTGGGAGTCGACCGACACACTGGGGGACGTGAGTGCGATGTCCAGCGTCGCCGGGGCCGCCGGGACGATGGTGACCTGCAGGTAGCCCGTCTTCCCGCTCGCGTTCGCGGTCACCTGTCCGACTCCCACCGTCGTCGACGCGGTGAACACCCCGTTGGAGGTGATCGTCCCAACCCCGTTCGTCACGCCCCAGGTGAGCGTTGCACCTGCGATCTCGTTGCCGAACCGGTCCGTCGCGGTCGCCACGAACGTTCGCTGCGAGCCCGCCGGAAGGATGACGGCGCCTGTGAAACGGTTTCCGCCGTAAAGCATGGCGACATCAATCCGATCGAGCGACCCTGGCAGCACGTTCACGATGGCGGTGCCCACATGCATCACACCGTCCTGGTCAACCGCCGACGCCTCCAAATGCTCGGTGCCCGCGACGATGTCCGCGACAAAGAGAGCGGTGTCGCCGGAGACTTTGACGACATAGCCGAGCCCGTTTTCCGGGACCCAGTCCGCGTTCTTCACGCGGATCGGGTTATCGA
>WNGG01008635.1_pt1 | contig 14048 bp, 6 predicted proteins | sample 5400661 | NCBI WGS metagenome assembly WNGG01 (sample SAMN13153372, study PRJNA577476) | soil metagenome | isolation source: 100 cm soil or saprolite under Garry oak tree replicate 1 | place: USA:California | collected 2016-06-15
GAACGGCCGCATGGCGCGCTTTCTGATGAATGTTATGCTGGCTTCGGGCGGCTATCCTTGGACGGTGATTCGCATCAGGGATCGCAAGTCTTATCTGAGCGCCATGGACCGCGCCAGCATCGAAATGGACATCCATCCGTTCGCAGCCTTTACCGTCCGTCGGGTGCAATGGCGCCTTGAGCAGCACGACCTGACATTTCCTGCGCCCAAAGAGAGTTTTGTTTTCGAGCGCGACATTGTCTTTTTTTACGGGCAAGATGGCGAAGCGTGGGTGCGATGCGCCATCAGCAGGGAAGCCCTGGACGATCACTTCCATGGAGACGGTAAGGATAAACTTGAGGTATTCAGAGCGAACCGCCAGGCCATCGAGGAGGAGGTGCGGCGGAAATATATTTCTGGCGACACCGAAGTCGATGGATCTATTCTCATTCGCTCGGACGATCTACCTGCGTGACGACTTGCGGGTCTGAGACGGGAGTGTCGCCACCAATAACTCCGTCCTTGTTGCGCCGTGCATGGTTCACCCAGTTGTGCCCCACGCTCTTCGCACATAAATGTGCTCACCATTCCCACAACCCTGTTTCTAGATAACTAATGGGATGGTCCGCCGTTTTAGCTAGCAAGCAGCCTGTGTATGAGAGTCTTGGGGAGAAGGCGTCCCATTAGTTAGTGCAGGCCAGAAGTTGGTTGTGGGACGTCGCGGTGAGTCTGACTATCTTAGCTTTGACGGCCAGAACAGAATGACGAGGACGGGCCCTACTTGGACTTCAGGAGTTCGACGCGGGCGGTGGCGAAGGGCATGACAGCTTCGAGAAGCACGGGGGTGCGCGCGGCGTTGTTCGCAAAGTACAAGTGGAAAGATGCGTCCTTCATCTCGACGCCGTTATCGAGGACGCGGATGGAAATTTTTGAAGCGGTGTAAGTTCCTGCCGGGACAGTCACCTTTGCGGAGGCAGAGGTGATCTTCGCGCGAACATCGTAGAGCTTGTGGCCATCGTAGACGGGGCTGCGAACCTCCGACATTTTTGTCCAATCCACATTGCGAAGGTATTGCATGATCCCGAGCGGATCGCGCGTGCCAGGGAGCACGCGCGCCTCCGCCGCATCCGGGGAGGCCGGCTCCTTGCCCGTGGCGGTCATGCGCTGGACGGATTCCACTTTTTGGCCGCGCTCGCTCAAGTGCATTTCATACTGCAAACTCACGAGCGAGGCAGCATCGCTGTAGGAGTCAAACTGATCGTCGAGTTCAAACACCATGCGCAAGGCATTCTGCGTGTGCGCAAACGCCTGCAAATGCCAAGTGCTTTTTCCGAGAAAATTGCCGCGCCCGGCAACCTGCAGCCGCAGGGTGGCTACATCCTGGAGCGAGGAAACGTTGGCGGTGTACTCGAGTACTTCGCCAGATCGAAGCGGCAGCGCGGTATCCACGGGAGGCGGTGTCTTGTTCGTACCGGCCGGCAACCGGGACTTGGCTTTCGAGGGAGTTGGAGGTTTTTCGGGGGCGAGCGCATCGTGAAAACCTGGAGGCTCAGGGCGTACAACTTCAGGAACGGGCCGATCCGCGCGAGCGCGGAGCCAGTAAAACGCTCCCGCGGCGCACCCCAGAGCGGCCACTGCTGCAATGCCCACTGTGGTCTTGCTGCTCATGCTCTTTGTGTGACGCCCCCTCGAAACTGACGCTTGCCCGCGGAACTTCCGTCGTACAATAACTTTCTATACGCGGAACTCATCGGGCTCCCTTCGCCGGTCGCCGCGAACTACGAGCGTATCAAAACGCAGGCCGGTCGTCTTTCGATGCTCGCTTCCTATGCCGCGGTAGGAACCTGCTGTTTACAGACCCGGCCACTGGCCGTACTGCGGCCGCTAGGGTAAGGAGGATTCTCTGAATGCGATACGTCGTCACGGGCGGCGCAGGTTTTATCGGGTCAAACACGGTGGACGAACTGGTCCGCCGCGGGCACAGCGTGGTGGTGCTTGATGACCTCTCTGCCGGCAAGGAAGACAATCTGGCCGAGATTCGAAACAAGATTACATTCATCAAAGGCAGCATCACGGACATCGAAGTGGTGCGCAAAGCGATGCACGAAGCGGAATACGTGCTGCACCTGGGGGCGCGGACTTCCGTGCCCCGTTCGGTGAAGGACCCCATCGAAACGAACAAGATCAACATTGAGGGCACGTTGAACGTTTTGGTCGCGGCGAAGGAGCTGAAGGTGAAGCGCGTGGTGTTTGCCGCTTCGTCTTCCGCTTATGGCGAGACGCCGACGCTGCCGAAAGTCGAAACTATGCAACCGGAACCCATTTCGCCTTACGGCGTGACAAAGTACGTGGGTGAGCTTTACGGCCAGACATTTGGCCGGTGTTACGGGCTGGAAAACGTGGCGCTGCGATATTTTAATATTTTTGGGCCGCGCCAGGATCCGGGGTCGCCTTATTCCGGCGTGCTGGCAAAATTTTGCACGGCGTTTCTGGAAGGCACGCCGCCGAGTGTTTTTGGCGATGGCGAACAGACGCGCGATTTTACCTACGTTGAGAATGCGGTACAGGCTAATCTGCTTGCCTGCGAAGCGCCCAATGCTTCCGGAAAAGTTTTCAACGTCGGAGTGGGCGGACGCGTTTCCTTGAATGAAGTTCTTCGTGAGCTGAGAAAAATTACCGGCAAGGCGCTGGAAGCCAAGTACGAACCGCCGCGCGATGGAGACATCCGCGACTCGCAGGCGGACATCTCGCGGGCCAGAGAGTTTCTTGGTTACGAGCCGCAGGTCAGCTTTGAAGAAGGTTTGGCGCGGACGTTCGAATGGTACCGCGGGACGCAGGCGAAGGCGGCGGCGAAGACGGAGAATTGAAGAGCGGCCCGCCTAAGAAGGCGGGCCCTACAGGGAACAGAGTCAAGTCGTAAGTTACCAACGACGAGTTACTACAAATCAAGGCTGCGTGGTCTTGCCGTAGCTCAGGGGATCACCGGACTTGGGGACGTCGTAATTGTTCCAGAACCAGAGGGGCTCGAGTTTTTTCTGCTCAGGCCAGACTTGATCCAGAGTGTCCCCTTCAAATAGTTCACCGTTCTTCATGACCCAGTGAATCGTATTCGTATTGTGGATGTCGTTGAGGGGATTCTTGTCCATGATCAGCAGGTCCGCCAGCTTGCCGGGCTCGATGGAGCCGAGGTCCGCAGGCCTGCCGATAATTTTCGAGCCGTTGATGGTGGCGCAGTGCAGCACTTCGAGCGGAGTCATGCCGCCGCTTGCGAGCATCCAAAGCTCCCAATGATAACCGATGCCCTGCATCTCACCGTGGCTGCCGACGCCGACAAGGCCGCCGGCGCGCTCGAGCTTGGCCATCTGCGCGGCGAGTTTCGGAAACTCATATTCGTCCTTGCGGAACCATCCTGGCCGGCGCTTGGTTCTCTGGTCGAGGACGCGGTGGGGGACGAAATGATTGAGCTTGGCGTTGTCGTGCACTTCGGTGTTCTCAAACCAGTAATCCTCGCCGAAGGGGCCACCATAGTTCACGATGAGCGTGGGAGTCTCGGCGATTCCGGATTTGGCGAACATCTGTAAGACGTCGTTGTAAAGCGGCGCGATCGGCAGAGTGTGTTCGTTGCCGTGGAAGCCATCAATCACGTGGGTGAGATTTAGCTTCAGATCAAGCCCGCCTTCCGTCGTGGGCATCATCTCGAGCTCTTTGGAAGCTTGCACCATGTACTGGCGCTGTTTGCGATTGCCAACGATGTAGCTCTTGATGTTGTGGGTGCCGTAATATTTCCGGTACTTGGTCAGCACGCCTTTCACTTCTTCCATGGATTGAAAATTATTGTCGGAGAAAACGCCGGGGCCGGTTGAGAAGGCGCGCTGGCCAAGAATGTCTCCACTATCGACGAGATCCTGATAGGCAAACATGTCATTCGAACCGGTCTGCACATCCAGCCCGGCGGTGACGCCGTAGGCGAGGTTCGCGAGGAAGGACCAGTTCTGCGTGTCCAGGATGCCGCGGCGGATTTCGGTCCAGTGCGCGTGGGTATCGATGAAGCCCGGGACAATTGTTTTGCCGCTCACGTCGAACACTTTCGCGCCCACGGGAACGCCGGCCTTTGAACCCACGCTCTTGATGCGATTATTTTCGACGACGATATCGGCGTTCTTGAGGACTTCGTCTTCCTTACCGCCTTTCATGGTCACGACCGTCGCACCGCGGAGCACGATGGTGCCTTTCGGCGTCTTACGCGGAACTTCCAGATTGACGGTGATTTCCTGGACGTCCTTCTCCTGCTCTTTCAGTTTCTTTTCTTCTTTTTTCTGATCTTTCTTTTGGTCTTTTTTTTCGTCTTTCTTGGCGTCCGGATTTTGCGGAGCCGCGTCCTTCTTGTCTGAGTCCTTCTTGTCGGCGTCCTTGGCTTCTGCGTCTTTCTTGTCGTCTTCTTTCTTTTCGCCTTCCTTTTTTTCATCCTTGAGCGGTTCGAAAGAGATGGCGCTCAGGGGTTCGCGAAAAAGGCTCGCACCGACGGCCCAGGTGATGGTCTTGCCGTCATCGGCCCAGGCGAAATAATCCGCGCCGATATCCGTCAGGCGCTTTGCCGGGACGGCGGGAGTGGCGATGTTTACGGTGGGAGGTTCCCCGCCCACAATCGGCATGGCAATCACGTAGAGTTGATTCATTACATGCGCGAGTACCCAGTGGCCGTCGGGGCTCGGCACAAGGTCATCCGCAGGAACCGGCTCTTCAGCGAAATACAGCCCCTGTCCTTTCACGATGAGGTGCGTGCGGCGGTCCGTACCGTCATAGCGCAGGGACACCAGGCCTTGCGGGGTGTAAACGAAGATGCGGTCCTTTTCGTTGGTGAAATGGGGCCCGCCCGCTCCGCGCGCCGGCAGAATCAGGTTGGGCTCTCCACCTTCCGCCGCGATCCAGATGAGATCGGCGTTGCCGGTCTGCCCGCCGTCGAAAGTGCTGTTTTCACGGTCATAGGCGTTGCCGCGAAGCAGGACAATTTTGGAGCCATCGGGAGACCATGCCGGGTTGCTGTACACTCCCAGCGACTTGGACAATTGCACGGAGGTTCCCCCCGCAGCGGGAATTCTCCAGAGCTGCCCGCCTTCGCTCGACCAAGTGACATAAGCGATGGTCTTTCCGTCGGGCGACCACGCCGGCTGGAATTCACGCGCGTTTCCGTTGGTCAGGCGCTGAGGTTTGTCGGCGGGCAAATCCATGGTGTATAGATGCGTCATGGCGGAAAACGCCAGCTTCTTGCCATCGGGCGATTCGATAGGGTCCATGATCAAGCGCACTTTCACGGGGCCTTGTTCAACGGTCTGCGGAAAATCCAGCTTGGGGCCGAGATCCTGGGAGACTTGCGCGGTGAAGGGAATCACCTTTTCGGTGGCGGTGGCGAGGTCCAGGCGCTTGATCTTGCCATCCTGGTTGTAGATGATTTCTTTACCGCCGGGGAGGAAGGCGTAGCCTGGAAAAACGTCGCGGGTAAAGAGCGATTCCTGGTCGTCGCGGGTGACTGGATACTTGACCCAGCGATCTTCGCCGGAATCCAAGTTGCGCAAACGCAAGCCGGATTCCGTTTCGTAGCGAGTGACGTAGAGAATCTGCTTGCCGTCGGGCGAAAGCACAGGCCGAAACGCGCTCTTGATTTGGTGGATGAGGTCGTCTTCGTCGCCGGTTTTGCGGTCGCGACGGGCAATGTGCCAAGTGGGAAGCTGCTGGTTGTAAGCCAGGGAGCCGAGCTTGGCGGCGTAGTAAAGATATTTTCCATCGGGAGAAGCGACCACGCCCATGGCGTTGGGGCGCTTGCTCCTTTCGGTGGTGGGAGTGGGCTTCGATTTGGTGATCTGGACGCCCGAACCGCCGTCGACATGGTACATCCAGATTTCGCTGGAGCCGATACCGAATTGCGCTTTCGAAACAAAGATGTACATGCCGTCAGGGGCCCAGCTCGGCGAAGTGAAATCACTGTTGGGATCTTTCGAAACTTGCTTTATGCCGGTGCCGTCGGGATGCATGATCCAGATGTTCTCGCTGCCTTCGCGGTCGGAAATAAAAGAGATCCACTTTCCATCCGGTGAAAATTTGGGCTGGCTCTCAAAGGCCATGCCACCGGCGACGAGCTTGGCTTGGCCGCCTTCGATGGGAAGCGTGTAGAGGTCACCGACGAGTTCGAAGACAATTGTTTTGCCGTCCGGCGAGACATCCAGCGAGAGCCACGTGCCTTCATCGGTCGTGAATTCAACCTTGCGGCCGGACTTCAGCGGCAAACCTTTTTTCTCGTCTTTCTTGTCTTCTTTCTTCTCGTCCTTCTTTTCGTCCTTTTTGTCTTTTTCCTGCGCGGCGAGGTCCTGCCGCTTTGCAGCGGCGCTCCGTGCGCTTGCGCCACTGGAAGTTACGCCGAGAACCATCGCAAAGACAACAAACGACGCGGACAGTCCGCGCAGACTGGGCTGCTTCACACTCATGCTTGATTTCCTCCGTACCTGTTAACGAAAGATTTGAACTGAAACTCATGGACCAGCCAGCCGCAAGAGTCCAGCTCGCCTCGTGACACACCCTGATTCAGACCCTTAGACGCAAGCTTTGTGCAAGCGTCTCGCCAGGAAAGAATCCAAAGAGTGCGCTAGCGATCCGATTCCTCTTCACCGCCACGCCCAGTACGCGGTTGCGGCGGCGCCGGGACGATGTGCGGAATTCCGGCATCGTTCATCTTCTTGTTCAGCGCAGGCAGATCTTCCTCCGCGATTTTCTTGACCTGTGCGGAAGCATCATTGACCAGCGGCGTCAACTCCGCCAGCTTATCCTTCTGTTGACCGCCGGGGGCGGCGGCAAAGCCGTCCAGGTCATCCAGCAGGCCCTGGACTTGATTGGGCAACGGATCGGGCTTCCATTCGAACGGCGGCCCGGCATTTCCCAAGCCTTCGCGTTCACGAATGAACTTGGAGGCTGCCGCGTCTACTTTTTTCTGCAGCTCGTCAGCGGACTTGACGATGTCTTCGGGAATTTTCGTGGCACCGGCTTTTTCGGCATCTTTCTTCCATTGCTCACGAGCGGCCTTCAGAGCTGTTTGTATGCCTTCTATGGTCCGCCTGTCCTTGTCGGTCGTTTTGGCCAGGGTGTAGAGCTGGTCGATGGCTTCGTGGCGCGCCGCGCGGTCGGCAGCCGAAATCACGATGCGCTTATCTTCTTCGACAGTGACTTTTTGCGAGGCTTCCTTGTCTCCCGCTTTGATCTTGACTGTATACTCTCCGGGCTCGACGAGTGGACCGCGCGGGCCAAAGCCGAAGCCCGCCGCAACGGCTTCCAGTTGCTGAGGTGTCGGCTCCGCGGGGGCATTGGAGCGTAAATCCCAATTTGTACGGTTGACGCCAGCCGCGCCGGGGCCATCGAATTCGCGCAGTACTTTTCCATCTTTATCAAGCACGGTGATTTTTACTTTGCCTTCCTTCTTCTCGGCGGCGTCTTTCGCGTCGGTCTCGGTCTTGGGCTTCTCCTCGGCGGCGTCTTTCTTGTCCTTTTGGTCTTTGTCTTTCTTCGGCGCTTCGGGTGGCACAGCGTCCTTCAGGTAGTAGTTCAAGAGCGCGCCATACGCCGGGTTTTTCGCGGTGAACATTTTCTGGCCAGCGCTCCAGCGGCGATTGGTTATGTGCCAGGTGGTGGCCGTGCGCGGCGGGAAGAACGTCAAGGGTGACGCAGCCACGGTGGCATCCATTTTCTCGATGGGGGTGAGATCATCAAAAAGCCAGATCGAGCGGCCGTGGGTGGCAAGCACGAGATCGTTTTCGCGCGACTGGATTTCGATGTCGTCCACAGGCACAGTGGGAAAATTATTTTTCAACGCTGTCCAGTTTGTTCCGCGATCCCAGGAAACCCACAGACCGAACTCCGTTCCGGCGAACAAGAGATTCATGTTCCGAGGATGCTCGCGAACGACGTGCACGCTTCCCCCTGCATCGGGAATGCCGTTGCGGATGGCCTTCCAGGTTTCACCGTAATCGCTGGTTGAAAAAAGGTAGACGGCGTAGTCGTCAGAGCGATGCCCGTCGAAGGAAAGCAAGGCCGCGCCTTCGCCGGTCTTCGATGCTGTCACGCGGCTTACATAGGTTCCTTTGGGGACGCCCGGCACCTTCGACGCTACATTCTTCCAGGACTTCCCGCCGTCGCGCGAGACTTGCACATTGCCATCATCGGTTCCGACCCACAGCACATTGGAGGTCAGCGGGGATTCGCTAAGCGTGGTGGTGGTGGGGTATTCCTGGACGCCGTCGTGCCGCGACAGGGTGGTCTTGTCCGGGGTCTTCCCAAAAATTTGCAGCTTGTTGCGATCCACGGCAGTGGTCAGGTCTCCGCCAAGCCGCGTCCAGGTATCGCCACGGTTCATGGATTTGAAGAGGTAGTTGCCGCCGTAATAGACAGTGGTGTGTTCGAACGCGGAAATGGCAACGGGGGAATTCCACTGGAAGCGGTAGTGGGGATCGCCCGCCTTGGCCTCCGGCTTGATGGAGCGCTGCTGGCCGGTGCGCAAGTCGCGGCGGTCGATGAATCCGTCCTGGGACTCGGTGTACACGATCCACGGCTCGACATTATCGATGGCCGCATAGAAGCCGTCGCCGCCGTGAATCACGTGCCAGTCTTCATTGACGATGCCGTCGCGGGTGAGCGTCTGGCTGGGGCCGCACCAGCTTCCGTTGTCCTGCAAGCCGCCGCAGATGTGATAGGGCTTCTCGTTGTCGAGGGAGACTTCGTAGAACTGTCCGATGGCAATGGTGTTGAGGAAGTCCCAGGTCTTGCCGGCGTCGTAGCTCCAGTGAATTCCGCCGTCTGAACCGGTAATCATGTGATTCGAGTCCGCGGGATCGATCCACATGGCGTGATAGTCGCCATGAATCCCCCGAACGCGCTGGGTCGAGAAAGTTTTTCCGCCATCCTCGGAGTAGAACATTTGCGCGCCGAGCGACCAGATTCGCAGATCGTTGTTGGGATCGATGCGCACCTGGCTGTAATAGGAGGGCCGCGGATTGGTGTCGCTCATTCTCTTCCAGGTCTCCCCTTTATCGTCGCTGCGAAAGATTCCGCCCTTTTCATGCTGCACGAGCGCAAAGACGACGTTGGGATCCTTACGATAAATATCCAGGCCGATGCGGCCGGTGTCACCGCCATTTTCGTAGGGCAACCCTTTGGTGAGTTTTTTCCAGGTGGCGCCGCCGTCGGTGGTCTTGTAGATTGCGGCGTCAGGTCCGCCGCCATTGAATCCGTAAGGAGTGCGGCGCCGCTCATAGGCAGCGGCGTAAAGGGTGTCCGGGCTCTCGGGGTCCATGGCGATGTCGCTCACGCCAGTGTTGTCGTTGATCTTGAGAACCTGAGACCAAGTCTTGCCGCCGTCGGTCGTTTTGTAAACGCCGCGCTCGGGATTCGCTCCCCACAAATGTCCGAGCGCCGCAACGTAAACGACGTCCGGATTTCTGGGATGTATGACAATTCGCCCGATGTGGCGCGTCGCTTCGAGCCCGACCATCTTCTTCCAGGTCTTCCCGGCGTCGAGCGATTTGTACGCGCCATCGCCCCAGGAGGAGCTTTGCCTGTTGTTGGGCTCGCCCGTCCCGACCCAGACAACGGCGGGGTCCGAGGGTGCGATGGCGATGTCGCCAATGGTAGAGACGCTCTGCTTATCGAATACCGGTTCCCACGTCGTGCCATTGTTCGTCGTTTTCCAGACGCCGCCGGAGGCCGTGCCGACATAAACAATGCTGGGATTGCTCTCGACGACAGCGAAATCATCGATGCGCCCGCCCATAACCGCAGGGCCTATCTCGCGGAATTCCAGATTCTTGAACTTGTCAGTGGGACTGGGCTGGTCGCCGGGCGCGGCCAGGGCGTTCATCGCGAGCACGCCGATAGTCAGCGCACAGACTAAAATTGTCCGAAGAGCATTCCACGCATGCCTCATTTTCTTCTCCCTGTGTGCAAGGCCCGGCATGTTACTCCCGCCAGCCGAGACCGCGCGTCAGTATTTTGGAAAGACAAAGCAACCGATGCAAAGACAGACGCGCGGAGCCTGCGCTACGTTTCACCCCCAAGAAAATCAGCCGAGGCGGGCCCAATTCCCATGCAACTCGTCGGCCACGGTTGCCTTCAAATCTCCATGACCGCATGCTAGGCTATCCAATTGTTTTCATCGACCGCATGCTCCGTGTGAATCGCCATTCGAATGCATGGTTCTTTTCCGCGCATTGCCGTTTTCTTGTCGTGGCTGCGCTTGCTCTTGCGGCGACAATCCCACCGGCTCGCGTGGCCTACGCGCAACAAATCCACTTCCCGTCCGGCAAGGGCGGAGTCGCCGATCTGGAAGCGAAAACGCAGAGCCGCAAAGGCGAAGTCATCACGGCGGACGGCGACGTGGACATCCATTATGCGGACACCCGGCTTCGCGCCGACCACGTCGAATACAACAGCAGGACCTACGAAGCCGCGGCGACCGGCCACGTTCAGCTCGACTACAACAACGAGCACCTGGAAGCCAGCGAAGGGCACTACAACGTCAGCACGGGTCACGGCCTTTTCCACAACGTCCATGGCACCGTAAGGATCGATCGCCGGCCCAATCCGGCCATCCTGATTTCCGACAATCCGCTGTATTTCGAAGCACGTGAGGTGGAGCGCTTCCCGGGCGACGTCTACCTCGTCCACCGCGCGTGGATTACTATCTGCGACCCCCAGCGTCCCAAGTGGCAGTTTTACGCCCCGAACGCACGCATTCGACTGAATAAAACAGTGGCGCTGATTAACGCCAACTTCCGCCTTTTCCGAGTCCCGCTCGTCTGGCTCCCGTACGTGACGACGCCCGCGGGCGAAAAAGTCCGCCAGACCGGATTCCTTCTTCCCGACGTGGGGCAGAGCTCGCGCAAAGGGTTTATTATTGGTGACGCTTTTTATCTGGCTCCCACAACGTGGATGGATGTTACGCTCGGCGCCCAGTTCATGAGCCGCCGCGGAATCCTTGAACGGGGATCATTCCGAGCTAAGCCCTTCGAAAATACTTCAATCCAGTACAGCTATTTTGGCGTCAACGACCGCGGCTTGCTCAATCCCGATGGCACGCGCAGTCCGCAGGGTGGCGAGCAGCAACGCCTGGAAATTCAATCTCTGCTCCCCGGCGGCTGGCGATTCGTGACGGACTACAACCACCTTTCATCGCTTACGTTCCGTCTCGTCTGGCGTTCGCTGACTCTTTCGGCGAAGCCATTAACGCCGAGGTGCGCAGCGCGGTTTTCCTCACGAACAATTTCCGCGGCTTCAGCATGAATTTCGCCGGGCTCAACGATAAGAGCTTTCTTACGTTGCCGGTCGCGGCAACGTCGATCACGCCCGCGATTCCGGCCACCAGCGTCTCCCTCCGCAACTTGCCGGAAGCGCGTTTCGGGTCCGTCGAGCAGGCCCCGTGGCGGAACGCCCCCGTGTATTTCGGTTTTGACGCCTTTGCAGGAGTAGTTAGACGCGGCGATCAAAATATCCAAACTTCCAATTTCGTCGATCGCTACGAATTCGCGCCACGCGTCACCGTGCCGACGCACTTCGGTCCCTGGCTGGGCGTGACTACTTCCGCTGCTTTCCGGACGACCCGCTACGGCGATTCGCTCAATTCCGCCGGCCTGCCGAGTGCCGCTCCCGTCACGCGGGATACCGGCGAGTTCACGGTCGAACTGCGGCCGCCTGCCCTCGAGCGATTCTTTGACCGAACGTCCTTGAAGAAGGACAAGCCTCGGCGCAGATATAAACATAGCATCGAGCCGGCGCTTACTTACCGCTACGTTACCGGCGTGAATCATTTCGCGGACTTCATCCGCTTCGATTCCGACAGCACTCTCACCGACACCAGCGAGGTTGAATACGGCATTACGCAGCGGCTCTTCTTGAAGGACGGTGACGGCCAGCCACAAGAGCTGATTTCCTGGCGCCTCGTTCAGAAGCACTATTTTGATCCGACATTTGGCGGAGCCATCGTGAACGGCCAGCGCAATGTTTTTCAGGCGTTTGATTCCATCTCACCGTTCGCTTTTGCGTTTGGTCCGCGCAACTGGTCTCCGGTTGTCAGCGACCTTAAGATCACGCCCGGCGGCCTGTACGATCTGGAACAGATTCTGCAGTACGATACGCAAATCCAAAGACTCGTCACTATCGGCACGCTCCTGAAAGTAAAGCCTTATCGAGAGTTTTTTGTGACTACTGCCTACTTCCGCCTGAACGACAACCCTCCTCCTGCGCCTTCCAACTTCCAGCAGCCGCTTTCGAACCAGATTCGCGCGCTCGTTGGCTACGGGAGCGAAACCCGCAAGGGATTAAATCTCATCGCCGGTGCTGGCTATGACTTCGAAAATAAGACGCTGCAAAACCAGATCGTTCAGCTCAGTTACAACGGCGGCTGCTGCGGCCTGGCGGTCGAGTACCGGCGCATCAACCTCGGGCAGGTGCGCGCGGAGAATCAGTTCCGAATCGCGTTTATCATCGCGAACATCGGCACGTTCGGGAATCTGCGCCATCAGGAGAAAATATTCTGAGCGGAAACAACACCGAGCTCGCCTTCGCTTCGATAGAAGAGATCGGAAAACTTTTCCGCAAGCGCAAGCTATCTCCCGTTGAGCTTACCAAGATCATGCTGGCGCGCATTGAACAGCTCAATCCCAAACTCAACGCCTACATCACGGTCACGGCGGACCTTGCCCTCTCTCAAGCAAAGAAAACCGAAACCGAACTTTTTGCGTCGCGCGGCCGCAAAGGCCATTGCGACCGCGGCCCACTTCACGGGATTCCCATTTCGCTGAAGGACAACATATATACGGAAGGCGTTCGAACCACCGTAGGCTCAAAAATACTGAAAGATTTTGTCCCGCAGCACGACGCCAAGGTCGTTGTTCAGCTGAAAGAGGCGGGCGCTGTCATCCTCGGCAAGACCAACATGCATGAGTTTGCGTACGGCGCAACATCGAACAATCCTCACTACGGCCCCGTCCGCAATCCGTGGGATCTCAAACGAATTGCTGGCGGCTCCAGTGGAGGTTCCGCCGCCGCCGTTGTTGCAGGTCTGTGCTACGGCAGTATCGGCACGGACACTGGCGGCTCCATCCGCATTCCCGCTTCCCTCTGCGGCGTCGTGGGCCTTAAACCCACTTTCGGCAGAGTCTCGGTTCAGGATGTGATCCCGCTTTCTCCTCACCTTGATTGCGTCGGTCCATTGGCTCGCACTGCCAGTGACGCCGCGATATTGCTCGATCCCATTTTTGTGCGCGGCAAAAGCGAACCAAGTTTGCAAAACGCCGTCAAATCTGCCGGAAAGCGCCGCCGGTTCCGACTAGGCTTGCCGAAAGCGTTTTTCCTCGATGTCATCTCGCCTGAGGTGGAATTCGCATTCGATGAAGCGCTTCGGCTTCTCCGGAAATCAAATGTAGATTTTAAAGAAGTGTCAGTTCCTTTGCTGTTTGAAACCGAAGAGGCCGGGAACCAAATCGCTTGGGCCGAAGCAGCTCATTATCATCAACAAGCAGGATATTTTCCGGCGCGCGGTGCAGATTACGGCGAGGACGTACGTGCACGGCTCGAATTGGGGGCCAAGCTTCCTGCACCCGCGTATCTCCAAGCCATGGAAATCAGAAACTCGTTTATTGAGAATTTCCACGCAACTCTGTCCAACACAAATGTGGACGCGCTCGTGGCCCCGACCACACCCATTGCCGCACCAAAGATTGGAGAGGAAACGTCAGCTGTATGTGGAGACAATCACCCGACCCGCGCCTTGCTTCTTCGCTTGAATCGTCCTGCAAATCTCGGCGGTCTTCCCGCAGCGTCCATACCCTGCGGTTTCACGCCGGAAGGCTTGCCGGTTGGTCTTCAGCTTATTGGCGCAGTCACTGACGAGCATCTGCTTTTCCAAATTGCGAAGCTGTTTGAGCTTGTGGGCCCCCGACGCAAGCGTCCGCCTTTTGCTGTCTAGTGAGCGGGAAGGCGCGGGCTATGCACCGTGGCGACGGCGCCTTGCGTCTTCATCAGCCAACCGCCCATCA
>WNGG01009327.1_pt1 | contig 14046 bp, 12 predicted proteins | sample 5400661 | NCBI WGS metagenome assembly WNGG01 (sample SAMN13153372, study PRJNA577476) | soil metagenome | isolation source: 100 cm soil or saprolite under Garry oak tree replicate 1 | place: USA:California | collected 2016-06-15
TCGAGAGGGTCGCCTCCACGGCGGCGCGATCCATCCAGGCGACCATCAGGAGTTCGCCGGTGTCCGCCTCCTGGACGACCGCGGCAATCAGGCCCTGAGCGTCGAACCGGAGCTCGCCGAGCGTCACGCCTCGCTCCGCACTTCCACGCCGCGCCCGCTCAGGTAGGCCTTCGCTTCGGCGATCGTATGGGTTCCGAAGTGGAAGATCGAGGCGGCCAGCGCCGCGTCGGCACATCCTTCCACGAGCCCCTCGTAGAGATGCTCGAGCGCGCCCGCGCCGCCGGAGGCGATGACGGGCACCGACACGGCCTCCGAGACGGCACGGGTCAGCTCGAGGTCGTAGCCGTCCTTGGTGCCGTCACGGTCCATGCTCGTTAGCAAGATCTCGCCGGCGCCGAGCCCTACCGCCTCACGCGCCCAGTCGAGGGCGTCACGCCCGGCCGGGCGGCGCCCGCCGTGCGTGTACACGCCCCATCGGAGCGCGTCGCCGGGCGACCCCGGCGCGCCCCGGGCGTCGATCGCGACGACGATGCACTGACTCCCGAACCGCTCCACGGCCTCACGGATCAGCGCGGGCCGCTCGAGCGCCGCCGTGTTCAGGGAGACCTTGTCGGCCCCGGCGCGCAGGAGGCGCCGCACGTCGTCGACCGAGCGGAGCCCGCCGCCCACCGTCAGGGGCATGTAGATCCCGTCCGCCGTACGGCGGACGACGTCGAGCATGATGTCGCGCGCCTCGTGCGAGGCCGTGATGTCCAGGAACACGAGCTCGTCGGCGCCCTGAGCGTCGTAGGCGAGCGCGGCCTCGACCGGATCGCCGGCGTCGCGCAGGGCGACGAACTGCACGCCCTTGACGACGCGGCCGTCCTTCACGTCGAGGCACGGGATGATGCGCTTGGCGAGCATGGCTATCTCGCGCCGGCCCCGGCGGCGGCCGAGGCCTCGCGGAGATCGATCGCGCCGGTGTACAGCGCGCGCCCGACGATCGCGCCGACGACGCCGGAAATGGCCGCGAGGCGTCTCAGATCCTCGACCCGGCCGACGCCGCCCGAGGCGAGGATCGGCATGGCGACCTGGCGCGCGAGGTTGTCGGTCTCCTCCAGGTTGGGCCCCGTCTCGGTCCCGTCACGGCTCACGTCGGTGTAGAGAAGCGCCGCGGCGCCGGCATCGCGCGCCCGCGCTCCGACCTCCGCCACCGTCTCTTCCACCACCTCGGTCCAGCCCTTGATGGCGACGCGCTCGCCGCGGGCGTCGACGGCGACGATGATCCGTCCGGCGTGTCGGCGGCAGACCTCGCGCAGGAACACGCGGTCGAGCGCCGCGCGGGTGCCGACCACCGCCCAGTGCACGCCGGTCTCGAGGGCCGCCTCGACGGCGCGAAGATCGCGCAGGCCGCCGCCGAGCTCGACCGGAACGGGCGCCACGGCCGCGACGATTTTCGTCACGAGCGCGCTCTGCTTCGGCTCCCCGGCGAACGCTCCGTCCAGGTCGACGACGTGGAGCCGTGCGGCGCCGAGGTCTTTCCACCCGCGCGCCACTGCGACCGGGTCATCGGAGAACACCGTCTCGCGATCGCTCCGGCCCTGGTGCAGGCGAACGCACCGCCCCTCGCGCAGGTCGATGGCCGGAATGACGATCACCGGCCGTCCTTCACGATGGCGGCGAAGTTCTCCAGCATGTGAATGCCCCACCCCTGGCTCTTCTCCGGATGAAACTGCGTCGCATGAATCCGTCCGACCTCGATCGCCGCCGCGAACCGAATACCGTACTCGCACCAAGCCACGCGCAGGGAACCCACATCCGGAGCCGCAGATCGGGCATCCAGAGCCGCAGATCGGGCATCCGGAGCCCCAGATCGGGCATCCGGAGCCACCCGCTCCTGCGTCAGGCCACCCTCGGTCAAAGCCGGCCTCACGGTCCCCGCTACAACCGGATAATACGAGTGGACGAAGTAGAAGCGCGCGCCCGAGGCGATGCCGTCGAACAGCGCGAGGTCGCCCGCGTGCTCCACGCGATTCCATCCCATGTGGGGAATCTTCTGGCCGGCCGGCAGGCGGCGCACCGCTCCGGGGACGACGTCGAGCCCGCACCCCTCGCCGAATTCTTCGCTCGTCGAGAACAGCAACTGGTAGCCGAGACAGATCCCGAGAAACGGCCGGCGGCCATCGAGCGCCCGGCGAAGCGCCGGCAGCAGGCCCAGGCGGTCAAGGTTCGACATCGCATCGTGGCCGTAGTGCATGGTCACGTGCAGCGTCATCTCGGCGTTGAACGCGAACGCGCGGAAGAATTCCTGGAGCAGATCGAGGTCGAAGTTGGACACGCGCGCCCGCGCGACCGGAACGCTGAAGACCAGAAAGGGTCGCCCCGACAGATCGACCGCGGCCGAGATGAGCGCCTCGTCCATCGGAATGGACGCGGTCCCATAGCGCACGATCCCCTTCTTCTCACCGAGGGCCTGCCGGAGCGCCTGACCGAGGACGATACCCACGTCCTCCACGGTGTGATGCTGGTCGACCTCGACGTCGCCCTGCGCGTCGACCGTGAGGTCCATCAAGCCGTGCTTCGACCACGCCTCCAGCATGTGGCTGAAGAACGGGATCGGCGTCTGCACCTTCGAGGCGCCGGCGCCGTCCAGGTTGAGGTGAAGCGTGATCTCGGTCTCCTTCGTCTTGCGCTCGACGCGCGCTTGCCGGCCCGTCGTTTCGGCGCTCATGCCGTTCCTCCTCCGTCCGTACGCAGTCGCAGATCGGCGGCGTTACCGTGTCCGGCCAGGCCCTCGACGCGCGTCAGGGTCCTGAGGTGCGGCGCGGCGGCGCGCAGCCCGCCCGGCGAGTACTCGATGACGCTCGACCGCTTCACGAAGTCCTCCGTCCCGAGCGGCGACGCGAACCGCGCGGTCCCGGCCGTCGGCAGCACATGGTTCGGGCCGGCCACGTAGTCTCCCACGACCTCGGGGGTGTGGCGGCCGAGGAAGACGGCGCCGGCGTGGCGCACGCGCGGCAGCACAGCGGCCGGGACGGCGACCAGCAGCTCCAGGTGCTCGGGGGCGAGCCGGTTGGCGAGCGCCACTGCATCGTCGAGGCTCGCCACCCGGATCAGCGCGCCGTTCGCCCGGAGCGAATCGGCGGCGATCGCGCGGCGCGGCAGCGCGGCCAGCTGGCGCTCGAGGGCCGCGGCCACCTTCGGGATCAGCTCACCGGCATCCGTGACGAGGAGCGCGCGCGCCATCGGGTCGTGCTCGGCCTGGGCCAGCATGTCGCTGGCGACCCAGTCCGGGTCCGCGGTCGCGTCGGCGACGACGACGACCTCGCTGGGCCCGGCGACCATGTCGATCCCCACCTCGCCGAAGACCCGGGCCTTCGCGAGGGCGACGTAGATGTTGCCCGGCCCGACGATCTTGTCGACGCGTGCGATCCGGGCGGTGCCATACGCGAGCGCGGCGATCGCCTGCGCGCGCCGGAACGACCGTCATCAGCACGGTCGAGGGGTACGCGGCCCGGCCGCCGGGGACGTAGACACCGACGCGGTCGAGCGGGCGGATCTCCTGGCCCAGCACGGATCCGTGCTCGTCGGTCATGCGCCACGACTTGGGCATCGCGGCGGCGTGATACCGCTCGATGCGGTCGGCGGCGTACTCGAGCGCCGTCCGAACGTCGGCGGGGATCGCCCGCTCGGCGGCCTCGAAATCGGCGGCGGTAAGCGCGAGGTCTCCGGCGGAGGCGGGGCTCCACCCGTCGAACCGCGTCGTGTACTCGCAGAGCGCCGCGTCGCCCCGGGCGCGCACGGCGGCGAGGATCTCGTCTACAGCTCGATGGATCTCGGGCGCGACCGCCGCCGGCGCCCGGGCCAGCATCGCCACGACGTCGTCGATCCCGCGCCGCGCGTCGAGGGTACGGATCATGGCCGGGGGACCGGCGGCGCCGACTGCGCACGGATCGCACCCTTCATGTCCTGGATCAGCTCGCTGACCGCCGCGTGCTCCGTCCTCATCGAGGCGCGGTTCACGATCAGGCGCGCGGTGGACCGCGCGATCTCCGCCACCTCGACCAGCCCGTTGGCCCTCAGCGTCTCGCCGGACTGGACGAGGTCGACGATGCGCTCGGCGAGACCGACGAGCGGCGCCAGCTCGATCGAGCCGTCGAGGCGCACGAGCTCCACCTGAATGCCCCGATCGGTGAAGTACTGCTCGGCCAGGCGCGGATACTTCGTGGCGACGCGCACCCACGACCACTTCGCCGGATCGTCGCGCTCCCACAGCTCGCGCAGCTCGGCGACGACCAGCCGGCAGAATCCAAAGCCGAGGTCGAGGGGTTCGTACACGTCCGGCTCCTGCTCCAGCAGGATGTCCTTGCCGACGATCCCCAGGTCGGCCGCGCCGTAGAGGACATACGCCGGGATGTCGACCGGCTTCAGGAAGAGGAGCCGAAGCCCGCGCCGCGGGTCGCTGAAGATGAGTCTCCGCGAGTCCTGGGCGATGCCTTCGACGCCGAGCGTGCTCAGGATCTCGAGCGCGCCGTCGAGCAGGCGTCCCTTCGGCAGGGCGAGGGTCAGCCGCTCCTTCATGCGCGCCGCTCGATACGGGCGCCGAGCGCCGCGAGCTTGACCTCGAGCCGCTCGTAGCCGCGATCGAGGTGGTAGACACGCGAGACCGTGGTGCGCCCCTGGGCGGCGAGGCCCGCCAGGACCAGCGCCGCCGAGGCCCGCAGATCGGACGCCATCACCGGAGCGCCCTGGTAACGCGCCACACCCCGGATGACCGCGATCGCGCCGTCGGTCTCGATTCGGGCGCCCATCCGGGCCAGCTCGGCGACGTGCATGAACCGGTTTTCGAAGATCGTCTCGGTGACGCGCGACTGGCCGTCGGCAAGCCCGAGCAGCGTCATCAGCTGCGCCTGCATGTCGGTTGGAAATCCCGGGAACGGGCTCGTGGTGACGTCGGCGGCCAGGGGCCGCTCGGGGCCTCTCACGCGGACGGACGTGGCCCCGACCTCGAGGGGGACGCCGCACTCCTCGAGCTTGGCGATGAGCGCCGAGAGGTGATCGGGCACGAGCTCAGCGACCGTGACGTCGCCGCCGGTGATCGCGCCGGCGACGATCAGTGTGCCCGCCTCGATCCGGTCGGGAATGATCCGATGCGTGGCGCCGCCCAGATCGGGCACGCCCTCGATCTCCACCCGGCCCGTCCCCGCGCCGCGGATGCGCGCCCCCATCGACGTCAGCAGCGCGGCGAGATCGACGATTTCGGGCTCGCGCGCCGCGTTCTCGATCACCGTCGTTCCCTCGGCCAGGGCGGCGGCCATCATGAGGTTCTCGGTGCCCGTCACGGTGACCAGATCGGTCGCGATCCGCGCTCCCTTCAGACGGCTCGCGCGCGCCACGACATACCCGTTCTCGATGGCGATCTCGGCGCCGAGGCGGGCGAGGCCCTTGAGGTGCTGGTCGATCGGCCGGACGCCGATGGCACAGCCGCCGGGCAGGGCGACCCGCGCCGTGCCGTGACGCGCCACGAGGGGACCGAGGACCAGCACGGAGGCGCGCATGGTGGAGACGAGGTCGTACGGCGCGACGTCGCTGGTGATGCGGGCGGCCCGCGCCGTCAGCTCGCCGCCCTCGCGCCGAACCGTAGCGCCGAGCGTCTCGAGGAGCCGCCCCATCGTGCGTACGTCGACGAGGCCCGGAACGTTCGTGAGGCGCACCGGCTCCTCGGTCAGGAGCGCTGCCGCCAGCGCCGGCAGCGCCGCGTTCTTGGCCCCGCTCACCGCGACCGAGCCCCGGAGCGGTACCCCGCCGTCGATCTCGAGCCGCGCCGGCATCAGGCTCTCCCCGCGACGAACCGCGTGACGCCGGCGAGGTCGGCGCGAACCTCGACCTGCGCGAAGTCCTCGGCGCGCAGGAGCGTCGCCGCGGCGGTCGCCTGACCACCCCCGGCGGTCTCGACGACGAGCACGCCAGACGGACGCAGGACGCGGCGCGCCTGGGCGGCGATCCGCCTGATCAGCGCGAGACCGTCGACGCCTCCGTCCAGCGCCAGGGTCGGCTCGTGGCTCCGCACCTCCGGGAGAAGCTCGGGCACGAGCGCGGTCGGCAGGTACGGCGGATTGCTCACGATGAGATCGGCGCCGGGACCGCCGACGCCGTGGAGCAGGTCCGCGACGACGACGCTGATCTGCGACGCGAGGCCGAGGGCCCGCGCGTTCTGCCGCGCCACCGCCGCGGCGGCCGGGCACAGGTCGATGGCGAGCACGTCGAGGTCGGCCCGCTCGGCGGCGAGCGCGCAGGCGATGCACCCCGACCCCGTGCCCAGATCGATCGCCCGCAGCCGCCGACCGGCCGACGGCGGCAGGAGCTCGAGCGCCCACTCGACGAGCGCCTCGGTCTCCGGCCGCGGCACGAGGACCGCGTCGGTGAGTCGCACGCGCAGGCCGCGAAATTCCTCCCAGCCAAGGATTCGCTGGAGCGGCTCGCGCCGCGCGCGCCGGCGCACAGCGTCCGCGTAGCGCTCCGCGAGCGCCGCGGGGACCGCGCGCGCCAGGTCCATCCGGAGGCGGGCGCGGCCCAGGTCGAGGAGCCCGGCCATGAGCCACTCGGCGTCGACCCGCGCGCCCGGGACACCGGCTGCTTCCAGCGCCGTCGTGGCGGCGGCGAGCTCGTCGCGAAGCGTCGCCGAGGCGTTCATCAATGCTCCACCCGCTGGAGGCGCTCGGCTTCTTCGGCGGCCACGAGCGCGTCGATCAGCTCGTCGAGGTCGCCCTCGAGGACGGTCGGGAGGCGGTGCAGCGTGAGCCCGATGCGATGGTCGGTGACGCGGGTCTGCGGGAAGTTGTAGGTGCGGATCCGCTCGCTGCGCTCGCCGGTCCCGACCTGGCTGCGCCGGTCTGCGGCGATCGCCGCCTGCTGCTCTTCCTGGGCGCGCTCGAGGAGCCGCGCCTTGAGCACGCGCATGGCCTTCGCACGGTTCTTGATCTGCGAGCGCTCGTCCTGGCACGTCACGACGAGGCCGCTCGGCAGGTGGGTGATCCGTACCGCCGAGTCGGTCGTGTTGACACCCTGGCCGCCGGGGCCCGAGGACCGGTAGACGTCGACCCGGAGATCCTTCTCCTCGATCTTCACGTCGACGTCCTCGGCCTCCGGAAGCACCGCGACCGTGACGGTCGAGGTGTGGATGCGGCCGGAGGCTTCGGTGACGGGCACGCGCTGCACCCGATGGACGCCGCGCTCGAACTTCAGCCGGCTCCAGGCGCCGCGGCCGTGGACGAACAGGATCACGTCCTTGAACCCGCCGACACCGGTCGGGCTGGCGTCCATCACCTCGACCCGCCAGCGCTGGCGCTCGGCGTACTTCGTGTACATGCGGGCGAGATCCGCCGCGAACAGCGCCGCCTCGTCGCCCCCGGCGCCGGCGCGAATCTCCACGAAGACGTTCCTCTCGTCGTTCGGGTCGCGCGGCAGCAGGAGCCGCTTCAGCTCCTCCTCGAGCGCCGTCTGCCGGGCGGTGAGGTCGTCGATCTCCGCTTGCGCCAGCTCGGCGAGCTCGCGGTCGCCGCCCTCGGCCAGGATGTGGCGGGCCTCGCCGATGCGGCGGAGCACCTCGCGGTAGGTCGTGAAGCGCTCGACGACCTCCACGGTGTCGGCATGCTCCTTCCGGAGGCGGGCGTACTCGGCCGGCAGGCTGAAGATCGCCGGGTCCGACAAGAGGCGGGTGATCTCGTTCGACCGCTCTTCGATCTGGCGGAGCTTGTCAAACAGCATCGTGCCTCAGCGCCCCTTCGGCGGCGTTGGCCTCGATGGACAAACAAAAACCGGCGGGAATCGCGACGCCGCCGGCTTCCGAGCGCGAGCTACGAGGTCGTCGTGGTCTGGCGCTTGTATTTTCGCTGGAAGCGCTCGACCCGGCCCGCGGTGTCCATGAGCTTGTGCTTGCCGGTGTAGAACGGATGGCACTTCGAGCAGACCTCCACGTGGATGTTGGGCCGGGTGGAGCGGGTGTGCACCACCTCTCCGCACGCGCACGTGATGGTCGTGTCCACATAGTCCGGATGAATACCCACCTTCACAGTCGCCACCCCCTCAGGACCACCAAGGATACCAGCACCGCCCGCCTCAAGCTAGCCCATCGAGTGCATCGAGGCGAGGAATTCCTTGTTGGTCCGGGTGAGCTTGAGCTTGTCGAGCAGGAGCTCCATCCCCTCCACCGGGTTGAGCTGGGAGAGCGCCTTGCGGAGGAGCCAGACCTTCTGGAGCTCGTCCTTCTCGAGGAGCAGCTCTTCCTTCCGGGTTCCCGACTGCTCGATGTTGATGGTCGGGAAGATCCGCTTGTCCATCAGCCTCCGGTCGAGGTGGACTTCCATGTTGCCGGTGCCCTTGAACTCCTCGAAGATCACGTCGTCCATCCGGCTTCCGGTATCGACGATGGCCGTGGCCATGATCGTCAGCGAGCCGCCTTCCTCGATGTTCCGGGCCGTCGCGAAGAAGCGCCGCGGCCGCTGCAGCGCGTTGGCGTCGAGACCGCCCGACAGCACCTTCCCCGACGAGGGGATGACCGCGTTGTGAGCACGCGCGAAGCGCGTCAGCGAGTCCAGCAGGATGACGACGTCCCGCTTGTGCTCGACCAGCCGCTTGGCCTTCTCGATCACCATGTCGGCGACCTGGATGTGCCGCTGCGGCGGCTCGTCGAAGGTGGACGAGATCACCTCGCCCTTCACGGACCGCTGCATGTCCGTGACTTCCTCGGGCCGCTCGTCGATGAGGAGCACGATCAGGTAGACCTCGGGATGGTTCGTCGCGATCGCATGGGCGATGGACTGCAGCATCATCGTCTTGCCCGTGCGCGGCGCGGCCACGATCATGCCCCGCTGGCCCTTTCCGATCGGGCACAGGAGATCCATCACGCGGGTGGTCAGGTTCTCCGTATCGTGCTCGAGGCGGAGCCGCTCCATCGGATAGAGCGGCGTGAGGTTGTCGAAGAAGATCTTCTCGCGCGCCTGCTCCGGCGTCTCGAAGTTGATCGCCTCGACCTTGAGCAGCGCGAAGTACCGCTCCGTGTCCTTCGGCGGCCGCACCTGGCCGGAGATCGTGTCGCCCGTCCGGAGGTCGAATCGCCGGATCTGAGACGGAGAGACATAGATGTCGTCCGGTCCGGGCAGGTAGTTGTAGTCCGGCGCCCGCAGGAAACCGAACCCGTCGGGCAGAACTTCCAGAACGCCCTCGGCGAAGATGAGGCCGTCCTTCTCCGCCTGCGACTGGAGGATCTTGAAGATCAGCTCCTGCTTGCGCAGGCCGCCCATGTTCTGGACGTTCAAATCACGGGCGATTACGTTGAGGTCCGAGATGCTCTTTTCCTTCAATTCGGAAAGATTCATCCCGTTCACTTCGGGGTTCTGCTGGGTCGGGTTTCCCTGACCTCTTTCTCGGCGGGCACTCATCAAAGGGCTCCGGGCGGCTGGCGCCGCAAGCAAGTGAGTCGGTTAGCGTTTGCCTAGGTTTTCTGAGGGGTTGGAAAGCTAACGCCGGGGAGTATCTTGCCATCCGGGCGCGGTATTGTCAACGATTTTTCACAGCTGACCGTCGAGGCGCACGTCGATGATCGCGCGTTGCTTGATCTCCTTGATCCAGGCGTCGAACCGCGCCTCGAACTTCTCGCGGAAGAGAATCTCGCGAATCTGCGCCTTGACCCGGGTGAGCCCTTCGCCCTCGAGGCTGTCCTTCGACTCGAGCCGGAAGATGTGATACCCGAGCGCTGAGCGGTAGGGCAGCGAGACCTCCCCGGGCGCCAGGCCGAGAATCTGCGCCTCGATGTCCTGGGCGAGCTCGCCGCGCTTGAGCGTTCCGAGATCGCCGCCGTCCCGGGCGGTCGCGTCTTGCGAGTTCTGCTGCGCGAGCTCGGCGAAGTCCCCGCCCTGCAGGAGAGCGCTGCGGATGAGGTCGGCCCGGATGCGGGCGTTCTCCCAGGCCGCGTCGGAGGCGCCCGCCTCGGGCAGGATCAGGATGTGCCGCGCGTGGTAGGTCAGTCCGGTCTCGAGCTTCGCGCGGTTGGCCTCGAGATACTGCGTGACCTCCGCCTCCGTCACCGAGATCCGGAGCCGCACCTTCCGTCCCACGACCCGGTTTCGCCGGATCTCGTCGCTGATCCGGCGCTTCACCGCCTCGATCGAGAGCCCCTGCGCCTTGAGCAGGGCGTCGAACTCGTCGCGGCCCTTCACGTTCATCTTCTTGAGCCGGTCCGACAGCTCCTCCTCGATCTCGGCGTCCTCGATGAGGATCTTCTCGCGCTCGGCCTCCTGGATCTGCAGGCGGTTATCGATCATCCGGGTGAGGAACTGCGGGGCGAGCTCGTTCGCCGGCGCCGGTCCACGATCGCGATTCTCGTACTGGTAGATCGCGATGGCCTCCTGGAGGTCCGAGAGCGTGATCGCGTCGTTGTTGACGACGGCCAGCACGCGGTCGGTCACGCTCTCGTCCGGGGCCGCCGGCTTTCCGGCGGCGGGCCGCAGGGGCACGATCGAGGTCGCTGCCGCCACCGGCTTCGCCGGCTCGGGCTCCTTGCCCGACCCGCCGCCGGAGAACGGCATCCAGCTGGGCATCGTGCAGCCGCCCAGGGCCAGCGTCATGATCGTCGCGAGGGCGAGCGCGCGTCTCACGTGCGGGTCAGCTCGTCGAGCAGCCCGAGCAAGGAGTCGCGGACGCGCGGCCACTCGCCGCGCGCGATCGCCGCCTCGAGCATGAAGTCGCGCTTCATCTTGAGCCGGCCGCGACAGCGCGCGATGGTCCGCACGAGTCGCTCGGGATCGACCGTCGTCGCGGGAGAGAACGTGACGAGGGCCTTGCCGTCGCCTGCCTCGATCTTTTCGACTCCCACCAGGCGCGCGGCGACGCGGATGCGCACGATGTCGAGGAGCTGCCCGGCGGGGGCGGGCAAGGGGCCGAACCGGTCGGCCAGCTCGGCGCGAAGATCGGCCACGTCCGCCTCGCCGGCGGCACCGGCAAGACGCTTGTAGAGCGCGAGCCGCTGATTGACCTCGGGCACATAGTCGTCGGGTAAGAACCCTTCTACGTTGACGCTGATTACCGGATCGACCGTGGTGGCGGTCGGACCGCCCGCCAATTCTCGCACGGCCTCGGCGAGGAGCTTTGAATAAAGATCGTAGCCCACCGCGGCGATATGCCCGTGCTGCTGGGCGCCCAGGATGTTGCCGGCCCCTCGGATCTCGAGGTCCCGCATGGCGAGCTTGAACCCCGAGCCCAGCTCCGTCAGCTCCTGGAGGGCCCGGAGCCGGCGCTGCGCCGGCTCGTCGACACGGCCGTCAGCCGGCACGAGCAGGTACGCGTACGCCTGCTGGCGCTCGCGCCCGACCCGGCCCCGCAGCTGGTAGAGCTGGGCGAGCCCGAAGCGATCGGCGCGGTTGATGATGATCGTGTTCGATGCCGGAATGTCCAGCCCCGACTCGACGATGGCGGTGGAGACGAGAATGTCGGCCTGGCCGGTGACGAACTTCACCATGGTCGCCTCGAGCTCGCGCTCCTTCATCTGGCCGTGGCCCATGATGACGCGCGCCTGGGGGACCAGCTCCTGGACCAGCTTCGCCATCGAGGGAAGAGACTGGATGCGGTTGTGGACGAAGAACACCTGCCCGCCGCGCTCCATCTCGCGCTCGAGCGCCTCCTTGATAACGCCGCGGCTGAAGCGGCGAATGACCGTCTCGACGGGCAGCCGGTCGAGCGGGGCCGTCTCGATCACCGACATGTCCCGCACGCCGGAGAGCGACATGTAGAGCGTCCGGGGAATCGGGGTGGCGGTAAGCGAGAGCACGTCCACCGCCGCGCGCAGCTGCTTCATCCGCTCCTTGTGAGCGACGCCGAACCGGTGCTCCTCGTCGACGACCAGGAGGCCCAGCTTCTTGAACCCGACGTCCTTCGACAGGAGCCGGTGCGTGCCGATGACGACGTCGACGGTGCCCTGGCGCAGCCCCTCGACGACCGCGCGCTGCTCCTTCGGCGTGCGGAACCGTGACAGCAGCTCGACCTTGGCCGGAAACGGCCCGAACCGGTCGGCGAACGTGGCCCAGTGCTGCTGGGCCAGGACCGTCGTCGGCACCAGCACGGCGACCTGCAGGCCGTCGGCCACCGCCTTGAAGGCGGCGCGGAGCGCCACTTCGGTCTTGCCGTATCCCACGTCACCGGCCACCAGCCGGTCCATCGGACGATCGGATTCCATGTCCCGCTTGGCTTCCTCGATCGCCCGGAGCTGATCCGGTGTCTCCTCGAACCGGAACGCCGTCTCGAACTCGCGCTGCCAGGGCGAGTCCGCCGCGAACGCGTGCCCATCGGCCACCGCCCGCTCCGCGTACAGTCGCAGCAGCCCCTCGGCCATCTCGCGCAGCGCCGCGCGGACGGACTCTTTCACGCGCTGCCAGGACGCGCCGCCCAGACGGTCGAGGCGCGCGGCGGCGGCCTCGCCGCCGAGATACTTGGAGATGCGATCCAGACGCTCGACCGGCAGATAGAGCTGGTTGCCCTCCGCGTACTCGAGGAGCAGAAAATCGCCCTCACGGTCGCCGATCTTCATCGTCCGGAGGCCGAGGTAGCGTCCGAGGCCGTGGTCCTCGTGGACGACGATGTCGTCGAGCGCGAGATCGCTGAACGCCGTCAGCGCCGCGCCGCGCTGGTACTTCGGCCGGCGCAGCGACCGCCGGCGGGATCCGAAGACTTCCCCCTCGGTGAGCACGATGACGCCGAGCGCCGGAATCGCGAACCCGGTCGAGCACTCGCCGACCACCACCGCCAGCGACTCCGGCCCGTCGAGCGACGTCGCGACCAGCGACTCGACGCCGTGCTCGCGCAGAATCTGGCGCAGGTGCTCGGCCTGGCGGTCGTCGGCGGCGGTCAGGCGGACGCGGAATCCCTCGACGCGCCAGCGTCCGATCTCGACGGCGAGCTGGTTGAACCGCCCGGTGAAGCGCGCGACTTCCTGGGTCTCCAGGACGAACTCGGCCGCGCCGGAAACCCCGGCCGCCCCGCTCGACGTGCCGGCCACCAGGCTCAGCTCGACGAGCTGGCGGCCGGCGAGCCGCTCGCGGAGCGAAGGCTCGGCCGGTGCCTCCTCGTTCGGCCCGTCAAGGAGCTTCGGCGCATCGACGATGACCGGCGCCGCCGCCGGCAGATAGTCGAGCAGTCGCGCGCCGCCGGCCGGCTCGCCGTCCTCGGGAACGAGCGGCAGCACGAGCAGCTCGTCGAGCGTCGCCACCGAGCGCTGCGATGAGGGATCGAAGAGCCGGATCGACTCGACGTCGTCGCCGAAGAACTCGAGCCGAGCCGGGCTCGCCTGGCTCGGCGAGAACACGTCGACGATTCCGCCGCGCAGGCTCCACTGCCCCACCGCCACGACCGTATCGACGCGCTCATAGCCGGATCGCTCGAGCGCCTCGAGCAGAAGCTCGCGGTCGAGGCGGTCTCCCGGCGCGATCCGGAGCGTTCGGTCGGCGAATTCCGCGCGGCTCAGGAGCGGTGCGCCGAGAGCCGCGGGCGTGGCGACGACGGTGATCGGCTCGGCCACCGTGAGCCGCCGCGCGATCATCGCGCGCTCGGCGTCCGCCTCTCGGTGATGGCCGCCTCGCCAGAGTCGGGGCTCCGGCGAGGAGAACTCGAGCGCCGGCGTTCCGAAGAGCTTCAGGTCCTGGGTCCAGCGGTGCGCGTCGGCCATGCTGGCCACGACGACGAGCGCCGGGCGCGGATGGGTCTGGAGGAGCTCGGCGACGGCGAGAGCGCGGGCCGCCCCGGTGAGGCCGGCGACGCGCAGACAGACTTCTCCCTCGGCGAAAGATTTCGCCAGCGCTTCGAAGGCCGGCCACTCTCTCAACATTCCCGAACGCTCTACGGTATCACGGCGCTGTCGGCGGGCCGGCGGGGGCGTCGGGGGAGGCGTGGGGGTCGAGACGACCACGCGGCACGCGTGCGCTGCTCCACTCGCCTGGGCTCCATCCCGGCGCAAAGCACCCGCCGTGCGCTTTCCGGGAACGGGTCCCTTCGACCCCCACGCCTCCCCCGACGCCCCCG
>WNGG01007178.1_pt1 | contig 14044 bp, 13 predicted proteins | sample 5400661 | NCBI WGS metagenome assembly WNGG01 (sample SAMN13153372, study PRJNA577476) | soil metagenome | isolation source: 100 cm soil or saprolite under Garry oak tree replicate 1 | place: USA:California | collected 2016-06-15
GGTCGAATGATTCCTCCCGATCAAAAACTTCAACGCCAACCTGGAACTCTTTGACCTTGTCCACCTCGCCGCGAAGGGCCCGATCGATAGTGAAGCGCAGGAAGCGGCCCAGTCGCTCGCACCTGGCGAAAAGCTGGCTGGAGAGAATCTTTTCGAGTTGGACACGAACCGAGTCATTGGAGACGCCGGCAGGAAGATGGGGATACACGTCGCCGCGCCCCCCAACTTCCTTTGAACGGGCTGCGCGTCCAGGCCCCTGCAACTTGTTACGCTCTCCGAAAAACGGGTAACGAATCGGTAACGGCGACATTAGGGTAACCTGATCCCCCCGCAATTTTCAAGCACATAGGAGCATGCTTGCCGGTCGAGTAACCGTTACGTGAAGTAACCGTTACGTGCCCTCAGGTAACTTGTTTGATGCGGGCGCCCACCTTAATGTTGCGGTGTCGGTCAGGACCAGGGAGTCATGCGCTGATACATAGACAGAGATTAATAGATACAGATTTGAAAAGGAGAGCAACTATGCAACAAGTGAAAAATACCTCGGTAGAACCCAGATCTCGATACGCGCTTCCCGAAGTCAGCTGGGAAGAAATCGTAGAACCTGGCGCATACGTGGAGCGCGGGTCCGGCGACCTCTATCGCATCCCCAAGGAGGCGCTTATTCCGGGTTCCTCCCCGATAATCCACAAGGAAAGCGCAGGCGCTTCTCGCCTGGTTCAAGTAAGCAAGAATCCTTTCGTCACCACGCTGGAAGCACGGCTCCAGTGTGCCCAACACAACATCGAGCCCAACTTCTGATTAACCTCGGCGGCGCGACTCCCTGGTCCTCGCCGCCTGAGGGTTTCGTCAGCTTCCTACGCTCACCTGAATCGGAACAACCAATCGTATTTTTCCCCAAGCGATCCTCAAGCGCACATCTTTCGGCTTCTCCTTTGCGTAAGCCAGTGTGACTGTCAGTTTCTCAGCCAGCTCTCCTGTCTGCTCCAGAGCCATCGGGATCCGAAACTCGATCGGCGCTCGCTCGATCTGGAATGCATCCAGTCGCGACTTGCGTACCTTTGCGGGATCGATAAAGGCCAGACTCCACGTGGTTCCATCAGCCGAGCGGTGCAGGGCCAAATAGTAGCAGCCAGGCGCGACCTCCCTCCCGCCGATCTTCAGCGCGAGTTGAGTGTCGAGACTGGTCCAGAAATCCTTGCCGAACCGCCACACTTTGCCCTTGGTCATCGCATCGAACTTGGCAGGATCTTCGTATTCCTTCTTCCACACGGGACGCCCGTAATCGAAAGCGAACTGTCCAAGGGCCGTATCCGCCCGCGGATTCCAGTAAAGCACCCGGCTCGAGCCCCGTTCCTGTACCCCTCCATCTTCCGCGACCAACTCCGGTTTCTGCGACTGAGCATGAACGGCCAAGGGAAACATCAGAAGACTTGCGAGAAAAGTGAGCAGGTGTTTCATAAGTTCCTCCTATGTGGGGTGCATTGTAGCGCACAACCGCCTTCGTAGAAGCGGCTCTGGCCCCCAAGGCCTCCCACGCAGGGGCCCGCCCCGACGGATTCCAACGCAAAGCCAAAATTTACCTAGCGCGGCATAGCAGCAAGCAAAACTATGGTCCACTGTGCTGTTTGGAGTGCGGCAGCTTGCTTAGCTTGCTGCCGCTTTTTCTTCGTGTGGAGTTTGTTCCGAGTCCGTCAAGGCGCAAGCAAGCGTGCGCACTCCAAAGAAGAACCACAAGAATCTTGGAAAAATCCCTGCCAGATTGCAAAGGACTTTCGGGTTATTAGTACGGGGGTCACGGAGAACGCGGCGCGCGGCAGTCTTTCTTCGGGATTCATTAGCAGCTTGAATCTTTTCTTAAAGTCTTTATGGTGAAGTACCTTTCAATGATAGTTATTCTTTGTGTCTTCGCGTCCTGGAGGCAAAAGCTGAGCCGAATCCACCCCTGTTCAGGCGCTTTGTGCGCTGCCGGCAAGCGACGCGGCGCTTTCTTCCACGATACGGCCGTCAAAGACCTGCACGGTGCGTTCCGCAAAGCGCGAGAAGCGTGGATCGTGGGTGACCATGCAGATTGTCGCTCCCTCACGGTGCAGGTTGCTGAGCAGTTCCATGACGGCTTCGCCGTTTTTTGAATCGAGATTTCCCGTGGGTTCGTCCGCCAGCAGGATCAGAGGCTGACCTCCGAGGGCGCGGGCAACGGCTACACGCTGCTGTTGCCCGCCGGAGAGCTGGCTGGGAAGATGTTTGGAACGGTGGGCCATGCCAACTTTCTCGAGCGCTTCGGTGACTCGGGCCTTTCGCTCCGCTGCCCGCATGCCTCGATAGGTGAGCGGCAATTCCACATTCTCGAAGACGGTCAGGTCTCCGATCAGGTTGAAGCTCTGGAATATGAATCCTATTTCGCGGTTCCGGATCCTGGCGCGTTCGGAAAGCTTGAGGTTATCAACCGGGCTCCCATTGAGCCAGTAGTTCCCATCCGAAGGGGAATCCAGGAGGCCCAGGATCGACAGCAAAGTGGACTTGCCGCATCCCGAGGGGCCGGCAATCGAGAGAAACTCCCCGCTGTTTATCTCCAAGTGAATTCCTGCAAGCGCGTGAGTTTCTACCTCATCGGTCATGAATACCTTTGTGACACCCTCCAGGCGGATGACGGGCTGCTCCGCTTGATTCATATTCTCCTCCCTGGTGATAGGTTCATTTCTTAGACGCGGCGCCTGTCAAAACAGTTGGTCCAAAATAAGAAACCGGGATAAGTAACGAGAAAATTCCGAAAATAGTTCCCGAGCTCTTCACCTCGCCGCCAAGACGCGAAGACGCAAAGAATCGCGAAGGGTCTTCCATCGAATCCGTAGGCGCGTCAATGATGGAACTTGCGCGTTGCTTCACCGAGGCGCCGTCACGAAGCTTACTTTTTCTTACGGATGTAGATGTCGCCGTTAAAATTCTTAAGGTGCATCTCGGGTCCCCCGCCGTTGATCGTCCCATACAAGGACTTTTCCAGGCGGATTCGGTACTTGCCCCCCTTCGACCTGGAGTCCTCCACGATCGGCGCGCGCGAGGCCGAATCCATCCGGATGTCGAAGTCGCTGTAGATGTCCCCCTCCTCCGATTTCATCACCACGTTCGCCTTCATCTCGGGCGGGAAAGTCACATCGATCTTGCCGTTAAAGGAGCTGAAGGACATGGACTTACCCGGAGTGGCTGCGTCAAAAGTGGCGACGACGTCTCCGTTGGTCGTACCCGCCACCGCGGACCCGGAAATGTTCGTCAGGGTGATTCCGCCGTTGACGTTGTTGACCTCGATCTCACCTTGAACCCTCTGGACCTTGATATCGCCGTCGTTCACGCTGCTCAGTTTGAGGGAGGTCTTGAACGGCACCTGTATGTTCAGGTCGATCTCCCGGTTCATCACGCCGACGTGGACCGTCATGACGTTGTTTTCCTCTTCGACCGTCAAGCCGCTGCTCAGGTTTTGCAGCCGCGTCATCCCTTCCGTCCCTTCGCCCGACCGCTCGCGTCGGGAGAGGCGGCCCTGCCGGGCGCGAGCTTCGATGACGACGTCTTTCCCGTCGTAACCCGTTACGCTAATGCCTCCCGTGATCAGACCTGCTTTGAGCAACCCCGGCCGCGCTGGGTCGCTGAAAGCCACCGAAACCTTCTCAGAAGATGCTTCCTGGGAGTTTCCCGTCAATCCCATCACAAGGAGCAGGAATGAGATCAATGCAGGACGTAAGGTTCGAATGATCATTGTCGTCTCCAAGAATTGAGCATAAGGGCTTCTTCCAGACCAGCCCCGAACTCGAAATGACCAATGACAAATAAGCGATGACAAATGAAAAATAGAGTGGGGGGCTTGCCCCGGGATTTGTCATTGGTCATTGGTCATTGGTCATTTGAAGAAATTGCTCCCATGCTCCTCTGCCAGTCATTTTTGTCCTTTGAGCACGTGAATGTTTCCGTTGAACGCATCGAACCTCAGCTCCGGACCCCCGTTGCCTGCGCGCACTCCGAAGAAACCGTCGCTCTTGTACACATATTTCCCGTCCCGCCGCTCGCTTATCGGAGGACGGCTGGGAAGAGAGGTCACGGGAAAGTCGGTATAAACGTTTCCGTTGAAAGTCTTGAAGAGCAGGTCGGCAGAAAGGCCTTCCCGAAAGAGCGCCTCCACCTTGCCGTTGAGCGAGCCAAAGAACGACTCGGCTTTCGGGTTCTGGCTGAAAACCGCTCTGACTTTCCCATTGAGGGCATAGGCCCTTCCCGACCCGGCGATCTCGATCATTTCTATCCCGCCATTTACATTCTCGATATCGAACTCGCCCGCCGTGTTCTCCACCCGGATCTCGCCGTCGTTGACCGTTCTCAAGAAGAGCCTGGTTGAAGGAGGGACCTTCACCTCAAAGTCAAAGCGAACCCGATATCCGTGGAAGCGCCAGCCGCGATAATTGATGCCTCCGTCCCGGCATCTCCACGGGGCGTCTACGTAGGCCCGGACCACGTTCTCCTTTTGAGATAGATCGAGTTTGACTTCTTGCCTGGCGAAATCGATCTTCTCTCTGGATTCTGCGCGCAACGTTTTCTCGATGACGAACTCAATACCGGAACCGGCCTGCCCCGCCACATGGATCGCGCCGTCGATGTTGTCTATTCTGAGCTCTCCCGCTGCAGCCGCGAGGTTGAAGGTCTTCTGAATGGTTTCCTTCTCCTCGACATCCAGACCGGACGCTCCCAGGCATACCGCCAACGACAACGTCAGGCAGCATTTCAACAATAGGTTTTTCATCAGGCACCCCCGTCCAATTGACGAATAGGATCAGACAGGTCAGCTCGCGGCAATTCGTCAATCGTCATTCGTCAATCGTCACTCAACTCAGTTGCTTCAAGGCCCGCTCGGCGCGCTGCTTCACCGCATCGTTCAGGTTTTCGTCGGCAATCATGCGTTTGAATGTATCGACGGATCGCTTCTCCTGGATCTGTACGAGCAGATCGATCAGCGCGATCTGAACGAGAGGCGAGGATTGCCGGGTGAGCGCCTGAACCAGTCCCTGCCTCACCATGGACTGATCGGAGAATTGCTGCAGCGCATCCACAGCCGCCAGGCGCACATTCGCATTGGGATCGTAGTCAAGAACCTGCAGCAGAGCCGAAAGCACCTGCGGGTCGGGCTGTGACACGCGCTGGCTCCAGCTGAGCCCTCGGATGCGCTCGCTCGCAGACTGCTGCTGCAACAGGGACAGCGTCACCAGCTGATACATGTTGTGGACTTCCTGGCGGAGCTCGGCCAGCTCTCCGTTGGCAGATGGACGGGACTTCACTATGTGACCGATCGCCAGACCCAGAAGGAGAAAGAGGGAGCAAAGGCCGACCTGATACGCCGGCCGGCGCGGCCAGAAGCCGCCGATCCATCTGTCGAACCTTTGCCTCAAAGCATCCGTTCTGGCTTCACCCAGTCCTTGCGTGTACGCTTCGAGCATGGCGTCGAACCGTGCCCGTAACGCAACCCCTGGTTCTTCCGCGGAAAGCATCTCCAGTTTCCGCCAGATTTCCAGAAAGCGATCCGCCGTCTCCCGGCACCGGGGACATGCAGACAGATGAAGATGCGCCTGCGTCCTCTCGGACTCGTCCAGATCATCGACCAGATAATCGGGCAACCGTTCGTGCATTTGCTCGCAGTTCATGACACTCTCTCACCGGAAAGCCGAAAAAAGATTTCTCCCAACTCCCTTACTGCCCGGTACACCCGCACTTTTACGGTTCCTACGTCACAGCACAGAATCTTTGCGATCTGGTCGTATTTAAGATTCTGAAACCGGCTGAGGACGAGGATCTCACGCTTTTCTTCAGGCAGCCGCGCCAGGGCGCCGCGCAACAGGACGAGTTCCTGCTCGCGCTCGAGTTTCTCCCCCGGCCCCGGCCCCGGGCTCACCCGCTCGTTCTCTTCCTCGTTCAGCATGACCTCTCGCTTTCGTTTCCTGAAACAGTCAAAACGGACATTGCGCGCTATCTGATACATCCACGTCGTGAAATCGCTCCCATCCTGGTAGGTGTGCCGGTACTTGAGCATCCGGAAAAAGACGTCCTGTACCAGGTCCTCGCTGGTTTGCCTGTTTCCGGTAAGGCGCAGAAAAAAGTTAAACAGCGCCGCCTGATACCGCTCGAAAAGCAGGCCCAGCTTGGTCACGTCTCCATCGCGTACTTCGAGCATCACTGCATGATCTGCTGGCGAATTCACGGTACTCCCGTCTGTCGCTAACAGTGCGTTCATCCGATGTAAACTGAGGCATAGCCAAAAGGTTACACTTCCGTCGACTGTTTGCCACTGAGGCACAGAGCCACGGAGAAAAACTAAAACCTCTTCTCTGTGTCTCCGTGTCTTTGCGGCAAAGGATTTTCGGCGAAGTAGAGGTTGAGTGGCGTTTTGCCTTCGGTCATGATATGAGGGTCATGATGCATCCCAATATCCGCGTTATACTCCTGATGGCATCCTCGGTCGCCCTTGCCCTCGTACCCACCGGAAATCCTGCCCCGGCGGAGTCCTCAAGGGTCCGGGTGCTTCTCGACACGGATACCTTCAACGAAATGGACGACCAGTTCTTCGTAACCTACGCGCTGATGGAACCGCGTTTCGAGATCGAAGGCATCTCCGCCACCCAGTACCGCGTCACCGAAGCCTCTGTCGATGAATCTTATTATGAGGCCAGACGCATCCTGAACCTCATGGGCATGAGCGGCAGGATACCGCTTCGCATGGGCTCCGACACAGCAATGCCAGACCCGCAGACGCCCCGCTCCTCTCCGGCGAGCCGGTTCATCGTCGAGCGGGCGCTCGCGAAAGATCCCCGGCCGCTGCACATCCTGGCTGTTGGCGCCCTGACCAACGTCGCTTCCGCGTATCTCGAAAACAAGAAAATCCGCGATCGAATCCGTATTATCTGGCTCGGGGGAAGCCGGTGGCCGGAAGGGGCGCTTTCCGAGTTCAACGCCGTCAACGATCGAGCGGCTGTCAAGTGCATCATCGAAGCAGGCCTGGATCTGACGCAGATCCCGACAGAAACGTGCGCTCAACAGCTGACGACTACGTTCGCCGAAACGGAGCGGCGGCTCAGGCACCGCAACGCCGTGGCCGACTACCTCATCGATCTGTACCGCGATTACGGCCACGACCAAAAAGTTATCTGGGACATGACCGCAGTTGCTTGCCTGCTCCAGCAAACTGAGGGAAAGAGGTTCTTTACTATCACGGACGTTCCGGCGCCCCGGGTGGATGAGGCGACCCTGAAGTACATCCCGAATCCTGAGGGTGCGCGCATGAAGGTCTGCACCGGCCTCGACCGGGAAAAGATCTTTGCCGATTTCTACGCGCACTTTCCGCCAACGGCGGACCTGGATCCTCCTTATCTGACGTTGGCCTGCAGCCGCGATGATCCGCGCGCTGTTACCCTGACTTTCAACGAGGACCTGGATCCTGATTCCGTCCGATCCCTTTCCGGCTTCCGCCTGCAGCCCGATGTTCCCGTGCGCGCGGTACAGCTCGTGGATGCGAGAACAGTCCGCCTGCAGCTGGCAGCGAGCTTGGATCCCTCCACCGCATACACCGTAACCTGTTCTGAAGTTCGGGATGTCGCCGGCAACCCCGTAGGGCCGCGTAACACTTTCCGCTTCCAACCGCAACCCGAAATGCACGACGGCTTGCGCGCCACCCTCTACGCTGCTGGGTCCAAGCTCACGAAGTTGCCCGTGCCTGAGCTTTCGGACCGCGCCGCGGTTTTTCGCGGGCAGACGCTTGACCTCTGGCTTTCAAACTCAAGAAAATCATTTATTGAAAACAGCTTAAAAGCTATGTTTGTAGTAATACTTGAAGGTAATCTGGAGGTTCCATTCAAGCACGAATACGAAATCTCATGTTATGCGGACGATGCCGCGCGGATCGAACTGGACGGGCGCCTTCTCGTTGAAGCAGACCTGGGAGCGGGAAGTGTGCGCGCGGCCTCACGGGTGCATCTGGACAAAGGCCTGCACCCGGTACGTATTTCATTTCTGCAACGTGGCGGACAGTATCTTCTGAATCTCTACTGGAACTTTCCGTTTCACGAGAAGCAGCGGATTCCCTGGAACTATTTTTGTTTTGCGGCCCGTTAATACGATTGACGATTTACGAATGACGATTGACGAATGAAAAGACTCGTCCTCCTCAATCGTGATTCGTAAATTGTCACTGGAAGTGCGACAATTGACTGACGATTGACGTACGAAGGTGGTCATTCAAATCGTCAATCGTCAATCGAACTGATATGATCGGCGAGAAGCTGGGCAAATACACCATCCTTGAAAACCTGGGGACCGGCAGCATGGGGAGCGTCTACAAAGCCGAGGACCCAACGGCGGGACGGCTGGTCGCCCTCAAGCTCGTCAAAGCTCACACTCTGTACAGCCCTGAAAAGCGCGAGCGCTTTTTGCAGGGTTTGCTTGCCGCCAGCGAAGCCCGGCATCCCGGCATCTGCCCGATACTCGAAATTGGCGACGACAACGACGACTTCTTTGTCGTGATGCCATTTTTGGAAGGACAAACGCTCGACCAATACATGAGCGGCCGCGCCTTGCCGTGGAAGGAAGCTTTCGACATCGCTATCCGCGCAGGAGAAGCTCTTGCGGCGGGGCACGCAGCGGGAGCAGTGCATCGAGGCTTGAAGCCGGCCAATTTCTGGATCTTGAAAGATGGGCAAGTCCTGGTCACGGACTTCGGAATGGCCCGGTTTACCGAGTTGGAAAAGGGCGGGCGAATGACTCTTCCGTCGAAAAGGAAACTGGAGTTCGCAGACGCCATCATACCGATGGCGGCCCTGGCATACATGTCACCGGAACAGGTGCGCGGCAGCCCGGTGGATTACCGCTCGGATATCTTCTCCTTCGGAGTCATGTTGTACGAAATGCTGACTGGATCTCATCCTTTTGAGTCGCGCAACTCCCTGTCTCGCATGCATGCCATTCTCGAAGCAGACCCTGCCCTGGTAGCATCCAGGGGCGTTCCACTCCCGCCGGAGTTGAACCCTGTTCTGCAGAGGGCGCTCGCCAAGGCTCCCGAGGGACGGCATCCGAACATGCACGCGCTTCTCGTCGAGCTTCGGCAAGTCAGGGACCGCAGACAAGCACCCGAAGCGGCCGGTCTTGTTCGTGACGCTTCAAGACCTGAACGGTCCCCCGGTCGTTTTCGCTATTCTATAGTGGCGCTGGCAGCGGTCCTCCTTGTCCTTCTCGCCCTTTACTTCCTGTGGAAGAAATCGGGCTAGCGCATTGCACAAAATGAACAGACGGTCCGTGAGGTCGGATCATGATTAAGTTTGTGCTGTGGTGCATCCTGCTCGTCCTGTGCTGGCCGCTGGCGCTGCTGGCGCTCGTACTGTATCCATTTGTCTGGCTCTTCCTGCTCCCCTTCCGGCTGGTGGGAATAGCCGTAACTGGCGCGCTCGAGCTCGTGAAGGAGATCATCCTCTTGCCGGCCCGGCTGTTGCGCAAGCTCGGCGGGGCCTGACGATCCCGTCCATCCCGTTATCCTGTCCATTCATCTTGTCTATCCTGTCTCACGCCAATCGAATCTCGTTCTCGATGTGCTAAAATCCAAATCTACGTTTTTCGAGATCATCGAAAACGGCTCCAGAGAGTTCCAATGGCGGGAAAAAAACTCACCACGGAAAACCGAAGGACTCCGGTGGCTTCAAAATCCGCGGGACTGTCCGAGGGCGCATCGGCTTCGTTACGCGAGGCTTCGGCGCCGCCTGCCTCTCAGGATGAGATTACGGCGCTGCGCGGCGCCAGCGCGAGGATCGTCGAGAACATGGAGGCCAGCCTCACAATCCCGACAGCGACCTCCTACCGCGCCATTCCGGTAAAGCTACTGGAAGAAAACCGCCAGACCATCAACGAGCATCCGGCCTCGGGCAGCCGGGAAAAGGTTTCCTACACTCACATCATCGCGTGGGCAATCGTGCAGGCTCTCAGAGAATTCCCTGCGTTGAACTCGTCCTTTCAGTTCGCCGATGGGGCCGCGCACCGTGTGACCCGGCACTCCATCAACCTGGGTCTCGCCATTGATGTCGAACGGAAGGACGGCACGCGCTCCCTGCTTGTGCCGAACATCAAGGGCGCCGGCGAGCTGACCTTCCAGCAATTTCTGGCCGCCTATGCCGATTTGGTCGGTAGAGTTCGAAAAGGGGCGATCCAACCCGCCGACTTTCAGGACACGACCGTGACGCTGACGAATCCGGGAACGGTGGGGACCGTAGCCTCACAGCCGCGCCTCATGACCGGTCAGGGAGCCATCATTGCCACAGGCGCCATCGGTTATCCCGCCGAGTACCATGCCTGGTCGCCCCAGGCTCTATCCAGCCTGGGTTTGAGCAAGGTCATGAACATCAGCTGCACCTACGATCACCGGGTCATCCAGGGGGCAGAGTCGGGCCGGTTCCTGGGGAGGATCCAGGAGCTGCTCCTCGGACATGATGGATTCTACGAGCGCGTCTTCGAGGATCTGCGACTGCCGGACAAACCGTTGTCTCTGGACCAGAGCCCCGCCCGGTTCGGAGGACCGCTGGCAAAGGATGAATTGGAAAAGCAGGCCGGCGTGCTCCAGCTTATCAATCTCTACCGGGTGCGCGGACATCTCATTGCGAACCTGGACCCTTTGGGCGAGCACGCTTTCTACCATCCGGAGCTGGACCCTGCCACCTATGGTCTGACTGTCTGGGATCTGGACCGGGAGTTTGTTACAGGGGGCCTCGGGGGACTCCCTCGCGGCACGCTCCGGCAGATCCTTGCCGTGCTGCGCCAGACTTATTGTCAGAAGATCGGCGTCGAATACCGCCACATTCAGCACCCGGAAGAAAAGAGCTGGATTCAGGAGCGTATGGAGCCGGCGGAAAATCGGGCGCCTTTGGACGCAGAAACCAAGCGGCAGATTCTCCGCAGCCTCGCGGCGGCCGAGGGGTTTGAGAGGTTTCTTCACACCAGGTTCATCGGGCACAAGAGATTCGGTCTGGAAGGGGCAGAGACTACCATCCCGGTACTGGAGTGGATTTTGTCCGAAGCCGCGCTGAACAACGTCCAGGAAGCGGTCATCGGCATGGCCCACCGGGGCAGGTTGAATGTTCTGGCAAACATCATCGGAAAGCCTTTCGAAAAAATCTTCTCCGAATTCGAAGAGAACGTCGAGCCGCTCGTGACGCAGGGCTCCGGAGACGTCAAGTATCACCTGAGCTCCGCGGGGACATTCAGGACCGCGCAGGAAACGGAAGTCCGCGTCTCGGTCGCTCCCAATCCCAGCCATCTGGAGTGGGTCAATCCCGTCGTGGAGGGAATTGTGCGAGCCAAGCAGGAGCGGCGCGGAGACAGGCTGCGCGAGCAGGTCATTCCCATTCTCATCCACGGGGATGCCGCCTTCGCGGGTCAGGGAGTGGTGCCGGAGACGCTCAATCTGTCGCAGCTCCGCGGCTACCGCACCGGGGGGACGATTCACATCATCATCAACAATCAGATCGGGTTCACGACCCCGCCCGAGGGAGCCCGTTCGTCTCCCTACCCGACGGATGTGGCGAAGTCGGTCCAGGCCCCGATTTTCCACGTCAACGGCGACGATCCGGAAGCCGCGACACGGGTCGCAAAGATAGCCTTCGCCTACCGCCAGCGTTTCAGGAAGGATGTGGTCATCGACATCTTCTGCTACAGGCGCCACGGTCATAATGAGGGTGACGAGCCCAGCTACACCCAGCCTTTGCTCTACAAAAAGATTAACGAGCATCCTTCCGTCCTTACGCTCTACTCCGAACGCCTGGTTCAGGAAGGCAGCCTCCGGCAGGAGGAATTGGACAGCATCCGCGAGGCGTACCACCGCAGGCTTGAAGCGGCCTATGAAGAGACGCGCCGGAAAGAGCAACCCTTCGAGCCCGACATTCCCCTCGCCGTCTCCGAAGACGAGCTCCGGGAATTCCAACCCACCGAAGGCGCGCACGTGGGGATGGACCTCATAAAGGAGGTCGCCGGACGGCTCACCGCGCTCCCCGACGGTTTCCGGCTTCATCCCAAGCTCCAGCCCTTCGTCGCAAAGCGGCGCGAGCTGCTTGACGGCGACACCCAGATCGACTGGGCCTACGCGGAGGCGCTGGCTTTCGGCAGTCTTGTTTGCGAGGGCACGCCCGTCCGGCTGAGCGGGCAGGACTGCGCCCGCGGCACCTTCAGCCAGAGACATCTCGTGTTGTGTGATCTCGAGACGGGTGAAGAGTACGTCCCGCTGAAGCACGTCCATCCGCATCAGGCCCAGTTCGATGTCTTTGACAGCTCGCTTTCGGAAGCCGCAGTGCTAGGCTTCGAATTCGGCTACGCTCGGAATCGAAGTGGCGCCAGCCTTGCGATCTGGTCCTCCTGCTCCCCCACGGGTACGAAGGACAGGGACCCGAGCACTCCAGCGCCCGGCTCGAGCGCTTCCTCTCCCTGTGCGCGGAAGACAACATTCAGGTGTGTTACCCCTCCACGCCGGCGCAATACTTTCATGTCCTGCGCCGCCAGATGCGCGACGCGCGCCGCAAACCCCTGATCGTGATGACGCCGAAGAGCCTGCTCCGGCATCCGCGAGCCACGTCTCATCCTCAAGAACTGGCTGACGGCAGTTTCAGCCTCGTTCTCGACGATCCCTATGTCCAGGACAAGGATTCCGTGCGGCGTGTTCTTCTCTGCTCCGGCAAGATTTACTACGAGCTCGCGCTCGAGAGGGAACAGCGGAACAGCGCCCACATCGCCATCGCGCGGGTCGAGCAGTTTCACCCGTTTCCGGAATGGAACATCGCCAACACTCTGGCATCGTACACACGGGCCAACGAGATCTTCTGGGTGCAGGAAGAGCCGCAGAACATGGGGGCGTGGCCTTTCCTGCGTCACCTCATACCCCAGACGCTTCCCGTGGGGCGCGCGCTCCGCTACGTCGGCCGTCCCGAGAGCGCCAGTCCTGCCGCCGGATCCCTGAAGGTCCACCGCCAGGAGCAGTCCGCCGTCGTCAACGCCGCCCTTGAATAAGGGCGCCCTGGAAGGGCGCTGGGAGATTAGCCGGGGGTGAGCGAAGGCGAACCCCCGGAATATTGCAATAAACGAATGCGCCCCGGCAGGGGCGCAGGGAACTCCGGCAACCCCTGCCGGGGTGCGTATCGTTGTTTCTCTTCTACCCGGGGGTTCGCTTCGCTCACCCCCGGCTAATTTCCTTTCGCCCCGCTGGGGCGGAATTCGTTACCGTATTTATGAAACGTGACTCGCACTTCTAATTACACGTGGCCATGATTGACAGCTGTCCTCCGAGGTAGCTACAATGGACACCAGCTGGAGAGCTTTTGCATGAGCACTGTGGGAATCAAGGAGTTGAAAAATCGGCTTACCTATTACCTGCGCCGAACGAAGCAGGGCGATGAGGTTGTTGTGACCGAGCGCGGAAAGCCTATCGCCCTCATTCAGCCCATAACATCTGCGAAAAAGATCCTCACGCTGGAGGCGAAGCTGGCCAGGCTCGCCGCGTTGGGGCATGTGACGCTTCCTGCCCGAAAGCCTCTCAAGAATGTCCGGCGGGTCAAGGTTTCCGGAGAACCGCTGTCGCGGACCATCCGGGAAGATCGCCGATGAACTATCTGGACACCAGTGCCCTTGTTAAGCGATTTGTGGAGGAAGAGGGATCGGCGCTGGTGAAGGAACTCGTTGAGCGGGAAGGGCCGGCAGCCACCTCCAAGATAGCGTATGCGGAGGTTTATTCGGCTTTTTACCGCAGATCGCGGGCCGGCGATCTGTCCAAGGCCCGCTGTATTCTGGCAGTGCGTCAATTTGAAACGGATTGGCAAGCGTATCTGCGCATCGATCTATCGGAGGAAATCCTGCTCCTCGCCCGCGATTTAATTCAGCGCCACCCGCTAAGGGGCTTTGATACCATCCATGTGGCTTCAGCTATCAATTTGAACTCGGCGCTGGGAGAATCTGTTACCTTCGCAACGGCGGACGAAGAGCAATTGCGGGCAGCGGCTGC
>WNGG01005563.1_pt1 | contig 14040 bp, 7 predicted proteins | sample 5400661 | NCBI WGS metagenome assembly WNGG01 (sample SAMN13153372, study PRJNA577476) | soil metagenome | isolation source: 100 cm soil or saprolite under Garry oak tree replicate 1 | place: USA:California | collected 2016-06-15
CCGCCGTACACCTCGTCGAGGACGCGCTGGTTGGCGAAGGCGCGCAGCAAGCGGTCCTCGGCCTCTTCCGCATCCACCTGGGCCGCCTTGGCGTAGGTGGGCGCGAGCGCGCGCGCCAGATCGGAGCGCGTGATCACGTGCGGCAGCCGGCGGGAGAACAGTGCCACGCCGTGGACGGTAGCACGCCGTTTGGAGATCCGGGGGCGCGTCTGGTTTGATTTGGGCGGATCGAGGTGTGCGCGCACGACCAGGCGACGCCGAGCAGCAGCATCGCCGCGGCGCGCCTCGCCGCGCGGGAGGTGAGGCCCGAGAGTCCCGGTCGGTTGCATACCCGCCTCCTCCGGCTATTCCTTGTCGGGCGCGCAGAACCGTTCCACGACGCCGAGCAACGTCTCGAGCGCGACCGGCTTGGTGAGGTATCCGGCGGCCTCCATCTTCGCCGCCGCCTCGCTGGCGTCCGAGTGCGCGCTCAGGACCACGACGGGGATGTCCTTCACCGACGGGTCGCGCTGCTGCTCGGCACGGAACTGCCAGCCGTCCATGGTCGGCATCATCACGTCCAGCAGGATGACGCAGGGCCTGACCGGCGCGGCGCGCAGCCGCTGCAAGGCCTCGGCGCCGTTGGCGGCGTGCAGGGCCACGTACCGGCTGTCGGCCAGCACCTCGGCGATCGCCTCGCGAACGTCGCGGTCGTCCTCCACCACCAGGACCGTCCTGTTGCAGCCCCGAGCCGTCATGCCCTGGCCTGGCGCGGGCCCTGCCCCGGAAGGGTGACGAGCGCGGCCACGAGGGGCAGGTCGATGACGAAGGTGGATCCCTGCCCGGGCCGGCTGGAGACCTCGATGCGGCCACCGTGCGCGTCCACGATGTATCTACTGATGTAGAGCCCGAGCCCCAGGCCTGCGTAGTTGCGCACCGGCGCGGCGCGCTCGAACCGGGTGAAGATGCGCCCCAGGTCCTCCGGGGCGATGCCGATGCCCTCGTCCACCACCGAGATCCGGATCCGTTCGCCGGCCGACTCCAGCCGCACCGAGACGGGCCGGCCCGCGCCGTATTTCACCGCATTGGAGAGCAGGTTGACGAGGACCTGCTCCATGCGCAACCGATCCCAGCAGCCTTCCATCCGCTGCGCGCCGTGGAGCCGCAGCTCCGTGCCGGTCTCGGCGGCTGGCTCGCGGAAGTCCTCGGCCACCTGGCGCACCAGCTCCGCGAGGTCGAAGCGCTCCGGAGCCAGCTCCAGCCGGCCGGCGGCGATGCGCGACACGTCGAGGAGCCGCTCGATGAGATGCGAGAGCCGCTTCGTCTGCCGGAGCGCGCCCTCGAGCCGGCCGCCGATCTTGCTCCCCGCGCTCTTCTCCGGCGCTGCCGCCCTGAGCCCGCGCTCGAGGCCCTGCAGCTTCAGCTGCAGCGCGGTCAGCGGCGTGCGCAGCTCGTGCGCCGCCACGGAGATGAACTCGTCTCGCTCGCGGAGCGCCTCCTGGACCTGCGCCGTGCGGACGCGCTCCTCCTGCATCCTTCGCTCGGCCACCCGCACCTGCTCCTCCATCCGGCGCCGCTCGATGGCCGCGGCGATGACGTTGGCGACGGACCGGAGGAAGTTCACGTCGTCGCCGTTGAACGCGCGCCGGACGGCGGTGTGGGCGCAGAGCACGCCGTAGACCCCGAGCGGCCGGGCGGACGCGCGGATGACCACCGTGATCCCGCTCGGGAAGGCTTGTTCGTCGAGGAGGCCCGCCAGCGGAAACCCCTGCGGGTCGGGCTCCGGGCTGAGCAACTGCGATCCGCGGTCCACCGCGACGGCCAGGCGTCCCACCCCGGCCGGATCCACGCCGCAGCCGCCCCGGAGGGTCAGCGAGTTGCCGTCGTCGGACAGCTCGAGCACCTGGACCCGCTCGGTCCCGAGCGTGTCGCGCACGGTGTCGATCGCGCGGTGGATCACGGCGTCCACGGCCGGCTGCTCCACGGCGAAGACGCCCAGCTGCGCCACCGCGCCCTGCTGCCGCGTGCGCTCGAGCATCGCCTCCTCGGCGAGCTTGCGGTCGGACATGTCGCGCGTGACCTTGGTGAAGCCGACCAGGGTTCCGAGCTCGTCCCGGACCGCGCTCAGGACCACGCTCGCCCAGAAGCGGGAGCCGTCCTTCCGCACCCGCCAGCCCTCCTCCTGGAAGCGGCCCTCCCGCTCGGCGATCTCCAGCTCCCGCTCGGGCTTACCCGCGCGGACCTCCGGCTCGGGATAAAATCTGGAGAAGCTCTGGCCGACGATCTCGGGGGCCGTGTACCCCTTCAGGCGCTCGGCCCCCGAGTTCCAGCTGGCGACCCGCCCAGTGGGATCGAGCATGAAGATCGCGTACTCCTGCACGCTGTCGATCATCAGCCGCATCCGCTCTTCGCCTTGCCGGAGCGCTTCCTCGCCCCGCTTGCGCTCGGTGAGATCGCGCGTGATCTTCACGAACCCGCGCAGCGCTCCGTCCGCCCCGCGGATCGCGGTGATCACCACGTCGGCCCAGAAGCGGGAGCCGTCCTTGCGGACGCGCCACCCCTCGTCCTCGACGCGGCCCTCCTGGGCGGCGCGGGCGAGAAGCTGCGCGTGCCTGCCCGCGAGCACGTCCTCGCGCGTGTAGAACCGGGCGGAGCTCTGGCCCACGATCTCCGACGCCGAGTAGCCCTTGATGGCCTGCGCGCCCTCGTTCCAGGAGACCACCGTGCCGTGGGGGTCGAGGAGGAAGATGGCGTAGTGCCGGATGCCGCCGATCGCGAGCTGGGCGTCGCCGAAGGGCGCTAACAGCGCTGTCGAGTCGATCACCGGGCCTCCACTACGTGATCTTCGTACCATCTGAACGGCAGCGCATACAGAATGCGCCGCCACCCGGCGCAACGGTTTTCCGCTCTCGGACTGTCTGGCGCCCTCATCTGTCGGCTACTCGACGACTCGCTGGTGCGGGCAACGGGCACCGGGCGTTGGAGCACCCGTGCGGCTGGCCGGCGGCATGCCTTGCGCCTGGTGGAGGGCGCCTACGCGGGGACGGCCGGCGCGACCTCGGCCTTCCGCCGCCGGCGCTGGGAGAGGCGGTCCAGGGCCAGGTACACCACGGGCGTGGTGAAGAGCGTCAGGAGCTGCGAGATGAGCAGCCCGCCGACGATGGCGATGCCCAGCGGGCGCCGCAGCTCGCTTCCCACTCCGTGTCCGAGGGCGAGCGGCAGGCCGCCGAGCATGGCCGCCAGCGTGGTCATGAGGATGGGCCGGAAGCGCAACAGGCAGGCCTGGTAGATCGCGTCCCGCGTCGACAGCCCCTGGTCGCGCTCGGCCTCGAGGGCGAAATCGATCATCATGATCGCGTTCTTCTTCACGATGCCGATGAGGAGGATGATCCCGATCAGCGCGATGATGCTCAGCTCCGTCTTGAACAGCATCAGCGCGAGCAGCGCCCCCACTCCCGCCGAGGGCAGCGTGGAGAGGATCGTCACCGGGTGGATGAGGCTCTCGTAGAGGACGCCGAGCACGATGTAGACGGCGAGCAGCGCGGTGAGCACCAGCAGGGGCTCGCTGGCCAGCGAGTCCTGGAAGGCCTGGGCGGTGCCCTGGAAGCTCGCGCGCAACCCGGGCGGCATCCGGATCTCCTGCTCGGCGCGGTTGATGGCGGTCACCGCCTGCCCGAGCGAGACCTCCGGGGCCAGGTTGAAGGACAAGGTCACCGCGGGAAACTGGCCCTGGTGGTTCACCGAGAGCGAGGTGGCGCGCGGCTCGAAGCGCGCGAAGGCGGTGAGTGGGACGGGATCCGGGCCCTGGCCGCGCACGTAGATTCCGCGGAGCGACTCGGGGTGGGTGGCCAGCTCCGGCTTCGCCTCCAGGACCACGCGGTACTGGTTCACCTGCGTGTACGTGGTGGTCACCTGGCGCTGGCCGTACGCGTCGTAGAGCGTGGAATCGACCACCGAGGGCGAGATGCCCATCCGGGAGGCGGTGTCCCGATCGATCTCCACGAACAGCTGGAGACCCGCGGTCTGCTGATCCGTGTTCACGTCACGCAGCTGGGGCAGCGTGCGCAGCTTTTCCAGGAGGCGCGGGGACCAGGTGAGCAGCTCGTCCAGGTTCAAATCCTGAAGGGTGTATTGGTACTGGGTGCGCGAGGTGCGGCCGCCGATGCGCACGTCCTGCACCGATTGTAGATAAAGGGTGATTCCCTCCAGGCGCGCGAGCTTGGGCCGCAGGTCCGCGATGACCTGGTCCGCCGACCGCTTGCGCTGCCCGAGCGGCTTGAGCTGAACGAACGTGAAGCCGTTGTTCAGCGGGCCGTTCCCCCCGATGAAGGAGACCATGTGGTCGACCGCCCGGTCGGAGAGCACGACGGCGTTCACCGCCTCCTGCCGCTGCTTCATGGTCGGGAAGGAGACGTCCTGCGGCGCCTCGGAGAAGCCGGCCAGGGCGCCGGTGTCCTGCTGCGGGAACAGCCCCTTGGGAACGACCACGTACAGCCAGACCGAGACGCCGAGGGTGACCAGGGTGACCACGAGCATGAGCCGGTGGTGACCGAGCACCCATTGCAGGGAACGGTCGTAGCCTCGCAGCAGGCGCTCGAAGACGCGCTCGGCCTCGCGCGCGATGCGCCCCTGCTCGCTCTCCTGCGGCGGCTTGAGCAGCCGCGAGGCCATCGACGGCGTCAGGGTGAGCGAGACCACGGCGCTCATCGCGATGGCGACCGAGAGCGTCACCGCGAACTCGCGGAAGAGGCGGCCCACGATGCCGCCCATCAGGAGCAGGGGGATGAACACCGCGAGCAACGAGCAGGTGATGGAGATGATGGTGAAGCCGATCTGCTTGGCGCCGGTGAGCGCCGCCTGCCGCGCCGGCATGCCCTGCTCGACGTAGCGGGCGATGTTCTCCGTGACCACGATCGCGTCGTCCACCACGAATCCGGTGGCGATGGTGAGGGCCATCAGCGACAGGTTGTCCAGGCTGTACGAGAGCAGGTACATGGCGCCGAAGGTGCCGACCAGCGAGAGCGGCACCGCCACGCTGGGGACGACCGTCGCCCGGATGCTGCGGAGGAAGGCGAACACCACCAGCACCACCAGGCAGACGCTGATCACCAGGGTGAACTGCACGTCGGCCACCGAGGCGCGGATGGTCTGGCTGCGGTCCTGCGAGACCTGGACGTCGATGGCCGGAGAGATCGAGCCCGAGAGCTGCGGGAGCAGCGCCTTGACCCGCTCGATGACGTCGATGATGTTCGCGCCCGGCTGCCGGCGGATGATGATCAGCACCGCGCGCTGTGTATCGGCCCAGGCGGCGACCCGCTCGTTCTCCACGCTGTCGATCACCCGGGCGACGTCCGAGAGCCGCACCGGCGCCCCGTTCCGGTAGGCGATGACCAGCGGCGCGAAGTCCTTCGCCTTGAGCAGCTGGTCGTTGGCGGCGAGCGTGCGCATCTGCGACGAGCCGCTCACCGCGCCCTTGGGCTGGTCCACGGTGGAGTTGGCCAGCGCCGCGCGCACGTCTTCCAGCGAGAGCGAAAGCCCGGCGAGCGCTTGCGGGTCGGCCTGGACCCGTACCGCGGGCTGCTGGCCGCCGCCGACGAAGACCTGACCCACGCCCGGCACCTGGGAGATCTTCTGCGCCAGCACCGTGTTCGCCTGGTCGAACACCTGCCCGAGCGGGATGGTGGCCGAGGTCAGCGAGAGGATGAGGATGGGCGCGTCGGCCGGGTTCACCTTGCGGTAGTTCGGGCGGGTAGGAAGGTTCGCAGGCAGATCGCCACCCGCCGCGTTGATCGCGGCCTGCACGTCGCGCGCGGCTGCGTCGACGTCGCGGTCCAGCTCGAACTGCAGAGTGATGCTGGTCGAGCCGAGATAGCTGATGGACGTGACCTCGCGCAGCCCGGCGATGCGCCCGAAGCGACGCTCGAGGGGGGCGGCCACGGTGGAGGCCATCGTCTCCGGGCTCGCTCCGGGCAGCGCGGCATTCACCGAGATGGTGGGGAAGTCGACGCGCGGGAGAGGCGCCACCGGCAGTTGCGTGTAGGCGGCCGCGCCGGCGAGCAGGATCGCCGCGGCGAGCAGCGAGGTGGCGACGGGCCGCTGGATGAACGGCGCGGAGACGTTCATGGCGAGAGCTGCGGCTGGGGTTCCGCCTTCGTCCGCCCGCGCAGCAGGCGTCCCAGGCGGCCCATGTAGAGGTAGATGACGGGAGTGGTGTAGAGCGTGAGCACCTGCGAGACGAGCAGGCCGCCCACGATGCTGATGCCGAGCGGACGGCGCAGCTCGGAACCGGTCCCCTGGCCCAGCGCCAGCGGCAGGCCGCCCAGGAGCGCGGCCATGGTGGTCATCATGATCGGCCGGAATCGCAACAGGCAGGCCTGGGTGATGGCCTCGGCGGGCGAGAGGCCCTGGTCGCGCTCGGCCTCGAGCGCGAAGTCGATCATCATGATCGCGTTCTTCTTCACGATGCCGATGAGCAGGATGATGCCGATGAGGGCGATGACGCTGAATTCCGTCCGGCAGACCATCAACGCGAGCAGAGCCCCCACCCCCGCGGAGGGCAGCGTCGAGAGGATGGTGACCGGGTGGATGTAGCTCTCGTAGAGCACGCCCAGCACGATGTAGACGGTGAGGAGCGCGGCCACGATCAGCGCGGGCTCGCTGGCGAGCGACTCCCGGAAGGCCTGGGCGGTGCCGGCGAAATCGGAGCGCACGCCGGGCGGCAGGCCCAGCTCCGCCCGGAGCGCGTTGATCGCGTCCACCGCTTGTCCCAGCGCGGCGCCCTTCGCCAGGTTGAAGGAGATGGTCACCGCGGGGAACTGGCCCTGGTGGTTGATGGCCAGCGGAGCGAGCGTCTCCGACGCCTGCGCGAACGCCGAGAACGGCACCTGCTCGCCGGTCTGGGTGCGCACGTAGAGCCGGTCGAGCGCTTCGGGGTGCTGCGCCTCCTCCGGCTCCAGCTCCAGGATCACCCGGTACTGGTTCAGCTGGGTGAAGATGGTCGTGACCTGCCGCTGCCCGAACGCGTCGTAGAGCGTGTCGTCGACGACCTGCAGGGAGATCCCCATCCGCGAGGCGGTATCGCGGTCGATGGTGATCTTGAGCTGCAGCCCGTCCGACTCTTCGTCGCTGGCGACGTCGGCGAGCTCGGGAAGCTGGCGCATCTTCTCCAGCATGCGCGGGGCCCATTCCTGCAGCTCGCTCGGGTCGGCATCCTCGAGCGTGTACTGGAACTGGGTACGGCTGGTGCGCGTCTCGATGGTCAGGTCCTGCACCGGCTGCAGATAGAGGGTGAGCCCCGGCACCTCGGCCAGCTTCGGCTGCAGCCGGGCGATGATCTCGCTCACGTCGGACTGCCGCTCCGAGCGCGGCTTGAGCGTGATGGAGACCCGGCCGCTGTTGCTCGTGGGGTTGACGCCGTCGGCGCCGATCGAGGAGGCCACCGAGGCGACGTCCGGGTCGGAGAGGATCGCCTCGTCCGCCGCGCGCTGGAGGCCCATCATGCGGGCGAAGGACGCGTCGGGCGGGGCGACCGAGACGCCGACGATGAGCCCGGTGTCCTGCAGGGGAAAAAAGCCCTTCGGGATGGTCACCGCGAGCAGTGCGGTGAGGAGCAGCGTCCCGACCGTGACCACCAGCGTGCCGGGCTGGTGCGCCAGCACCCACTTCAGGGTGCGCTCGTAGACGCCCAGCATCCAGGCGAAGCCCTTTTCGAAGGCGCGGGCCATCCGGCCTTCCCGTTCCTCGGCTCGAGGCTTGAGGAGGTGCGCGCACATCATCGCGGTCAGCGTCAGGGAGAGCACCGCGGAGACGCAGATGGCGATGGCCAGGGTGACCGCGAACTCGCGGAAGAGGCGCCCGATGATCCCGCCCATGAACAGGAGCGGGATCAAGACCGCCACCAGCGAGACGGTAAGGGACACGATGGTGAACCCGATCTGCTTGGAACCCTTGAGGGCCGCCTCGAAGGGCCGGTCGCCGTGCTCGATGAACCGGGCGATGTTCTCGATCATGACGATCGCGTCGTCGACCACGAATCCGGTCGAGATGGTGAGCGCCATGAGGGAGAGGTTGTTCAGGCTGTAGCCGCACAGGTACATGATCGCGAAGGTGCCGATGAGCGAGAGGGGCACCGCGATGCCCGGGATGATCGTCGCCCGCACCGAGCGCAGGAAGACGTAGATCACCGCCACCACCAGCAGCACGGTGAGGATGAGGGTGAACTGCACGTCGTCCACCGATGCCCGGACCGTCTCCGTGCGATCGCTCAAGATGCTCACGTCGAGGCCTTGCGGCAGGCTCGACTGGAGCTGCGGGAGCAGGGCCTTGACGCGGTCGGCGACCTGGATCACGTTCGCGCCCGGCTGGCGCTGCACGTTGACGATGATCGCCCGCTTGCCGTTCGCCCAGCCTGCGAGCTGCGCGTTCTCCACCCCGTCCACCACCTGCGCCACCTCGCGCAGCCGGATCGGCGCGCCGCTCCGGTAGGCGACGATCAGCGGCCGGAACGATCCGGCGTCGGACAACTGGTCGTTGGTGGCCAGCGCGAAATCCTGGCGTGGGCCGTCCAGGTTTCCCTTCGGCTGGTTGACGTTGGCCGCCAGCAGGGCGGCGCGCACGTCCTCGAGGGTCAGCCCGGTCCCCGCCAGCGCGGACGGATCCGCCTGCACCCGCACGGCGGGCTTCTGCCCGCCGCCGATGGTGACCAACCCCACTCCGGACACCTGCGAGATCTTCTGCGCCAGGATCGAGTCGGCCGCGTCGTCCACCTGCGAGACCGGCATGGTGTCCGAGCTGACCGACACGGTGAGGACGGGCGTGTCGGCCGGGTTGCTCTTGCTGTAGGTCGGGGGCGCCGGCAACGTGCGCGGCAGCAGATTCGAGGCGGCGTTGATCGCCGCCTGGACGTCCTGCTCGGCGGCGTCGATCGGACGGGAGAGCTCGAACTGCAGCGTGATCTGGGAGCTGCCGAAGCCCGAGACCGAGGTCATCTGCGACAGGCCCGGCATCTGCCCGAACTGCCGCTCGAGAGGCGTGGTCACCGCCGAGGCCATGGTCTCCGCGCTCGCGCCCGGCAGCAGGGTGGAGACCAGGATGGTCGGGTCATCCACCTGGGGCAGCGCGGCGACCGGCAGCTGCTTGTAGCCGATGAAGCCGGCGAGGAGCAGCCCCGCGGTCAGCAAGGAGGTGGCGACCGGCCGCCGGATGAAGGGCTCGGAGATGCTCACCGGTCAGCTCCGATCGCGCGGCCGCTGGGCGGCTGCGCCGGCCGGGGCGCCGCCGGGCGCGGCGCGACCTTCGCGCCCGGCCGGAGCGCGGCGGCGCCGTCCGCGACCACCACCTCGCCCGGCGACAGGCCGCGGGCGATGGCCGCGACGTCCCCCTGGGTCATCTCCACCTCGATGGGGCGTGGCTGGACCGTCTGGTCCGGTCCGACCACATACGCGAAGGTACCCTCGGGCCCGCGCTGCACCGCGGTGGAGGGGACCACGATCGCTCCCTTGCGGACGGTGAGCAAGAGACGGGCCTTGACGAACTGGTTGGGCCACAGGAGCCGCTGGGGATTCACGAAGGTGGCCTTCAGCCGCATGGTCGCGGTGTTCTGGTTGATCTGGTTGTCGATGACGAGGAGCTCGCCGCTGCCCAGCTTCACGCTGCCGTCGCGGCTGAAGGCCTCCACGGTCAAGGTGCCCAGCTCCATCTGCTGGGCCACCTGCGGGAGGTAATCCTGCGGAAGCGTGAAGAGCACCGCGACCGGATCGAGCTGGGTGACGACCACGATCCCGTTCGCGTCGTTCGCGTGCACCAGGTTGCCGGGGTCGACCAGCCGCACGCCGGTGACCCCGTCGATCGGCGAGGTGATGCGCGCATAGTCGAGGTTGAGCCGGGCGCTGCCGATCTGCGCCTGGTCGATGCGCACCGCGCCCTCGAACTGGCCGACCGCGGCCTCCTGGTTGTCCACGTCCTGCTGCGAGACCAGCTTCTCGCGCAGAAGCTCCAGGTTGCGCGCGAGCGCCAGCCGCGCGGTGCGGAGCTGCGCGGCGTCGCGCGTCAGCGCCCCCTTTCCCTGCTCGAGCTGTACCTGGAATGGCCGCGGATCGATCTGCGCGAGCACCTCTCCCCGGCGGACCACCTGTCCTTCGCGGAACACCACCGAGTCCAGCCGGCCGTCGACCTGCGGCCGCACGGTGATGGTCTTCGCGGCCACGACCGTGCCGAGGCCGTCGAGGTAGATGGGCAGGTCCCGCTGCTGCACTTGCGCGGTGACCACCGGGACGGGACGCTGCTGCGCCTGGGCCGCGCCGGCGGACGGGGGCTGCTTCTGGCCGGACCGGCGCACGAACCAGATCGTCCCCGCGACGAGGACGACGCCGAGCGCCGCAATGATCCACCGCCTCATCGTCGCCTCCCTCTCACGCCGGCAGCTGGAGCAGCAGGCCTCGGGCGCTCGAATGCTTCCACTGGAGCCACCGGCGCTCCCTCGAGGTTCCGGATCACCTTGCGCAGCGAAGCGCGCAGCGCCTCCTCCTCGGCCGCCTCCATGCCCGAGACCACCCGCGCGCGAAGGTCGCCGGCGATCGGCCGCAGCTTGCGGACCAGCTCCGAACCGCGTCGGGTAAGGCTCAGGCGCGATCGGCGGCGGTCGCCGGGATCCAGCTCGAAGCGCACCAGACCGCGCCGCACCAGCGCGGCGACCACCCGCGAGGCGGCCGGAGGATCGATCCGCTGGCGGCGCGCGAGCTCTCCCAGCGAGGAGCCGGACATCTCCGCGATCGCGAGCAGCGTCCAGAATTGCGGGGGGTTGAGGCGCAGGGGAGCGACGCGTGCCTGCACGCTCCGCCGCAAGGACCTGCGTGCGGCCGCGATCAGCAAGCCAACGTACTCTTGCGAATACAACATTTGCGGGTTGCAACTAGTCCCCGGCAGGTCGCCGGTCAAGCGCTCGCGATGTTTCGGTTTGTTGCCACTCGCCTCCGTATCCGGCGGCGGTGTGCTTTTCCCAGCGGACGTCGTGGCCTTCTAATGATTGGACATCCAGCGGCTCACCCGATCGAAGAATCCGATCACGCCGCCGTGGTGCTCCGTGCAGTCCGGGGGAGCCGTGCCGGGCAGGAACAGCTCGCGCGCCACGCGATCCGAGGGGCACCCCGCGATGGCCAGCCCGCCCGAGACCACGTCGACGTCGCGCTCCTCGAGGTCTCCGGGCCGGTCCCACGGCGCCGGCGCGGGCCGCTTGCGGTAGTACTCGCGCAGGATGCGCCCGAAGACCGGCGCGGCGAGCCGCCCTCCCGACGCCGACGGCCCGAGCGAGCGCGGGCGGTCGTAACCCAGCCACACCGCGCCGGAGAGCTCCGGCGTGCCGCCCACGAACCAGACGTCCTGCGCGTCGTTGGTGGTGCCCGTCTTTCCGGCGAGCGGCACGCCGGGGGGTCCTTCCGCGCGGGCCGCGGCGCCGGTGCCGCGCTCCACCACGTCGGTCAGGACGCTGGTCATCAGATAAGCCACGCCGGGCTGCACCGCGGTCTTCATCTCCACCGAAGGGACCCACAGCACGTTGCCCGCCGGACCTTCGACCGCGGTGACGAATCGCGGCGCGATGCGCATCCCGCCGTTCGCGAAGGCGGCGTACGCGGCAGCCAGCTCGATCGGCGCCACCTCGCCGGCCCCGAGCAGCGTCGAGGGGAATTCCGGGATCGGCGTGGTGATGCCGAGCGCGTGGGCCTGCTCGATGACGCGCGGCACGCCGACCCGGGTGCCGAGCGCGACGGCCGCGCGGTTGGACGAGACGCGCAGCGCCTCGCGCAGGTTGAGCGGTCCGACCGGCAGCGTGATGCGGTCCGCGGGCTGGTAGTCGCCGCCGTCCTGGGCCAGGAGCGTCGTCAGCGGGATGCCGGAGTCGAGCGCCGCCGCCCAGACGATCGGCTTGAACGCCGACCCCGGCTGGCGGCGCGCCTGCGTGGCGCGATCGAACTCCGACATCGCGTAGTCGCGCCCGCCGACCAGCGCCCGGACGTCTCCGGTCAATGGATCGAGCGCGACGAACAGCCCCTCCAGGCAATCGGCGTGATCGTTGTCGCACGCTTTCTTCCGGCGCTTCTCCAGGGCGGCGATCTGACGCAGCAGCTCGCGCTCGCCCGCCCGCTGCAGCGCCGCGTCCAGCCCGGTGTGCACGCGCAGCCCCATGGTGTCCGCCTCGGCGCCGAACCGATCGTGCAGCTCGCGCCGCACCGCCGCCACGTACCAGGGCGCACCGGCGGTCTCCTCGGGCGGCGAGAGGCGCAGCTTGTCGCGCTGCGCCTTGCGCAGCTCCTCGGGAGAGATCGCGCCCGTCCCGGCCATCAGCCGCAGCACCAGGTCGCGGCGGCGCCGGGCCGCGTCCGGGTAGCGGCGCGGATCGTAGGTGGTGGGCGCCTTCGGCAACGCCGCGAGCATCGCCGCCTGCGCCGCGCTCAGCTCGCCCACCGGCTTGCCGAAGTACCCGCGCGCCGCCGCCTCGACTCCGTACAGGCCGTTCCCCAGGTAGATCTGGTTCAGGTACAGCTCGAGGATGCGGTCCTTGGGCAGCTTCTGCTCGATCTCCCGGGCGAGCACCAGCTCCCACAGCTTGCGCCGCAGCGTGCGCGCCGGTCCGATCTTCTGCGGGAACATGTTGCGCGCGAGCTGCATGGTGATGGTGCTGGACCCCTCGCGGAGGCTCAAGGTGCGCACGTCGCGCCAGAGCGCGCCGAGCATCCGGTGGAAGTCGATGCCGCGGTGCTGGTAGAAGCGCCGGTCCTCGACGGCGAGGAAGGCGCCGGTGACGCGCTGCGGGATGGCGCTGATCGGCACGAAGATCCGCTGCTCCGGCGCGAGGCGCGCAACCAGGCGGCCGTCGCGGTCCAGGACCTCGCTCGCCTGCGGCGGACGGTACGTCTCCAGCGCCTGGACCGATGGGCAGGCGCCGCCCTGGCACCGCGGCCAGAGGAGCGCGAGCGCGATGAGGAGGCACGCGGCGGTGGCCAGCGCCCCGATCCACAGCCCGTGCAGAATGCGACGGCGAAGCTCCGCGCGTTCCATCCACTCCTCAACCGTCGGCCGGGCCCGGATTCGTCCAGCCCTGCGAGCGACCGCCGGACATCGGAGCCGCTCACGCCGGAGGATACGCCTGCCGGGCTCGTCCATTTCCTCCGCCGCCCCTACCCTCTCCGACATGTATGCCGCGGTACAGTCTGCACAATGGAGACCTGCCCGCGCTGCGGCGCGCCCCGGCCGGCCGCGCTCGTCGAGTGCCCGCGCTGCGGAGTCATCTACGCCAAGGCGGAGGCGCGCGCCGCCGTCCCGGAGCCTTCGGGACCCTCCGCACTGGAGGGCGTCCCGGAGCTCGAGGGCGGTCCAGCCCTCGAGATCCGGATCCGCACCTGGGCCATCCCGGTGGCGCTGCTCTGCGCGTGGGTCCTGGTCTCCACCGGACCCGGGCGCGCCGTGGTCCGCATCTTCCTCAGCATGTGGGTCCACGAGCTGGGGCACGCGGCGGCGGCGTGGCTGTGCGGCTTTCTCGCCGTGCCTGGACCCTGGCGCACGCTGACCGCCTCGGGGCGCTCGCCGGTCTTCGCGGCGCTCCTCTCGGCGGCGCTGATCTACGCGATCGTCCGGAGCTGGCTGACCGGCCGGAGGAGGGCCGCGTTCTGCGCGGCCGCGGCGCTCCTGCTGCAGCTCTCTTGCACGCTGCTGCCCGGCGCGCGCGCCGCGACCGCGCTGATCGTCTTCGCGGGCGACGGCGGCTGCCTGGTGCTGGGCGCTCTTCTCATGGCGAGCCTGTACGCTCCGGCGGAAGGGGCGATCCGGCGCGGGTGGCTGCGCTGGGGGTTCCTCGCCATCGGCGCGGGCGCCTTCGCAGACGCGTTCGAGCAGTGGTGGAGCGCGCGGACCGACCCCGACCGGATCCCCTTCGGGATGAACGAGGGTGTTGGCCCCAGCGACCCGAGCGTGTTGAGCGACCAGTACGGCTGGAGCGCATCCCTGCTCGTGCACCGGTACGTGGCGCTCGGCTGCGTGTGCCTGTTCGCGCTCGCTTGCCTCTACGCC
>WNGG01022361.1_pt1 | contig 14038 bp, 18 predicted proteins | sample 5400661 | NCBI WGS metagenome assembly WNGG01 (sample SAMN13153372, study PRJNA577476) | soil metagenome | isolation source: 100 cm soil or saprolite under Garry oak tree replicate 1 | place: USA:California | collected 2016-06-15
TGGTCCGGACCACGGTGCTCGATTGGGCGCCCCGGATCCCGGTGCTCGGCATCTATCCCACTGCCGAGTCGCTCGCGCTCCAAGGCGTGCTCGTCGCGCTCCTCCTGTTCGCGATCGGGTGGCTGCAGCGCCGGCGCCTCGTGACGGGCGAGGAGCGCCGCCGACCGTCGTTCCCCTGAGCCTCGGGTTGCGCTAGGCCCCCGTGCGGGGCGCGAGCCGCGCCGGGACCGGCACCGGCGCGGGCTCGGGGGCGGAGAGCCACACCATCACCAGGACTCCCGCCAACACCACCGCCACGCTCGTCACCTGCGCCAGGGACAGAGGTCCGAAGAAGCGGTCGTCCTTCGCGCGCACCATCTCGACGAAGAACCGCTCGATCCCAGCCAGCAGGAGGTAGACGCCGAAGCGCCAGCCCAGGGCGTGCCGGTGCGTGCGCAGCTTCCAGAGCAGGGTGAAGGCCAGGAGCATGAGCGCAGTCTCGTAAACTTGCGTGGGGTGCACCGGCACGACCTCGATCGGGTTGGCGCCCGGTGGAAACGACACGTGCATGCGTGCCAGGTTACCCACCGTCGAAGGCGGTAGGCCGAGCGGGAAGCGGACGCCCCAGGGGAGCGTCGTCGGGATGCCGTAGTCGTCGTTGATCAAGAAGCAACCCACGCGACCGAGCGCGTAGCCCAAGGGCAGCGCGGCCGCGGTCAGCTCCATGGTGTAGCGCGGCGGCACGCGCAGGCGCCACCCGTTGAGCAGGACCACCGCCACCCCCCCCACGAGGCCCCCGTACCAGACGAATCCGCCCCGCCGGAAGATGGCGTCCCATTCGCCGGTCACGATCACGTACCAGAGCTTCGCGCCTAATAGCCCTCCGATCACGGCGGCCACGACGATGTCGGCGGCGTATTCCTCGTTGAGGCCGCGCCGCCGGAGATCGAGCTGGATCGCCCATCCGCCCATGAGGAACGCCACCATCATCATGATGCCGTAGCCGGTGATCGAGAGCGGACCGAGGCGAAGGACGAAGGGATAGATGATCATGGGTGCGGGGTGAGGTGTGAGAGTGTGGCCGGCTCGAGACCTGGCAGCGGCAAGTCGGCGCGGGCGTCGAGGGTCCAGTCGCTGCGCTCGCCGCGGGTGAGCCGGTACCAGCCGGCCCGGGCGATCATGGCTGCGTTGTCGGCGTTGAGACGCGGGCTCGCCACGGCGACGCGCGCTTTCCCGGCTCGCGAGAGGCGCTCCGCGGCGAGTGCCGTGAGGGCGCGGTTGCAGGCCACCCCACCGCCCAGGACGGCGGTGCGGTAGCCGGTCACCTGGATCGCGCGCTCCAGTTTGGTGACGAGCACGTCGAGCACCGCGTCCTGAAAGGCACGCGCCAGGTGGGGCCGATCCCGGGCGAGGTCGTTGCTGGCGCGCACGGCGTGCAGCACGGCGGTCTTGAGTCCCGAGAACGAGAACTCGAACCCCTCGTCCCGCATCGGACGCGGAAAGCTGAAGCGGCTCGGGTCGCCGGTGGCGGCGAGTCGCTCGATGGCAGGTCCACCGGGATACCCGAGGTCGAGCAGGGTCGCCACCTTGTCGAACGCCTCGCCGGCGGCGTCGTCGCGGGTCGCGCCGAGCAGCCGGTAGCGGCCCCAGGCGGGCACGTCGAGCAGCAGGGTGTGCCCTCCCGAAACGAGGAGCGCGACGAAGGGCGGCTCGAGCTCGGGATCCTCGACGAGTGGGGCAAAGAGGTGGCCCTCCAGATGGTTCACGCCAATGAGGGCGCGGTCGCGGGTGTAGGCGAGCGTCTTGGCGTACACCACGCCCACGAGCAGCGCGCCCACGAGCCCCGGTCCGGCGGTGACCGCCACGCCGTCCACCGCGTGCCATCCCACGCCGGCCTCTACGATGGCACGGTCCACCACGGCGGGGAGCGCCGCAAGGTGGGCGCGGCTCGCCAGCTCCAGCACCACGCCTCCGAACACCCGGTGGACGTCCTGCGACAGGATCACGAGGCTCGCAAGCTCGGGGGGGGGCCCGCCGATGAGCAGCGCGGCAGAAGTCTCGTCACACGAGGTCTCGATCCCGAGGACCACCTCAGCCACGGCCCGGCCTCCGGGGAGGGGGGGCGGACTTGGGCGCCTTGGCCTTGAGGGGCACCGAGTCGGGCACGGGGTGCGCGGTGATCCCGCTGGGCGTGGTCACCGTGAGACGCGCGTACGCATCGGGCGGCGCGTGCCCGACCAGATGCGCGACCACGCGCAGGCTGTCGCGCGTCAGCGCTTGGACGCGCGCCTGCGGCCCCGACACCTCGACGACCACGCGCTCCGTGGCGAGGGCCAGCCCGCCGAGCCCCGACGTTGCCGTCGTCACCACGACCCCTGTGAAGCTGCGCTGCAGCAGGGGCAGGACCTCGCCCGAGACGCGCACCTCCTTCGGCAGCACGCGTACGGGGCCGAGGGGGCCGGTATCGATCGGCACGGTGTGGAAGAACGGCCCGCTTACGCTCGAGATGGTGGCGGCGATCGTCGTCACGGAGTCGATGCCGGCGACGTTCTTTGCCGGCCCGACGAGGTGCACGGTCGCGGGCAGGACGGTCACGCCCTGCAGCAGGAAGCCGGAATCGGCCTCCACAGTCACGCGCGAGGCCACCCGCACGTCCTTGTGAGCGGCGGAGTCGAGCGTCACCTCAATGTCTCGCGGGGAGATGTCGGCCACGAGGACGTCGACGCCCTTGGGAATGGGCACGTCCGATGGCTGCAGGCGCCAGTGCCACAGGGAGCCCGAAAAGGTGTCGGGGATGGCCCTGGTGATGACGTGGGGGAGGGCACGCAGCTTGAGCAGCTCGCCGCCCTTGCCGCTGATCAGCACCGCCACGTCGCCGGGCGGCTGTCTGATCGGGCGGCCGGGGGGCCCCTCGATCTCGAGCCGCAGCGCGAGCGTCTGCGTGATCGGCTGCTGCGCGGCGACCGCGACGTACAGCATGACGGCGAAGAACACGGCCGCGAGCTTGATCGGCCAGTTGCGGGCGAACAGCTGACTCAGGCTACCGGCCATCGAGCAGCGTTCGGACGAGGGTCTCGTTCACGGGCGCGTCCCACTGCTCGGCCCCGATGATCTTCTTGATGATCACGCCGTTGCGGTCGATCACAAAGCTCTCCGGCACGCCGGTCGTCTGCAGCACGCGCTGGACCGCTCCCGACTGGTCCTGGAGGATGTCGAAGTGGAGGCCGAGGTCGTTCACGAACTTCATCACGACCTCCGGGCCGTCCTTGTCCACGCTCAGCGCCACCACGCGGAGATCGGTCCCAGCGAGGTGCTGGCTGAGCTTCTCCATCGCCGGCATTTCGAGCCGGCAGGGATCGCACCACGTGGCCCAGATGTTGAGCAGGATCACTTTGCCGTGGTAGTCCGCCGGCGATGCGGGCCGGCCGGTGCGGAGATTCACGGCGTGAAAGTCGGGGACCCGCGAGCCGGGCCCGATGAGGTCGAGCTGGGGGCGCAGCTTGATCGCGAGCGCGACGCCGAAGACGACGGTCATCACCGTGCCAGCGACCAGGCTCCACTGCCGGCCGCTCGTCATACCGTGACCAGGCAGCGGCGGCGTAGCTCCTGCACCTCGCGCGCCGGATCCGCGGCCGTGAACACGGCGTTCCCGGCCACGAATGTGTCCGCCCCTGCCGCGTGCGCGGCGGCGATGGTCTGGCGGGCGATGCCGCCGTCCACTTCCAGGAACGCCCGCGAGCTCCGCGCGGTCAAGAGCTCGCGCGCCCGCCGGATCTTGTCGTTCGAGGCCGAGATGTACGCCTGTCCGCCGAAGCCGGGGTTGACCGTCATGATCAGGAGCAGGTCGAGATCCGCGACCACCTCTTCCACCATCGACAAGGGCGTGCTGGGATTGAGGGCGAGCCCGGCCATCATCCCGCGACTCTTGGCGTGGACGAGGTGGCGTTGCGCGTGGGGCGACACCTCGGGGTGGAACGTGAACACGGAGGCGCCCGCGTCGGCGTAGCGGTCGATGTAGCGCTCGGGCTCGACCACCATGAGGTGCACGTCGAGCGGTTTGTCGGTCAGCTTGCGCAGCGCCTCTATCATGAGCGCCCCGAACGTCAGGTTGGGGACAAAGCGGCCGTCCATCACGTCCACGTGCAACCAATCCGCCCCGCCGGCCAGGACTTGGTGGACCTGGTCGGCGAGCCGGGTCAGGTCCGCGCTCAAGATGCTGGGGGCGATGCGAATGCCGTTGGTCATTGCGGGCTCCGAGCGATGACGATGTCCACGACAGTGCCGGGCGCGGCCAGCGTCCCTGCGGCCGGCTGCTGCGCCACGACGGTGCCGGGCGTCGCGCCCCCGGTCCGTCGCCGCGTCACCGTGCCGAGCTGCAGCCCCTCGACCTCCACCCTCGTGCGCGCGTCGCCCGCGGACATGCCCAGCACGTCGGGTACGGGGATCGTCGGCGCGCCGCGGCTCACCACCACCGTGACGGGGGTGCCCGGGGCGAGCAGGCTCCCCGCCGGCGGGCGCGTCAGCATCGCGATCCCCGGGGGCGCGGCGGCTTGCACCGATTCCGGCGGGGCGGCCGTCAGCCCGGCTGCCGCCACCAGGCGCCGGCTCAGCGCGCCGTCCAGGCCCGCCACGTCGGGTACCGGAATCTTGGGCGGTCCGTCGCTCGACACCAGGGTCACTCGCAGCCCCGCGGGGGCGCTCACCCCCGGCGGGGGATCCTGCCAGATCACGCTGCCCTGCGGCGCCGTGGGATCGGGCTGCGCCCCGCCGTCCTGGATCTGGAGTCCGACCTTCTTGAGCTCGCTCGTGGCCTCGGCCACGCTGAGTCCCAGGACGCGCGGCACGACCTCGTGAGCGTGCAGCAGCGGCGCGGGGAAGACGAGCAGGTAGGCGGTGAGGTAGCCCGCCAGCACCGCCCCCGCCACGTAGAGGGCCCAGCGTTTCACCGCGTCCGACCGGAGGTCGGACGACCTCCAGCGCCACGCCGAGACCGGTGGGATGTGGCGGCGCACTCGCATCACTCTACCCTCCGGAGCCGTGCCGCGTATGCCCCGTCGATCCCGTGACGGTGCGGCAGCGACTCGAAATCGCCCCGGGCCGTCACGAGCGCTTCGGGAATCGCCGCGCGCGGCGGCGGCGGCGGGTCGCGCCGGAAGCTCGGGTGGCGTTCGAGAAACGCTTCCACCAGCACGACATTTTCCTCCGGTTCGAGCGAGCAGGTTGCATACACGATCCAGCCCCCGGGCTTCACGAGCTCGGCGGCGCGCTCCAGCAGCTCACGCTGCCGCTCAGCTACTCGCGCCATGCCGCCGGGCGACAGACGCCACCGCGCGTCAGGATGGCGCGCCATCGTGCCCGTGGCGGAGCACGGGGCGTCGACCAGGACCACGTCCGCCCGGCCCAGCCCGACCGGCGCGGTCAGAAGATCGGCGGCGATCACGCGAATCGCCACCCCGGCCCGGCGCGCGGTTTCGGCGAGCCGGGCGACGCGGTGGTGCCGCCTGTCGCCCGCCAGGACGCGCGCTCCCAGGCGTTCGAGGCCGACCGTCTTCCCACCCGGGGAGGCGCAGCCGTCGTACACCAGCGCCCCTGGTGGCGCGGCGACGAACCGGCAGACGAGGGCGGCGGCGGGGTCCTGTACGATGAAGGCGCCCTCCGCGAAGCCCGGCAACTGCGCGGGAAGCGGGATGCGGGATGCGTCGGCCCCGCCGATCACTCTGAATCCGGTCCCGTAGGGCGCTTCTTCTACCCGCAGTCCAGCCGCTTCGAGCCGTGCGCGCAGGGTTGCAGCGTCGAAGCGCGCCGGCTGCAGGGTGAGCGCGGGCCGGGCATCGTTCCAGGCCATGAGGCGGGCGGCATCTGCGGCGCCGAATCGGGCCGTCCAGCGCTCCACCAGCCAGCGGGGATGCGTCTCCAGCGCGTCCCGCTTCCCGCCTCCCGCTTCCCGCGCCATGTCGCGCAGCAGCCGGTTCACGTACCCTGCCGCGCGCTCGCCCCCCGCCTCTCGCGCCAGCTCCACGCTGGTCGCCACCGCCGCGTACGCCGGGACGCGCGTGAGATGCCGCAGCTGGTAGGCGCCGAGCCGGAGGATGTCGCGGAGGCGGGGATCGGTCGTCGGTAACGGCAGCAGGCGGTCGAGCTCGGCGCGCCGTCGCAGCACGCCGGCGGCGAGCTCGTAGGTGAGCCGGCGGTCGCGCTGCGCCAGGGCGCCGAGCAGGCCGTCGCGCGCCGCAGCGAAGGTGGCGCCGGCGCCCACCTGCCTCAGGATCTCGAGCGCCGCGCGGCGCGCGGCGGTCGCGTCCCTAATCCAGCATCCCTCCGCGCGGGGAAGACGGTACGGCGACCTCGCGCCGCGGCATGCGGCCGGCGAGAAAAGCCGCGCGCCCCGCCTCGACGGCGAGGCGCATCGCGTGCGCCATGGCCACCGGGTCCCGGGCCGCCATGGCCACCGGGTCCCGGGCCGCTGCGAGAGCGGTATTCATGAGGAGACCATCGACGCCCTGCTCCATCGTGACACACGCGTCGGACGCCGTGCCCACGCCGGCGTCCACCACCACGGGCACATGCAGCCGGCGCTTGATGAGCCGGACGCCGTAGGGATTCAAGAGCCCGAGCCCGCTCCCGATCGGCGATGCGAGCGGCATCACCGCGGCCACCCCCGCGTCCTCGAGGCGCAGCGCGGTCACCAGGTCCTCGTTCGTGTAGGCGAGCACCGTGAAGCCGTCCCGCACCAGCGTGGCCGCGGCCTGGAGCAGCCCCTGGACGTCGGGGAGCAGCGTCTCCTGATCCCCGATCACCTCGAGCTTCACGAAGGCGTTGAAGCCGGCCTCGCGTGCGAGCCGCGCGTACCGCACCGCATCCTCCGCGGTGGCGCAGCCGGCGGTATTGGCGAGCAAGAAGAAGCGCTTGGGGTCGAGATGGTACAGAATGCCCTCTTCCTTCGTGCGGTCGAGGTTCACGCGCCGCACGGCGACCGTGACGATCTCCGCCCCCGACGCGTCGAGCGCCTGCACCATCGTGTCGTTGTCGCGGTACTTGCCGGTCCCCACCATCAGGCGCGACCGGAAGGTGCGGCCCCCGATGATGAATGGGGTGTCCTGTACCAGCTCCACTGCCGTGGCCATGGGCTCTAGCCCCCTCCTACGAAATGCACCAGCTCGATCGCGTCCCCGGGTGCGACGCGCACCTCGGCGAGCGCGGGGCGGCGCACGATCCTGCGGTTATGCTCAACCACCACGCTCCGCGGGTCGAGCGCCAGCGCGCGCAGCAGCTCGAGCAGCGTGGCCCCTTCGGTTACCGACCGAGGCTCGCCGTTCACGACCACGCTGATCGTTTGATTCATGCCCCGAGCTCCTGCACCATGCGCCGAGCGGTGTCCGCGGGGTCTACGGCGTCCCACAGCGCCCGGATCGCCGCCACGCCATGAACGCCGGCGCCTTTCAGCGCCGCGACGCGTCCGGGTGTCACACCGCCGATGGCCACGACGGGCAATCCGAGCGCGACCACCGCCTCCAAGGTATGGGGCTCGAGCGGGTCACGTTCCGGATGCGTCGCGGTCCTGAAGACGGGCCCTAATACAAGATAGTCGGCTCCCGCGAGGCGCGCGGCCTGCGCTTCCGCCAGGTCGTGCACCGATGCGCCGACCCACCACTGGGCGTTGAGACGACGGGCTTCTTCCGGCGCCAGGCTGCCACGCCCGAGCTGCACGCCGGCGGCGCCACAGGCGAGCGCGATGTCGAGGCGGTCGTTGACGAATAGACGGGTAGGCGGATAGACGGATAGACGGGTAGCGAGCTCGTAATGCTTGAGACCGGAGAGCCCGCGGCCGCGAGCATGGAAGGCCAGGTGCTCACCCGCGCCCGCCGCGAGTTCGCGGGCGATGTCGGGCAGGTCCGGCCGGCGGGCGATCCGCTCGTCGGTGATCGCATGCAGGCGCGGCAGCGGCGGCCTCACCGGAAACGGCTGCCGGCCTGCACACCCCGCCCGCGCACCCATTCGGCCGCCGGCATTCGCGTCTTGCCTTCGGGCTGCACCTCGGTCACGGCCACCGCGCCCTGCCCGGTGGCCACCACCAAGCCGCCGTTGGCCAGCAGCACCTCCCCCGGCGCGCCGCCCCTCTCCTTCTCCTCCACGGCGAGGGCCCCGAACAGCTTCACCGCCGCGCCATCGAGCTCGGTCCACGCCCCCGGTTTGGGGTCGAGCCCCCGCACCAGCCGTGCGACCCGCTCTGCGGGCGCCGACCAGTCGAGGCGCGCCGTCTCGCGCGTCAGCTTGGGCGCGTACGTGGCGTGGCTCGAGTCCTGAGGCCGCGGCCGGATCGCTCCCTGCTCGAGCAGCGCGAGCGCCTCGACCAGGGCCTCGGCCCCCACCTCGGCGAGGTGCGTCGCCAGCTCGCCGGCAGTGATGTCGGCCGGCACGTCCTCGGGGATCTGGTGCAGGATGGGACCTGAGTCCATGCCGGCGTCGAGCTGCATGACGGTGACGCCGGTTTTCGTGAGGCCGTTGATGATCGCCCACTCGATCGGGGCGGCGCCGCGCAGCTCCGGGAGCAGGGAGGGGTGCACGTTCACCATCCCGTGCTTGGGGATCGCGAGCAGCTCGGGCTTGAGGATATGCCCGTAGGCGACCACGACGCCGACGTCGGGGGCGAGCTCACGCAGCCGCGCGACGAAGGCCGGCTCAGTGGGACGCTCCGGCTGCAGCACGGGGATATCCTCGGCTTGGGCCGAGAGCTTCACCGGCGGAGGCTCGAGCTGCGAGCGGGAGCGGCCGCGAGGACGGTCCGGCTGGGTCACGACCGCCAGCACGTCGAACCCCTCGCCCGTGAGGGCCTCGAGCGACGGGACGGCAAAGTCCGGGGTACCGAAGAAGGCGACCCGCACCTAGAGCTCGCCCGCCGGCTCCGGCGTGACCTCCTTCACGAAGCCGCGCTTCCCCTTGCGCAGCTTCTTCCACTTGGCGAGCAGCAGGCCGCGCTTCACGGCGCTCAGACGATCCAGGAACAGGATGCCGTCCAGGTGGTCGATCTCGTGCTGCACCGCCCGTGCCTTGTATCCCGATACGGTGACGCGGTACGGCTCCCCGTCGCGGTCAAGCGCTTCGAGGGTGACCAGCGCCGGCCGCTCCACGTCGCCGAAAATCTCGGGGATCGACAGGCACCCTTCCTCGGCCACCTCGACCTCGGCACCGGATTCGACGATGCGGGGGTTGATCAGGACGAGCGGCGGCGGGAACTCCTCGCCCACGTCCACCACCGCCACGCGCTGCGACGCGCCCACCTGGGGTGCGGCGAGCCCGACCCCCTTCGCCGCGCGCATCGTCTCGAACAAGTCGTCCACCAGCCGCCGCACGGCGTCGTCCACCCGCGCCACGGCCGGGGCCCGCTGCCGCAGCACCGGGGAGCCGAGCAGGTGCAGCTGGCGGACGGTCACGCCGGCTTGGCCTCCACCGCCGCGGGCCGCTTGAGGATGCTGGCGACGTTGCTGCGCATCACCACCAGCCGCGACTCCCCCGACCGGATCGTCACTTCGTTGTCTTTCAGGTGGATCACCTCGCCGATGATACCGCCCGAGGTCACCACCTGATCCCCCTTCTGAAGGGAGGAGAGGAGCTTCTTGTGCTCTTCCTGCTGCTTGCGCTGCGGCCGGATCAGCAGGAAGTAGAAGATCGCGATGAACGCCCCGATCTGGAGCACGAAGACGGCCACGCCGCCGCCGGTCTGACCGGCGGGAGCGAACAGCAGGGCGAACGAAGGATGCATGATCACGCGGATCCGGTTTGAGTGTAGCGGCGGCGCCAGGCGTCGGCCCAGCGCGGGAAATCCCTCGCCCGGATCGCCGCCCGCATCTCCGCGGCGAGCCGGATCAAGAAGCGGACGTTGTGCAGCGAGAGGAGCCTGAGTCCCAGCAGCTCCTCCGCGACAAACAGATGTCGCAGGTAGCCGCGCGAGAACGTGGTGCACGTCTCGCAGTCGCACGTCGCGTCGAGCGGTCGCGGGTCCTCGCGGTGCTCGGCGTTGCGGATGTTCACCGGCCCGTCCGGCGTGAAGGCCGACCCGTTGCGGCCGTGGCGGGTGGGCGCGACGCAATCGAACAGGTCCACGCCCCGCTCCACCGCCGCCACCAGATCTGCCGGGAACCCCACGCCCATAAGATAACGTGGCAGCTCGCCGGGCAGCCGCGGCTCCAGTGCCTCCAACATGTCGTACATCACCCGCTTGGGCTCTCCCACCGACAGGCCGCCGATCGCGAGGCCGGTCCACGAACCGAGCTCCAGTATGCGCCGCAGGCCCTCGGCGCGAAGATCGAGATGCGCACCGCCCTGCAGGATGGGCCAGAGAGTCTGTCGGACGGTCGGACTGTCGGACGGTCGGACAGTAAACGCCTTCCCGTCCGGCCGTCCGGCCGTCCGACTGTCCGACAACTCCCGGTGTCGTCGCGCGCACCGCTCCAGCCATCTCAACGTGCGGTCGAGTGCGTCCCGGGCGGTGGCGACGTCCGCCCCTCCCGGCGCGACGTGGTCGAACGCCATTGCGATGTCGGCGCCGAGCGTCCATTGGATCTCGACGGCGCGCTCGGGGGTGAGAGTGCGCCGGCCGCCGTCCACGTGGCTCTGGAACTCGACGCCGTCCTCGCGCACCTCACGGAAGCCGTCGAGTGAGAACACCTGGAAGCCGCCCGAATCGGTGAGCAGCGGGCGATCCCACGCCATGAAGCGGTGCAGGCCGCCCAGCTTGGCGACCACTGCTTCGCCGGGGCGGACGTGCAGGTGGTAGGTATTCGCGAGCACCAGCTCGGCCCCGACCGCCTGCAGATCGCGCGGCGACAGCGCCCGCACGGTGCCCTGCGTGCCCACCGGCAGGAACGCCGGCGTCTCGACGGTGCCGTGCGGCAGGGCGAGCCGGCCGGCGCGGGCGGGGCCGCTAGTAGCCTCGATCGTGAAGTCGAACACGTGGAGCGTTCAAACGATCGCCATAGCATCGCCATAGGAATAGAAACGATAGCCTGCTCGCACTGCCTCCTCGTACGCCCGCATCACGTGCTCGTATCCCCCGAACGCGCACACCAACATCAAGAGCGTCGAGCGGGGAAGGTGGAAGTTGGTGACCAGCCTGTCCACGGCGCGGACGGGATGGGGAGGATAGATGAATAGGCTCGTGTCGCCCGCGGCCGGCCGGATGGTTCCGTCGGGCTGCGCCACGGTCTCGAGCGTGCGGACGACGGTCGTCCCCACGGCCCAGACGCGCCCTCCCGCCGCTCGCCTGCCGTTGATGGTGTCCGCCGCTGCGACGCTCACCACGTAGCGCTCGGCGTGCATCGGGTGGACGGCGAGGTCCTCGACCTCGACCGGCTTGAAAGTTCCGGGGCCGATGTGCAGGTCAAGCGTCGCGACGGCCGTCCCTCTCGCCCGCAGGCGCTGCAGCAGCTCCGGGGTGAAGTGCAGTCCCGCGGTGGGCGCGGCCGCGCTGCCGTCATGCTCGGCATACACGGTCTGGTAGCGCTCGCGGTCTTCCGGGTCGGGGGGCCGGCGGATGTAGGGCGGCAGCGGAACCTCGCCGTACTTGGCGAGAGTCGCCGCCGCGTCCAGGGGCCCGAGGAAGCGGACGCGGCGCAAGCCGCCGCCCAGCACCTCGACGATGTCCGCGGCGGCGTCGTCGCCGAACGTCACCCGCCGCCCCGGTTTGAGCTTGCCGCCGGGGTGGCCCATCGCGAGCCAGGTCCCATCGTCCAGCTCCCGCACCAGCAGAAGCTCGGCCGGCGCGCTCTTCACACGCGTCCCGCTTCCTGCCTCCCGCGTCCCGCGCAGTCTCGCGGGGATCACGCGCGAGACGTTCAGCACCAGCACGTCCTCGGGACGGGCGAGATCGACGATGTCCGTGAACCGGGCGTGGCGGATCGCGCCGCTCGCGCGCTCGAGCACGAGCAGCCGGCTCGCCGCGCGATCGGGGAGCGGGTGCTGCGCGATGAGCTCCGCGGGGAGTGTGTAATCGAAGTCGGAGGCGCGGAACAATTATCCGTCGAACATCGTCGGCTGCTCCGCGCTCCTGGGCGGCGTGAACCCGAAATGCCGGTACGCGGCTCCCGTGGCGCAGCGGCCGCGCGGCGTGCGCGCCAGGAAGCCCTGCTGCATCAGGAACGGCTCGTACACCTCTTCCAGCGTACCGGGATCCTCCCCCACGGCGGCGGCCACGGTCGCGACGCCCACCGGTCCGCCGTCGAACTGCTCGATGATCGCCTTGAGGATGCGCGCGTCCATGTCGTCGAGCCCGAACTCGTCCACGTCGAGCCGCTTGAGCGCCTCCGCCGCCACGGCGGCGGTGATCTTGCCGTCGGCGCGGACCTGGGCGTAGTCGCGCACGCGCTTGAGCAGCCGATTGGCCACGCGCGGCGTGCCGCGGCTGCGGCGCGCGATCTCCGCCGTGCCGGCGGGATCGGTGGGGACGACGAGGATGCGGGCCGAGCGGGCGAGGATCTGGGCGATGTCGTCCGGAGGGTAGTAGTGCAGGCGCTCGATCAGCCCGAAGCGCGCGCGCATCGGCGGGGTCAGCAGGCCGAAGCGCGTCGTCGCGCCGATCAACGTGAAGCGCTCGAGCGTCATGGGAATCGTCTGCGCGTGGGACCCGTCCACGACGCGCACGTCAACGCGGTACTCCTCCATCGCGGGGTAGAGGAACTCTTCGAGCGCCGGCCGCAACCGGTGCACCTCATCGATGAAGAGGATGTCGCCGGCGCGGAGTGAGGTGAGCAGACCGACCAGGTCGCCCGGCCGCTCGAGCACGGGGCCCGACGTCGTGCGGATGTTGACGCCCAGCTCCTTCGCCATGAGCAGCGCGAGCGTCGTCTTGCCGAGTCCTGGGGGGCCGAAGAAGAGGGTATGGTCGAGCGGGTCATGGCGCTGCTTGGCCGATTCATCGAGGCGGGAGGGGCGGAGCGCGCTCTCGGCGGAGCGCTCGTCGGGAAGCGGCTCGGGAGTGGTGATCCGGGCGCGCGTCATGCGCGGTCTAGGCGGGCCGGGCGCGCCAGCGCACCGGGCGCGCGTCGGCCTCGAGCTCGTGCCGCGTGTGGCAGGTGACGCACGCATCTTCCGCGCGCCGTGCGCCGTCCGCCACGAGCCGGCGGTTGGTCGAGCCGCAGCGCGTGCAGATCCATTCCGCCGTCTGGGTCATCCGTCATCCCTGGGTGAGCAGCTGCAGGGCGCGGCGCACCAGCAGGTCCGCCGAGCCCCGTGCCTGGGCCGCGTCGCCGTCCGCGGCCAGCACCTGCCGCAACGCGCCGTCCGCCTCGGCCGTGCTGTAGCCGAGCTGCTCGAGCGCCTTGAGCGCGGTCTCAGCAGCGCCACCGCCGACCGGCGCGCCGTCCGCGCCCGCAAACTCGCCGACCTTGTCCCCTAGTTCAAGCACCAGGCGCTCCGCGGTCTTCTTCCCGATGCCGCTCACCGAGGACAGCAGCCCGATGTTGCGCTCCGCCAGCGCCCGGGCGCCCCGCGCCACACCGAGCGCCGACAGCACCGCCACCGCGAGCCGCGGCCCCACGCCCGTCACCGTCGTCAGCCGCTGGAAGAAGCGCCGCTCCAGCGGATCGAGGAAGCCGTACAACGCCCAGCCGTCCTCCCGCACCACCAGCTCGGTGGCGAGCGTCACCTGCTCTCCTACGGCAGGGAGCCGCTCCATCACGCCCAGCGGTACGACCACCTCGTAGCCGACCCCGCCCGGCGTCTGCACCACCACCCGGTCCACCTGCTTCGCCGCGAGGCGGCCGCTCACGTGCGCGATCACGAGCGCAGGATGTGCGTCAGGGCGACGGCCACGCCGTCGGCGGCGTCCGCCGGCCGCGGAGCCTGCTGCAGGCGTAGTAGCCGGGCGACCATCGTCGCGACTTGACCCTTACGCGCCGCGCCCCCGCCCGCCACAGTCTTCTTGATCGTCGCCGGCGCGTACTCGAAGATCGCCACGCCCGCCTGCTGCGCGGCGAGCAGCACGACGCCCCGGGCGTGGCCCAGGACCAGGGTGGTGCGGACGTTCTTCTGGTAGAAGGCGTTCTCGAGAGCGAGCGCGGTGGGA
>WNGG01015907.1_pt1 | contig 14034 bp, 12 predicted proteins | sample 5400661 | NCBI WGS metagenome assembly WNGG01 (sample SAMN13153372, study PRJNA577476) | soil metagenome | isolation source: 100 cm soil or saprolite under Garry oak tree replicate 1 | place: USA:California | collected 2016-06-15
ACCGGCCTGCATGCGGACGCCTTCGAATGCCTGGCGGTCACGCAGACCGCGGGCGTTGCGGCGGTAGGCGGTTGGTCTCATGCCGCCCATGCTGCCAGGACACCCCTAGCATGTCATCGGAACAAGCGAACCTCTTTAGCTCGCGAGCTGCTGGGCGGTCGTCTCCTGCTTGATGCCCGGTCTGGCCTTGGCCAGGCTCTCGCCCAGCTCCAGCGGGAAGTGGCAGGCGGCCAGGTCGCCGGACTCCTTGACCTCGAGCGGCGGCTCCTCGTCCACGCACAGCTGCTGCGCCTTCGGGCAGCGGGGGTGGAAGCGGCAGCCGGAGGGCGGGTCGATCGGCGACGGCACGTCGCCGGCCAGGATCACCCGCTCCCGCTTCTCCGCCAGGTCCGGGTCGGCCACCGGCACGGCCGACAGCAGGGCGCCGGTGTAGGGGTGCTTGGGGGTCTTGTAGAGGCGGCCGGCGTCGGCCAGCTCGACGACCTTCCCGAGGTACATGACGGCGACCCGGTCGGACACGTGGCGGACGACCGAGAGGTCGTGGGCGATGAAGACGTAGGTGAGCTTGAACTCGTTCTGGAGGTCCTCGAGCAGGTTGATGACCTGCGCCTGGATGGAGACGTCGAGGGCGGAGACGGGCTCGTCGCAGATGATGAGCTTGGGCCGCAGCGCGAGTGCCCTGGCCAGCCCGATGCGCTGGCGCTGGCCGCCCGAGAACTCGGCCGGGTACCGGTTGTAGTGCTCGGGGTTGAGGCCGACGACCTCCATCAGCTCCTGGACCCGCTGCTTGCGCTCCTTGCCGGCGGCGATCCCGTGGATGTCGAACGGGTCGCCGATGATCGTGCCGATCCGCTTGCGCGGGTTCAGCGAGGAGTAGGGGTCCTGGAAGATCATCTGGACCTCGCGGCGGAGCAGCCGCAGGTCGCTGCCGCCGAGCTTGGTGATGTCCCTGCCCTCGAACTCCACCGTGCCCGCGGTGACCGGCAGCAGCTTGCAGACGAGCCGGGCCAGGGTCGACTTGCCGCAGCCGGTCTCGCCCACGATCCCGAGCGTCTCGCCCGGGTACACCTCGAGGTCGACGCCGTCGACCGCGTGCACCCGGCCGATCTCCCGCTGGAAGATGATCCCCTGGCTGATCGGGAAGTGCTTCTTCACCCCGGTGAGGCGGACCAGCGGCTGCCTGGCCGTCCCGGCCTCCCCGGCCGTCTTCGCGTCCAGTTCCGTGCTCATCGGGTGGGTGCCACCTCCTGCTGCCAGATCCGCGCCTTCTCGTCGATGGACAGGTGGCACGCTGACAGGTGCGCGCCGTCGTCCCCCGCCGGCAGGAGCTTGGGCTCCTCCCTCTTGCACACGTCCATCACGTAGGGGCAGCGGGGGTGGAACGAGCAGCCGGTGGGCAGGTTGATGAGGCTCGGCGGCAGGCCCTTGATCGGCCGCAGCGGGTCGCCGGTGTGCTCGGCCGCGGCCGACGGGATGGACTGCAACAGGCCCCACGTGTAGGGATGGTGTGGCTGGTAGTAGGTGGCGCGCCGGTCGGCGATCTCGACCGGCTTGCCACCGTACATGACCAGCACGTCGTCGGCCATGTCGGCGACGACGCCGAGGTCGTGGGTGATCATGATGATCGCGGTGCCGAACTCCGACTGCAGGCGCTCGATCAGGTCGAGGACCTGCGCCTGCACGGTGACGTCCAGCGCGGTGGTCGGCTCGTCGGCGATGAGCACGGCCGGGTCGAGCGAGAGGGCCATGGCGATCATGGCCCGCTGGCGCATGCCGCCCGAGAACTGGTGCGGGTAGTCGTCGACCCGCCGCTCGGGCCTGGGGATGCCGACCAGGCGGAGCAGGTCGATGGCCCGGTCGCGCGCGTCCTTCTTGGACATCTCGTCGTGCGCCAGGATCATCTCGGTGATCTGCGTACCGATCTTGTAGTACGGGTGGAGGCTGGACAGCGGGTCCTGGAAGATCATCGCGACCTGCTTGCCCCGGACCGCCCTGAGCTCGTCCGGGTGCATCTTGAGCAGGTCCTTGCCCTGGAAGAGGGCCTGTCCCGACACCCGCCCGCCCCGGGCCAGGCCCATGATCGACAGGCAGCTCACGCTCTTGCCCGAGCCCGACTCGCCGACGATGCCCAGGGTCTGGCCCCGGTCGAGCGAGAAGTTGACGCCGTCCACCGCCTTGACGATGCCGTCGTCGGTGCTGAACTGGACCCGCAGGTCCTTGACCTCGAGCAGTGCCATACGAAACCTCCGCCAGCCTGCGCCGGCCGCTCAGGAGTACCGCACCCGCGGGTCGAGGGCCGCGTAGATCACGTCGACGACCAGGTTGAACATCACCACGAAGAAGGCGGCGAACAGGACGACGCCCTGGATGACCGGCAGGTCGGTGTCGGCGATCGCCTGGATGGTGGTCGCGCCGACGCCGGGCAGGCCGAACACCCGCTCGGTCACGATCGCCCCGCCGAGCAGGATCCCGACGTCCAGGCCGAGCATGGTGACGACCGGGGTCAGCGACGACCGCAGGATGTGCCTGCCGACGACGCGCCGCTCGGACAGGCCCTTGGCCCTGGCCGTGCGCACGTAGTCCTCGCCCGCCACCTCCATCATGTTCCCGCGCACCATGCGGGTGTAGAGGGCGGCGGTCCCGAGCGCGATCGTGATCCAGGCCAGGAACAGGTGGTTGGCCCACTGCAGCGGGTTCTGGGTGATCGGGATGTAGCTCGGCGCCGGCGCCCAGTGCAGCTTGAAGTAGAAGATGTAGAGCAGGCCGATGCCGAGCAGGAACACCGGCGCCGACACCCCGAACAGGGCGAAGCCCATGGCGGCCCGGTCGCGGAGGCTGCGGGGGCGCAGGGCGGCCTGGATCCCGATCGGGATGCCGATGAGGAGCCAGAAGAAGGCCGAGCCGATCGCGAGCGACGCGGTCACCGGCAGCCGGTCGAGGATCGTCTGCAGCACCGGCTGCTCGTTGCGGAACGAGTAGCCGAGGTTCGGCGGCCAGTTCAGCACGCCGGACGGGTGGCCGTTGCCGACCAGGTCCGGGCCGTGGAGGAAGTTGAGGTACTGCTTGAGCACGGGCTGGTCGAGCCCCATGCGGTGGCGGACCTGGGCGAGCGTCTCGGGGGTCGCGCCCTTGGGGACCGCCTGCTGGGCGGGGTCGCCGGGGAGCAGGAAGAACATCACGAACGTGAGGATCGAGATCGCGAACAGGAGGACCACGACCCAGAGAAGCCTTCGAATGATGTACCGCACCATCTGGTCAGGACCTCCTGCTGTGGGCTGCCGGGGGGCCGAAGACGGTCCCCCGGCAGGCGCTGCCGTTCGTCGTTACGGGGTGTTGGGGTTGAGCCAGAGGGCGGTCAGGTCGGTCCAGGTCGTCCACGGCGTGAAGATGTAGTTCTTCACCCGCTTGGCCCAGAAGACCTGGGTCTTGTCGTACAGGTACGGCCCCCAGGGGGCGTCCTGCATGATCTGCTTGTCGATCTCGCCCCAGAGCTGCCCGCGCTTGGTCTTGTCCGGCTCGGCGAGCGCTTGGTCGATCTTGGTGTTCACGGCCGGGTTGTCATACTCGCCGTAGTTGTTGTTGCCGGCGGGCTGGATGCTGCGCCCGTCGAGCAGCGGCACGACGAACGAGCGCGCCCCGTCACCAGGGTAGTCCGGGCACCAGCCGGCGTTGCCCATCTGATGCTCGGCGCGCTTGCGCGGCAGGCCGAGCGAGTCGGTGTAGATCGAGTAGCCACTGAAGGTCTTGACCTTCAGCTTGATCCCGGCCCGCGCCAGCCCGGCCTGGACGGCGGTGTTGACCTGGGCGGACTTGCCGGCGTTCTGGCCGACGTAGTTGAGGGTGATCCCGTTCGGGAAGCCGGCGTCCGTGAGGAGCTGCTTGGCCTTGGCGACGTCGCCCTTGGAGTCGGGCGAGGGGTACAGGTCGTACTTGTTGAAGCCGACCAGGGTCGGGGTCAGCACCGTCGAGGCCGGGTCGCCGGCGAACGGGCCGCCGCGGGCCCGCTGCAGGGCGATCTTGTCGAGCGCGTAGTTGATCGCCTGGCGCACCCGCACGTCGGAGATCTTGGCCTGCGGCGTGTCGGCCTTGGGGTTGGTCTCCAGCGAGAAGTAGCGCAGGCAGCCGGTGGTGAACACGCCGAACTGCTGCTTCAGGGTGGGGTCGGTCGACAGCCGCTGCAGCGCGGCGTTCGGCGGCGTCGTGTCCAGAGAGATGTCGGCGTCGCCGCGCTCGATCGTCTGCTGGATGGCGTCCGGCTCGAGGCCGATGCGGAGGGTGATCTTGTCGACCCACGCCTTGCGCAGCGGGTCGGTCGCCGGGTCCCAGTTGGTGTTGCGGACGAACTCCATCGACTTGGTCGGGACGTAGGTCTTGAGGGTGTACGGGCCCGAGCCGATGACGTGCTTGGAGTAGTCCGCGCCGACCTTGTACTGCTCGGCCTCCTTGGGCACCGGCGCGAAGAACGGCAGCGCGACGATCGACAGGAAGTCGGCCGCCGGCTTGACGAGGTTGACCGTCAGGCTGTTGCCGCTGGCGACCATGCCGGAGATGTCCTTGGCCTTGCCCGAGCCGAAGTCCTCGGCGCCCTTGATGAGGTTGGCGTACGACTGGCCGCCAGACGGGGTCGCCTTGTCGTACATCCGCTTGACCGCGCGGACGAAGTCCTCGGCGGTCACCTCACCGGTGGCCGGCGGGGCGTACTTCACGCCCTGGCGGATCTTGAACGTGTAGGTGCTGTTGTTGTTCGAGACCTGGGCCTCGCCGTCGGACAGGTCGGGCACCGGCGTGTTCGCCGCGTCGCCGGTCTTGGTGATGTCGAACGAGTACAGCGTCCGCGCATAGGCGCGCTCGAGCGTGAAGCCGAGCGTCGAGTAGGCGTCGGCCGTGTCGAGGTAGTCGACGTCGGAGTTGTTGACGACCCGCAGGGTGCCGCCCTTGGTGCCGTTGCCCTGGCTGGCACCCCCGCCGGAGGTCGTGCCACCGCCGCCGCCACACGCGGCGGCGACCATGGCCAGGCCGGCGACGAGCGCGGCCGCCTTGGCCAGCTTGAGTCTCTGCATGTTCCTGTTCCCACCCTTTCATCGCCTTCATCGCCGCCGACCGTCGGCGGCCATGTCGGTCGAGCTGGCGTCGCGCACCTTCCCACCCGGCGCGGGACGCGACCTCGTGCCAGCGGCATGCACCTGCCTTTCTACGCCGGCCCCGGGGGACGCCGGCGCGACCACGGATCGACTGGACGAGCTAGAGGCGGCTGGAGGTCTGGTTGCCCCTGGGGTCGAACGCGTCCCGCAGGCTGTCACCGAGCAGGTTGAACGCCAGCGTGGTGAGCAGCAGGGCGAGGCCGGGGAACACCACCATCCACCATGCCACCTGGTAGAAGTCGTTCGAGTCGGCGAGCATCTGGCCCCAGGTCGCCGTCGGCGGCGGCACGCCGAGACCGAGGAACGACAGGTACGCCTCGGTCAGGATGTTCGACGGGATGATTAGGGTGGAGTAGATGATGATCGGCGCGGCCAGGTTCGGGAGGATGTCCCGGAAGATGATCCGCAGGTTGCTCGCCCCGAGCGACCGCGACGCCTCGACGAACTCCTTCTCGCGCAGCGACAGGACCTGGCCGCGGATGATGCGGGCGATGTAGGTCCAGGTGACGAAGGCGATGACGATGATGATGATCCACAGGCTCGGCCGGAACACCGACACGAGGGCCAGGGCCAGCAGCAGGAACGGGATGCTGAGGAGGATGTCCATGATCCTCGAGAGCAGCGTGTCGATCCAGCCGCGGTAGAAGCCCGCCAGCATGCCGACGACCACGCCGATGCTGAGGGCGAGGCCGGTGGCCACGACCCCGACGATCAGCGACACCCGGGAGCCGTAGACCACGCGGCTGAACAGGTCGCGGCCGAACTGGTCGGCACCGAACCAGAAGTGGAGCTTGAAGTTGGGGCCCTTCGGGGCGCCGAACGCGTTGGTGGTCTGCTCGTACAGGCTCGTGTCGTTCGGCGGGTGCCCGATCGCCTTCACGATCAGCGGGGCGAAGATCGCGACCAGGCAGAGCAGGACGATGAAGACGAAGCTGGCCACCGCCACCTTGTCCCGCCGCAGCCTGGCCAGGGCGAGCTGGGTGGCGGCCGGGACCTGCGTCGCCTGCCCCTCGACGGTCCCCTCCGTGCCAGGCAGGACCTGAGACATGTGCACCTCCCATGCCGACACTGGTCGGCGCCGACATCGCACCGTGGGCCGGGGGCGGGCCTGGCGCTACGGGCCACGACCGGCGTTTCGCCGCGCGGTTCTGGCGATCGTACTTCAACCACCTTGTCGACGTCTGTAAGAGTTTTCTCAGGCCAAACCGGCTTCAACCATCATTGCGCGGAAGCGCAACGGTCGTGTTCAGACGAGCGGCCAGGGGTAGGGCCGGCCGGGGCCCGGCGAGGGCAGCGCCGCCGTCCGGGACAGGCGCGCCGCCCGCCTCGCGACGGCCTCGAGCTCGCCGGGCTCGAGCAGCGCGCCGAGCCGGCCGTCCGGCTCGCCCCGGATCGTCGCGGAGAGCCGCTCGAGGTCGGCCACCGCGTCCGACCCGAGCGGCTGGCCGGCGAGGTCCCACAGGACGGTCCGCAGCTTCGGCTCGGTGTGGAAGCAGACGCCGTGGTCGATGGCCCACACCCGGCCGTCGAGGGCGTGCAGGCAGTGGCCGGCCTTGCGGTCGGCGTTGTTGACGACGACGTCGAAGGCGGCGATCCGGGGCAGGCTCGGGTGCTCGGCCGCGAGCAGGTCGAACGCGGTGACGTCGGGGTCGGCCTCGACGTAGAGCTGGACCGAGCCGACCCCGAACGGCCCCTCGCGCACGACCGTGAGCGGGACGAGCCCCCAGCCGAGCGCCTCGCTGACGAGGTACGCCGCCACCTCCCGCCGGTACAGGGTCCCGGTGGGGAAGTCCCACAGCGGCCGCTCGCCTCTGGCCGGCTTGTAGATGCCGAGCCCGTTCAGGCCGCCGTGGCTGACCTCGGCGAGGAGGGTGGCGTTCGAAGCCCAGGGGATGCGCCCGAGCACCTCGATCTCCCCCTCGGTGAGCAGCTCCCGGGCGTGGGCCTCGGGCACCACCGTCGCGGGGAGGGGGTCCGGGCCCGACCGCGCCGACTCGCTCATGCGACCGTGGGCCGGTGCCCGTTCAGCGCGGGGCAGACGTGGCCGGTCGGGTCGAGGGGGTTCCCGCACAGCGGGCAGGGCGGGCGGCCCCTCGCCACCACCTGGGCGCCGTGCCTGGCGAGGACGCGGAGCTGGGGGCGGGTCACCCACAGGCGCACCTCCCTCGGCTCGGGCGGCTCGGGCGGCGCGGTGTCCTCGTCGGCCTCCGCGGCGGTCAGCTCGGTGGCGACCATGACGAACCGGTCACGGCCCGAGTCGTAGTCGAGCGAGAGCTGGCCCACCCGGAAGTCCGGCTCGAGCGGCTCCATCAGCGACAGCTCGCCCGCCTCGGCCGCTCTCGCCTCGTCCGGGTCCTCGGGGTGCTCGGCGGCCATCTCGGGCAGGAGGCTCTGCAGGCGTTCGGCGAGGGCCCGCACCTGCTCCTTCTCGAGCAGCAGGGTGACCTGGTCGGCGCCTGACGCGGCCTGCAGGAAGAAGCTGCGCCGGCCGGGGACGCCGACGGTGTCGGCGGTGAGCCGGGTGACCGGGTCGAGGTCACGACTGGGCATCGCCCGCCCCCTCTCCGCCCCTGGCGGCGCCCGCCTCGGGGTCCTTCGGCCGCTCCGGCCGCTTCAGGTCCGCGTCGCCCCCGGTCCCGTTGAGCCGCAGCAGGTGGGGCACCGGGGTGAACGCGAACGCGGTCAGGCCGGCCGGGCTGATCTCGAGGCGCTGGAAGAGGTCGAGGTGGAGGCCGAGGTAGTGGGCCGCGACCGCCTTGATCACGTCGGCGTGGCTGCACACCGCGACCGTCTGGTCCGGGTGCCCGGCCCGCAGCCGCTCCAGCGCGGCCACCGCCCGCACCTGCATCTCGTAGATCGACTCGCCGTCCGGGAAGCGCGCACCCGACGGGTAGCGCTGGACGGTCCTCCAGAGGTCCTCCTTGGCGAGTTCCTTGAGCTCCCGGCCGGTCCAGGTCCCGTAGCGGACCTCGCCGACGTCCTCCACGGTCTCCACCTTGAGCCCGCGCGGCTCGGCCACCGCGGCGGCGGTCTCCTGGCAGCGCTCGAGCGGGCTCGCGTACACGGCGTCGATCGCCACGGGGGCCAGGCGCTCGGCCAGGGCCCTGGCCTGCTCGTGGCCCTCGTCGCTGAGGTGCAGGCCAGGCGTCCAGCCCGAGAGCCGCGTGCCGGTGTCCGCGGTGACCGCGTGGCGGAAGAGGAGGAGCAGATCCATCGTGCGGCTACCTTCGGGGGTCGGGGCGCGGTTCGACTGCAATTCTACGGATGTCGGGCCGTGCCGCCCGCGGCGGGCGCGGGCGCCCCGCCCACCTGGGACCCCTCGCGCCCGGGCCCTTCGTGCAGGACCCGGCCCTCCATGCCGCCGGCGACCTCGACCACCTGTCCGGTGACGTGGCCGGAGACCCGGTCGGACGCGAGCACGGCCACCTGCCAGGCGACGTCCTCGGCGGTGGCGAGCTTGCGCAGCGCCATCGTGCGCGTCACCCGGGGGACCAGGGTGGGGTCGGCCAGGGCCGAGCGGGTCATCGGGGTCACGGTCCAGCCCGGGCAGACGGCGTTGACGCGCCCCGCCGGCGCGGCCTGGACGATCTCGTTCTTCAGCGAGCGGGTCAGGCCGTACACCATGGCCGCCTTGGCTGCGGCGTAGTCGGCGTGGCCGGCCTCGCCGTACACGGCGGCCGTGGAGCCGACGAGCACCAGGTTCCCGGCCCCCCTGGCGGCCACCCGAGCAAGGAAGGCCCTGGCCACGAGGAAGGTGGCGGTGAGGTCGGCGCGCATGGTCGCCTCCCAGCGCTCGAGGCGCATCTCCCAGAGCGGCACGGCCGCCTCGGGCCAGACCCCCGCCGCGTGGACGCACACGTCGAGACGGCCGAATGTGCCCTCGGCGGCGGCGACGACCGACTCGGCGCCCGCCTCGCAGGCGAGGTCGCCGCCGACCGCCACCGCGCCGGGGAGCTCGGCCGCGAGCGCCTCGGCGGCGTGCGCCCGCCGGTGGTAGTGGACCGCCACCCTCGCCCCCTCGGCGGCGAGGACGCGGCACACGGCCTGGCCGATGCCGCCCGAGCCGCCCGTCACCAGCACGCCCCTGCCCTCGAGTCCCAGGTCCACGCTCGCCTCCACCGGTGCGTCGGCCGCATGCTGGATCGGCCGCATGCTGGATCATAGGAGGGGAAAGGCGGGGACATGCGCGGCATGGACATGGGCTCGGGCGGCGTGGCCGGGGCCGTGCTGGCCGGCGGGGCGAGCCGCCGCATGGGTCGCGACAAGGCGACCCTGCCGGTCGGCGGGACCGCCCTCGCCCGGCTCGCGCTCGCGGCGGTGGCCGCCGTCGCCGACCCGGTGGCCCTGGTCGCCCCTGCGGGGCATCCTGCCGCCACCCTCGCCGCGCCGTCCCTCCGGGTCGCCGACCCCGGGCGGGGGCCGCTCGCGGCGCTCGCGGCCACCCTGCGCGCGCTCGACGCCGAGCACGTGCTGGTCGTCGCCGGGGACCATCCCGGCCTGCGGGTCGAGCTGCTCCGCCGCCTGGCCGCCGAGCGGGCGGGAGCCGCCGCGGTGGCCTGCCGGCGCGCCACGGGCGTGGAGCCGCTGGTCGCGGTGTACGAGCGGGCGCCGGCGCTGGCGCTGGCCGAGGCCCGCGTGGCCGCCGGCGCCGACCGCTCGCTGCGCGGGCTGCTCGCGGCGCTCGGCGCCCGCGTGCTCGACGAGGCCGAGTGGCGCCCGCTCGACCCGGACGGCAGCTCCTTCGTCGACCTCGACGACCCGGGCGACCTCGCCGCCTGGGAGTCCGGGCGGTGGCGCCGGTCCGCTCCGGGCCACTGGTAGGGTGCGCGGGAGACCGGCGTGCGAATGCCTGGGAGGACCCATGGAGGAGTTCCTGGAGAAGGTCCGCGGCCTGCTCGGCCCGGACGCGCCGACCGTCGGCGAGGGCGAGGTCGAGGCCGTGCTGGAGCTCGCCCGCGTGGCCGCCCACGCCTCCGAGCGCCGCGCCGCGCCCGTCACCGCCTACATGGTCGGCCTGGCGGTCGCCGGCGCGGCCCCCGAGGCGCGCGAGGCGTTCCTCGACGACCTCGTGGTCAAGCTGGAGGTCCAGCGCTGAGGCCGCCGGCCGGGACGGCCGGCGGCCCCGGGGCCTGGAGGGGCTGGTTCAGACGGTGATGGTCAGGGTGTGGTGCCCCGCGGTCGTCGGCACGGTCACCTCGGTCCCGCGGTTGGTCTCGCGGACCACGTAGTTGTGCACCGCTTGCCCGTCGAGCACGACGGCCGCGGGCCGCGCGCCGCGCGGGAGGGTGTGGCCGATGTCGACCTCGTTGGCGCCCACGCCCGCGGTGGTGTCGATCTCGGTGCGGTAGACGCCGATGGCATGTGAGGCCAGCACGTCGACGGACCCGCCGCCGAGCCGGATGTTCTGTCCCTGCACCGAGGTCTGGCCCTGCGGCACCTGCGGCGTCACCTCGAGCAGGCCGGCGCCGAGGTCGGGCCGCACGCCCAGCCACTGGTGCACGACCGCCCACGCGGTGCCGTAGTTGCCCCACGCCTGCATGAACATCGAGCGGCACGTCCAGCAACGGTCGATGTTGGCGCCCTGGTCCGGCGACGGGAAGATCTCGGGCATCGCTCCCGGCTGCTCGTCCGGCGTCCCGCCCGTGGCGGGCTCGGAGAACATCGTCTCGGCCAGCGCGTGCGTGTAGCGCTGCTGCTGGCCCGGGCCCAGGCGGCCGTAGTTGCCCTCACCGATCGACTGGATCGACGTCGTCAGGCCGAAGATGACCTTCTCGCCCTGGCCGTTGGCTCCGCCTCCACAGCCCGTGTGGAACAGCCCGGGGTTGAGCGGGTGGTCGCCGCTGTAGCAGTCGTTCTCCCGCCCCGCCAGCGCGGTGTTCCCGTGGTCGAACGGGGCCAGTCCGGGGACCGTCTCGCCCTGGGCGCGCAGCTCCGCCTCCATGGGCGTCTGGCCGATCCAGTGCTTCTGGAAGGACTGCTGGTTGCCCGGGTCGTTCAGGGAGTCGGCGTACTGCTGCGCGGCGGCGTACCACCAGGTGCCGTCGAAGCGCTGCTGCAGCTCGCGGGCGAGGTTCATCGTCCACGCGAGGGTGGCCCCGTCGTGCTTGGAGCGGGCCATGTCGGCCAGGTCGTAGAGGCCGCGGATGAAGTAGACGGTGTTGTCCAGCTTCTCCGGGCCCATCCCCGTGCGCTCGACGTTGCCGAGCCCCTCGGGCCAGCCGTCGTGGTCGGCGTCGAGGTTGCGCACGACGTAGCGCAGGTTGCGCACCGCGAAGTCGTACATCTCGTCGCGGAAGCGGTTGTCCCCGGTCCACCGCCAGATCAGCGCGACGGCGCTCGGGAACTTGACCGTCTCGTCGGTGTTGAAGTCGTAGGCGATGCTGCCGTCGGGGTTCGTGTGGCGCGAGTCGTGCCCGAACCAGATGGAGCCGTCGGCCACCGCCTCGTGCGCCACCACGCCCGAGCGCTGGTTGAGGATGTCGGAGATGTCGCGCAGGGCTCGGAGATGATCCTCGACGGCCTCGAACTGGCCCAGCGAGACCGCGGCGAACGCGGTGTACTCCGCGTCGGTGCCGAAGATCCACGGGTAGTCGGGGAAGCCGGCGCCGATCCACGTCGCCTTGGGCACGGTGCCCAGCGGCGGCGGGAACTGCTTGCCCTGGTTGGTCCAGCGGATCTGGAGACCCTCGGCGCTCTGGGTGAGGTCGGCGAGGTTCTGCTTGCCCCAGTCGATCGCGTTCTGCACCAGCGGGTCGCCCGGCAGCGAGAGCTTGGTCATCTGCGAGAGCTGCTCGCGGGAGGCCGTCTTCGCGGCGAGCTGGGCGTCAGGGTCCTGCAGCGCCTGGGCCAGCTCCTGCTGCGCCGGCGCGAGGCCCTTGTCCGAGCCGGCGACCGCGAGCCACACGGTCTGGGAGCCGCCGGCCGGGAGGGAGAGCGTGTAGGTCAGCTCGCCACCGGTGCCGCGGCCGAACGGGCCGTCGTCGCACTGCGACGGCTTGGGCTCGGCGGGCGCGCCCGGCTCGGTGCCCGTACAGCGGTGACCGGGCTGCGGGCCCCAGAACTGGTCGCCGATCGCGCCCGAGTCGGGCTTGAGCGCGGTGCCCACCAGCGCCGCGTAGTGGTGCTCCGGGGCCCCGGGCAGGGCGCCGTCGTCGGTGAAGACGAGGTGCTGGCCGTCATAGCTGCCCTTGTCGGCGATGTTGTCGCTGGCGTTGGGCGTGACGCCCGTGAACCCCCACGGGTACTGGCCCATCAGCTCGGAGTGGGCGTCGACGGACAGCTTCGCGGTCCGCGCCGCCCCCGGGTTGGTGATCGTGAGACCGAACAGCGCCCCGCGGCGCCCGTCGGGCGCGAAGTCCGTGCGCTCGAGCCGCAGGCCCGCGGTGTCCGGCAGGTCGTAGCGCGAGTAGCCCCACCCGCTCGAGAACTTCGTCGCGGGGCCGACCCACTGGCCGTCGAGCCCGAACCAGACCCCGTCGACGAGCTTCAGCGGCGGCGTCCACGCGCCGCCCATCTCGCCCGTGATGTGCCAGCCGTTGGCGTAGAACCGCCCGTCCTCGAAGCCGATCGAGTAGGCCCGCGTCCCGGCCGCGACCTCGCGGCGGTCCTGCAGCCGGCTGGTCACAGACAGCTCCGGCGTGGCCGCCGGAGCCCCCACCAGTGCGCCTGGTGCGGCGCTTGCCACCACCTGCCCCCCGACGGAGATGCTCAGCACGACGACGACCACCGACAGCGCAGCCATGAACCTACGAGCCATGACGCTCTCCTCCTGACGGTTCTGGCCAGTTTTGCTCAGAGCTGACTGGCCAGTTTTGCGCAGAGTTGCGTGGAAGTCGAGAGAGAGGTTCGCTCCGCGGAGGCAGCCGGCGCCGGGAGGTCGGGAACGACCACTGAGGCGCACCCGCGCCTCCGCGTCGTAGGGCGATTGTGCTGATTGGCGGTGTTGAAGGGTGGCTGGTACACCCAGCCGGTAGGGATCGGCTGGGAGGAGCCGCTGGTGGACGGGCATGTCGAGCAGGCAGCGTCCTGCGGGCCTGGGGGGCTGCTGGACCGGCTTGGGGAACTGGCCGACCCGCGTGACCGGCGAGGGGTGCGGCACTCGTTTGTGTCGCTGCTGGCCATCGCGGTGGCCGCGGTGGGGTCCGGCGCCCGCTCGTGGGCCGAGATCGGGGAGTTCGCCCCGCGAGTTGACCCCCGAGCAGCTCGCCAGGCTGGGGGCGCGGCCGAGCCCGTACACCGGCCGCTACACCCCGCCGGACGAGGCGACGATCCGGCGGGCGTTGCAGCGTGTGGACGCGCAGGCGCTGGACCGGCTGGTCGGCGGGTGGCTGGGCGCTCGGCAGCCGCCGGCCGATGCCGCTGACGGCACGGCGGTGGTGGACGACAGGGCGGTGGCGGTGGACGGCAAGACAGGCGAGATCCCCGGGTTCCGGCCGCTGCTGGACGAGGTGGACCTGGCCGGGTGGGTGGTCACCGCCGACGCGCTGCACTGCCAGCGCGACCACGCCCGCTACCGGTCGGCGAGCGGCACGCGGACTACCTGTTTGTGGCCAAGGAGAACCAGCCGGGGCTGGTGGCGGCGATCAGCCAGCTCCCCACGCAGGCGTTTTCCCCCTCCGAGCAGCACCGTTGACCGTGGCCACGGCCGCCTGGAGCGACGCACGGTCCGCAGTGCGCCCGTGCCCGAGCGGGTCCGCTTCCCCCAGGCTGAGCAGGTGTTGGTGGCCGACCGGCACGTGACCGATCTGGCCGGCCAGTCTCGGTCGACCGAGCTCGCCTACGGGGTGACCAGCCTGACCTCCAAGCAGGCGGACGCTACCCGGCTGGGCGGGCTGCTGCGGGGGCAGTGGTCGATCGAGATCTGTCAAGCAGACTGCGCCTATGGGATGTGACC
>WNGG01021306.1_pt1 | contig 14034 bp, 10 predicted proteins | sample 5400661 | NCBI WGS metagenome assembly WNGG01 (sample SAMN13153372, study PRJNA577476) | soil metagenome | isolation source: 100 cm soil or saprolite under Garry oak tree replicate 1 | place: USA:California | collected 2016-06-15
AGAACCCTTCTCATCCCGTTCCCCGAGCCATTCAGGGTTTTATGGTTTATTAATGGCACTGGGGGAGGTAATCTGGTAAAAAGGTGAACCTTGATGCGGTTGGTTCTCGCGTGCCGTGGGGAAAGGGGGTAGGCCATGGATGTTCTCGATTTTCAGTCATTGGCAAAGGCCATTGCGCAGTTGGACGCAGGATTGCGGGAATCGCTATCGGCACCCGACAGCGAGTTGCTGCGTGATGGCGTGATCCTGCGATTCGAGTACACCTACGAACTCTCCTGGAAGATGCTCAAACGCTACCTGGCGGCAACCTTGCCCAACTCCGAAGAGGTGGACGGCATGACGTTCCAGACGCTCATCCGCACCGGCAGTGAATTGGGGTTGCTCTTGTCGGGCTGGGATAACTGGGTGCGCTACCGCAAGGCGCGCGGCGCCACCAGCCACACCTACGACCAGGAAAAGGCGCGCGAGGTTTACCGGATCGTCCCGGAATTTTTGCGGGAAGCGCGTTACCTGCTCGACAGGCTGAGCGAGAAGATGCCCCGCCCATGATCGACGTTGACCCGAAACATCTCGAAACAATCAAGGCCATTCTGCGAAGGCACGTGTCCGACCGGGAAGTGTGGGCTTTCGGCTCCCGTGCCACCCGGACTGCCAAAGAGTATTCCGACCTCGACCTTGCCGTTATCGGCGATGTCCCGCTTACCCTCGGCCAGCTTGCCTTGCTGGAAAACGACTTCGACGAGTCAGAGCTCCCGTTCAAGGTGGATGTGGTGGACTGGGCGACCACCAGCGAGTCCTTCCGGCAGATCATCCGCAAGACGGCGGTGGTTCTGCTTCCCCTGGATCACCCGTAGTAATTCACTTTCGCCTTTCATCCTCCCCGCCACCACGTTCCTGATTTCCTGACCCCCATCCCTGCCTTTAACTCCTTGACTTATCGCATGGTTGTGGATATCTTAAGGTGCGTTAACTGTTGCGTCGCACGTTGAACGTCACACGGTTGGTTTGTCTGGAGGTGGACGTGAAATCGCGGTTGAACCTCAAGCCCGGGCAGAATGGGAGGAAGAAAATGGTCGAAGAGTACGGCTCGTCGTTGCTCTATGTCCGGTATCGCTATGATGAGAGCCGGGGAGTGCGATTGAAGACGGTGGAAATTGTCGTCGAGGAGAAGCCTTGGCGGCCGTCGGTGCGCTTCCGGGATGAGGACATTGTTTCGGTCCCGGTCAATTTTACCGAAAAGAAGCTGCGGGATAGGCTGAAGGCTGTTGGCGGGAAATGGAATCCAGAGGAAAAGGTCTGGAATGTTCCTTTTGGTCTTATTCGCGGGACGGAACTTGAGGAAAGGATTTTGGTGGAGGGGTGCAAAAGAGGGCGGGGAAGTAGGTATCCCATGTGAGATGCCCGGCAGCATCTTATATGAGATGATGGCGGTTATCCCATATAAGATGCCTGATCTTAAATAAGCTGCTTTTTGCTGAATAAATGTTCCATTTGGGAAGATCACCGGTTCACGCGCGCGTGAACCGGTCAATAACGATGTTGGCCGACGAAAATGAGGAGTTACAAAGAGGGGGCACCAATGACTAACCCAATGCTTACAAAGGATATCAGCGAAGTACTTGAAGTTTACGAAAGGGTAATAGGCCATTCTGCAACTCGGACTTGGCCAATGCTAGAAAGATACGGAGAGATCGAAGCACTTTCCCGGCTTGTGGTAAGTGCAGACCTCCAACCAGGCTTTAAAGTTCTGCGAGACAAAGGTTTACTCGACAAAACATTTGAAGCCGTGGTGGTAAGGTTTCAACATTTATTTAAGCCTGAAGTTGTTCAGGCTGCCGAATGGCGTTTAGCCCATGCAAACGACCTTTGACACCGACGTAACATTCACAAAAAATAACACTGAGAGAGCTAGCCATGCCAAAAATAGAGGCATATGCCCTATATAACGCTGTGAGACACGCTAAAGACCATCCGGAACATGCTGGTGAATACTTTATAGCGACAGCGGTATTTATTGGAGTTTTATATTTTTGCAGGCGCTTTGTATTCAATGCTGTAGCGGAAAAGTTTCCTAAGAGTCTTGCATTTCTGAATAAGCTCAGCACATTGATTGGAATCATTGTTATCGCTGGAGGTGCCGCATTTCTGATATTCGTTATCTATATCTTTTGCAGCAATCTTTTTGGAGATATAGCGGCCAGAAGGTAAGAACGCCCAACCACGCGGCGGCACACGGCCTCCGCTACGCTCCGCCGGTGCGCCTCGGCCACGTTAGCGCCTCACAACATTACACAAGGAGAATAAAGGTATGTCTGCAATCAGTGATAAGTACGCCCAACTCGGTGGTGCGTCCAGTTTTCTCGGGTCTGCCGTCACAGGAGAGATTCCGGCAGCTAACGGCGGATTGAAGCAAGAGTTCCAGAACGGAACAATTTACTGGCATGCGCGTACGGGTGCTTTTGAAGTCAATGGAGCAATCCGTGCTCGATGGCTTGCACTTGGCGCCGAAGGCTCCGCATTCGGGTATCCGACATCCGACGAGACGCCCACTCCAGACGGCGTAGGAAGATTCAATAGCTTTGAAAATGCATCTGTCTTCTGGCATCCATCCACTGGTGCTTTTGAAGTGCATGGATCGATCAGTGCCCGTTGGTTGGCGATGGGCGGCACGAGTTCAATTCTTGGTTACCCCACGACTAATGAACAAACAACCCCTGATGGGATTGGACGCTACAACCATTTTCAGAAAGGATCAATCTATTGGACACCAGCGACAGGTGCTCATGAAGTGTACGGTGCCATCCGTGCACGTTGGGCGGAACTTCGATGGGAGCGCGGTCTTCTTGGCTATCCGAGCGCAACTCCACATGAAGACATCAGAAACAGGGACAGGTTTTTCGTTGGAGAATTCAAGGGAGGAAGAGTTGAAGTCAATTTGACTACTCAACGCGTTCTGGTAGAGAAATTCGCGACCGCTTCCTCACCAAACTATTCAATACCTGTCGTCGCCTATCGGGTTTCTGATGATGATGGGAGTCGCCCATGTGCAATAACCGTAGATGGGGTACAGCAATGGGTCGATGAAGCAAATCGGATTTATGCCGCGGCGGGAATTCGATTTGTTTACGACGGTGTGCTACGCGATTTGCGTGACACTGAGGTCAATAACGTGACGGGAGAAGAATATCCCGCTTGGCAGTCCGTCAAGACCAAGCTTAACCAATTGGCCGCAAACCATCGAAGCATCGTACTGGTGCACCGCGCCGAGCTAGGTGGCGGCTTCTCTTCGTGGACTTATGATTTTGTCGCCATGAGCTTCTTCGATTCAGTGCACTTGAATGCCCTGTCAATTCTGGCCCATGAGCTAGGACACCATTTGGGGTTGCCACATACGCATGCGAGAACCTTTCAGACTGTACGTGAGGCCGAGGATTTCCTTTTGAGTGGCGGAAACCTTGGTGACCTGGATGGTGATGGTTCAATCATCAACGACACCCCTCCGGATCCGGATATCGTAGAACTCCGCGAAAACCTGTCACTCGACGCCGTCACGCTGGCCGGTCAGGCAGTCTCGCTAGCACGCAAGAACATCATGTCGTACTGGAATCATGGCGGAATGGGGCAGCTCTCGCACAGTCAGATTGATCGCGTTTGGCAGTTAGTGCTTGACCGACGCGCCCGATATCTCAATGTAACTGTGATTACGCCGATTGACTGCGCCACCCTGTTGGCGCAGATAGCAGCCGCGCAAGCGCGCCTCGCAGAAGTGATTGCTGATCGTGATGCCGAAACTGACCCAATACTTCGGCGACGGTACTATGCGGCAATTGCGCAACTGCGAAATCAGATAAGAACGCTCACAGACAGGGCGCATGCGGCAGGATGCATCTGATGCATTCTTTGTCCTTATTGATTTAAATGTGCATGACTTGCGCTAACAACGCCATCAACACGGACGTGCAAAAGCGCCGCTTCGCTCTGCTTTTGCACGCCGGTTATGGCGAACGTTGGACCAGGAGAATAAACCAAAAATGAAAACAAAAATGGGATATTGTGGCGATGTTTGTGACTATTGCCCACGATATATTGCAACTCAAAGCGGAGATAAGAGCAAACTGAAAGAAGTTGCGATCCTGTGGTATAAAGCTGGCGCGCGACCGAAGATATTGACACCTGAGGAAATGATATGTCACGGATGCTTTCCCAGCAAAGCATGTCAATTTGGCATTGCACAGTGTGCTGCGGAAAAAGGCGTAAGTCATTGTGGAGAATGTTCTGATTATCCATGTGAAAATCTTAAATCTAGATTTGATCTTCTTCCGTCGTTCTCGGAAGTATGGAAAAGTGTTTGCACAAAAGAAGAATATGAACTCATTCATAAGGCATTTTCTCAGAAGAAAGAGAACTTGGACAAGGCGCGGGAGGAGTATCTTTCTAGAACATAACAATGGCGTAACCAACAAGCGACGGAAAAGCCTCAGTGTCGCGTCTCCAAATTTCAAAAGTGAAAACTGAAAACGTTTATGTTGAACAAACAACACCCAAGGAGGTAGTTATGTTAGTAAATCGTTTGCGTATCACCTTGAGCATGTTGGCGTTGGTTTTTCTGTCACTGTCGTTGCTTATGATTGCTCCTGCTTTTGCCGAATCGGATTCCCCGAAGATAGAAGGTTCCTGGGCTGGCACGGTTACCGCCATTGACCCGCCATTAGGGTCATTCGCGGACCTGATTACCTTTATGCCGAAAGGAGGGGTGATTGAATCGAGGCGGCTGTATGTGCCGGAGACGCCTATCGGGCCGTTATTGGAAACACCTGGGCACGGAGAGTGGGAAAAGATAAGCGACCGTGAATTCCAGGTCAACTTTGTTTTTCTTTTGCAGGGCGCTCCTGACAACCCTAGTGCAAGGGGTATCGCCCTTGGCACCGACAACATAAGCATGAAAGTGGAGATCAATGAAGAAGGGACCGTGTTGAACGGCTCTTTCAAAAGCGATGTAAAGACCCCGGACGGGAATGTACTCCTGACAACAATCGGAACATATACTGCAATGCGCATCAAAGCGGAAAACTGACCACTGTCCGCTTGCCAATCGGGAAGGAAACGGGCAGTCCTTGAAAAGGGAGAAACAACGTTCAAGAAGCCGTAAAATTCTCTTTTCAAGGACTGAAGGCGAATGATTTACGTTGTGCCCATGCTTTTCATGATCACAGACTGATATGTCTGCCAGTAGTCAATAGAAAAGATTAGTCCCTCAACACCGGTTTTCGCTGTTTGTTTTTGCAGTATGTTTCCAGGGCATAAACAGAGAGGTAACCTGATACTCGACGGTTGTTCACTCTGATATTCGCGGGTTGTTTACCGCATGACTTGGTTTCGTCGTGGAGCTGCCTCGGTCTAAAGTCGGGAGCCAGACTGATGTCTGTCCCATAGTCTGTTCGAGGGTTCTCCGACCGCGGTTACATCTCTGCTTATGCCCTGGAAGTTTTGTCTTTTTTTTAATGCTCCTGTTACGGAATTTTTGTTCTTTTACATTCAAGCGGTTGTTGGTTTAATTTCTCTGGCGATTGCCCACATGAAAGCGCAGATTTCTCTGGCAATAGCACAAATGATCGTCTGATATTTTTTGCCTCTGGCTTCCATTTTGCGGAAACGGCTACAGAGTCTAACCTGGGCTTTCCAAGCGATGTCGCAAATCTGTTTTGGCAAACCCTCCTGGCGAGCAAGCAGCTCTTTGCCAATTCGAGCTTTAAGCCGGTATGTCTGAGCGGCTTCTACAAGGGCTTTCCTCACATGGCCATTGCCAGCTTTAGTTATGCTGCCGGTCCTCCGGCTGCCACCACTGGAATGTTCGGAAGGGACAAGACCAAGGTAGCTCATCAGTTGGCGCGGGTTATCAAAGCGTTTCAGGTCGCCAAGTTCGGTTACAGTGGTTACTGCCACCTGCAACGAAACACCACGCATTGCCTGTAATGCTTTAACGACAGGAGCCAGTTCCCACGAAGGGAGAACTTCCTGGATCTGGAAAGTGAGCCGGGCTACCCGTTCCGTGCAATCTTTAACGGTGTTGATATATTCCTGAAGGACGATTTGTTGCGCCGGGATTGACATTGTCAGCCCAGCCAGCCAAGTCACATGTGATTTCCTCCAATCACCCTTCCCAGCGAATTTAATGCCATGACGGAGGAGAAAACCCTGGAGTTGCTGTTTAGCTACGCGAGCAGCTTTTACCGCATCCTGACGAGCACGCACCAAGTCACGCATGGCTTCATCTTCTTCTCTGGGGACAAAGACCGGCATTAGTTCTCCGGCACGGTGTAAGCTGGCAAGCATAATAGCATCACGCCGGTCGGTCTTGATCCGGTTGCCGCTACGCTTTGGTATCATCGACGGGGCAACTACCATGCACTCATGCCCGGCCTTTGTCAGATACCGATATATGCCGTAGCCACAAGGGCCTGCTTCATAGACAAAATGGAATGAAGCTTCAGGATGTGCTTTTTTGAGCTTCCTAACCGCTTTGTCCAAATCTAAAAGGTCACCGCCGATCGTGCCGTAATAGCGAACTGCTGAATTCCGTTCACCTTCAACCAGCGCAATATCAACGGAATCTTTATGTGCATCGAGACCAACAAATATGCTAACATTTTCCATGACTCGCCTCCTTGGTTATGGCTCTGCGCCGTTGGATTTATTCCGACAGCATAACCCACGTTAGCAAGGGGCGAGTCCTTTTTATTCTACTGGCAGACATTATGTCTAAATACTGGCAGACATTATGTCTAAATGTCCATTTTGGCTAGATGGCGGGTTCACGCGCGCGTGCGTGAACCGGTCAATAACGAGTTGAACTATGAAAAAAATAACTTTAATAATTTTCATATTTTTAGTCATTTCTGGAGTGTTGACATTTTTGTCCTACAGAAATGCAAAGAATGTTGCTTTGTCAATGTTATCTCCCATTGGAAATGAACTTGTTTATGGGAGTATCCATTTTGAACCTGCATTGTTTTTCAGTAAACCAAAACCTGAAAGATTTTATGCTCTATGGAGAACCTCGTTTTGTCCTAAAGATGAATTTTGTTGTTTCCCAATAGAAATCTATGTCTCCCTTAGTGGGAATGTTAAAGCAACAAATCCTCGTGACTTAGAGGAACGCATAAAAAGAACCAAGGAACACCGGATGAAAGCGATTAAGAGCAAACAGAATTCGAGCAAGAGATGAGGAAATGGACAAAAAGCTTACATAAGTTACCGAAAAGTGAAGGGGCCGCGTCTCCAAATTTCAAAAAACAAATGACTATGTTCCAACCAGGGTTACGACCCGCCCGAAAACCTGGCGGGTCAAACCCAGGCCCGTTCGACAGAAATATATGAAAATGTTGCTAGGAACATCAACAAGGCCAAGAATATAGGCCCACGAATCCTCGCCCCCCGGAGTTTGACATAGTGCCCGATTCAAAACCAACCTCCGCCCTGCCGCCCCCCCTGGCGCTCCTGCGCGACACGCCGGCTGGAGCGATCTACGCGCTGGCCGCAAAAAACGAGCTTCTCGAAGGAGTGGAGGCCTGTCAGCACAGGGCCGTTGCCGGCGCCGAATGGCGCGACGACCGGCGGGTCCTGACCCTCGAGCTGGCCGCCGGTCCCCAAGTCTCCTTCTCCGCTACCGGCCCCCAGCTCCAGATCGAATGCAGCTGCCGGAAATGGAGTCCCGGCCGGCACTGCTCCCACGTGGTGACCGGCTGGGCGCTCCTCAAACGGGTCGTGTCGCCAGAGAGTCTTGCCGCATCCCGCTTCAGCGACCGGCTGCTGCGCGATGTGGAAATCCTGGTGGGGCTGAGGGAGGGGGAGGTGCCTTCAGCGCCCAAGAAGCCTTCGCTGGCGGATCGGCTTGCCGAAGCGCGTAGGATAAGGGCGGTGAAACTTGCGGCCAGGGCTAAGGCTGCTAAACCGGCCAAGGTGACGGCTACGAAACCGGACAAGAGTGACATCCGCCTGGTGCTGGAGATCGGGGATGGCCGTATTTCCGGCGCCGTCCACAAGGGGAAGGAGCGGGTATACGGCTGGGGGGCGGTGGTGCCGGCCGACGTGCGCTCCTTCATGACCCGCCGTTATTTTTTCGAGCCCACCGGGGACTACTTCAAGGACTTTTCCTCGCTGAAGGGGGGGTATCCAATCGTCCTGCGCCAGCGCAACGGCAGGGAGACACCCCTTGCCTTCCGCGGTGATGCTCCTGTTCGGGCGGGGATCACCTTTGCCCTCGACAGTGGGACGGTCCGGATAACCAAATGCCTCGGCGACGGCACGCCGCTCCCTCCTCAAGCGGTCGTTGCCGGAGAATGCCTGTTCGACCCGGCGGAGAAGACGATCCATCCGGTCTCGGACCTGGAGCCGTGGAAGGTGTGGGATGTGGTGCTTGACGGAGTGGAAACGCATTTCGAGTTGACCGGCGAGCCTTACGAGGCGGCCGGGGCAACCCTGACCGCCAGCGCCCGGTCCTTCAACTTTGCCGAACTCAGGGTGAGCCCTCTCCTGATGAAAAGACTAGGCTCCCGCTGCCGCTTCATCGCCGACGGCGCGGCGGTGGACCCGGCCGTCACCATTCCCACTTCGCATCTTCTGGAGATCGAGGACGACCTTGACGAAGAGGTCATAGGTCTGACGCCGATTGGGGAGCTGGCCGGGATACCCTTTTCCCTCTCCGCGGATACCTTCCGGCTGTTCATGCCGCGGTTTCGCGCCGGCCTCCCCCAGCCCCTCAGGGCGAAAAAGCGGGTGACCGCCATGATTGAGACCGGCTTTGCCCTCTTGGAGACGACCACCGCCACGGCCCGCGAGGCGGCGCTTCGGCGCGGCCTCGGCGGTGCCGATTTCATCAAGCGGGCCGTGAAGGCCGACGCCAAGCGGCTGGTGAATTCCTTTGCCCTCGGCTGCCAAAAGCGGATGCTCCTCATCTTCGCCACCCCCGACGGCTGGCGCTTCGGCAGCGAGGACCGGAGCGCCCAGGCCCGGCTGACCCGGCTCCTTTACGGCCTCTTCGGCGTCGATGCCTTTGTCGATGGCGATGCGCCCTGTGCCATGGAACTCTCCCGCGAGACCATTCTCCCCCGCCTGGGGGAGCTGGCCGCGGCGCTCGACCGGGAGGGATTCGCCCTGCGCCTCGGGAGGGAGCCCCTGGCCTCCGGCAACTGGGAGTTCGCCGTCACCGCCCAGGCCTCTGGCATCGACTGGTTCGAGCTGAGCCCCGAGATACGCTGCAACGGCGAACTGCTCGCCCTGGAGGAAATCCGCCAGCTCCTGGACGGCGGGATGCTGCGCCAGGGGAGCGCCTGCTATCTCCTGGGGGACGAGCAGCGCCGCATCCTGGAGCTCCTGGTCGGCCATGGGGCCGGGAAGGGGCGGAAGAAGAGGGGGGAGATCGTCAGGATTCCGCGCCTGCAGATCCTCGACTGGCTGGAGTTGAGGGGCCACGGCGTCACCCTTCGGCTTCCGCCCGAGGAGGAACGGCTCCTGGCGGGCCTGACCCGCCTGGAGCGCATCCCGGAGCGCCCCCTGCCGGCCGGACTCGCGGCGGAACTCCGCCCCTACCAGAAGGAAGGGATGGAGTGGCTCGCCTTTCTCCACGAGCACCGCTTCGGCGCCTGCCTGGCCGACGACATGGGGCTCGGCAAGACCGTCCAGGCAATCGCCTTCCTAGCCGGGGTGGCTGACGCCGCGTCGGAGCGGCTCCCCCATCTGATCGTGGTCCCCCCCTCGCTCCTCTTCAACTGGGAGAGCGAGATCGCCCGATTTTACCCCGCCTTCCGGGTCGTCACCTACGCCGGGCAGCGGCGGAGCGCCGACTTCGCCGGGGCCGACATCGTCCTGACCAGCTACGGCATTCTCCAGCGGGACGCCGACATCCTCGCCTCCATCCCGTTCCATGTGGCGGTCTTCGACGAGGCGCAGCTGGTGAAGAACATCCATGCCGCTACAACCGGCGCGGCCCGGCGGATCACCGCCCGGTTCAAGCTCGCCCTTACCGGCACGCCGATGGAGAACCACCTGGGGGAGTACTTCGCCATCATGGACCTCTGCGTGCCGGGGCTGCTGGGGAGCTACGACGAGTTCCGGCGGCGCACCGATATCCGGGGCTTCGGCGGGATCGACACCCTGCTCCGCCGGACCCGTCCCTTCATCCTCCGCCGCACCAAGGATATGATCGCCGCCGAGCTCCCCCCCCGGGTCGAGGCCGACCTCTACCTGGAGATGACCGCGAAGCAGCGGGCACTCTACCAGCGGACCGTCGAGGAGGTGAAGGGGGCGGTGGACGAGGCGTTCCGCGAAAAGAACCCCGGCCAGGCGCGAATGATCGCCCTCACCGCCATCCTCAGGCTCCGCCAGATCTGCCTCTGCCCGACCCTCATAAGCCCCGGCTCCGGGGCCTCCTCCCCCAAGCTGGAGTGCCTCGCCGAACAGCTAGTCGAGCTCAAGGACGAAGGGCACTCGGCCCTCGTCTTCTCCCAGTTCACCAGCTACCTCGACATAATCGAGGCGGGGCTGAAACAACACCGGCTCCCCTATCTTCGTCTCGACGGCTCCACGCCGGTGGCCAAACGGAAGGATCTGGTCAACCGCTTCCAGAAGAGCGACGAGCCGCAGGTCTTTCTCATCAGCCTCAAGGCCGGGGGGAAGGGGCTCAACCTAACCCGCGCTACCTACGTCTATCACCTCGACCCGTGGTGGAACCCGGCGGTGGAGAATCAGGCTTCCGACCGGGCCCACCGCATCGGCCAGACAGCAAAGGTCACCGTCACCCGGCTCCTCATGCGGCACACGGTCGAGGAGAAGATGATGGCGCTCAAGGAGCGTAAGCTGAAGCTCTACAAGGCACTCCTGGACGACACCGCCGGGGCCGGCGGTGCGACGCTGTCCAAGGCGGATTTCGATTTTCTGCTGGCTCCGTGAGGCGGGGAAAGAGGACGGTTCAACCATGCCCCACAGGCTCCATCTCGAACAATTCGGCAACGTCCACGCCCTCCCGATCCTCCACTACCGGATGGAGTTCGCCCACCTGGTGCGGGAGGCGGTCAGGGTGGTCAATCCAGACTGCATAGCCGTAGAGCTTCCTCCTACTCTGGAAGTGGCCGTTCGACGAGCGGTCGGCAGGCTGCCGCAGACATCGGTGGTAAGCTATGAGGTGAGTGCCGCTGCGCTTCTGAAAGGGAAACCGGCGGAAGAGTCGCCCCAGACCGTCTACCTGATCATCGAACCGGCTGACCCGCTGGTGGAAGCGGCCCGTCTTGCCTTGGAGCGAGACGTGCCGCTTCACTTCATCGATATCGACCTGGACGACTACCCCCTCCACAACGAGCAGATTCCCGACTCCTATGCGGTGCAGCGGATCGGGCTCGCTCCCTATTATCGAGAATACGCCCACTCTTTCCGGGACATCCCTCCTGACCGCGAGGATATCCGCCGCGAGAAGGGGATGGCCTTCCGCCTCCAGCAACTCTCCCACCGGCACGAGAGGATACTGCTGGTGTGCGGCATGCATCACCTGGAGCGGATCAAGGCCTTCCACGCAACGCCGCAGGGCGAGCCGCTTGGCCGGGTGAAACGGGAAGGCGTGCGGCTTTTCAACGTTCGAACTGATCGAAGGAGGCAAGCGGGAGATCAGGGAAGAGGAGGTGATGCGCGACTCCATCCTCCGCAGTGCCCGCAACGTGGGGGTCCCCGGGGAGATGCCCGACCGCCAGCGGGTCATGTTCCGGCTCTTTCAGGAGGCCTCCCGCCATTACCGCCAGGAGACCGGCGAACCGGTCCATCTCTGGCAGCGGCGGGCGTTTTTCCGCTTCACCCGCAACTATGCCCTCGTCTCAGGCATGCTCCTGCCCGACCTTTACCAGATGCTCACCGCTGCCCGCGCCTGTGTGGACGACAATTTCGCCTATGCCTTCTGGCGTCTCGCCACCCATTATCCGTGGCAGCGGGAAACAGCCGAAATTCCGACTCTGCGGCTGCGTCCCGAGGACCTGTGGGGGATGAGCCGGCGGATTCGCTTCCGGCCCCGGCCGAAACACCAGGAAAAGGGGCTTTCCCAGCTCCGTTTTCTCGGCAGAAAACAGGAACAGCGCCCCGGCGAATGGCTGGAAGGCTTCAACAATCCCGCCATCTGCTCCTACCCCCCCGAAGACCTGGTGATCGAGGATTACGGCCGGTTTCTGAAGAAGAAGGGGGCGCGCCAGCTTTCCGAGGAGGAGGCGCGCGTGGAGCCGTTTTCCGCTTCGCTCCTGGACGGAATCGACATGCGGGAGACCATCCGCAATCTCCACGAGGGGCGAATCTACGTCAGGGAAAACCAGCGGGTCAGGGGGGGAGTGGGATGCGTCGTGGTAATCTTCGATGAGGACCGGGGCAAAGACCGATTTCCGTATCTGATGACCTGGCTCGGCGAGCACGACCAGGAATCGGACATGGCCTTTTACGCCACGCAGCCTGCGGACAACATCGTCGGCCCCGGCATCTCCCGCTGCGAGTACGGCGGCTTCATCCTCTCCTACCCGCCGCGGCGGATGCTCGATGTCTGGCAGGACCGGGACTATGCGCTTGCCCGGTCGAAGTCCGAGGTGCTGCTGCTGGCGGCCCTCGACTACTCCCGGGAAACGCACGTGGTCTACGCGGCCGCCCGGCAGCCGCGGAGCATCTTCCGGCAGCTCGCCGCCCGGTTGGGGAAGAAGATCGTCTACCTTCCCCTGGGAACCCTGTCACCGGTGAAACTGAAGCGGCTCCGGGTGTTCCACGTCCTGTACGGGAACGATAAAAGGGAGATCGCCCGGGACTATGTCTGGTGAAATAGGAGAAGGAGTGGAAGGGTTTGAGGCGAGAATGGCCACATGAACAGGTGAGGTTACCCAAAACAAAAGGGCTTACAGTTTTTGCTGTAAGCCCTTTTGTTTATTGGCGCGCCCGGAGAGATTCGAACTCCCGACCCGCGGCTTCGAAGGCCGCTGCTCTATCCAGCTGAGCTACGGGCGCGTGGTAATACTGCTGCTGTCGTTGTACTAAAATGCTCCCTACTGCGTTTTGCGCAATACTCTCTTGTCCCCCGTACGGATGGTCAGTTTCTCATTGTCGAAGTACTCCAGGAGCGGGATCATGAACTTCCTGGAGAGGCCGGTCAGTTCCCGGAACTCGGGGGGTGTGATCTCGCCGGTCTTCTTGAGGTGGGCGACCAGTTTTTCCCTGATGGTGGCGAACGGTTCGGGGGCGTAGAAGATATCGCTCTTGACCTTGACCGCCTTTCCCTCGCGCGCCAGGAAGTTGAGGTGCTCCAGTGCCTCCTTTTCAGTGCAGCTGAGGGCGTCGCAGAATTCCTTGATGGTCGGCGGCTCCATCCCCCCCTGGCGGAGCGTCGTCGCGACCCCCGCCTGGAGATCGACCTGCTCGGCCGCGACGCCGCTCTTGCGCCCCGGGATGTTGACCAGGTCCCGTTCCGCCACCGCCTTCCCTTCCTTCTCCAGGGAAGCCAGGCACGGGCCGAAGAAGCGCAGGTCGCTCCGCTTGGGGATGCGCGACTTCAGCTCCTCCTTGCCCATCCCCTCCTTCATCGGGTTGTCCTTCAAATAGGCCTGCAGTTCGGTGTGGAGCCGTGCCTTGAGTGTGCTGAACGCCTGCCGGGAGAGAAAGATCCTCGGCTCCTTCACCACCTGGATCAGCTCTCCCGAGGAGAGGAGTGTCGCCAGGGCGGATTCGATTCTTTTCACCGACATGCCGGTCCGGTTGACGATCTCTTCGAGAGAAAGGCCGGAGAGAAGACTCGCCGCCACCATCAGTCGGATCTTTTCCGATTCTTCTCCCGATTCGAGGGCCTGCAGGAGCTCAAGCGCCTCCGCTGACCGCCGCCGCCTTCGGAGGGGATTCGGGTCGAGGACCGTGCCGCCGGCCAGGGTGGCCTGAGGAGAATAGGTGCGGAGCACAAAAGGGTCGCCCGGCAGCAGCAGCACCGGTTTCGCCAGGCGGAGCTGAACATAGGCGCTTTCCCCCGGCAGGAGC
>WNGG01007132.1_pt1 | contig 14029 bp, 11 predicted proteins | sample 5400661 | NCBI WGS metagenome assembly WNGG01 (sample SAMN13153372, study PRJNA577476) | soil metagenome | isolation source: 100 cm soil or saprolite under Garry oak tree replicate 1 | place: USA:California | collected 2016-06-15
TACCTGTACGACTCCGAGGGCCACCAGTACGCCGATTTCCTGGCCGGCTTCGGCGTGTTCGCCGCGGGCCGCAACCACCCGGTGATCCGCAAGGCGCTGCACGACGCGCTGGACGCCCAGCTGGCCGACTGGACCCAGTTCGACTGCGGGCCGCTGCCCGGGCTGCTGGCGGAACGACTGATCGCCAAGGCGCCCGGCCTGGACCGGGTGTTCTTCTGCAACAGCGGCACCGAGGCGGTCGAGTCCGCGCTGAAGTTCGCCAGGTATGCCACGGGCCGCGGCCGCGTCCTGTACTGCGACCACGCCTTCCACGGGCTGACCACCGGGTCGCTCTCGGTGAACGGGTCGGCCGAGTTCCGCCGCGGCTTCGAGCCGCTGCTGCCCGATGCCTCCATCCCGCTCGGCGACCTGGACGCGCTCGCGGCCGAGCTGCGCAGGGGCGACGTCGCGGCGCTCATCATCGAGCCCATCCAGGGCAAGGGCGTGCACATGCCGCCGGACGGCTTCCTGACCGCGGCGGCCGCGCTGCTGCACGAGCACGGCGCGCTGCTCATCTGCGACGAGGTGCAGAGCGGCTTCGGCCGCACAGGCACGTTCTTCGCCTACCAGCACGAGGAGGTCGTGCCGGATATCGTCACCGTGGCCAAGGCCTTGTCCGGCGGGTTCGTGCCGGTCGGGGCGATGCTGGCCAAGGGCTGGATCTTCGAGAAGGTCTTCTCCTCGATGGAGCGGGTCATGGTGCACAGCACCACCTTCAAGGGCGGCGTGCTGGCCATGACGGCCGGGCTGGCCTCGCTGGCGGTGCTCGACGACGAGCACCTGGCCGAGAACGCGGCACGGACCGGGGAGGCGCTGCGGTCCGCGCTGGCCGCCATGGCGCAGAAGTACGAGGTGCTGGCCGACGTGCGGGGCCGCGGGCTGATGATCGGGATCGAGTTCGGCAAGCCGTCCTCGCTGCGCGCCAGGACCAGCTGGAACATGCTGCAGAAGGCCAGGGTCGGCCTGTTCGCGCAGATGGTGGTGGTGGCGCTGTTCCAGCGGCACCGCATCCTCACCCAGGTGTCCGGCGATCACATGGAAGTGATCAAGCTGATCCCGCCGCTGATGATCGGCGACACCGAGGTGAAGCTGTTCACCGAGGCGTTCGGCGAGGTGCTCGAGGACGCCAGCCGGGGCAGCGGTCTCATCTGGGAGTTCGGCCGCACCCTGGTCAAGCAGGCCGTCCGCAGCTAGTCCGCAGGAGGGCTTCCGCCACGGCGAGGTCCTGCGCGTAGGTGATCTTGATGTTGCGCTCGCTGCCCGGCACGACGTGCACCGCGACGTCGGGCAGGTAGCGGAGTACCACGCCGCAGTCGTCGGTGGGGGCGTAACCGGGATCGGCCGCGGCCAGCTCATGAGCGCGGGTGATCACCGAGAGCCGGAAGCACTGCGGGGTCTGGCAGCGCAGCAGCGTCTCCCGCCGCGGTACCGACTGCATCACCCCGTTGTCGGTGACCACCATGGTGTCGGACGCGGGCACCGCGACCCCGGCCGCGTCGTGCACCTCGAGCGCGGCCACGCAGTCCGCGATGATCCGCTGATCTACCAGCGGCCGGGCGGCGTCGTGCAGCAGCACGCCGCAGTCGTCCGGTCCGCGTCCGGTCCGCGGGCCGCGATCGCGGCCAGCGCCGCGCGCGTCGAGTCCGACCGGGTCACGCCGCCCTCGATGACGGCCGTCACCTTCCGGTACGCGGCCCCGGCCAGCAGGGCCTCGACCTGCCCGGTGTACCCGCGGGCCATCACCACGAGGATCTCGTCGACGCCGGGCGCCCGGTCGAAGGCCGCCACGCACCGCTCGATCAGCGTCCGGCCGCCCAGGCTGAGCAGCTGCTTCGGCATCCCCGCGCCGAGCCGCTGGCCCACGCCGCCGCCGAGCACCACCGCGACCATCCGCATGAGCCGGACTCTACCCGGCCTGTGTTTGTCACTGGTCTCGTGCATCATCTGTGTCATGTCTAGCGAGGACGAGATCGAGATCCCGGATGCATGGCGCTATGCGGTGCATCCGCGCCGCCATGGGATGTCCGGACTGGAGCCAGGTCGCGGAGACGGCGAGAGCTTCTTCGAGCGGGCCGCCCGTCGTGCCGCTCACGGGGTAGATCTGCAGGCCGAGCGTGAACGCGTACTCGATCACCCGGATACCGACCCCGCGCTTGCCGCGCTGTGCCGCTCCGACGATCGGGGTATCGCGGCTGATGCGGTCCGGTTGGCTCCAGCGCCGAGCCCGATGCGGGCAGGGGCCTGGTTCAGCGAGTCTCTGGCGCCGATCGATGATCTTGTCGCCGGCCGCGGTCTGGCCCACGCCGCGGCGGTGTTCGTAGCCAGCTGCGGGTACTGCGTGGATCCGGCTCGCGATCTGGCCTACGCCGCGACGTCGTTCGTGGCGAGCCGCGGGTACTTGGTGCCCCCGGCCGGTGTCCAGGCGCCGCCGCTCGTGCAGTGCAGCGAAGCAACGGACACCAGCGAGACCCTGGTACCGGGTTTCTGGGACGACGCCGCGAGACACCTGCGTTCCATGCTCGCCGTGGCGCCGCAGGACGTTTACGACGAGGCGGTCGCCGCGCTGACCTTGCTCCGCGGTGGACTGCTCCGCCAGCGCATCGCCGCGGCCTACTTGATGCCTGACATTCACGACTGGGTGAACGCGGATCTCGCCGACCTCCCGGAGGACTACCACGGTCCGGGACATCTGCTGTTCTACAGCGCGGCGACCGCCGAGCAAGTGTCTCGCTTCCGGGCAAGCACGCTCGGTGAGTTCGTCACCGCCTACGACGCGATCGGCAATGAGGTCGTCCCGCTACTGGCGCGCTGGCTGACTGAGGGGTGCTGGGAACCGGAGATCCGGCGCGGCGCCCTTGAGGTGCTGACGCGGATCCCCACCGACGAGGCGTTCGGCTTGCTGCTGCACCTGGTCGAGCTGCCCGGCGTGGCGGGTGGTGTGCTCGCCGCCGCTGGCCGGTTCCCCGGACGCGCGGCGCGGATGCTGGCCGCCCACCGAGACGGTGACCTCATCGACGTGCTGTTCCTGCGTCACGTCCGTGCGCACCCGGATGTCCCGGAAGCCGCCCTCGTTCATCGCGCCCCTGATGCGCCGGCGGACGCGGTGCCGCGGCTGCTGGCTTCCCCGCCGTGGACCCGTAAGCCCCCGCCCAGGGTCATTGTTTCGCCGAGCCCCCTGGCGGCCGGGCCCCGGGTCGTCTGGCGGGACGGTGAACAGGAGCGATGGGCCTACGACTGGTGGTCTGCCCATCGGGGGGAGGAGATGCGCGGGTATCTGCCGCTGGCCGAGACGGGCGAGGCCCCTGCGGGGTTCTACATCAGCGCGCCAGCCGATATCGTCCGCCCGCACCTGGCGACGTGGAAAGCCGAGTCGGCCAGGTTCTACCTGGAAAACCCGGAGGTGATCGTGGCGAAATACGAGCTCGGGGCGCTCACGCCCATGCTCCGGCTGGCCCGCAGGAAGCCTGTGGTGGGGGCGGCACTGCTGATGCCGTATCTCGCCCAGGAGGTGGCCGGCCTGATGGCGGAGTGGCTGACCCGGTCACGCCAGTTCCGCCCGGTCGCGCAGGAATGGTTCGCACGGCACGGCGCCCACGGCGCGGCGCTGCTCATCCCGGCGGCGCTCGGCGGACCACCGGAACAGTCACGGACCGCGGCACTCGCGCTGGCCCGGATCGACGCGGACGACGTGCTCGCGGCGGCCGGCGAGCTGGGCTGCCGCGAGGCGGTGGAGGCGCTGCTCGGCCGTGACCCGCTCGACATTGTCCCGGCCAAGATCCCGGCCGTGCCGAGATGGGCCGACCCCGAGTTCCTGCCGCAGGTGCTGCTGCCCGGCCGCAGGCACGCGCTGCCGTCCAGCGCGGCTGCCGCCCTGCTCCGCATGATCGCGATGTCCCAGCTCGACGCGCCCTATGAAGGGCTGCGGGTGATCGCGGGCCAGTGCGATCGCGGCAGCCTTTCTGCTTTCGCCTGGTCGCTCTGCCGGCTATGGGAGGCCGAGGGCAGGCCCTCCAAGGACGCATGGGCGATGAACTCCCTCGGCTACTTCGGCGACGACACCGTCGCCGGCCGGCTCGCACCGCTCGTGCGAGGATGGCCTTCCGACGGAGCAGCGCCGCGGGCCAAGCGCGGCGCGGACGTACTCGCCGCCATGGGCACTGACCGGGCCCTGGGACACCTGTCCGCGATCGCCCGCAACGCCAAGTCCACGCCGCTGCGCACCCACGCGGCCGCCGCGCTCGATCGCGCCGCCGCCGACCGCGGGCTCTTGCCCGAACAACTCGATGACCTGCTCGCGCCCGACCTCGGCCTCGACGGCGACCCAGTCGGGTACCGCGGCGTTGCCTACCTGGTCGAACTCGGTGCCACGGGCGGGCTGATGCTGCGAGACCCGTCCGGGCCGCAGCTGACGACACTGCCCAGGCCGGCCGGCGACGACGAGAAGGCCGTGGCATCGGCGTGGAACAGCCGGCGCCGTAAGGCCAGGCCGCTGATCGCCGACCAGACGGCGCGGCTGGAGGAGGCAATGATCGTCCAGCGCCGGTGGGCACCCGGCGACTTCCAGTCGCGGATCGCCGCGCACCCGCTGCTCGGCCGGCTCGCCCGCAGGCTGGTGTGGGTGCTGGACGACCGCACCGTCACCCTTGACCGCCTGGGAGACCTTGTTGATCCCGCCGGCGCGCTGGCCGGCGACGGTGAATGGGTACGGCTCGCGCACCCGGCCATCGACGACTTCACCCCGTGGCAGCCATGGCTCGCACGACAGGGCGCACCGCAGCCGCTCGCCCAGGCCGGGCGCGAGGTGTTCGCCGGCGAAGACCCATCCGCCTGGTGGCAGCGCACGGTCGAGGCCGCCGCGCTCTACCGCCTCACCCGGCACGGCTGGCACTGGGGACCGGCCGGCCGGCAAGCCCTGCGTGACCAGCTATTCCGGCCCTTCGGCGCCGGGGGACGGGTGGCGCTCACCATCGATCCGGGAGTATCGGCCGTTCTCGACCCGAAGGCAGAACCGGAGCAGACGATCACCGAGCTCACCTTCGAATCGTCCGAGGGCGACCTGGGCGTGTTCAGCGACCTGCCGCTGGTGACCCGCTCGGAACTGATCCGGTCACTGCGCGCTCTCAGCTGAGATCGTCGACAGCCGTGTGCGTTGCCAGTGACGGGCAGGGGCACGGGCCGGCCGGCGCTGTTTCACCGGTGTCGTGCGGGGTATTGCGCTGGAACAGCCTGCCCGGCGACGGCGTGTGATGGCTGCGCCCGCGTCGGCCGGCTGACCGGCGTGTTCCTCCCGGCCGCGGGCGCTACCGTCGGCTACATTTCGTAACGGAGCTCGTAACGCTGGGCGCGAGTCACGGCGGGTGCCGCCGGAAGGGCGAGCATGACGGTAGCGCTGGTCTTGGCCGGGAACCCGGGCGAGGCTGACGCGGGCCAGCAGAAGAAGCTGTGCGGCCAGCTGGCGGCCCTTGGCGTGCGCCGAGTCGACGCGGCCGAACGAACCGGGCTGGGCCTGCTGACCGTCGCGGCCGCCGCGCGGGCGGCCGGTGAGCGCGTGCTCGTCTACCTGGGCGCGGACACCGTGCCCGAGCCGGTGCTGGCCCGGCTGCTCGGTGTCGGCGGGACCGCGGCCTTCACCGGGGTGACCGCCGGGACCGCTCGGGCTACCCCCATTGTCCCGGCGATCCGCCCGGCGCCGGGGGCGCTGGCGGGCGGGTCGCTGGCCGGCGAGTCGCTGGCCGGCGAGTCGCTGGCCGGCGGGGCGCTGGTCGTCGATGTGCCCGACCTGGACGCGCTGGCCCTGGCCGCCGAGACGCTCGCGGCCACGCACGCCGGGTCGGTTCCAGGTATCCCGGTCGGCGCGCTGGTCGGCGAGCTCACCGGCCGTGGGGTTACGGTCCGGATCCTCGACGCCGGGCCGGACAGCGAGGGCGCGGTGACCCAGCTGGTCGCCGACCCCGCCGCCCGTGACATGGCCCGCTGGGCCGCGTGGCGCCAGCTCACCCCGGCCGCGCTCTACGGGATCTCGCTCGGCCTCGGCCTGGTCGCCGCGGTGTGGTTCGCCGAACTGGCGGTACGGGCCAAGCTGGCGGCCATCGCGGCGCTGGCGGCCTCGTTCCTGTTCGCCCGGGCCGGCTCGCTGCTCGCCGCCACCAGCCGTGACGGACGGATCCGGCCCGTCGTCAGCTGGCTCGGGACGGCCTGCGGGATGCTGACCGAGTTCGCCATCTACGCGGCCCTGGCCGTCAGCTCCGGCCTGGCCGGCTCGGCCGGCCCGTCGGCCCGCGCCGTCGGCCTGGACGGGACCTTCGGCAGCGCGCTGCGGAACACCTTCGCCGCCACCTGGGGCGGCACGGGGACAATGGGCGTGTGGCGGCTGGCCATCGCCGCGCTGCTGGTCCTGGGCGTCCGCCGGATGGCCGAACTCGGTTACGAGCACACCGCCAGGATGCCGGGGAGCCTGTTCCCCCGGTCGGCGCTGCGCATCCTGGAGCAGGCCGTGACCTTCCCGGCCGGGGAGCGGTACGCGGTGATCGCGGCGACGGCCGTCTTCTTCGGGCCGCGGCTGACCTTCCTGGTCCTGCTGGGCTGGGGGGTGCTGGCCGCGGGGTACGTGCTGGCCGGGCAGGCGGCGCGCTCCGCGGATCTGGCCCCGCCAGCCCGGCCCGCCGGGCTGGCGGCCTACCGCGGCGACGGCGTCGTGTCGCGCTGGCTCGGCGGGCTGGTCCAGGGGCGGCTGCCGCCGCTGCCGCCGGTGCTCGCGGGCCTGCTCGTGACCGGCGTCCTGGCCGCCCTCGGGCTGGGGAACCTGCCCGGCATCTTGGTGCTGACGCCGATCGAGGCGATGATGCTCGCCGCCCTCGGCGCCAGGCACCCGCACGACGGGCCGCTGGACTGGCTGGTGCCCGCGCTGCTGACGGCGGGCGAGTGCGTGTTCCTGGCCGCCCTCGGCCTGTCCCGCCACGTGACCGCGTGGCTGGTCTTCGCGCTGCTGGCGGCGGTGGTGGTGCGCCACGTCGACCTGGCCTTCCGGGCCCGGGCCGGCCGGGGCATCGCGGCTGACGTGTTCGGCCTCGGCTGGGACGGGCGGATGCTGCTGGCCGGCGTCGCCGCCCTGGCCGCCTTCGCGCCGTTCGCCTACGCCCTGCTTTCGGGTTATCTTTGGGTGCTTTTCGGCTGGGATTTCCTCAGCGGATGGCTGGTACCCACAGACCTGGCACCCACGGACGGAGACGACGCTTGATCGGGATGGTCCTGGCCGCGGGCGCGGGCCGGCGGCTGCGGCCGGACACGGACGCGCTGCCGAAGGCCCTGTTGCCGGTCGACGGCGAGATCACCATCCTGGACATCGCGCTGCGCAACCTGGCCGCGGTCGGGCTGCGCGACATCGTGATCGTCGTCGGCTACGCGGCCGGCGCGGTCCGGGACCGGGCCGCCGCCCTGGAGCGGGCGCACGGGGTCCGGCTGACCCTGGTGGACAACGACCGGGCCGAGGACTGGAACAACGCGTACTCGCTCTGGCTGGCCCGCGAGCATTTCGCCGCGGGCGCGCTGCTGGTCAACGGGGACACGGTGCACCCGGTCTCGGTGGAGAAGACGCTACTCGGCAGCACAGGGCAGGCCGGCATCGTCATCGCCGTGGATGACGTCAAGCGCCTCGCCGACGAGGAGATGAAGGTGATCATCGACTCGGACGGCCGCCTCACCCGGATCACCAAGCTGATGGACCCCGCGCTGGCCTACGGCGAGTACATCGGCGCGACGCTCATCGGCGCGGCCGCCGCGGCGCAACTCGCGGCCGCCCTCGAGGCGACCTGGCGCCGGGATCCCTCGCTGTATTACGAGGACGGCTACCAGGAACTCGCGGACCGCGGCGCCACGATCGCGGTCGCGCCCATCGGCGAGGTCGAGTGGGTGGAGGTCGACAACCACGCCGACCTGCGCCGGGCGCGTGAGATCGCCGCCCGCTGCTGAGATTCCGGCCAGCCAGTTTTGTCGCCGGTCAGGCTGCTCTGCGTTCGTGACCCGGTAGTCTCCCGGATAGTCGCCGTTAGCCCCGCCGTCAGCCACGGGCGCAGCGGACGCTGGCCGCTTACCGCCGGAAGGACGTTCATGCAGCTGTCCCGCATCCTCACCGCGCCGCTCGTCGTCGACGTGCGGCGGGGCGCGGTCGCGGACCTCGGCGCGCTGCTCGCCGACCGGCGGATCGCGACCGAGGGCCGGGTCGCCGTCGCGGTCGGCCCGAGCCAGGGCGACAGCGTGCTCGCCGACCTGGCCCCGGAGACCCTCGGCGCGGCCGACGTCTTCCGGGTCGAGGACGGCACGGTGGACAGCGCGGTCTCGCTGGGCAAGCGGCTGCGGGCCGACTCCTACGAGGCCGTCGCGGGCATCGGCGGCGGCCGGACCCTCGACGTGACCAAGTTCGCCGCGCACATGGCCGGGATCCCGATGGTGGCGGTGGCCACCAACCTGGCCCACGACGGCATCGCCTCCCCGATCAGCTCGCTGGAGCACGAGTCGGGCAAGGGGTCGTACGGGGTCGTCCCCCCGGTCGCGGTGATCGTGGACCTGGACCGGGTGCGCTCCGGGCCGCCCCGCCTGGTCCGGGCCGGGATCGGCGACGTGGTGAACAACCTGTCCGCGATCGCGGACTGGGAGCTGGCCGCGGCCGACCTCGGCGAGCCGGTCGACGGGCTCGCCGTCACGCTGGCCAGGACGGCCGCGCAGGCCGTGCTGCACCAGCCGGGCACGGTCGACGATGACGAGTTCCTCACCGTGCTGGCCGAGTCCCTGGTGCTGTCCGGGATCGCCATGACGGTGGCCGGGTCCAGCCGGCCGAGCAGCGGCGGCGACCACGAGATCCTGCACGCGATCGACCAGCTGTACCCCGGCGCGGGCAATCACGGCGAGCTGGCCGGAGTCGGCGCGCTGTTCTGCACCTACCTGCGCGGCGACGAGCGGGGGTGCGCGCTGCTGGCCGCCTGCCTGGCCCGGCACGGGCTGCCGCGGACCCCGGCCGACCTCGGGCTCAGCCTCGCCGAGTTCACCAAGGCGGTGCTGCACGCGCCCGCGACCAGGCCGGGCCGGTACACCATCCTGGAGCGGCTCGCGCTGGACGAGCGGGCGCTCGCCCGGCGGGTGGCGGGCTTCGCCGCGGCCGTACCGAACGGAGGACGATGACGGGATCGCCGGCTCCATCGCTGGCCGAGGTGCGCGCCAAGGGGCAGCCGCCCGAGGTCCTGGCGCGGCTCAACGACGAGCACTGGTTCGGCCGGCTCTACATGCGCCGGCTGTCCCCCTACGCCACTGTGGCGTTCGCCCGGCTCGGCTGGTCCCCGAACGCGGTCACCGTCTGCTTCATGATCTCCGGCGCGGCCGCGGGCGTGCTGGCCGCCGTGCCCGGGCTGCCCGCCGCCGTCGGGGTGGCCGTGCTCATCCAGCTCTACCTGCTGTTCGACTGCTCCGACGGGGAACTGGCCCGGTACACCGGGCGGTTCTCTGCGGCCGGGGTGTACCTGGACCGGATGGGGCACTACATCGCCGAGGCGCTGCTGCTGGCCGGCCTGGGCGTCCGCGCGCAGGGGCACTTCTCGCTGGCCGGCGGGTACGTGAGCGCCGGGCTGGCGGCGGCGATCTGCGCCACGCTGATCAAGGCGGAGACCGACAGCGTGGTGGTGGCCCGGGCCTCGTGCGGGCTGGGCGGCGCGCACGACGACCAGGCGCTCACCCCGCGGTCCCAGGGGCTTGCGCTGGCCCGGCGGCTGGCGTCGGCGCTGCGCGTGCACCGGATCATCCAGGCGGTCGAGCTGTCCGTGCTCATCCTGGCGGCGGCGATCGCGGACGCCGCGGCCGGCGGCCTCACCGCCACCCGGGTGCTGACCGTGGCGGCGCTGGTGGTGGGGGTGCTGATGACGGCCGCGCACCTGGTGGCCGTCGTGGCGTCCCGGCGCCTGCGGTGAGACCTGCGATGAGAGACGATGAGGAGGCGAGGGTGACCGACGTGACCAGGGGGGAACGGGGGGACGGGCAGTCCCCCCGTGAGCAGGGGGGGTCTGGGGGGGGTCGTCCCCCCCGAGGTAACACTGCGCTGACGCTATCCTGCGTCATCCTCACGATGGGAAACCGCCCGGCCGAGGTGATCAGGGCCGTCGACAGCGTGCTGGCCCAGCGCGGCGCCCAGGTGGAGCTGGTCGTGGTGGGCAACGGCGCCGACGTGACCGGCCTGCCCGCCGGCGTGCGCGCCATCCGGCTGCCGAAGAACGTCGGGGTCGCGGCCGGGCGGAACGCCGGGGTGGCCGCGTGCGGCGGTGACGTGGTGCTGTTCCTCGACGACGACGGCTGGTACCCCGATCCCGGGCTCGCCGCCCACATCGCCGGCCGGTTCGCCGCCGACCCGGCGCTTGCGGTGCTGTCCATGCAGGTGGTCGATCCCGACGGCGGCGCGAGCGCCCGGTGGCACGTGCCCCGGCTGCGGGCCGGGGACCCGGACCGCTCCTCGGTCGTGACCACGTTCCTCGGCGGCGCGTCCGCGATCAGGCGCTCGGCCTACCTGGAGGCGGGCGGCCTGCCGGACCTGTTCTTCTACGGGCACGAGGAGACCGACCTGGCCTGGCGGCTGCTGGACCGCGGCTACCGGCTGGAATACGACGCCTCCGCCCGGATGTGCCACCACACGCTGCCGAACGCACGGCACTCGACGTTCCGCCGCCAGGACGGGCGGAACCGGGTCCTGCTGGCCCGGCGCAACCTGCCCTGGCCGCTGGCGGCGGTCTACCTGGCCGACTGGATGGCGCTCACCGTGGCCCGGGAGCGCGGGCAGCGGGACCGGCTGCGGCCCTGGTTCGCCGGCTTCGCCGAGGGCTGGCGGACCGACCCGGGCCCGCGTCGTCCCATCTCGCTGCGCACCGCCTGGCGGATGGCCAAGGCCGGCCGTCCCCCAGTGATATGACACAGTGATATGACGCAGTGATATGAGAGTCAGCTGATCCTCAGATCGACATCCCGCCGTCCACGGTCAGCGTGGCGCCGGTGACGAACGAGCTCTCGTCGCTGGCCAGGAAGAGCATGGCCCGGGCCACCTCGCCTGGGGTGGCGTGCCGGGCCAGCGGGATGAGCCCGTCGAAGATGGCGGCGGCCCGGTCGCGCTCGGCGCCGGTGGCGGCGACCTCGATGCGGTGCTGGAACTCGTTGTCGACCGGGCCCGGGTGGATCGTGTTCACCCGGATGCCGCGCGGCGCCGTCTCCTTGGCCAGGGTCCGCATCAGCCCGACCAGCGCGTGCTTGGCGGTGGCATAGGCGCAGATCCCCGCGTCCGAGGTCAGGCCGACCACGCTGGAGGGATCACCACGCTCGCGCCGGCCCCCAGGTAGGGCAGCGAGTGCTTGCAGACCAGGAAGGACCCGCGCACGTGCACCGCGAGGACCTGGTCGAACACGTCCTCCGGGTAGTCGGCCACCGGCGCGATGACGCCGCTGATGCCCGCGTTGCTCACCACCACGTCCAGCCGCCCGAACACCTCCGCGGCCCGGGTCACGGCGTGCTTGACCTGCATCGAGCTGGTCACGTCGGCCGGCACGAAGATCGCGGCCGCGCCGAGCTCGGCCGCGCAGGACCGCAGTTCCTCGGTGACCAGGCCGACCAGGCAGACCCGGGCCCCCTCGGCCACGAAGGCGCGCGCGGTGGCCATGCCGATGCTGCCTTCGCCGCCGGTGATGATGGCGGCCCGGCCGCGTAGCAGCCCCCTGGGTTCGGTGGGGTTCATGCCGCCCATGCTCACGCGGCTGGCCGCCGCCAGTCTTGCACGCCAGCGCACGCCGCTTGACCGGGAGAGTACGGTGCCCCCGGTCACATCCCCGCGCTGGCACGGTAGTCGCGGGGGCCCAGCCCGTAGGTCGCCTTGAACAGCCGGCTGAAGTGGGCCGGGTCCGGGTAGCCCCAGCGGGCGCCGATGGCCGCCACCGGCCGGGCGGACCAGCGCGGGTCGCGCAGGTCGTGCCCGCACCGCTCGAGGCGGCGCTGCCTGATCCAGCCGGCCACGGTGGTGCCGCTGGCGTGGAAGAGCTTGTGCAGCTGGCGCAGCGAGATGTGGTGAGCCGCCGCGATCTGGGCCGGGGCCAGGTCGGCCTGGCCCAGGTGCTCCTCGATGAACGCGGTGATCTGGAGCATCAGCGCGCGGTGCGCGGCGTCCGGGTCGGGGGGCGCGCAGCCCATCCGTTCGGTCAGTACCGTGCCGAGCAAGTCCAGCACGTTGCCCGCCAGCCGGATGCCGTCCCGGGTGTCGACCTCGTCGAGCAGGTCCGCCACCTGAGCCAGGAACGGCCCGATGAGGGTGGCCAGGCCGCCGGCCTCGCCGGGCAGCCGGGTCGCGGTCAGCCCGGCCAGCCGGGACTGCGGCACCCCCAGCATGTCCCGGGGGAAGACGAGCACCAGCATCCGGTGCGGGTCGCTGAACGCGAGCGTGTACGGCCGGTCAGTGTCATACAAGGTGAAGTCGCCCGGGGTCAGGGTGGCCTCCCGGCCGTCCTGGATCAGCACCGAGCTGCCGCGCAGCTGCAGGCCGATCTTGTAGCAGCCGGCCGGCGCCGCCTTGACCAGGCGGGCCGTCCGGCGGGCGGTGTGCGCCTCGGCGGAGACCTCGATGAACCGCAGGCTGCCGAGTTCGCAGCCGCGGAGCAGGCCGCGGAAATCGTCCCCGTTGCCCGGGGTGGAGACCTCGAGCGGGACGAATGTATTCGTCAGGATGTGCTTCCAGTATTCGAAACGCTGACCGGAAGGCAGGTCGAGCGTGCGTGCGACATCGGGCATGTTTCCGGCCCTCCTCGTTAATCGTCCTAGCTTGGGGTCGGATGCGCGGATGGTCAAGGGATGTGCCCGGTAGTGCAAGACCGCCGCCGCCGGCCGGACCGACAATGACCCGGTGACCGACCAGAGCAAGGGCTTTCTGAGCAGGCGCGGCTTCCTCGGCGCGGCGGGCATCGCGGCCGCGGGCGGGCTGGCGGGCTGCTCGAGCGCGCTCAAGCAGACCTCCACGTCGGCGTCCCAAGGCGCCGGAGGCTCGGCGGGCGGCGGCACCATCAAGATCGGCTTCGTCAGCCCGCAGACCGGCCAGCTCTCCGTGTTCACCCAGTCCAACGGCTACGTGCTCGGCCAGGTGCGTTCGGCGCTGGCCAAGGGGCTGACCATCGGCGGCAAGAAGTACTCGGTGGAGATCATCGCCGCGGACAGCCAGTCCTCCTCGGCCCGGGCCGCGACGGTCGCCTCCCAGCTCGTCCAGCAGAGCGGAGTGGACTTCCTCATCGGCACGGCCACGCCGGAGACCGTCATCCCCGTGTCCGCGCAGGCCGAAGCGTCCGGTGTGCCCTGCGTCCTGACCATCTGCCCGTGGGAGCAGTGGTACTACTCCAGCAGCGGCGCCGCGAACACGTTCCGGTACTCGTACATGTACTTCCTCGGCACCCAGGAAGAGACCAGCCTGTTCACCAGCGTCTGGGCCAAGGCCCCGGTGGGCCACGTGGTCGGCGGCCTGTGGCCGGCCGACGTGGACGGCGCCGGGTTCGAGAAATACATGAAGGCGAAATTGGGCCCCATGGGTTGGAAAGTCGTGCCGTCCGGCGGATATACCGACGGGACCTCCGATTTCGCCTCGATCATCTCCACGTTCAAGGCGGCAGGAGTCGATGTCCTGCACGCCGTTCCGATCCCGCCCGACTTCATCACGTTCTGGCGCCAGGCCCACCAGAATGGCTTCACGCCGAAGATCGCGTCTATATCCAAGGCGCTGCTGTTCCCCAGCGCGGCCGCCGCGCTCGGGCCGCTGGTGAACAACGTGATGTCGCCGCTGTGGTGGACCCCGCAGTTCCCGTACACGTCCTCCCTGGACGGGACCACCGCGTCGGCCTTCGCGGCCAACTACAAGACCAAGACCGGGAACGACTGGACCCAGCCGATGGGGTTCAACTACGCCGTCTTCGAGATCGCGGTCGCCGCGCTCAAGGCC
>WNGG01021838.1_pt1 | contig 14025 bp, 11 predicted proteins | sample 5400661 | NCBI WGS metagenome assembly WNGG01 (sample SAMN13153372, study PRJNA577476) | soil metagenome | isolation source: 100 cm soil or saprolite under Garry oak tree replicate 1 | place: USA:California | collected 2016-06-15
GCTTCAAGGACGACATCTCGCGCGGCGACAACGGCACGATCATCAGCGAGCGCATGAGCGGCTGGTGCGCCGAGCGCACCAGCGCGGAGGCGCTCGAGATTCTCGGCAATGCAAAAATTCCCGCCGCCCCGGTGCTCAAGCCGCAGCAGACGCTCGATGACCCGCACATCCAGGCGATGGGCTTCTTCCAGCCGACCGATTTCCCCGGCATGGGCCGGCCGGCGCCGCTCGCCAAGGTGCCGGTATGGCTGTCGCAGACGCCGGGCTCGATCCGCCGCCGCCCGCCGGCGCTGGGCGAGCACACGGATCAGATCCTCGCCGAGCTGGGCTATGACCAGGCGGCGATCAAATGCCTGCGCGAGAAGGGCATCGTGTAGCCGTCAAACAAACACGGAGACCGTCCGCCCATGAAGATCGTCGACCTGTCGCATGCCATGAACGTGCACACGCCCGGCTGGGTCGGCTACGCCGGCAACAAGATGTACTACGCGCAGAACCTGCAGACCCAACGCATCGTGGCGCAGCGCATCGAGACCGCGCTCCACGTCGGCACCCACTTCGACGGCGCCATGCACGCGACCGACGGGCGCCGCGGCGACATGGCCTCGCTGCCGCTCGACTATCTGGTCAACCACGGCGTCGTCGTCGATCTGTCCAATCAGGTGACCGACTGGTCCGTCATCACGCCGGCCATGATCGAGCAGGCCGGCGCCGACATCCGCGACGGCGACATTCTGGTCCTGCACACCGGCTGGCACAGATATTACGAAGGCCGGACGCAGCAGGACCTCGTGCGCTACTTCTGCTACCACCCCGGACCTTCGCTCGACACCATGCACTGGATGCTGGCGCGGAAGATCAAATGGTTCGCCATGGATACCGGCTCGTGCGACCATCCGATGAACACCTCGATCCGCCACATGCGGCCCGACATCGCCGACGAGTTCGCGCGCACGCACGGCAAGGCGCCGGCCGAATTCTTCGGCACCTTCGAATACGTGCACAAGCTGTCCGGCCGCCGTGTGACCGCCGACATTTTTCCGTTCCACAATTGGGCGTTCCAGGAGGGGCTGCTGCACGCCGAGAACATCGGCGGCGATATCGAGTTGGTGCTGGGCCGGCGCTGCCTGATCGGCGCCTTCCCATGGAAAGCTGCCCGTGCCGCATTGTTGCGATGCTCGATGCCGACGGCGTGTCGGTCGAAGCGCTCGGCGCGGCGGCCCAGGGCCTCGCCGCCGGGTGACGCAGCGTCCGGTCGCTTGCCGCGCGCGGGCGGTTGCGCTAGCGTTTTGTTTGCGCACAAACGATGGGGCCGCGGGAGGTTCAATTGGATCTGCAGCTCACGGGCAAGACCGCGCTCGTCACCGGCGGCAGCGAGGGCATCGGTAAGGGCATCGCGCTCGCGCTCGCGCGGGAAGGCGTCGATGTCGCGATCTGCGCGCGGCGCAAGGAACCGCTCGAGGCGGCGGCGGCGGAGATCGCCAAGGCGACCGGCCGCAAGATCGTCGCCATCCCGGCCGACCTCACCAAGGACGCGGATTCCAAAAACTTCGTCGAGCAGGCCCACAGGGCGCTGGGCCGCGTCGACATCATGGTGAACAATGCCGGCTCCGCGCCCGGCGGCGTGATCGAGCACCTGTCCGAGGCCGACTGGGCACAGGCGCTGCAGCTCAAGTTCATGGGCTACGTGCGCTGCCTGCGCTACGTGCTGCCGATCATGCTGAAGCAGGGCGGCGGCCGCGTCGTGAACCTGATCGGCAACGACGGGGTCAAGCCGTCCTACTGGGAGATCGCGCCGGGCGCGGCGAACGCCGCCGGCCAGAACCTCACGCTTGCGCTCGCCGGCCAGTACGGCCGGCACAACATCAGCTTCTGCGCGGTCAATCCGGGTCCGGTGCGCACCGAGCGCTGGGCCGGCCTCGTCGCCGCCATGTCGCGCGACATGAAGCTCCCGTACGAGGAGGCCGACAAGCTCGCGCCAAGTTCCATCCCGATGGGGCGCATCGCCGAAGTCGAGGAGGTCGCCACCCTGGTCGTCATGCTGGCCTCGCCGCTCATGCACATGGTCAACGGCACCATGATCGAGATCGACGGCGGGCAGGAAAAGTCGCTGATGGACCGTTTGCGCGACCGTTGAGGACGATGCAGATTGATTTGCGAGGCACGGCGGCCTGCGGCCGCGAACAGGGAGCCTGGTCATGACATCGAGGCGTCACGTTCTCCATCTCGCGCTGTGCGCGTTCGCCGGCTTCGCGGCGCCGGCCTCGGCCCAGGAGACCATCAAGATCGGCGAGCTGAGCAGCTACAAGGCCCAGCCCGCCTTCCTCGATCCTTACAAGAGAGGCTGGGAGCTGGCGATCGAGGAGATCAATGGGGCCGGCGGCGTGCTGGGCAAGAAGCTCGAGGTGGTCTCGCGCGACGACGGCGCCAACCCGGGCGACGCGGTGCGCGTCGCCGACGAGCTGGTGACGCGCGAAGGCGTCAACATCATCGCCGGCACGTTCTTTTCACACATCGGGCTCGCGATCACCGAGTTTGCCGGCAAGCGCAAGGTGTTCTTCCTCGCCGCCGAGCCGTTGACCGACAAGATCACCTGGCAGAACGGCAATCGCTACACCTTCCGCCTGCGCCCCTCGACCTACATGCAGGTCGCGATGCTGATGCCGGACGCGGTCGCGGCGAAGAAGAAGCGCTGGGCGCTGGTCTATCCCAACTTCGAGTACGGCCAGTCGGCCGCCGCCGCCTTCAAGGAGCTGATCAAGAAGGCGCAGCCCGACGTGGAATTCGTCACCGAGCAGGCGCCGCCCCTCGGCAAGGTCGATGCGGGCGCCGTGGTGCAGGCGATCGACGACGCCAAGCCCGACGCCGTGTTCAACGTGCTGTTCGGGGCCGATCTCGCGAAGCTCGTGCGCGAAGGCAATACCCGCGGGGCGTTCAAGGATCGCCTCGTCGTGAGCCTGCTTTCGGGCGAGCCGGAATATCTCGATCCGCTCAAGGACGACTCGCCGGTCGGCTGGATCGTCACCGGCTATCCGTGGGACGCCATCACGAGCCCGGAGCACAAGGCGTTCGTCGCCGCCTATCAGAAGCGCTGGAATGACTATCCGCGGCTCGGTTCGATCGTCGGCTACGTGACGATGAAGTCGCTCGCCGCCGGCATCGCCAAGGCCGGCTCGACCGATACCGAGAAGCTGATCGCCGCGTTCCGCGGCCTCAAGGTCGACAGCCCGCTCGGTCCGTTCGTCTACCGCGCGAGTGATCATCAGGCGACCATGGGCGCCTACGTCGGCAAGATCGCGCTCAAGGACGGCAAAGGCACCATGGCCGATTTCAAGTACATCGACGGCCTGACTGTGCTTCCCTCCGACGCGGAGGTCGCAAAACTCCGTCCGCAGGAATCGAATTGAACCGGGCGGACACCTGTCGGCGATGGGGCATGCACACATCTCCATTCCCCTCCCCCCATTCGCGCAGCGAATGGCGGGGAGGGGTTAGGGGTGGGGGACGGGTCAGCTCGACGATGTCGGCGCAAGCTGCCCGCAAGTACCCCCACCCCGCCGCGCGCTGCGCGCGCGTCGACCCTCCCCACCGCTCGCCAAAGGCTCGCGGGCGGGAGGGTAATGGCGACCGATGAGCCTCGAGGCCCTCCTGTTCCAGGCGCTCAACGGGCTCGCCGCCGCGTCGGGCCTGTTCTTCGTCGCCGCCGGGCTGTCGCTGATCTTCGGGGTGACCCGCATCGTCAACATGGCGCACGGGTCGCTCTACATGCTCGGCACCTATCTCGCCTACACGTTCGCCACGCGCGCGGGCGGCGCGCTCGGCTTCTGGGGCGGCATCGCGGCGACCCCGCTCGTTGTCGGCCTGATCGGCGCAGTAATCGAGATCGTGCTGTTGCGCCGCGTCTATCGCGCTCCCGAACTGTTCCAGCTGCTCGCGACCTTCGCGCTGCTCCTCGTCATCAACGATGCCACCCTGTGGCTGTGGGGTCCGGAAGACCTGCTTGGGCCGCGCGCGCCCGGCCTGCGCGGCGCGGTCGAGCTGTTCGGGCGGCGCCTGCCGACCTACGACCTCTTTCTCATCCTGATCGGGCCGGCGGTGCTGATCGCGTTGCACGTCACCTTGGCGCAAACTCGCTTCGGCCGCTTGGTGCGCGCGGCGACCCAGGACCGCGAGATGGTCGGCGCCCTCGGGGTCAACCAAGCGCTGCTGTTCACCGTCGTGTTTGCGCTCGGCTCGTTCCTGTCCGGCCTGGGCGGCGCGCTGCAGGTCGCGCGCGAACCGGCGAACCTGCTGATGGACCTCACCGTCATCGGCGACGCCTTCGTGGTGGTGGTGGTCGGCGGGATGGGCTCGATCACTGGCGCCTACGTGGCCGCCGTGATCATCGCCGAGATCAAGGCGCTGTGCATCAGCGTCGGGGTGGTGAACTTCGCCGGCGTCGCGGTCAATTTCTCCAAGCTCACCCTGGTGGCCGAATTCCTGGTGATGGCGATCGTATTGATCGCACGGCCCTATGGGCTGCTCGGCCGCCCCCAGGCCATTGTGCGCGGCGTCGCCGATCCCGAGGACCCGTTGCGGCCGGCGCCGCCGATGCTGAAATTTGCCGGCGTCGCGATCCTGGTCGTGCTCGCCTTTCTTCCGCTGCTCGCGCGCACCTCGCCTTACGCGCTCGTGCTCGGCATCGACGTGCTCATCGCGGTGCTGTTCGCGACCAGCCTGCACTTCATCATGGGACCGGGCGGCATGCACTCGTTCGGGCACGCCGCCTATTTCGGCCTCGGCGCCTATGGGGCCGCGCTGCTGGTCAAATGGTTCGCGGCGCCGATGCCGCTGGCGCTCGCCGCCGCGCCCGTTGTGGCGGCGCTCGGCGCGCTGCTGTTCGGCTGGTTCGCGGTGCGGCTGTCGGGCGTCTACCTCGCCATGCTGACGCTGGCGTTCGCCCAGATCGTCTGGTCGGTCGTGTTCCAGTGGGAGGAGCTGACCGGCGGCTCGAACGGCGTGGTGGGGGTTTGGCCGACGGCGCCGTTCGACACCCGCGGCGGCTATTTTTTGCTCACGCTGGCGCTCGCCGCGCTCGGCGTCCTGCTGTTGCGGCGCTTTCTATTTGCCCCGTTCGGCTATGCGATGCGCGCCGGACGCGACTCGCCGCTGCGGGCGGAGGCGATCGGCATCGACGTGAAGCGCGTGCATTGGCTCGGCTTCGCCATCGCAGGAGCGGTATGCGGAACTGCCGGCGGCATTTTCGCCTTCGCCAAGGGCTCGATCTCGCCGGAAACCATCCACGTCGGCCGTTCGATCGACGGCTTGGTGATGGTGCTGCTCGGCGGCCTGCAGACGCTGACCGGCCCGATCGTCGGCGCGTCGGTGTTCTCCATGCTGCAGGACACGGTCATGCGCCAGACCGAGTACTGGCGGGCGATGCTGGGCGCCATCATCCTGCTGCTCGTCCTCGCGTTTCCGGCCGGCCTCGTCGGCGCCGCCGCCCAATGGCGCCCGCGGAGGGCCGGACCTTGAGCGTGCTGTCGATTGCGGCTCTGTCCAAATCCTTCGGCGGCGTGCGCGCCGTTGCGGACGTGAGCTTCGACGTGGCGGCGGGCGAGTTTCTCGCGCTGATCGGCCCGAACGGCGCGGGCAAATCGACCTGCTTCAACATGATCAATGGCCAGCTGGCGCCGGACTCGGGCCGCGTCCTGTTCGCGGGACGCGACATCGCCGGCCTGCCGCCGCGCCACATCTGGCGGCTCGGCGTCGGCCGCACCTTCCAGATCGCCGCGACCTTCGGGTCGATGACTGTCGCCGAGAACGTGCAGATGGCGCTGCTGTCGCACGCGGGCGAGATTTTCCGCTTCTGGCGGCCGGCCGCGGGGCGCCATCGCGCGCGCTCGCTCGAGCTGCTCGACCAGGTCGGCATGCGCGCGGCCGCCGGGCAGGCCTGCCGCGTGCTCGCCTATGGGGACGTCAAGCGCGTCGAGTTGGCGATCGCGCTTGCCAACGACCCGCGCCTGCTGCTGATGGACGAGCCGACCGCCGGCATGGCGCCGGCCGAGCGCACCGAGCTGATCGCGCTGGTGAAGCGTCTCGTGGTCGAGCGCGGGATTTCCGTTCTGTTCACCGAGCACTCGATGGACGTGGTGTTCGCCTTCGCCGACCGCATCATCGTGCTGGCGCGCGGGCGGGTGATCGCCGACGGCGACGCGCGCTCGATCCGCGACGACCCGCGCGTGCAGGAGGTCTATCTCGGCACCGGCAAGACATTCGAGCGCCGGAGGATACCGGCGTGACGCGCCCGGATCCCATGCTGGCGGTCGAGGACTTGAGCGCCTGGTACGGCGCGGCGCGCATCCTCTACGACCTCGCCTTCGAGGTCGGCCGCGGCGAGGTCGTGGCGCTGATGGGCCGCAACGGCGCCGGCAAGTCGACCACCATGAAGGCGATCATGGGCATGGTGGGCCGTCGGCGCGGCGCGGTTCGTTTCAACGGGCACGACATTTCCCATGCAAAACCGTTCGAGGCCGCCCGGCTCGGGCTCGGCTTCACGCCGGAGGATCGCCGCATCTTCTCCGATCTCACGGTGCTCGAGAATCTCGACATCGGCCGCCAGCCGCCGCGCCGTTTTGCCGACGGAACGCCCGCGCCGACATGGACCGCGGACAAGCTGTTCGCGCTGTTTCCCAATCTCGGCGAGATGCCGCATCGGCCGGGCGACCGCATGAGCGGCGGCGAGCAGCAGATGCTCGCGGTGGCGCGCACGCTGATGGGCAATCCGCTGCTGGTGCTGCTCGACGAGCCGTCGGAAGGGGTGGCGCCGGTGATCGTCGAGCAGATGGCGAACACCATCGTGGAGCTGAAGAAGGAAGGCCTGTCCATTCTGCTGTCCGAGCAGAACGTCCATTTCGCCGAGCTGGTCTCCGACCGAGTCTACATGCTGGAAAAAGGGCAGATCCGCTGGCACGGCGCCACGGGGGATCTTGCCGGGAATATCGACATGCAACGCGCCTACTTGACGGTGTGACCGATGAAGCAAGCCCGGTATGTCCTCGATGCCCAGGTCGGCTTTCTGATGCGGGTGGCCATGCAACGCCACACCGGCGTCTTCATGTCGCGCATGATCGAGGGCCTGACCCAGCCCCAGTTCGCCGCGCTGGCAAAGCTGCTCGAGGTCGGCCTCTGCTCGCAGAACCATCTGGGCCGGCGCATCTATCTTGACGCCGCGACCATCAAGGGGGTGGTCGATCGGCTCAAGGCGCGCGGTTTCGTCGTGACCAGCGACGACGCCAGGGATCGTCGCCTCCGCGCCGTCAGGCTCACCGCCACGGGCCGGCGGATCACCGAAGCCGCGGTGCGCGTGGCCGGCGAGATCACCGCCGCCACCCTTGCACCGCTCACCGCCGCGGAGCAGCGCACGCTCGTGCGGCTGCTGAAGAAGGCGTCGCCGGCAGCTCGGTCACCGCGCCCGGCATACCGATGGCGTCGTCGATCGCCGCCGCGATGGCGGCGCCGACTGCGTTGGCGCCGCCTTCGCCGGCGCCCTTGAGGCCGAGCGGATTGAGCGGGCTGGGCGCATCTTCGCAAATGACGACGTCGATCGCCGGCACTTCGCGCGCCGTCGGCATGAGATAATCGGCGAACGTGACGGAGAGTGGCTCGCCGCGCTCGTCATAGGCGAATTCCTCCATCAGCGCGCCGCCCAGCCCTTGCGCGGCGCCGCCGGCGAGCTGGCCCTCGACCAGCATGGGATTGACCGCCTTGCCGATGTCGTACGCCACGAGATAGCGCTCGACCGTGACCCCTCCGGTCTCGGGATCGACGCGCACGACGGCGATGTGCACGCCGTACGGATAGTTCATGTGGTCGGTGTGGTACGAGCCCTCGGCGGCAAGCCCGGGCTCGCGCGCGGCGAGCGCGCCGAGAGCGATCGAGGGACGGGTCTCGATATCCGTGCGCACGACCTCGCCGTCGATCACGTCGAGCGCGTCGGCGGGCGCCTGCAGCAGTTCGGCCGCAATGTCGATCGCCTTCGCGCGCACCGCAGCGGCCGCCCGGCGGGTCGCCTCGCCGGTCATCACGGTCGCGCGCGACGCGAAGGCGCCGGCGCCGCGGTCGATGCGGTCGGTGCGGCCGTGCACGACGCTGACGTTTCGATAATCGACGCCGAGCGCATCGGCGCAAATCTGCGCCATCACGGTCTCGATGCCCTGGCCGAGCGAGGACGCGCCGGTGACGACCTCGACGGCGCCCGCCGGATCGACGGCGACCTTCACGCCGTCGAACGGACCGAGCCCGCTCTTTTCGACGAACATGGCGAGACCCGCGCCGACCATTTTTTCTCCGGCCGCGCGGCGGCCGCGCAATTCCGCCTGCAGTGCCGGCCAGCCGATTGCGGCCAGAGCCTTGTCGAGCAGGCCGGCGTAGTCGCCGGAGTCAAACACGATCTTGGTGCCGAGCGTGTCGAACGGGCGCGCAAAGGGCATCTCCTCGCGCGCGATGAGGTTGCGCCGGCGCACGTCGATCGGATCGATCCCGGTCTTCGCGGCGGCGGCATCCATGAGGCGCTCGCGCACGAACGTGGTCTCGAAGCGGCCCGGCGCCCGATAGGTTCCGCCCGGCGTCTTGTTGGTGAGGCGCACATGACCGGTCGCCCGATAGGCCGGAATCCGGTACGGCCCCGGCAGCATGGCGGCCGCGAGGTCCGGCACGGTCACCGCGTGGGTGCGCAGATAGGCGCCCTGGTCGTGGAAGAACTCGTCATCGACCGCGAGGATGTGTCCCTCCGCATCGATGGCGGCACGCACGCGATGGAGCTGCTGGCGCGAATGATTGGCGGCGATGAGGTGCTCGCGCCGGTCCTCGATCCATTTGACCGGACGCCCGAGGCGCAGCGCCGCCGCGCACACCAGCACATCCTCGGGATAAAGCTCGCCGCGGATGCCGAAGCCGCCGCCCACGTGCCCTTCATAAAGATGCACCGACGACGGCGGGCGACCGAGCATGCGGGCGATCTGGTCGCGATTCCAGTGCGGCACCTTAGCGGCGCCGTAGAGCTCCAGCACGTCGCGCGCGGCGTCGTAACGTCCGACGGCGCCGCGCGTCTCCAACGGCACGCCGGAGTGGCGGCCGATCTTCAACTCGAGTTCCACGACCGCATGGGCGGCGCGGAACGCGGCGCCCACGTCGCCGTAACCCTTGTGGATCACCGCCGGCTCGGTCGTGCGGCCGGGCTCGAACTCGCCGGTCGGCGCATCCGCGTGCAGCAGCACCGGCAGCTCCTCGACCTTGATGGCGACCAGATCGGCCGCGTCCTCGGCCAGATAGGCATCCTCCGCGAACACGACCGCGACCGGCTCGCCCACGTAGCGCACACGATCCTTGGCCAGCACCGGCTGGCGATAGGGCTCGAGGCCCTCGATGCGCGTCAGGCGGAAATCGATCGGCGGGATGTCGGCAACGTCGTCGTTGGTCCATACCGCATGCACGCCCGGAGCGGCGCGCGCTGCGCGAGCATCGATGGAGACGAGCTTTGCGTGGGCGTGCGCGGAGCGTACCACGCGCATGTGCAGTTGATGCGGAAACGAGATGTCGGCCGCAAAGCGACCCTGTCCGGTCACCAGCGGCCCGTCTTCGAGGCGCGTGACCGAGCGGCCGACGAATTTTTGCCTCACCGGCATAGCTCGCGGGCTCCCTCTCCCCGCGTGCGGGGAGAGGGTGGGGTGAGGGGGCTTTTGCGAAAGTGCGCTTTGCTCAGAGGCCCCCTCACCCGACGCGCTTTGCGCGTCGACCCCGGATCAAGTCCGGGGCAGGCTCTCTCCCCGCAAGCGGGGAGAGGTGAAGCTCCTACAGGTCCTGCAAACATCACTTCGCCCGCATCTCGGCGGCAGCGGCGCGCACCGCCTTGATGATGTTCTGATAGCCGGTGCAGCGGCACAGGTTTGACGACAACACGTCGAGCAGGTCGGCGTCGCTGATGTCGGGCTCGCGCTCCAGCACGCCGGCGGCCAGCATCAGAAAGCCCGGCGTGCAGAACCCGCATTGCAGCCCGTGATGCTCGATGAAGGCGCGCTGCAGCGGATGCAGCTCGCCGCCCGCCGCCAAGCCTTCGACGGTGCGAATCTCCCTGCCCTCGGCCTGGACCGCGAACATCAGGCAGGAGCGCACCGGCTCGCCGTCGAGGAGCACCGTGCAGGCGCCGCACACGCCGTGCTCGCAGCCGAGATGGGTGCCGGTCTGCCCGCAATTCTCGCGGATCGCGTCGGCGAGGGTGCGGCGCGGCTCGACGCTGAGCGGATAGCGCCGGCCGTTGATGGTGAGGGTGATGTCGCTTTTGCCGGTCATTGCTTGGTCGTCGCTGCGCGCAGCGCGGCGCGGATGCGCTGCGGGGTGGCGGGGATTTCGTCGATCGAGACGCCGAACGGAGAAAGCGCGTCGTTGATGGCGTTGACGACGGCCGCGGGCGCGCCGATCGTCCCGCCCTCGCCGAGCCCCTTGGCCTTGGTGATCGTCGCGTCGCTCAACGTCTCGAGATGGTGGATGTCGATCGGGGGGATTTCGTGCGCGGTGGGCGGCAGATAGTCGGCGAGGGTGGTGGTGAGGATGTTGCCGGTGTCGTCGTAGACGATCTCTTCGAGCAGCGCGTTGGCGATGCCCTGGGCGACGCCGCCGTGAATCTGGCCGTCGACGATCATCGGATTGATCAGGCGGCCGGCATCCTCCGCCACCACGAACCGTTCGATGGCGACATGGCCGGTCTCGGCATCGACCTCGACGATCGCCGCGTGGCAGGCGTTGGAGAAAGTGCCGGCCGGGTCGTAGACCGCGCTCTCGGCGATGCCCGGCTCGACCTCGCCCTTGAGCAGCTGGGTCTGGTGATAGGCGGCGCGGGCGAGGCGGGCGATGGGGATCGCGCGATCGGTGCCGGCGACTTTCGCGACGCCCGCCTCGAGCACGATGTCGTGCGGCGCGGCTTCCAGCAAAATCCCGGCGATCTTGACGAGCTTCGCGCGCACCTTGCGGGCCGCCAGCAGGGCCGCGCCGCCGGAAATGACCAGCGAGCGGCTGGCGAAGGTGCCCCAGCCGTAAGGCGTGCGGTCGGTGTCGCCGTGCACCACGCGCACGCGCTCCGGGGCGACGCCGACCTCGTCGGCGATAATTTGCGCGAGCGTGGTGCGCAGGCCCTGGCCGTGTGGGCTTGCGCCGATGCGCGCCTCCACGAAGCCGGACGGGTCCATCGCCATCTCGACCGTCTCGAACCCCGGCGTGATCTCCATGCCGCGCGCCGCGAAGGCCGGGGTGCCGTAGCCGGTGCGCTCGGAGAACGTGGCAAAGCCGACGCCGATGTAGCGACCCTCGGCGCGCGCCTTGCGCTGGCGCGCGCGGAAGGCAGGAACATCGATCGCCGCGCAGGCGATCTCCATCGTCTGGCGATAGGTCGCATCGTCGAACACCAGCCCGGTCGCTGACGTGTAGGGAAAGCGGTCGACCAGGTTGCGGCGGCGAATCTCGGTCGGCTCGATGCCGAATTCCGCCGCCGCCCGGTCCATCAGCCGCTCGATCGCGAACGTGATGACCGGACGCGAGACGCCGCGATAGGGCGCCATCGGGCAGGTATGGGTGAGCACGCCGCGCGCGCGGCATTTGTAGGCGCGTACGTCATAGGGCCCGGGCAGCTCGGCCATGGCCATCAGCGGCTCGACCCCGCAGGTGGTCGGAAAGCAGGAATAGGCGCCCACATTGGCGACGACGTCGGCGCAGAGCGCTACGAGTTTGCCGGTTTGATCGAATGCACCCTCGAGCTCGACGTACTGGTCGCGGCTGTGAAAGCCGGCGATCAGATTTTCGCGCCGGTCCTCTGCCCAGGCGACCGAGCTGCGCAGCTTTTTGGCCAGCCACACCAGCACGACGTATTCGGGCGCGAGCGACATTTTCTGCCCAAAGCCGCCGCCGACGTCCGGGGCGATCACCCGCAGCTCGGCCTCCGGCATGCCGATCAGGTCGGCGATCGCGGTGCGCGTGAGATGCGGCATCTGGGTGGAGCAGGTCAGGGTGATCCGGCCCGTGGCGGGATCGAAGGCGGCGTGGCCGCCGCGCGCTTCGAGCGGGGTCGCGTTCTGGCGGCGCGAACGCGCTTCGACCCGCACCAGCCGATGGGCCGCCGCGCGGGTCGTGTCAAAATCCGGCGTCGCGAATTTCCCCTCCACGATGACGTTGCGCCGCGCTTCGGCGTGCACCGCCGTCGCGCCGTCGGCGAGCGCGGCGCGGGCGTCGATCACATGGGCGGCCTCGGCAATCTTCAGCTCCACCTCGTCGGCGATGTCCTCCGCCGCTTGCGCGCTTGCCGCCACCACCGCGGCGACGGCCTCGCCGACGAAGCGCACGACGCCGGAGGCGAGCACCGGCTGCGCCACCGGCACGTAATCGAACTTGTGCAGTATCGGCCGGATCGGCCCTACGCCGGCGAGGTCTGCGGCGGTGATGATCATCGCGCCCTCGGGCACGCTGATTTTTTCGATGCGCCCGGACGCGAGGGGGCTGCGCACGAAGCGCACCCAGTGCGCCGCCGGCAGGTCGGCGGTGAAGCGGCCGCGGCCGGCGACGAGGGCCGGGTCTTCCAGGCGGCGGATCGAGCGGCCGACCCAGGTGGCGCTGCCCTTGGCCGGAGCGGTCATGCGATCGCGCGCTCCAGCGCGCGCCGCGTCACCGCGCGCACGAGATCGCGCCGGTAGGCGGCGCCGGCCTGGATGTCCTCGAGCGGATCGACCACGTCGACGGCTGCTTCCGCCGCCGCCCGGAACGCCGCGCCGTCGGGCGGGCGGCCGTCGAGCGCGCGCTCGGCCTCAAAGATGCGGCGCGGCGTCCCCTCGACGCCGCCGATGCCGACCTTCGGCTCAACGATGACGCCGTCGGCGACCCGGAAGGTCGCAAGCGTCATGGCGATGGCGTAATCGCCGGCGCGGCGGCTGAATTCGTAGAAGCCGAAACGGACGTCGTCGGCGAGCAGCGGCAGACGCGCCTCGCTCAGCAGCTCGTCCTCGGCGAGCGCCGTCGTCATGATGCCGGCGAAGAAGTCGTCGGCCGCGAGGGTGCGGCTGCCGCGGGCGCTGACGGCCGTCAGTTCGGCGCCGAGCGTCGCGGCGACCAGGCTCCACTCGGACGCCGGGTCCGCGTGCGCGAGGCTGCCGCAGAACGTGCCGCGCACGCGGATCGGATAATGCGCGATGTGGCGGACCACGAACGCCAGCAGGCGGCCCAAGGGGCCGGCGACCACCGGGCGGTGGAACGCTGCGTGCCGCACGCAGGCGCCGATCGCGAGCTTGTCTCCCTCGACCGCGAGCCGGTCGAGCCCGGCGACCGCATTGATGTCGACCAGATGCGCCGGCTTTGCCAGCCGGAACGCCATGGTGGGCACCAGGCTTTGCCCGCCGGCGAGAACGCGGCCGTCGTCGGACGCCACCTCGGCGAGGATCGCCACCGCCTCCTCGACCGATCGCGGGGTGTGATGGACAAACGGCGCGGGCTTCATCGGCCTGGAATTCCCCGGCAAATTCGCTTGTATGCTAACGATCCCGTTTCGAGCGAGTCAACGCGAGGCGCGCCGCGCTCAATGCGGCATGCGCAGGACCGGCTTGATCGTCGCGCCGTTCGAGGAGTCCTGCGCCGCCTGATTGATCTCGTCGAGCGGATAAAATTTGACCAGCCGGTCGACCGGCATTCTCCCCTGCATCAGGAAGTCGACCAGTTTTGGAATGAACTCCTGCGGGTGGCTCTCGCCCTGGCTGACCCCGCGCACCACGCGGCCGAACTGCAGGAACGGCATCTCGAAGGAGACTTCGGTTCCGCGCGGCGCGCTGCCGAGCAGCACGCAAGTGCCGGCCGGCATCAGCGCCTCGATGGCCTCGCGGAAGACGGCGGGCACCGCCGAGGTCTCGAGCGAATAGCGCACGCCGCGGCCGGTGAGCTTGCGGATGTCCGCCACCACGTCGCCGCGGCCGGTGTGATTGATCGTGTGCGTCGCGCCCAGCTCGCGCGCGAGCG
>WNGG01005570.1_pt1 | contig 14024 bp, 11 predicted proteins | sample 5400661 | NCBI WGS metagenome assembly WNGG01 (sample SAMN13153372, study PRJNA577476) | soil metagenome | isolation source: 100 cm soil or saprolite under Garry oak tree replicate 1 | place: USA:California | collected 2016-06-15
GACCTCCGTCACGCCGCGCTGCTCCATGCGCAGCTCGGCGTGGCCGGAGAACGTCAGCTCCCAGTGCCACCAGTCGGGAAACGTTGGCATCTCGGGCTCAGGAGCCGATGGTAGCACTCCGACATAGAGGCTCGTGGGTTCGCACCGGATTCGAGAACGGCGGAGTGCAGGACTGGGGCATGCTCGGCCCCCGGTTCCTTCGCTGTAGGGCATTCTCGTCGACGTGGTGGGGAAGACCGCGGGCACCGGTGATTTCCTTGGCGAAGGCTCGGACGGGTACTCACCGTTTGCCAACCAGATCCTGCCGCGGGCCGCGTGTGTAATACGTACGTCTTATAGGGTTTTTTGTACGGTGTAGCGTTTCTGGCGTTTCTGGTTTTCCAGTCACTTACGTGGGCTCAATACCGCCCAAGAAATCGACTCCCGCCGCCTCCATTCTGTAAGTCTAATTTAATCAGTAACTGGAGGTGTGTCTCACCCTCTCACGTGCCGGCAATGTACCTGATTCGTGGCGGCGGCGGGTTTCCGCCTACCCTCACGATCGTTGAGTCCTCGCGCTCGACCTCAGAGACTCCGAGAAATCAATCGATCTGTTGCTGGAGAACACGTTCGACTCCGTCAGTGCTCCCTGGCGGTACGCGGAGCTGGAGGCGCAACGCGCAGTCCGGTCATATCAACGGAAGTTGTCGACCAACATGAGGTCGGAACCGCTCTGGTCCATCTGTGTATAGAGAAGCCAGCGGCCGTCGGGCGAGACGGCGATACCGGAAGCGTACTGGAGAGGTTCTTTGTCGAAGACAGCGAGCCGTGTCTTCCGACCCGTGGCGAAGCTGAGGAACTGCAGGGTCGGACCGGCCTCTGCTTTTGGGTCGACGAAGTAGATACCCTCGTTCACCAGGGCCCAATAGCCCCAATATCCGCCGGGGAGGGACTCGACGACGGGGATCTCCTCACCACCCGTCACGGCCGTCTTCCAGATGCCGGGAGCCGTGCGGCCTTTCGCGTAAAAGATGGTCTTGGCGTCGGCGGACTCGAAGGCTGCGAATCCGCCCTTCCTCGTCACCTGCACGGCCTGGCCGCCCTCGGCGGGCATCTTCCAGACCTGGTTGGTCCCGCTTCGGTCCGATCCGAAATAGATCCGCCGGCCATCGCGCGACCAGCTCGCCACCGCATCGTTGGACGCTCCCGTGGTGAGGCGGCGGGGCTGGCCCCCTTCGGAGCGGACCACGTAGATGCCCAGGTGACCTTCCGGGCCTCCATCAAATGCGATCTGCCGCCCGTCCGGGGACCAGCGCGGCGTGCCGACGTTGACGCCACTGAACGACGTCATCTGGGCGGGATTCGAGCCGTCATGCTCACACACCCAAATCGCGTAGCCCCCCGCTCGGTCCGATGTGAAGGCGATCCTCTTGCCATCCGGAGAGAACTGAGGACCAAAGTCGAGCCGTGTGGAAGCGATCAACCGAGTGGGCTGCGCGGGCGGCTCGCGCGACGTGGGAATTGCGATCCGCCAGATGTTCGCGTCCGCGAAGGAGTGCACGTAGGCGAGGCGGTGCCCGGAGATGGTGGGCTCCGAAGCGTCCTCTCCGCCGACGGTGAGCGGTTCGGGCGGGCCGCCGGAGGCCAAGATCCTCCAGAGCTTGAAACTGCTGCCACCACGGGTCGACGCGAAAACGATGCTGGCGCCGTCAGGAGTCCAGGCCAGCCCGCCAATGGCCCGGCCATCGAAGGTCGCGCGCCTCGGCTCACCGCCATTGACCGCGACGAGGTGAATGTCGTCAGCAAAGAAAGTGCTGCTGCGCACGAAGGCCAGCGTGACGCCATCGGGAGAGAAGGCGGGAAAGGTATCGCCGACGGAGGTGGCGGGTGGCGAGGTCAGTCGGCGCTTTTCACCAGTTTCGACGGAGACGAGGAAGATGCTCGACGGCTCCTCTGGGGAGATCGCGTCCGGCACCGCCAGGGACTTTCCGTCTGGAGACCAGGCCAGATCGTCTTTGGTGGGAAAGAAAAGGGGTTGGTCAATTCCGCCGTGCACGGCACAGAGCTTGCGCTCCGGCCCCCCCAGGGCGGGGACGATGAAGACGGCTCGCTCGCTTCCGGAGAAGCGCAAGAAGGCGATGTAGCGGCCATCAGGCGACCAGGCAGGGTATTTATCGGAGGCGGGGTCGGTGGTCAACCGCAGCGGTGTCCCGGCGTCGACTAGCTTGACATAGACGTCGGCGTTCCCGCGGGATCCGCCATCCCATACGAAGGCGACCTGTTTGCCGTCCGGGGACAACGCCGGCTCGACTTCGTGGCCGGAGAAGCTTGTGAGGGGTACGGTTCGGGGGGGAGCCGCTGCTCCTCTTGAATCCAGCCGCGCTCTGTACAGCCAGGTCGCGCCGGCGATCGCGACAACCAGGAGGGCGGCCGGCCAGGCCCACTGCCCCCGCATCAGTCGCCACCCGCGGGAGACCGGGGGACCCTCCGCGGCGATGGCCGTCGCTTTCCCCGAGTTCAGATCCCGCTTCAGGCGCCTCAGGTCCGACCGCAGCTCCGAGGCCGTCTGGTAGCGCAGCTCACGGTCCTTCTCGAGCGCCTTGCTCAGAATGTGCTCCAGCTCCATGGGCAGTTCGGGGTTCAGGCGCGACGGCCCGGGAGGCGTCCGGTTGAGGATCGCGTCGAATACGACGGCCGAGCTCGTGCCCGAGAAGGCCTGGCGGCCAGTTGCCATCTCGTAGAGCAGCGCGCCGACCGAGAACAGGTCGCTGCGCCGGTCCAGCGATTCGGCGCGGGCCTGCTCCGGCGACATGTAGGCGATCGTCCCGACCGTCAGGCCCGGGCTGGTCAGGTGCGCGTCCGCCGTGGCCGTCGCCCGCGACGAGACGCCCGCCGATCCTTCTCCCCGCTTCGGCTCGAAGCCAAGCTTGGCCAGGCCGAAATCGAGCACCTTCGCCTGTCCGAGCGTGGTGAGGAAGACGTTCGCCGGCTTGATGTCCCGATGGACGATGCCCTTGCCGTGGGCGGCCTCCAGGGCGTCGGCGATCTGGATCGCCAGCTCCAGGAACTGATCGACCTTGATGGGGGCACCCTCCAGCCGGTGCTTGAGGGTCTGCCCCTCCATCATCTCCATAACGATGAAGAGTTGCCCCTCGTGCTCGTCGATGTCGTGGATCGTACAGATGTGCGGGTGGTTCAGCGCCGAAGCGGCGCGGGCCTCGCGGCGGAACCGCTCGACCGCCTGCGGCTCCCGACTGATCTCCTCCGGCAGGAACTTGAGGGCCACGCGCCGGCCGAGCTTAAGGTCCTCGGCGGCGTAGACGACTCCCATCCCGCCGCCGCCGAGTTTTTCGAGGATGCGGTAGTGGGAGACGGTTCGGCCGATCATGGGACGATGGGTAGATTCTATATCCGGCCGGGCGCGTCTTCAGTCATTCACGACTCTTGGCCCAGAGCTCGAGGCGCGAAGCTAACTCATCGTTATCCGAAGTCTCCGCTGGAGGATCGCCTTACGCGCGGGTCACGCCAAGGCCAGTCCGCCTGGGTGAGCGCATCGCAACAAGCCGTACGCCTATGGCGGGGGGAGAGGTACAAGAAGGACCACGGCCATCCGAAGAAGCACGTGATTACAGGTTCGCCCGTGTGCGTGATAAGTACGCGTTATAGGGTCTTTTATACGGTCGAGCATTTCTGGCGTTTCTTTGTTTCCTGTAACTTGAGTCGTATCAACAACGACTGAAAGAACGACTCCCGCCGCCTCCACCATTCGAACACAATAGAATTAGTCCCTCAGCGGATTAGGAACCGCTCAGGGTGTCGGGTGCCGACCCTGACCCGAAGGCCAGAAGCATCACAGCCGCTGGTGTGCCGGCCGTGGTGCGTAGCCAGGAACGCGTCGAGGCCGACGAGATCGTTGACGAAGTCCTGCTGCGTGAGGCGGACCTACCCGGCCCGAACGGGCGTGTAGTCCTGTTCGGACAAGGGTGCCTGACCGAGGTCCGCGAGTAGCTGGTTCAGGCGTTCAAGAGGCACGGCCAGGGGAGCCGTGATCTCGATCCCGACGGGGCGGCCGGTGACGCCGTAGTCGACGACAAGGAGGCCGTCCGGCGACGGCTTCGTCTTCACGCTCTTCTCGCCTGTCGGGTGCGAGAGATGCAAGTACGCCGCGAGAGGCCGGCCCTTTCGGTAGGTGACTTGCAGCGACCGCTCGGTCATTAATTTTCAGGACTTGGCGGACCGGACCGTAAAGTTCGTCTTGCGGTCCGGACGATCGCGCACTATAGTTCGCGTCACTCGAGAGAAGCGAAGGACTCGTCGCCCCAGGTATGGTCTTTCATGGCCAAGTCTGGCCCACGGGCCCATCGTCTCGGATAGAACCACCGATCGTCGAGATTGGAAGGAGTGAGCCATGCACCTCACGCGATGCCGCCGGGTGGTCGTCGCCGTCGCCGTCGTCGCCGCAATCGGCTCGCCCGCCGCCGCGCGCGGAGACGCGGTGACGGACTGGAACATCTACGCAAACGCCGCCATCCTCTCGACGGGGCCGACGGCGCACGCCGCCGTCCTCAGCACCGCGATGGTGCAGGGCGCCGTCTACGACGCGGTCAACGCCATCGCCGGTGGCTACCAGCCCTATCTTCCCACCCCCGCGGCCGACCCGACGTTCTCGCAGGCCGCCGCCGCCGCGACCGCGGCCTTCCGCGTGGTGGCGGTTCTCGTCCCGTCACAGGCGACGGTCCTCCAGATGCGGTACGACGCGTCCCTCGCGGCCATCCCCGACGGGCCGGCCAAGGACGGCGGGATCGCGGTCGGTGAAGCGGCGGCCGCGAGGATGCTCGCGGCCCGCGCGAACGACGGCCGGAACGGCCCGTTCACGTTCGTGCTCGGCACGGCGCCCGGAGAGTGGCGGAAGTCACCCCCCTTCTTCCTCCTCGACCCCACGCCGTGGGTCGGCAACGTGACGCCGTTCCTGCTGCCCAACGCGGCCATGCTTCGCTCGGACGGGCCCAACGCGCTGACCAGCGACGCATATGCGGAGGAGTTCAACGAGGTGAAGTCGCTCGGCTCGTTGACCAGCGCGACACGTACACCGGATCAGACGATGGCGGCGATCTTCTGGCAGGCGCAGCCGGCCGCGCTGTACGGCGGTCTCATGCGGTCGCTGTCGGCGCGGGTCGGGCTGAGCACCGCGGAGAACGCGCGTCTGTTCGCGATGGTCAGCCTCGCGGGAGCGGACGGCGCGATCGCCTGCTGGAACGACAAGTACTACTGGAATTTCTGGCGGCCCATCGACGCGATCCACGAGGCGGCGGCCGACGACAACCCGGCGACCGAGGCCGATCCGGACTGGAAGCCGCTGTTCGACCCGTCGACCCCCACCGTTCCGGCGCTCTCGACGCCGGCCTTCCCGGACCACCCGTCGGGCCACAGTTGTGTGAGCAGCGCGACCCTGAACGCGATGCAGGAGTTCTTCGGCACCGACAAGATCGCGTTCGACATCGTCAGCCCGCGGTTCCCCACCCAGCCGAGGCCCTTCAAGCGCTTCTCGGACGCGCTCAAGGAGGTCATCGACGCGCGCGTCTGGGGCGGGATCCACTTCCGCACCGCGGACACGCAGGGCGCGGTCATCGGCAAGAAGGTCGCGAAATGGGAGCGGAAGCACTATTTCCAGCCGGTCGAATGACCGCAGCGCACTAAGGCTACGACGTCCGGACCCCGGGCGCGGACGCCCTGCGCGGCATCAGGAGGGATCAGCACCATCGGAAGCCGATGAATGCACCGCTCTACCCCGCCGCCCGGAGCTCCGCCGGGCGGCTCCAGGATCTCTTCGCCCGACACTCGGCGGCGGGCGCGCGCGAGCGGTCCGCGGGCGTGCCCTCGCCGGACGCGGGAGCGATCGAGGCCATGGTCGATGCAGGTTTCTGGGCGAGCCTTCAGCGCGAGGAGGGCGCCCCTCCCGAGATCTCGCTGGCCTTCCTGCCCCCCGAACGGGCCCTTCGGCCCCTCATGTTCGCGGCGGCCCTGCCCCTCGGCCCTCGCGCCCTGGCGCGGCTCGCGCCGGCCGTGCAGCGTCCCGGGATCCACCTCGGCGTCTGGCGCGAGCAGGGCGAGCTCGTCGTGTGGGGAACCACGCGGGCGATACCCAGCTTCTGCTTCGTGCTCGAGGTGCTCGGAGCGGGCTTGATGGTGGTCAAGCACCGCACGCGCGAGGACTCGACGAAGTTCCAGAACGTCGCCGTGTTCGAGGGTGAGCAGGTCAAGGTCCTGAGCCCACGGTCCGTGGACGTCTCGGAGCATCCGCCTCTGCTGAGGTCGCTGATCGAGCCCGCGCCCTCCGCCTCCCCGGACGATCCCGCCGACGTGCTGCTCCGGATCGCGGTATCGATGCGCGCGCACCGGCGCGGCGGGACCCTCCTGATCGTGCCCCCGGACAGCGATGCCTGGCGCGAGTCGATCGTGCCGCCCATCGCGTACGCCGTGGTGCCTCCCTTCACGGAGCTCGCCGACCTGGTCCGGGGCCCGGCCTCGGGCGGGGCATCGCGGAGAGAGGGGGCGCTGGGGCGGGTGGTGGATGCGGTCGCGGGTCTGACCGCGGTGGACGGAGCCACCCTGATCACGAGCCACTACGAGCTGCTCGCGTTTCGGCGTGAAGATCGGACGCCCGGATGGCCGGCCCAGGGTGGAGCGGGTCGAGCTCAGCGAGCCCATCGAGGGCGGCGCCGCGGCCGTGGTGAACCCCCTTCAGCTGGGTGGCACCCGCCATATTTCCGCGGCCCAGTTCGCGCAGGACCAGCCGGACGCCGTGGCCCTGGTCGCGTCCCAGGACGGCCGCTTCACGATCTTCGCCTGGTCTGGGCGCGACGGGCTGGTGCACGCCCACCGTGTGGAGACCCTGCTGTTCTGACCAAGGAGATCGAAATGCTCGGCTTGACGCCGCTCGGCATCCTTCATACCGCGATCAGCCTGATCGCGGTGGGCGCGGGGGTCATCGCCCTCGTTCGGGACAAGGCGATCTCTTCGAAGACGCGCGTCGGGCAGGTCTACGTGATCGCGACCGTCCTCACCTGCTTGACGGGGTTCGGGATCTTCCAGCACGGCGGGTTTGGCGCTCCCCACGCGCTGGGCGTGATCACCCTGGTCGTGCTCGGGGTCGCGGCGGCCGCGCGAAGGATCGGGTTGTTCGGCCGCACCGCGCCCTACGTGGAGACCGTCAGCTATTCGGCGACCTTCCTCTTCCACATGATTCCCGGGATCACCGAGACGTCGACCCGCTTGCCCGTGGGCGCCCCTCTGGTGGCCAGCGCGGAGGCACCAGCCCTTCAGGCGGCCAACGCCGTCCTGTTCGTCGCCTTCCTGATCGGGGCCACCCTGCAGGTGCGGCATATGCGTGCCGAGCGCCGTCCGCGGGCGGCCTGACCGCGCTCGGTCGTGCTCGTGATACCGTTTCCCTGAAATGCAGGAAGAGCTTCGACAGATCGACACGGCACCGATCGAGGCCCTGCTCGAGATCCAGAAGGAGCAGGAGCAGCTCAAGGGCCTCGTGGCCAAGGCCGAAGGGACGAAGGCCAAGGTCTCCGAGGCGGTCTACAAGAGGGTGCGCAAGGACTACGAGGCGCGGCTCGAGGCCCTGGAAGTGAAGGCTCGTCCCCTGCGGGAGAAGGCCCGAGCCGAGCAGGGCAAGCTCCGGCCGCTGCACGATCGGTTCCGCAAGGCCCAGGAGGACGCGCGCCTCGACGTGGAGGAGCTGAAGTTCCGGCGGGAGGTGGGCGAGCTGAAGGAGGAGGAGTTTGCGGGCAAGAAGAGCGCCCTCGACGAGGCCCTGGCCCAGAAGGACCGCGACTTCCAGGAGGCCGACGCCCTCGCGCAGCGTTTCGTCTCCGTGGTGGGAACGGCTCCCGAGCCGGCGCCCCCTCCACTCCCGGAAGCCGCTCCGGAGCCGGCCACCGCGCCCCGCATGAAGGCGCCGGTCCTGAAGGCGCCCGGCGCCCCCTCGCCGCCGCCTCTCCCCTCGGCGGCCCCGCCCCCGGAGGAGGCAACGGTGTTCGCCCGCGGCCGCGTCCCCACGGAGCCCCAGACGATCCCGGAGGGCATCGAAGGCACGGTGGTGGCAAGTTACGCGAAGCTCATCACGCAGGAAGGGAGCCCGCCCACGGAGTACCAGCTCGGACCACGGACCTCCGTCGGCCGCGTCAAGGAGAACGAGATCTCCATCCCCAAGCCGAGCGTCTCCCGCAAGCACGCGGTGATCGCCCAGACGCCGGAGGGATACGTCATCACCGACCTCGACTCCGGCAACGGCACCTTCGTGAACGACGAGAGGATCAAGACGCGCAAGCTCGAGGACGGGGATCGGGTTCGCCTCGGCGACCGCGCCTTCGTCTTCCGGGCGCCCGGCCGCTAGTCCTGGCCGAGGGCGTGCGACGACTTACGCGCTGACCGGGACCCGCTCGCGCTCCGGGGATTTGGCGCCGGCGTCCTTCCCGGGGGCCTGCTCGTCGGGGCCCAGGATTCCGGTCCGCAGCCAGGCGTAGCGGCCGTTCAGCACGTCGAGGGCGGTCCGATAGCGGCGGGCGTCGTCGTTGCTCCAGAGCTCGCGGAAGAGCTCCTTCACGCGCCGCCGCGAGGAGCGGCAGAAGGTGTCGGCCAGGTCCAGGGCGGCGGAGCCCTCCGGCCTCTTGCCCTCGGCGAGGGCCTGGGCGCGCGAGAGGGCTGCCGCCTGGGCGAAGAGCTCGTTGGCGATGTCGACCAGGCGGAAGAGGAAGGCCTGCTTGTTCTGGAGCCGGGCCTGGTAGACCAGCATGCCGTGGAAGCTGTGGCGGGCCAGCTTGCGCGAGCTGCGCTCCACGAACCGGAGGTGCCGGGCCAGGCGCCCGAACCGCGCGTAGCGCGGCCAACGGCCGTAGCCGAGCCAGCGGGTGGGGTACCACCAGGCGTAGAACCCGGCCATCCCCGGGATCGCGCGCAGCTTGGCGGCCAGGCCCTTCTCGGGGTCGATGAGGGCCCCCGCGATCTGGAGGTGCTTGTCCACCATCTCGCGGGCCATGAACAGGTGCATGATCTCGGTGGAGCCCTCGAAGATCTTGTTGATGCGGTAGTCGCGCATCATGCGCTCCACCGCGATGGGCTCCTCGCCGCGATCCGCGAGGGACTGCTCGGTCTCGTAGCCGCGGCCGCCCCGGATCTGCATGGTGTCGTCCACGATCTGCCAGGCCCGGAAGGTGTTCCACTCCTTGGCCGCCGCCGCCTCCAGGCGGATGTCGTAGCCGCCGCGGTCGGACATCTCGGTGGCCAGGCTCGCCAGCGACTCCATGGCGAAGGTCCGGCTGGCCATGTCGGTGATCATGTGAGCCACCGCCTCGTGCTTGCCCACCGGCTTGCCCCATTGAACGCGCTCGCCCGCCCACTTGCGGACGATCTCGAGGCAGATCTTGGCCGTGCCCACGGAGGTGTTGGGGATGGAGAGCCGGCCGTCGTTGAGGGTGGTGAGGGCGATCTTCAGGCCCTTGCCCTCGGCCCCGATCAGGTTCTCCGCGGGGACGCGCACGTCCTTGAAGCTGATCACCGCGTTGGCCAGGGCCTTCAGGCCCATGAAGCGGCAGCGGTGCTCGACCTTGACCCCTGGCCAGTCGGTCTCCACGACGAAGGCGCTGATTTTCCGCGTCCTGGGGTCGACCGCCATCACCACCAGCAGCTTCGCGATGGTCCCGTTCGTGCACCAGAGCTTGGTCCCGTTGAGGACGTAGGCGGAGCCGTCGGCGGTCTTCTCCGCGCTGGTGGACAGGCGCGCGGGGTCCGAGCCGACGTGGGGCTCGGTGAGGGCGAAGGCCGAGATGTCGCCCGCCGCGCAGCGGGGGAGGTACTTCTGCTTCAGCTCGTCGCTGCCGAAGAGCTTCAAGGGCTGGGGGACGCCGATGGACTGGTGGGCGGAGAGCAGGGCGCAGAGGTTGCCGTCCACGCTGCCGAGGAGGGTCATGATCCGGCCGTACTCGACGTTGGTGAAGCCGAGGCCGCCGTACTTGTGGGGGATCTTCATCCCGAAGGCGCCCATCTTGCGGAGACGGTCGATCACCGGGCCGGGGTATTCGCCGGTCCGGTCGATCTCCGCCGAGTCCACCTCGTCCCGCAGGAAGGCCGAGAACGCCTCGTAGAAGGCCTTGAACTCGGGCCGCCACTCGCCCGGGAGGGGGAAGGGGTGGATGAGGTCCAGGCGGAAGCGCCCGAGGAAGAGCTCGCGCATGAAGCTCGGCTTCTCCCACTCCGCCTGGCGCGAGGCCTCGGCGACCTTCCGGGACTCGCGTTCCGTGACTTCCGGCGCCTTGTGGGTGGACATGGCTCTCTCGGACCTCCCTCGGCGATTGTACCCGCATCCCTCCAATGAATGAATAGCCATTCATTAATCATGAAAAGTCGCCATGCGCGGTCCGTGAGGCATGAGCGGCGCCCGGGGGCCTAGGTCACGACGCCCGGGAAGCGCCCGGCCGCCGCCGAGTGTCCGGGGAAGACCGCGGCCAGGTCCGTCGTCGCCAGGTGACGCGCGAGGACCTCGCCGAGGAGATCGCGGAAGTCGGTGGTGAGGGCGAGATCGCGCCCGTCGTAGAGCTGGCCGACGCCGAGCCCGGGCCAGCGCCCGTGGACCCGGCCGCCCCTGACCGGCCCCCCGAGCACGAAGGAGAGGCTCGCGTGGCCGTGGTCTGTGCCGCGGTTGCCGTTCTCGCGCACCGTGCGGCCGAACTCGGTCATGGTCACCAGCACCACGTCGGCCATGCGGTCGCCGAGGTCGCGGTGGAACGCGGCGAGGGCGGAGCCGAAATCCCGCAGGCGGCCCGCGAGCTGCCCCTGCACCCCGCCTTCCGCCGCGTGGTGGTCCCACCCGCCCACGTCGGTGAAGGCCATCTCGACCCCGACCCCGGCCTTGATGAGCTGCGCGATCTGCCGGAGGCTGTCACCGTACGGCCCGCGCGGGTAGGTGACTCCGCGGGCGGGCTGGTACTTCGCGGGATCGGTCTTCTTGAGGAACTCGACCGCCTCGAAGGCCTCGTGCCCGGCGCCGTGGAGCACGTCGCTCACCGCGCCCGCGTACATCTCCTCGAACCCACGTGCCACCTGAGGACCAGCCACGGGGCGGAGGCCGAACTCGCGGATGCTGGCCATGGCGACCGCCGGAGCCCGCCCCGCGAGGGAGCGGGGAAGCGTGGGGGTGAGGGAGACCGCGCGGAAGGGAGTGGCGGCCGGATCCGGCGTCGCCTGCAGGTGCCGGTTCATCCAGCCGTCCTCGGTCGCCTTCCGGCCGGGGGTGCCGCTCTCCATGAAGTCCTGGGCGTCGAAGTGCGAGCGGGTGGCGTCGGGACTGCCCACCGCGTGGACGATGGCCAGGCTCTTCTCCTGCCAAAGCGGGAGCAGAGGCTGGAGCGCCGGATGCAGGCCGAAGAAGCCGTCGAGGTCGAGGGCGGCGTCTTTGCTCCCTCCCCGCGGGGCGGGGACGGCGATGGTGGGCCGGAGCGCGTAATAGCTCTTCTCGCCGTAGGGGACGACCGTATTCAGGCTGTCACAGGCCCCGCGCTGGAAGACCACCACCAGGGTCTTGGCCCGGTGCGCGGTCCCCTCGGCCGCGTACACCGCACGGGTGAGGACACGGGGCGCCACGCCGAACGAGACGAGGGCGAGCCCGGAAGACTTGAGAAAGAAGCGGCGCGTTGCGTGGGGCGACATTTCCCTCCCCATCCCTACCTCCGCTGGAACTCCGGGGAGCCGAGGAGGAGGCCGGCGATTCGCGCGGGGCTCATCCCGGAGCCGGCCTCGCCCTCGATCGTCTTCCGCGTGGATGCGGAGAGCCCCTGGGGGACGAGCCGGGCGGCGAGAGCGGTGGCGAGCGCGGGTCCGTCGGCCGCGCCCGGTGCCAGCTTCGAGGGGTCGACCCTCACCCCCTGGACGCGGCCACCCGCCAGGTCGAGGGCGAAGTTCAGGCGGGCCAAGAGGCCGCTCGTCGAGACCCAGGCCTCGGCCGTGTCCTTGTAGCCGGTGGGGGGCTGCTGCATGTAGAGGGGCATCCCCATGACCCCGGCCCGCTGGGCGAGCGCCGCGGCGTCCGCCACCGAGGCGCCCGAGGCGCGGACCGCGCTCACCACGAACTCGAGCGGGGTCTTGATCTTGACGTTGCGGTAGTCGGGGCCGACGAACTCCGGCCCGGTCACGATCGCCCGCACGACCTCGCGGATGTCCCCGTCCGTCTTCCGGAAAGCCTCGGTGGCACGGTCCACCAGGCCGGCCGGGGGATCGTCGGCCACGAGCTTGCGTACCAGCTTGGTCGAGACGAAACGCGCCGTCCTTGGGTGGGAGGCGAGGAGGTGGATCACCTTCCGGCCCTCGTCCTGGCCGCCGCCCTTGATCGTCTGGCCGAGCACGACCTTGTCGCCCGGGTCGTGGAGGCGCGGCTCGAAGTGGAACTCGGGGCGCTCCTCCCTGAGGCCCTTGATCGTCCACCCGGTGAAGCATCGGGCCACCTCGGTCACGTCCCTCTGGGTGTAGCCGCCGTCGACCCCCAGGGTGTGCAGCTCCATGATCTCCCGGGCGTAGTTCTCGTTGAGCCCGCGCTTCTGACCTTGGCCTGCGCCCTCCGGCCGCCGGCGCATCCTCGGGCGGGGCGGCTTCGCGGTCGGGTCGGCGGAGAGCCAGTTGTCGAGGTAGAAGAGCATGGCCGGGCTCTCGGCGGTGGCCAGTAGCAGGTCCTCGAACTTCCCCCAGGCGTGGGGCCGGAGGACCTGCCGCTCGAATTCGCCCAGGAGGAACTTCTCCGGGCCCTTCTGCGCGAAGACGTTGAAGTGGTTCAGCCAGAAGTCCACGAGCACTTCGTCGAGCTGGCGCTCGCCGTAGACGGCCCGAAGGACCTTGGCCTCCTGGAGCTCGGCCAGCACCTGCCGGGGCGATCCCTCCATCTGCCCCGCGTACTTCTGCATGAACGCGCGCCGGGCGTCTCGCTTCTCGCCCTCGCGGTCGTTCTCCATCTCGCCGCGCCTCCGCGCGAGCTCCCGCCTGGCCGCGGGCGGGAGCTCGTAGCCCTTGAGCAGGTCGTGGCTGGAAAGCCCGACCGTCTTCAGCGCCGCGAGACGGGCACCCATCGCGGGATCGGGGAGGCGCTGGGGCTCGAGTTGTTGCTCGATCCAGCGCACGAGGCCGATCTGCCGGACCCGGTCGACATCGCCCGGGCGGGGGCCGTAGGCCAGGCGGTTCAAGACGTGGACGATCGTGGCGTCGTCGTAGGCGCCGGAGGCGGCCAGGCTGGGCCACGGTTCGAAGGCCAGGAGCCCCAAGGTCAGGAGAGCCGTCCATCGCCAGGCCGGCGAGCCTCGTAGCCGCATCGAATGTTTGGACCGATGTTGGCCGGCGGGGTTGAAGGGCGATGCTTCTTGCGTGGCGGGGCCGCCGGCCCTTAAACTGCAATGGTTGCGGCATATAGCGAGGCGAGGCGCCCGCGTTCCCATCCTCCTGGGCGCTCTCGTCCTCTCCACCGGCCAAGTCCTGCCGGCTTCGAGCCCCGTCACCATCGTCACGGAAAGCGCCCGACGGGAGGTGATGCCCGTCACCACCCGCGGCGACGTCGAGCTCCTGCCCATCGACCAGGTGATCGCGGGGCTCGAGGTGACCCTGCTCTCCGACGCCAACGGGGGCGCCGCCACCTTGAGCTACCGCAAGCGCGAGGTGGGGCTCTACAACAAGCGCAGCCTGGCCTCGGTCCAGGGCGACCTCCGACTTCTCTCGTCGCCGGTGCTCCTCGACGAGGGGCATTGGCTCGTCCCCGTGGACTCGATCGCCCGCCTGCTGGGGCCGCTCCTGGACACGAAGGTCGAGTGGCGGGCCGCCTCGCGCGTGCTCCTCATCGGCAACGTCGTCATCCCCCGGGTCACGGTCAGCACGTTCGTCACCGGCGACGCGGCCCGCGTGGTCCTGGAGGCCAGCGAGAAGGTGCCCTTCCGGGTGGAGCAGCAGGAGGGCCGGGTCGCGGTCTCGATCCCACGCGACATCCTCGACGTGCCGTTCCAGCAGCAGCG
>WNGG01013585.1_pt1 | contig 14015 bp, 17 predicted proteins | sample 5400661 | NCBI WGS metagenome assembly WNGG01 (sample SAMN13153372, study PRJNA577476) | soil metagenome | isolation source: 100 cm soil or saprolite under Garry oak tree replicate 1 | place: USA:California | collected 2016-06-15
CCGGCGCGAACTCGCCGAACACGGTCGAGACCTGGACGCCGGCCTTCTCGAACAGCCGTCCGCGCAGCATCGACATGATGCCGCCGCCGCCGGGCGCTCCGCCCGGGTCGCTGCGCCGCCACGGCGTGCGCTCGAACCGGCCGGGCGCGGCGCCACGGAGCCCGGCCGGCGCGCCGGCTTCGAGCGCCTCGAAGGCGCTGCAAATCTCGTCGCGCAGGGCTTCGAACCAGCTTTGCGCGCGCGCCTTGCGGGCTTCGAGCTGTCCGGCATCCATGACGTTGGTCCGTCGCTCCATCGAATGATCGCGGCGCTACTCCGTCTCGGCCTTCTCCGCCAGCCAGATCTTGATCAATGACTGGTACGGAACGTCGCGCTTGTTTGCCACAACCTTGATGCGCTCGAGCAGCGCCACCGGCAGCCGAAGCGAGATCGACGTGGTCCACGGTTTCAGATTGGGGAAGCGGGCGGACTTCGCCTTGGTCCAATCGACGTAGGCCGTCGAATCGCGACTTTCCCAAAACGCGCGTTCCGCAACCTCGTTGGGAAAGCGGGGGATCGGTTTAGGTTTCCTGCTCATAATGGCTCTCTCCTGCCACATCTTGCATCGGAAATCCGCCCCTCTGGCGCAGCGCCTCGCCCAGCACCATCGCGGCCGCGACCGCGACATTGAGCGAGCGCAGCCCCGGCCGCATCGGGATTTTTAGACGCGCGTCCGCGGCCGCATGCACTGCCTCCGGAACGCCGGCGGACTCCCGGCCGAACAGCAGGACGTCCTCGGGCCGGAACGCATATTCGACATAGGACAATGCCGCGCGTGTGGACAGGACGATGAGCCGCAGCCGCGCTCGGTCCCGCCACGCCTCGAATGCGCCCCAGGAAACGTGCCGCACCAGCGCAACCCGCTCGAGATAATCCATGCCGGCGCGGCGGAAGGCGCGATCGGATACCGGAAATCCTGCAGGCTCGATGATGTGCGCCTCGACCCCGAGACAGGCGCACAGACGCAGAATGGTCGCGGTGTTCGGCGCGATGTCGGGCTGAAACAATGCCAGCCGTATGGGCATCACCTCGTTCACGGCGCCCATGGCTGGCTCGTCCGACCAAACTGGAATGCGAGCGGATGGTGCATGAGGAGCCGCGAAGATTTGCATCGGCCTGCGATCTGTGGTCGGTGCGGCCATACTGGACTTGCACGATCCGAGCAAGGGTGCCAATAGAACGCCGCCGGAACGCGCCGCCTGCCGCCTTTCCTCAGGGCCGGCTGCGGCCGGTCCGTCTGCCGCCGGAAGGGGAGCGGCCGCTCCCTCCCGGTTCGCAGCGCGGGCGGATCGACCGGCAAGAGAGGATTCGACCGTGACCGCCACAACCGCTTCGGCCGAACCGACACGCCGCGATTTTCTCTATATCGCGACCGCGACCGCCGGCGCCGCCGCCCTCGCGGCGTCGGTCTGGCCGCTGGTCTCGCAGATGAATCCGGACCAATCGACCATCGCCGCCGGGGCTCCCATCGAAGTCGACCTCACCCCGGTCGCGGAAGGTCAGGTCATCAAGGTGTTCTGGCGCGGCAAACCGATCTTCATCGACCATCGCACGCCGAAGGAAATCAAAGAGGCGCGCGACGTCGACTGGCACACGCTGCCGGATCCGCAGTCCGATGAGGCGCGGGTCAAGGAGGGTCACGATCAATGGCTGATCCTGATCGGCATCTGCACCCACCTCGGCTGCATTCCGCTGGCGCACCAGGGCGATTACGACGGCTGGTTCTGCCCCTGTCACGGTTCCCAATACGATACGGCGGGCCGCATTCGCCGCGGACCGGCGCCGGCAAATCTGGCGCTGCCGCCCTATGCGTTCCTGTCCGACACCAAGATCCGGATCGGATGACGGTGCGCCGCCCGGGACCTGGACCATGAACGAGAACGCGATCTACCGGCCCGAGCAGCACGCCATCTACCAGCCCAAGAACCGCTTGCTGAAATGGCTGGAGGTTCGGCTGCCGATCCTGAGCCTCGCCCATTCCTCGTTCGTCGCCTATCCGACGCCGCGCAACCTGAACTATTGGTGGGCCTTCGGCGCTATTCTGAGCTTCTTGCTGGGCGCGCAGATCGTGACCGGCGTCGTGCTGGCCATGCACTATACCCCGCATGTCGATCACGCGTTCAATTCCGTCGAGCATATCATGCGCGACGTGAACTGGGGCTGGTTGCTGCGCTATGCGCACGCGGTGGGCGCCTCGATGTTCTTCCTGGCGGCCTACGTCCACATGTTCCGCGGCCTCTATTACGGCTCCTACAAGGATCCGCGCGAGGTGCTGTGGATCCTCGGTGTCATCATCCTGCTGCTGATGATCATGACCGGCTTCATGGGCTACGTGCTGCCCTGGGGCCAGATGAGCTTTTGGGCGGCGACCGTCATCACCAACCTGTTCTCGGCGATTCCGGTGTTCGGGGAATCGATCGTGACGTGGCTGTGGGGCGGCTATTCGGTCGGCAACCCGACGCTCAACCGCTTTTACTCGCTGCACTACCTGCTCCCCTTCGTGATCCTCGGCGTGGTCGTCCTCCACGTCTGGGCGCTGCACGTGTCGGGCCAGAACAATCCGGCCGGGGTCGAGCCGAAATCGAAGCAGGAGACCGTGCCGTTCACCCCCCATGCGACCATCAAGGACCTGTTCCTGACGGTGGTGTTCTGCATCCTCTATGCCTGGTTCGTGTTCTACCTGCCGAATTATCTCGGGCATCCCGACAACAATATCCCGGCCAACCCGTCGGTGACGCCCACCCACATCGTGCCGGAATGGTATTACCTGCCGTTCTACGCCATCCTGCGCGCCGTCCCCAACAAGCTGCTGGGCGTGCTGTTCCTGATGGCATCGATCGTGATCCTGGCGTTCGTGCCGTGGCTCGACACGTCCAAGGTGAGATCGGCGAGCTATCGGCCGCTGTACCGGCAGTTCTTCTGGGTCTTCGCCGCGGTGTGCATCGGGCTGGGCTGGCTCGGGTCGAAGCCGGCGGAGGGCAATTACGTGCTGGCCGCGCGCGTGCTCACCGCCTGGTACTTCATTCACTTCCTCATCATCCTGCCGCTGCTCGGATTGGTCGAGAGGCCGAGGCCGCTCCCGGCCTCGATCAGCGAAGCGACCCTGCGCAAGGCGCCCGGCGCGGCGGTGGCGAGCGGCGCGGCGGCGCCGGAACGATGATGCGGCGGGGGCCGGCGGGGAACGCGATGAGCGGCACGAGCAAAATCTGCGCGCTCGCCCTGGCCGGGGCGCTCGCCGTGCTGGGAATAACCGCGGCCGGCGCCGAGGAGAGCGAGATTCCGCCGCGGGTCGAATGGTCGTTCGCCGGCCCGTTCGGCATCTACGACGAGGCTCAGCTGCAACGCGGCTTCAAGATCTACCGCGAGGTCTGCCAGGCCTGTCACGCCTTGTCGCTGCTGTCGTTCCGGAACCTGGCGGATCCCGGCGGTCCCGGATTTTCTCCGGCGCAAGTCAAGGCGATCGCGGCCGAGTACAAGATCACCGACGGGCCGAACGATCAGGGTGAAATGTTCGAGCGCCCCGGCCGGCCCGCCGATCATTTTCCTTCGCCGTATCCCAACGAGCAGGCGGGACGCGCGGCGCACAACGGCGTGCTCCCGCCGGATCTCTCGGTGATCACCAAGGCGCGCGGTTACGAGCGCGGCTTCCCCTGGTTCGTGTTCGACATCTTCACGCAATATCAGGAAGAAGGGCCCGACTACGTCGTCGCCCTGCTGCAAGGCTACGAGAACCCGCCGCCCGGGTTTTCGATGCCGGAGGGAGCCCAGTACAACAAATATTTCCCCGGGCACGCCTTGCAAATGCCGCCCATGCTCACCGATGGACAAGTGGAATATACCGACGGCACGCCGGCCGATGTCCCGCACTATGCCCAGGACGTCACCGCATTCCTGCAGTGGGCGGCCGAGCCGCACCTGGTCGCGCGCAAGCGCGTCGGACTGCAGGTGATGATCTTTCTCGTGGTATTCGCCGGGCTGTTGTATTTCACCAAGAAGAAGGTGTGGTCGAGCGTGCCCGGCCACGCGTGAGGTGATGGACACTTGAGCAGGGAGGCATTCTCCACCTCTCCCCGTCGGGGAGAGGTCGGCGCGCGAAGTGCGCCGGGTGAGGGGGGTCGGTCATTGCATTTGTTTGAAGCGCATGGTCCCCCTCACCCCGACCCTCTCCCCAACGGGGAGAGGGGGCCTGCACTCCAAGCTGCCCGTGAGCCGAACGACACCGGTGGGAGCGAATGACGCAGGCCGTGCTGGGCATCATCGGCGGATCCGGCATCTACGACCTGCCGGGGCTGGAAAACGCGCGCGAGCAGCGCATCGATACGCCATGGGGCGAGCCGTCGGCGCCGCTGCGCCGCGGCGAGATCGCCGGCCTGCCGGTGGTGTTCCTGTCGCGCCACGACCAGGGCCATCGGCTCTCGCCCTCCGACATCAATTACCGCGCCAACATCGACGCGCTCAAGCGCGCGGGCGTCACCGATCTGGTGTCGCTCTCCGCGTGCGGCTCGTTCAAGGAGGAGCTGCCGCCCGGCACCTTCGTGCTGATCGACCAATTCGTCGATCGCACCCACAAGCGCGAGAGCTCGTTCTTCGGCAAGGGCCTCGTCGCGCATGTATCGATGGCGCATCCGGTCTCGCCGCGGCTGCGCCTGCATCTCGCCGAAGCCGCGCTGGCCGAGGACCTCGGCATCGTGCGCGGCGGCACCTATGTGTGCATCGAGGGACCGCAGTTCTCCAGCCTTGCCGAAAGCCTCACCTACAAGAACCTCGGGTATTCGGTGATCGGCATGACCAACATGCCGGAGGCGAAGCTCGCCCGCGAGGCGGAGATCTGCTACGCGACGGTCGCCATGGTCACCGACTTCGACTGCTGGCATCCCGACCACGACGCGGTGACGGTCGCCGACGTGATCAAGGTGCTGACCGCGAACGCCGACAGGGCCAAGCGCCTGGTCACCCGGCTGGCGCGCGAGTTCCCGCGCGAGCACGAAGCCTGCCCGATCGGCTCCGACCGCGCGCTCGACAACGCGCTGATCACCGCGCCGGAGGCGCGCGATCCCGCGCTCATCAAAAAGCTCGAGGCCGTTGCCGGCAGGGTGCTGGGAAAACTATAAGGCACGATGGTGCGCGGTGGACGGCGCGTAGCATCGCCGCGCGAGCACGACGGGACGCCCATGGCCACATCGCTCATCGAGCACGACCTCAAGGCGACGATCCGCACGATCGCCAATTATCCCAAGCCGGGCATCATGTTCCGCGACATCACCACCCTGCTCGGCGACGCGCGGGCGTTCCGCCGCGCCGTCGACGAGCTGGTGCAGCCGTGGGCGGGCGCGAAAATCGACAAGGTCGCCGGCGTCGAGGCCCGCGGCTTCATCCTCGGCGGAGCCGTCGCGCATCAGGTCTCGGCGGGCTTCATCCCGATCCGCAAGAAGGGCAAGCTGCCGCACACCACGGTGCGCATCGCCTATTCGCTGGAATATGGCCTCGACGAGATGGAGATGCACGAGGACGCCGTCACCCGGGGCGACCGCATCATCCTGGTCGACGATCTGATCGCGACCGGCGGCACCGCCGAGGGCGCGGTCAAGCTGTTGCGCAACGCCGGCGCCCAGGTGCTCGCCGCCTGCTTCATCATCGACCTGCCGGAGCTGGGCGGAGCGGACAAGCTGCGCAAGCTCGAGCTGCCGGTGCGCACGCTGGTGAGTTTCGAGGGGCATTGAGACGTCCCCGCCGGAGAGCGCGTCAAATCCCGGCTTCGCTCGCCTGCCGGAGCGATCCTCGCAATGCCGCCGCGAGCGGCAGGGTCAGCAGCGCAACGGCGGCGATCACCGCGATGGTCGCCGCAATGCCGAGCCGGTCGCTGACAAGACCGTAGGCAAACGGCGCCAGCGCGCCACAGCCGATGGTGCCGGTGTAGAACACGGCGAACGCCCGGGTCCGGGCCGCCGGCGCGACCAGATGCGCGACCGAGCCGTAGAGCACCGAGGAAGTGCCGCTGAGCGCCACGCCGACCAGCGGGATCAGCGCCACGGCGGCGCCGAGCGGCAGCGGCAGCAAAGCGAAGATCCCGAGTGCGGTCATGCTCTCGGTCAGGATCACGGTGGCGAGCACCCCGATGCGCATCCCGACGAAGGTGCAGACCAGCTTCCCGGCGGCTCCGCCGATGAACACCAGGGTGAGCGCCAAGCCGATGGTCGGCAATTCCGCGCCCTTGGCTCGCAGCAGAAACGGCAGGAAGGTCAGGAACGCCGTGCGGGTCGCGTTGTCGATCATGCCGACGGACAGCAACAGGGGGAACCCGGTCCGGTCGCCGCCGCGAAACACCCGGCGCCCCGTGTCCCGCGGACCGGTCGCCGGCGAGGGCGCCGCGAACCGCGGCAGCAGCAGAAAGATCGCGGCGGCTGCCGCAATCCCCAAAGTGCCGAGCAGAGCGAGAGTGGCGCGCCACGGCAAGACCAGCATCAGCAGCGTCGCCGCCGCGGGGAACAGCACCTTGCCGATATCGCCGGAGAAATTATAGGTGCCGATGGCGGCGAGCGATTTTGGTCCGGCGAACGCCCGCGCAACCAGTGCCGAGCCGATCGGATGCTGCGTGCTCGACCCGATCCCAGCGAGGAACAGCGCGGCGGCAATGAACGCGTAGCCCGAGCTCCAGCCGATCAGGCAGAAGCACAAGCCCGCAAGCGCGGTGCCGGCGGCGAGCACCGCGGCCCCGCCGATCCGCTCGGCAAGCAGCCCGGCCGGGATCTGGAAGGCCGCCATCGCGCCGGAAAGCGTGGAGCGCAGCAGCCCGACCGCCGCATAGCTCAGCGCGAACTCGGCCTGCCAGATCGGCAACATGATGTAGACGACATCGGAATAGCCGTCGTGGAGCGCGTGCACGGGAAGCGCCACGCTCAGGGTGCGGCGTTTATCCCGCGGCGAGGCGGGATAATCCTCGTCCGTTCCCGCGGACGAAATTTGCGGCTCGAGCATCATTGCGGCCGGCGCTCCACGAAGGCCGAACCGATGAAGGAGATTACCGGCTCGCCCGCCTGGTTGACGCCGGTGTTGAGAAACTGCACCAGGCCCCAGCCCGGACGGCTGTTCAACGCGCGCGATTCCAAGACCTCGCTGGCGTAGGTGATGGTGTCGCCGGCATAGACCGGCTTGCGCCATTGCAGCTGACGAAATCCCGGCGAGGGTCCGAGCTGTGCCACCGGCTCGCCCCGCGCGCGCTGCGCTTCGACCTCGAGGCGCATCTGATCCATCCGCAGCCGCATCCACATCACCGCCGTGTGCCAGCCGGAGGCGCAGAGCGCGCCGAACTGCGAGCGCGCGGCCGCGGCTTCGTCGAGATGGAACGGCTGCGGATCGAATCGCTCGGCGAACGATTTGATCTCTTCCGCCGTGAAAGTATGGCGTCCGACCACGAGCTTGTCGCCGACCCGAACGTCCTCGAAATACTTCATGATCGAACTCGGCCGTGCTCGCCCTCGCCCCGCTCCGCGGGGGGAGCGGAGCGTCGGGCGACCATGAGGGAGAAGGCGAGCGTCATGACCGTCTCCCCCGCCTGGTTGCGGAGTTCGAATCGAAAGCTCGCGAAGCCCATTTCCGGCCTGCTGCTGGACGCGCGCTTGTTCACCGCCTCGGCACGCACGACGAGCCGATCGCCGGGCCGCACCGGCTTGAGCCATTGCACCTCGTCGACGCCCGGAGCCCCCATCGAGTGGGCGTTGTTGATCAGCCCATCGACCACGAGGCGATTGAGCAGGACGCAGGTGTGCCATCCGGACGCCGCGAGCCCGCCCAGCAGGGTCGAGCGGGCGGCGTCCTCGTCGAGATGCATGGCCTGCGGATCGAACTCGGCCGCGAAGGCCACGATCTCCTCGCGGGTCACGAGCCGGGGTCCGTACTCGGCAACGCTGCCTTCGACGAAATCTTCCCAAAAAAGCTTCGGCACGGAATCCTTCGCGGATGTCGGGCTCGCTGCTTAAGCCGCGCGAGCGGAAGGGTCAACCGCATCGCGTTGACCGGGCTTGCGAAATGTGCAGTGTCCGCGCCGGCGATGACCGCAAGCGCGGGAGGGGGGATCATGTTTTACGTCGGCGATCTGTTCCAGTGGGACCGTTTCATCACGCCCGCGATCATCCGGACGTTCTACTGGCTCGTCGTGGTGGTTTCGGTGCTGTTGGGATTGGCCGGCATGATCTCCTCGCTCGGCGCGATGGCCATCAATCCGATTGCCGGATTGCTGATGCTGATCGCCAGCTTCGTCGGCATGCTCGCCGGCATCGTGTTCGCGCGGATCGCGGCGGAGCTGGTGCTGATCGCGTTTCGCATCAACGAGCATCTCGGCGCGATGCGCAACCGCGGCGGGATGTGAGGGCGGTAGTCGTCATGGCCGGGCTTGTCCCGGGCGCAGCGCGGCATCTAAGGGCGCGCTGCAGAACCGGGACCCATGCGGCGCAGCCTACGCACTGATGTCTGGACCCCGGATCAGCGTCGCACCGCTCCGCGCTGCGCCGCGTCCGGGGAACGCAGGCCTTAGGTCGCGAACCGGAAATGGATCACGTCGCCGTCGGCGACGGCGTAATCCTTGCCCTCGAGCCGAAGCTTGCCGGCGTCGCGCGCGCCGGCCTCGCCGCCGAGCGCCACGTAGTCCTCCCAGGAGACGACCTCGGCGCGGAGGCGGCCTGCGGCGCCCGCGTGCCGCGCGTCACCGTCCAGGCGTGCGCCTCCTTGGGGCCGGCGGTGAAGAAGGTGACGAGATCGAGCAGCGCGTAGCCGGCGCGGATCAGGCGGTCGAGCCCGGCCTCGTGCAATCCATGCGCGGCGAGATATTCGCCGCGCTCCGCGCGCGACAGCACGGCGATCTCCGCTTCGATCTTGGCCGAGATCAGCACGCAGCCGGCGCCCTCGGCTTGCGCGCGGAGCTCGACCGCGCGGGAAAACGCGTTGCCCTCCGCCGCATGCTCCTCGTCGACATTGCAGACGTAGAGCACCGGCTTCGACGTGAGCAGGCCGAGCATGCGAAACGCCTTCTCCTGCGCGTCCTTGCGCTCGATGAGCCGCGCCGGCTTGCCTTCGCGCAAAGCCATGAGCGCCCGCCCGACGAGATCGAGCGTCGCGCCCGCTTCCGGATCGCCGCCGCGCGAGCGCTTCTCCAGCGGCTCGATGCGCCGCTCCAGACTGTCGAGGTCGGCGAGCATCAGCTCGGTCTCGATGGTCTCGATGTCCTCGACCGGCGCGATCCTGCCCTCGAGGTGAATGACGTCGCTTCCGGAAAAGCAGCGCACGACATGAACGACGGCGTCGACTTCGCGGATGTTGGCCAGGAACTGATTGCCCAGACCCTCCCCGCGCGAGGCGCCGCGCACCAGGCCGGCGATGTCGACGAAGGCGAGCCGGGTCGGGACGATGGCGGTTGATTTGGCCAGCGCGGCGACCGGTTCGAGCCGCGGGTCCGGCACCGCCACCTCGCCCAGATTCGGCTCGATGGTGCAGAACGGATAATTCTCCGCCTGCGCCGCGGCGGTCTCGGTCAACGCGTTGAACAGGGTGGACTTGCCGACGTTCGGCAGCCCGACGATCCCGCAGCTAAATCCCATGGCGTGTCAGGTCGGTCCACCGGCTCCATCCGCCGGCGCGCCGGGGCTTTTGGGCTCGACGAACCCCTTCGCGGCCATCGCGAGGTGGACCTTGTTCTGGAAACTTGCGTCCTCGCCCCGCGCGAGCAGAGCGGCGTTCTCGGCGATGATCTCGCACAAATTCTCCACCCAGGCGCGCTCGCCCTTGCTGAACGGGCTCAGCACGTAATGCTCGACCAGGTCCTTGTCGCCCGGATGACCGACGCCGATGCGCACGCGGCGATACTCGTTGCCGATGTAGGCGCTGATCGAGCGCAGGCCATTGTGGCCGGCGGTGCTGCCGCCGATCTTCACCCGCACCTTGCCGGGCGCAAGATCGATCTCGTCGTGGAACACCAGCGTGTCGTGCGGGGGGATCTTGTAGAAGCGCACGGCCTCCGCGACCGCGCGACCCGATTCGTTCATGTAGGTTCCGGGCTCGAGCAGCAGCACGCGATCCGGGCCGATCGTCCCTTCGGCCGCCACGCCCTGAAACCGGCGGCGCCACGGGCCGATGCCGTGGCGCGCGGCGATCGCCTGGACCGCCATGAAGCCGACGTTATGGCGATGGCCGGAATAGCCCGCACCAGGATTGCCGAGCCCGACGAACAGCAGCATGGCTCATGCCGCGCGGCCCCGCGGCCCCGCGGCCTCACTTCTTTCCCGGCTTCTCCTGCGGCGCGGTGCCGCCGGCCGCCGGCGCCGCTGCGGCGCCCGCCGCCGGGGCGGCTCCGGGCGCCGCCGGCGCGGCGCCGGGCGCGCCGGGAGCCCCGGGTGCCGCACCTGGAGCACCGGGCACCAGCTCGCCGGCCGCCTCGGCGGCCGCCGCCGCTGCCGCCGCTGCCGCCGCGGCCTCCGCGGCCGCCTTCTGCTCCTCGAGATAGCCCGACGGCGCCACGATGGTGACGAGCGTCACGTCGCGCCGGGTCACGGGGCGCACGTTCTGCGGCAGCGTCAGGTCGCTCAAGTGCACCGACCGGTTGATCTCCAATCCGGTGAGATCGACGTCGATCGCCTCCGGAATGGCGTCGGCCAGGCAAAGCACCTCGACCGAGTGCTCGACGATGTTGACGGTGCCGCCGCGCTTCACGCCCGGCGCCTGGTCGGCGTTCTTGACGTGGACCGGGATGCGCACGCGGATGCGGGCGCCTTCGCCGAGGCGGAGAAAATCAACGTGGATCGGAACGTCGCGCACCGGATCGAGCTGATAATCGCGCGGAATGACCCGGTGGCGCGCGCCGTCGACCTCGAGCTCGTAGATCGAGGTGAGGAAATGCCCGGCAAAGATGTTCTGCCGCAGCTCCTTGAAATCGAGCGAGATCGGCAGCGGGGCTGCTCCGTCGCCGTAGACCACGCCGGGCACGCGGCCTTCGCGCCGCACCGCCCGGGCCGCTCCCGTTCCGGCCCGCGACCGCGCCGTCGCCTTGAGCGCCTTGACTTTCGTCATGGGGTCGATCCTCGCAGATCCTGGCCAATGGCAATGCAAACGGCCGCTAACGCGGCCGTCGCTGCGGCCGGCCGAAACGGCACCGTGCCGCGGTCGGGCAGCTTATAACGGGATCAACCCGGAAATACAAGAAACCGGGCCACCCTCGCCGCGGCCGTTATTGTTGCACCAGCATGAGCCACATACTCCTCCCTCCCACGCAAGCGGGGGAGGGATGGGGAGGGGCCACCTCCCGCCGTCGCTTTGCGACGGCGGCCTCCCCCGCAAGCGGGAGAGGTGACCGGAGCCAGCCTCCTACATCACGGTCGGCGGATTCTGCGGCACCGGGCCGGTCCCGGACTGTAGCTTGGCCTCGAGCGCGGCGATCCGGGCTTTCAGCGCCTCGTTCTCCTCGCGCGCGAGCCGCGCCGTCTCCTTGACGGCCTCGAACTCCTCGCGCCTCACCACGTCGAGATCGCGCAAGATGCGCTCGGCCTGGCTGCGGAACATGGTGTCGAACTCGCGCCGCACGCCCGAGGCGACCCCGGCCGCATCATTCATCAGCCGCGCCATCTCGTCGAAAAACCGGTTCGTCGTCTGGGCCATGGATCCCTCCCGCCGAGCTATCTAGCCGGACACAATGGGTATTCCGGGGCGGAGCCGCAAGTATAACGCGGCTTGACTTGGCGCTCCGCCGCGCGCCAAGACCCGGCGCAACCCGCGAGATCTTCATGCCGCTCCTGGCGCTGCCGTTTCCCGCGCTCGACCCGGTGATCGTCGAGCTCGGTCCGTTCGCGATCCGCTGGTATGCGCTCGCCTATATCGCCGGCATCGTGCTCGGCTGGCTCTACGCCCGCGCCGTCATAAAGTCGCGATCCGCCTGGGGCGGGCCGGCGCCGCTGACCGTCGCGGATTTCGACGACTTCGTCCTGTGGGTCACGCTCGGCGTCATCCTCGGCGGCCGCACCGGCTACGTATTGTTCTACAACCTGCCGCATTTTATCGCGCATCCGATCGAGATCCCGCAATTGTGGAAGGGCGGGATGTCGTTCCACGGCGGCTTCATCGGCTGCGTCGTCGCCGTGGTCCTGTTCGCGCGCAGCCGCGGCATCCCGGTGCTCTCGCTCGGCGATCTCACCGGCGCGGTCGGGCCGATCGGGCTGTTTCTCGGTCGCATCGCCAATTTCATCAACGGCGAATTGTGGGGCCGGCCGAGCGACGTGCCCTGGGCCATGGTGTTTCCCGGCGGCGGTCCGCTGCCGCGCCACCCGAGCCAGCTCTACGAGGCGGGCCTCGAGGGCCTTGTGCTGTTCGCCGCGCTGGCGATCCTGATCCGTGCCGGCGCCCTGCGAAGGCCGGGCTTGATCATCGGCGCGTTCGCGCTCGGCTACGGCGTCGCGCGGTGCATCGCCGAGTTGTTTCGCGAGCCCGATGTGCAGCTCGGATTTCTGTGGGGCGGGCTGACCATGGGCATGCTGCTGTCGATCCCGATGATCCTGGCCGGACTTGCCTTGATCTGCGTCGCGCTGCGCCGGTTGCCGGCTCCCGCCGCATGAATTGTATGTTCCGAGCGTGCAGCAAGCTCAGTTCACCTCCCCCCGAAAGGGGGAGGTCGACCGCGCAGCGGTCGGGAGGGGGTCGCGATCCCCACCCCATCCCTCCCCTTTTGAAGGGGAGGGAGGAGATTGCGGCGCGCTCACCGCGCAATTTTCGCGCGCCTTGCTCGGCATGACGCCGCTCGAAGCCGAGATCCGAAAAATCGTCGCCGTCGACGGCCCGATCCCGATCGCACAGTTCATGGCGCTCGCGCTCGGCCATCCGACCCACGGCTATTACGCCGGCCGCGATCCGTTCGCCGCGCGCGGCGATTTCATCACCGCGCCGGAGATCTCCCAGATGTTCGGCGAGCTGATCGGGCTGTGGGCGGCGGCGGCGTGGAGCGAGATGGGCAGCCCCGATCGCATTCGCCTGGTCGAGCTCGGACCCGGGCGCGGGACGCTGATGGCGGACGCGCTGCGCGCGGCGAAGATCGCCAAGGAATTTCACGCGGCGCTCGCCGTCGATCTCGTCGAGATCAGTCCGGCGTTGCGCCGGCGGCAGCAGCAGACACTCGCCACTGCCGGCGTGCCGCTGTCCTGGCATGCGACGCTCGCGCAGGTGCCCGAAAAAAATCCGCTCATCGTCATCGCCAACGAGTTCTTCGACGCACTTCCGGTGCATCAGGCGGTGCGCGCGAAAAGCGGCTGGCACGAACGCATGGTGGGACTGGCCGATGACGGCAAGCTGGCGCTGGCGCTGCATCCCGATCCGATCGTGGGGTTCTCCGCCATGCTGCCGGCGGAGCTGCGCGATGCCCCGGCCGGCGCAATTTGGGAATGGCGCTCCGATGCCTGGGCCGTCGAGCTCGGCCGCCGGCTGGTGCGTCAGGGCGGGGTGGCGCTGGTCATCGACTACGGCCATGCCGGCGGGCTCGGCGAGACGCTGCAGGCGGTCGGCGGGCATGCGTTTGCCCAGGTGCTGGAGCGGCCCGGCGAGGTCGATCTTTCCGCCCACGTCGATTTCGCGGCGCTGGCGCGCGCGGCGGCGCGGTCGGGCGCGCGCGTGCACGGCCCGGTGACGCAGCGCGAGTTCCTCACGCGGCTCGGCATCGAGACCCGCGCCGCGATGCTCAAGACGGCGACGTCCGGCCGCGCGGCCGAGATCGACGCGGCGCTCGCGCGGCTCACCGAGGGAGGCCCGCGCGGCATGGGCGAATTGTTCAAGGTCGTGGCGCTCGCCGAACCAAAACTTGGCGCACTCCCGGGATTTGGCTAGCGTCTGCCGGCTCAGTAAAATTCTCTGCCCAGATTAGGAGACCAGGTGGCCACCTCGCTTGCACTTGCGGACCAGGTCCGGCCGGCGCCCCGGCTCGCCTCGTTTCGCCTCGGCGGATGGTTGTGGTC
>WNGG01005580.1_pt1 | contig 14013 bp, 12 predicted proteins | sample 5400661 | NCBI WGS metagenome assembly WNGG01 (sample SAMN13153372, study PRJNA577476) | soil metagenome | isolation source: 100 cm soil or saprolite under Garry oak tree replicate 1 | place: USA:California | collected 2016-06-15
CCGCCCAGGGGATGGTGCGGGGGGTGCGCCAGGGTCGGCGGGCCGGGCCGGACGCGGAGGCCCGCTCGAGCTCCTCCGCCAGGGCGGCGGCGTCCTCGTAGCGGTCCGCGGGATCCTTCTCCAGGCAGCGGGAGACGATCCGGGCCAGGTCGCGCGGCACCGTGCCCGGCAGGCTCGCCGCCGGCGAGGACAGCACCGCGTATCCGGTCTCGACTGCGGAGCCGGCGGCGAACGCGGGCCCCCCGGCGAGCATCTCGTGCAGGATGGCGCCGAAGCTGAACACGTCGGAGCGGGGATCCACCGATGCGCCACGGACCTGCTCGGGCGACATGTACGCGGTGGTACCGACGATCGCGCCCGACTCGGTCGGCGGGCCCTGTCCCGCCCGGCCGGGCGCGGTGGACGGGAGCAGCTTGGCGATGCCGAAGTCGAGGATCTTGAGGCGCTCGTCCCGGGTGATGAACAGGTTTTCCGGCTTGAGATCGCGGTGCACCACTCCGTTCGCGTGCGCCGCGGCGAGGCCGGCGGCGAACTGCCGGGCGTAGCGCAGCGCCTCGGCTGGCGGCAGCGGGCCGTCCGAGAGCCTCTCGCGCAGCGTCCTGCCCTCGAGCAGCTCCGAGACGATGTACGGCTCGCCGGCGTCGACGCCCACGTCGTACACGTCGAGGATGTTGGGCTGCTGCAGGGACGCCGCCGCGCGGGCCTCGACCTGGAACCTGCGCAGCTGCTCGTCGCCATGCGCGCCCGGCGCGAGGACCTTGACCGCCACCTTCCTGCCCAGCCGGAGGTCGAGCGCGGCGAAGACCCGCCCCATCCCACCCCGGCCGATCTCCTTCTCGATCGAGTAGCGCTCGCCGAACAAGGCGTGCGCCGGCGGGCTGGCGAGGTGCTCGGCCGGGCCGGGGTCAGCGCTGGCAAGCGCTCCGGCGCCGCCGGCCTGTTCCCGACCGTGGAGGGCCTGGACCACGTGCCCCCGCCTCCGGCGCAATGCACGCCGCGCCGCGTCCACCGTGCCGCCGCACGCCAGCCGAGTCAAGTCACCGCGGCGCGGCGGACAGGCTCGAGATGCCGCCCATCCCGCCGCGCCGCGGCGCCCCCTCAACGCCTGGCCAGCTGGTGCGCGTCCCTGACCGGCTGCTCCGCCTGGGCCGGCTGCTGGCGCGCCGCCACGGTGGCATGCAGCTCGCCGAGGCGGGCCAGAGTGTGCGCGAACCCGGCGAGCCACCCGACCAGGAGAGCGAGCGGGAACAGCCACATCCGGATCCGATCCATGGCGCACCTCCCAGGCTGCGCAGAAGCACCGTGCGTGCCAGGCGGCGATGCGCCTTTTCACGGCGAAATCGCCAGTCCAGGGGAGTCGCGGCGGTCGAGCGCCCGTGGCGCCACCGGGGCGCCACCGGGGTCAGCGGTGGAACTCGCCCCGATCGATCCGGTAGCGCTTGATCCAGCGCTGCATCTGGACGCGCGCCTTGCCCAGCACCCGGGCGGCGGCGGTCACGTTGCCGCCGCTCTCGCGCAGCGCGGCGACGATCTCTTCGCGGCGGCGGCGGTCCGGTTCCGCCAGGCCCTGCGGCGGGCCCGCGGCGGCCGGCGCCGCCTCCTCCGCCACGCTGGCGGCGACGTCCGGCGGGAGGTGTCGCAGCTCGACCGGGCCTTCGCCGGCCAGGACGACCGCGGCGTGGAAGCACCGCTCCAGCTCGCGGACATTCAATGGCCAAGGGTAGACGAGCAGGGCGCGGGCCGCCTCGCAGGTCAGCTCGATCTCGCGGCCTGGGAAATGCCGGCGCAGGAGCGCGGCCGCGAGCAGCCCCAGGTCCTCGCGCCGCTCGCGCAGCGGGGGGAGCGCGATCGTCACTCCTCCCAGCCGGGCGAGCAGGTCCGGGCGGAATTTCTCCTCCGCCGCCAGCGCCTCGAGGTCGCGGTGCGTGGCCGAGACGAGCCTCACGTCGACCTTGACCGGACGCGTGGCGCCGATCGGCTGCACCTCGCCTTCCTGCAGGACACGAAGCAGCGCCGCCTGGGCGGTGAGCGGCAGGTCCCCGATCTCGTCGAGGAACAGGGTGCCGCCGTGGGCGCTGCGGACCAGGCCGGCGCGGTCCTCGTCCGCGCCCGAGAACGCCCCCTTGCGGTACCCGAGCAGCTCGGACTCGACCAGCGTGGGCGGAAGCGCGCCGCAGTTCACCGCCTGGAAGGGCCCGGCGCGCCCCGAGAGCGCATGGATGGCGGAGGCGACCACTTCCTTGCCGGTGCCGCTCTCTCCCCGGACCACCACCGGCACCGTCGAGCGGGCGACGGCCTGCGCCCGCGCCAATGCTCCGGCCAGCGAGGGCACCAGCGTGGCGAAGCCCGCCGCGGCGGGCGCCAGCGCGCTCGACTCGACGACGTCGCCGCTCGACGGTACGCGCGCGCGAAAGAGGAAGAAGGTATGACCCAGCTCGATCAGGTCCCCGTCCTCGAGCTCGGCGCGCTGGCAGCGGCGGCCGCCGACCATCGTGCCGTTCTTCGAGCCCAGGTCCTCGATGGTCCAGGAGCCGAGCACCCTGCGCAGCAGCGCGTGCGAGCCGGACATCCATGCGTCGTCCACGCCGAGGGAGAGCCGGGGCACGCCCGAGCCGTCCGAGCGCGAGGCCTGGCGGCGTCCGGCGCGGCCGAGCATCACCTCGTCGACGTGCTCGAGCGAGCAGCGCATCGCGGGCGCCGAAGGCCGGTCGCAGCTCAGCACCAGGAACAGGTGAGGCACGCCGGCGCGCGCGGCGGGTCCGCGCCTCACCTCCCGCGAAAGCGTCCTGGTGGAGTGGCCCATCCCCGTCGTGCCCCGCGCCGGGCGGCGCACTGCCGAGGGTGCGCCGCCCTCCGCGGTCCGTCAAGGAGCCCAGCGGCGGGGGCGGTCGCGAAGCTCGCCCGTTCCGAGCGCTTCGCAGAGCGCCAGGAACGGCTCGCGCGGGACGCCCAGGAAGCGCGCCTCCTCGAGCGTTCCGATGGGCGCATCGGTGCGGAGCGTCGCCAGCTGGCGATAGAGCAGCACGTCGTCGCGGCGTTCCTCGAGCGTGGCCGCGAGCCGCGGCGCCTGGCGCACCGCCGGCCAGGCGGCCGGGTCGGCGGGGATGTGCTCGAGATGGATGTACCTCGCCAGCAGGGCCGAGGCGGTCTTCTCGCCGAAGCCGGGCAGCCCCGGGATGCCGTCGGCGTCGTCTCCCGTGAGCGCGAGCAGGTCGGGAATGCTCGGGGGGCGGACGCCGCGCCGGCGGAGCAGCGCCTCCTCGTCCACCACGGACTTCGCGCGCCAGTCGACCTGCACCACGTGGGTGCCGCGCAGGCACTGCCCCAGGTCCTTGTCGGGCGTGAGGATGCGGACCTGTTCCACCTCGCTCTCGAAGCGCGCGGCTCCCGTGGCGAGCGCGTCGTCCGCCTCGAAGTCGCGCATGGACCACACCGCCATTCCCAGCGCGCGCACCGCGTCCTCCGCCGAGTCGAACTGGGCGAGCAGCTCCGGCGGGACGCCCTCGTCGGTCTTGTAGCCGTCGAAGAGATCGTTGCGGAAGCTGCGGATGGGATTGTCGAACGCCACGGCGACGTGGGTCACGGCCTCGCCTTCGTCGTGCAGCAGGGCCAGCATGGCGGACGCGAGCGCGAGGGTCGCCTTCTTGTCGCTCCCGTCCGGAGCGCGGTGCGGGGGCCGCTTCGAATAGTAGGCGCGGAAGAGCTCGTAGGTGCCGTCGACCAGGTGCAGGCGCATCGCCCGGCAAACTCTACCAGAGGGGGTCGGGGGCCGCGCCGCGCGCTACGCAGGAGGAGCGTACAGGCCCGCGGTGCGCGCGCGCAGGCGCACCAGCGCGAGCACCACGTCGCAGGTGGGGGTGGGGAGCCCCACCAGCCGGCCCATCTCGACCACGGCGCCCAGCAGCGGGTCGATCTCCATCGGACGCCCGCGCTCCAGGTCGACCAGGGTGGAGGGCTTGTGCACCCCGACTTCGGCCGCTCCGGCGATGCGCGCGTCCACGTCGAGCGGGAACTGCACGCCCAGCTTCTCGGCCACCGCCTGGGCCTCCAGCATCATCTGCCGCGCCACCGCGCGCGTTCCCGGGTCCGCCGTGACGCTCTCCAGGCCGCTCAGGGTGAGCGCGCAGATCATGTTGAAGGAGAGGTTCCCCCACAGCTTGATCCAGAGGTTGTCGCGGATGCGCGCCCGCACCGGGCAGCGCAACCCGGCCTCGATCATGGCCCGCGAGAACGCCTGCGCACGCTCGCTCTTCGAGCCGTCCGGCTCTCCGATGTCGAAGCGGTTGGAATAGGTGTGCTCGATCACGCCGGGCTCCACCACGTCGGTCGCCGGGTAGACGATGCACCCGACCACGCGGCTGGGAGGCAGCTTGTCCCAGAGCACGCCGCCGGGATCGACCGTCTGCAGGCGCGTCCCCTCGTACGGCCCGCCGTGCTCGTGGAAGTACCACCAGGGAACGCCGTTCACGGCCGGCACCAACGTGGTCTTCGGGCCGAGCAGCGGCTGCACGGCGCCGGCGATCCCGGGCAGCGCGTGCGCCTTGACGCTCAGGATCACGTAGTCCTGCGGCCCGACCTGGCGCGCGTCGTCGGTGCAGCGGGGCCGGACCACCTGGGTCTTTCCCTCGCTGATCAGCTTGAGCCCGCGTTCGCGCATGGCCGCGAGGTGCGGGCCGCGGGCGATCAAGGTCACGTCCTGCCCCGCGAGCGCGAGCTTCGCGCCCATGAAGCCGCCGATGGCGCCCGCGCCGAAGACGGTGATCTTCATCCGCCCAGGCCGAGCTTCGCAGCCAGGCCGATGCGCTGCAACTTGCCGGTCCGGCCCTTCGGGATCTCGCGCACGAAGACGAACGTGCGCGGCACCTTCCAGTGCTCCAGCCGCCGCGCCGCGAACTCGCGCAGCTCGCGGTCGGTGCAGGCGTGTCCCTCGCGCAGCACCACCGCCGCGCCGATGTCCTCGCCGAGACTGTGGTGCGGAATGGCGAATGCGACGCACTGCTGTACGGCGGGGTGGTCCATCAGCACCACGTCGATCTCGATCGGGGCGATCTTCTCCCCGCCTCGGTTGATCAGCTCCTTCAGCCGCCCGGTGAGCCGCAGGAACCCGTCTCGGTCGACGAAGCCCTGGTCGCCGGTGCGGAACCAGTCGTCGATGAACGCGCTCTCGTTCGCCTCCGGATTCGCCTCGTACCCGGGCGTGACGTTCGCGCCGCGGATGACCACCTCGCCGGTGTGGCCGCGGGGCAGGAGCTTGCCCTCCTCGTCCATGATGGCGACCTCGGGGCCCGCGGGGACGCCGACGGAGCCGGCCTTGTGCTCGCGAGGCGGCAGCGGGTTGGAGGTCATCTGGTGGGCAGCTTCCGTCATGCCGTAGGCCTCGATCACCGGGCAGCGGAAGGTCCGCTCGAGCTCCTCCATCACTTGGGGCGCGAGCGAGGCGGACGAGGAACGGATGAGCCGCAGGCGGATGCGGCCGAGCTCCTCCGCGTGGCGCGACGCGCGGGAGACGATCGCCTGGTGCATGGTGGGGACGGCCGTGTACCAGGTGGGCCGCACCTCGTCGAGCCACTGGAAGAAGCGCAGCGCGTTGAACCCGGCCGAGCAATGCACCTGCGCGCCCGCGGCGAGCGACGAGAGCACCGCCGCCATCAGCCCGTGGATGTGGAACAGCGGCATGATGTTGAGGCAGACGTCGTCGGGCGTGAGCTGCAGCGCCGTCATGATGTTCCGCGCGGACGCGGTGACGTTGCGCTGCAGCAGCGGGACGATCTTCGGACGCGAGGTGGACCCCGAGGTGTGCAGCACCAGGGCCGCGTCGTCGGGCTGGGCCAGGCCCCCCTCGAACGGACCGGCGCCGTTCTTGAGGAGCGGGCGCAGCGAGAACGCGCCGGCGCCCTGGTCGCGGTGCGGGACCAGCTCGATGATCGGGATGCGCAGCTTCGTCGCCACCGCCCGGGCAGGCGAGTCCAGGCCGGCCTCGACCACCAGCGCCTTGGCGCGCAGGTCGGTCAGGTTGAACTCGAACTCGTCGGCGGTGAGCCCGCGGCTGAGCGGGGCGGTGGTGGCGCCGGCGCCGACCGAGACGAAGGCCGCAGCCGCCTCCGGTCCATTGGGGAGCACTAGCACCACGCGGTCGCGGCGGCCGATCCCGAAGGAATTCAGGTCCGCGACCGTCCGTCGCACGAGCGCGCGCAGGTCGCGGTAGCGCAGCGGCGCCACGCCTTCCGGAGCACCGATCGCCGCTGCGCCGTCGGCGCCCCGCTGCAGTAGATCGGCGATCGTCTCCATTGCCGATCCTGGGAGATGCCCATTCTTTGCGCGCTGCGCAAGAGCTTTTAGCGCAGCCCTCCCACATTCTTGCCGCCGTTCATGCCCATCGCGGTGTCGGCCGCGCGAGCGCCGGGCCGGAGTCGACGGACGTCGAAAAACCCGTGGCGGATCTCGCGGTTGGTCACGAGGAGCAGGAGGGTGAGCACCACGTACGCGACGGAGTACCCGTACCGGACGATCGGCGAGGTGAAGAGGAGCTGGCTAGCGAACAGCCCCGCGACAGCCGCGCCTTCCACGATGGAAAACCGCATGTTGGCGATCACCGCCACGCCGAAGAGCGACTGCGCGGCGGTGAGCAGGACCTCTTCGACCTGGCGGCCATCGAGCTGCATCACCGCGACGTGCCCGGAGGACGCCGAGTAGGCCAGCGGGAGCATCCCGATGAGGAGGGTCCACTGGTTCACCTTGGAGGAGATGAGGGTCCCGATGCTCGCCCCCGGGTTTCCCCGCAGCGCGAAGAGGATCGCGACGACGAACTCCGGAGACTCGGAAGCCAGCGGGGCGATCCACTGGACGAGGATGAACTCCTCCACGCCGTACGCGCGGCCCGAGGCCAGCAGGCTCTCCGCGAAAGGCTCGGCGGCGAGGAAGATGGTGAGGCCGGCGATGGCGAACAGGGCGATGGTGCAGAGGCGGCGGGGCACCTTCGGCAAGCTCCCGAGGGTTTCCGAAGGGCCGCCGAGCTCCGGTTCCTCCATCCCGGCGCGCGAGGCCGTGACGATGTAGAAGCCGAAAAGCGTCAGCAGCACGGCCGTGTCAACCAGCGACAAGGTGCCCTTCAGCGGGATGATGAACGAGTAGACGGTGGCGACGGTGAGGTAGGAGATCTCCATCGAGTGGGAGGGATCCAGCTCGACCGCCCGCTTGCGCGTCTTCAGCCAGTAGACGATCACCACCGCGGACCAGCCGAAACCGATCAGCAGCCGGTTGGCGCCGGTCATGTTGGCGGTGGCGTATTGCGTGTACGCCGGGTTCTTGCCGGCCGTCCAGGCGAAGTACATGTCCACCGCGTACTCGGGCAGGACGGCGATGAGCGCGAGGAACGCGAGAGCGAGGCTCTGCGGGATGTCGATCTGGGCCACCTCCGCCGCCCAGGAGAGGAGGACCGCGGCGCCGAAGATGCCGACGCCGGAGAGGATGGCCATCCACAGGTGCGGGAGGTGGATGCCGCTGAAACGAATCACCACCCACTGCAGCGCTACGGCGCTGGCCAGCACGAGCCACAGGATGTGCTTCGTCGACTTTGCAGTCATTGGTTCACGTTCCGTGGGGGGCCACCGGCGCGTGCAAGCGGCTCTCGCGCCGGCGCCAGGTGTTGATGGCCGGGAGGACGAAGAAGAAGAGCGCCAGCAGGGTGATGACGGCCGCGATGGGCCGCCGCAGGAAGATGAGCAGCGAGCCCTGCGACATGATCAGGCTCTGTCGCAGCGCGCTCTCGGCCATGTCGCCGAGCACCAATGCCAGCACCAGCGGCGCCAGCGGGTAGTGAAGCTTCTTGAACACGTATCCGACGACGCCGAAGAGGATCATGTACCAGACGTCGATCATGTTGTTGTGCACGGCGTAGGAGCCGATCGCGCACACCAGCACGATGAACGGCGTGAGGATGGCGAAGGGAATGCGGAGAATGGCCGCGAAGAGCGGCACGAAGGCCAGCACCATCACCACGCCGATCAGGTTGCCCGTGTACATGCTGGCGATGAGGCCCCAGACGAACTCGGGCTGCTCCTTGAACAGCATTGGACCGGGCTGGAGGCCCCAGATGATCAGGCCGCCGAACATGACCGCGGCGGTCGGCGAGCCGGGGATGCCCAGGGTGATCATCGGCAGCATGGCGGCGACGCCCGCCGCGTGGGCGGCCGTCTCGGGGGCCACCACGCCCTCCAGCTCGCCCTTGCCGAAGTTCTCCGGGTGCTTGGACGCCCGCCGCGCGAACGCGTAGCTCATGAACGAGGCCGGTGTCGCGCCACCCGGCTTGAATCCCATCCAGAAGCCGATGAAGCACCCGCGCAGGAAGGTGCGCCAGTAGCGCGGCAGCTCCTTCCAGGTGTCGAGCACGACGCGCAGGTTCATCTTGGTCCGGGCGCCCTCGAACTTCAGCCCCTCTTCGACGCTGAGCAGGATCTCGCCGATGCCGAACAGGCCGATGACGGCCACGATGAAATCGAACCCGGTCATCAGCGGGGTGAGGCCGAAGGTGAGGCGGAGCTGGCCGGTGACAATGTCGAGCCCCACCGCGGCGAGGATGAAGCCGAGCGCGATGGAGACGATCGACTTCAGGGGATCCGACCCGCCCAGCCCGACGAAGCTGGAGAAGGTGAGCATCTGGATGGCGAAGAACTCCGGCGGGCCGAACTTCAGCGCGAGGTTGGCCAGCAGCGGCGCGAACAGCGTGATGAGGATGGTCGCGAAGAGCGCGCCGACGAAGGAGGAGGAGAAGGCGGCGGTGAGCGCCTGGGCTCCCTGGCCCTTGCGCGCGAGAGGGTACCCGTCGAACGTGGTGGCGACCGACCACGGCTCGCCGGGGATGTTGAAGAGCACCGAGGTGATCGCCCCGCCGAACAGCGCCCCCCAGTACAGCGAGGTGAGCAGGATGATCGCCGAGGTCGGCGGCATGCGGAACGTGAGCGGAAGCAGGATGGCGACGCCGTTGGCGCCTCCCAGCCCCGGCAGCACGCCGATGACGGTCCCGAGCGCGATCCCGATCACCGCCACCATCAGGTTGTAGGGCGTGATCGCGACGTGGAAGCCGAGGAGGATGTTGTCGATGCCCATAAGTCAGTAACCCAGCCACGCCTCGAGCGGTCCCTTGGGGAGCGGCACCAGGAACCACTTCTCGAACACCAGGAAGGTCGCCACCGGAATGGAGAGCGAGAGCGCGACTACCGACGCCCAGGAGTGCCGCCCCACCAGCCGCATGTAGAAGAAGAGATAGACGGCCCCGGCGACGTACAGCCCGATGAAGTGGGTGAACAGAACCATGGCCGCGGCCGGCCAGGCCACCGTCAGCACCATACGCAGTTGCTCGCGGCTGGCGAACGGCTCGGTGGAATGCTTCCTCACCGCCTGGACGAGGATGGCCGCGGTGTGGGCGATCACCACCACGGCCAGCCAGAAGGGGAAGAAGCCGCTCTGGGGACCATCGGGCCCCCAGCGGAAGCCGAGCCGGATGGCCTCGGCGAGGACGACCACGCCGAGGAGCATCAGGATGGATGCGGTGGCGATGTCGGCGGCGCGCATCCCGTTACTTGAGCAGGCCACCCTTCGCCATCAGCTCCTTGTGCAGCTTTTCGTTCTCCTCCACCCACTTGGCGTACTCGGCGCCGGTGAGGAAGGCCGGCTTCAGCGCGCCGTCCTCGAGGTACTTCTTGAACTCGGGCGTTTCGTAGATCTTGCGGAGGAGGTTCACGTAGAAGTCGACCGCCTCCTTCGGCATGTTGGGAGGGCCGAAGATGCCCCGCAGCATCTGGTAGTGGATGTCGACCCCGAGCGCCTCCTTCGCGGTCGGGACGTCCTTCCAGAGCGGGTCGGGGATGCGCTGGGTGTCGAACACCGCGAGCGGCCGCACGGTCCCGGACTTCATGTGGCTGACGCACTCGATGGGGTTGTTCACCGTGGAATCGATGTGCTTGCCCACGAGGTTCACGCACACTTCGCCGCCGCCCTTGAACGGGACGTAGCTGAACTTCACGCCCAGCCCCTGCTCGAGCTGGACGGTGATGATCTGGTCCTCCTGCTTCGAGCCGGTCCCGCCCATCTTCATCCGGTTGTCGCCGCCCGAGCGCTCCTTGACCGCCGCGAGGTATTCCTTGGCCGTCTTGTAGGGCGTTTCGGCGTTGACCCAGAGGATGAACTGGTCGAGCGCGATCCGCGCCACGGGAGTCAGGTCTCGCCAGTTGAACGGCGTCCCCTGCGCCAGGGGTGTGGTGAAGAGGTTCGAGAGCGTGATGATGATGGTGTGCGGATCGCCCTTCTTCTCCTTGACGTAGAGGAAGCCTTCGGCGCCGGCGCCGCCCGACTTGTTGATGGCGATGATCGGCTGCGGGGAGAGCTTGTGCTTCTCCGCCACGCCGCTGATCAGGCGGGCCATCTGGTCGGCGCCGCCGCCGGTGCCGGCCGGGATCACGAACTCGATCGGCTTGGTCGGCTCCCACGCGCGGGCCGGCCCGGTGGCCAGCGCCGCCGCCGCGGCCATGACGAGTGGAGCGAGAACCAAGGAGCGTCCCACAAGGCCGTGGCGCCTCATCGTGTGTCCTCCTGTCAGGGTACCCGTCGCGGAGCGGCCAGGACGCGCGCACACCGGCCGCTCGTTCGCGTGCATTGCACGGAAGTCCGGCGAGTCGCGCACGAGCGTCTCCTGGAAAGTGCGGGCCACTATAGATACCGACCAGCGTCGTAGGCAAGACGTCCCTCCGATAAATGGCGAAGTCCCTCCGACAAAGGGCGACGGAGCGACGGGATCGCGCACCTCGAACGAGGTGCCGGGAGCGCTCCAGCGGACGGGGGACCGAGCCGATCGTCCGGGCTTTAGTCGAGGTAGCGGTAAGCAGGGTTGGTGAGGAACTCGCCGAACTCCTCCGACAGCACGAGGCCGTCGAGGACCTCGGTGGCCTCGCGCAGGCGGCCCTGCTGCGGGCCGCCCAGCTTGGCGAGCTCCTCGTCCCGGACCTTCCTGTAGAGGTCCGGCGTCGCCGTCCTGCCGTCGGTGAGCTTCGCCGCGTTCCGGACCCACTGCCAGAGCTGCGCGCGCGAGATCTCCGCGGTCGCCGCGTCCTCAATTGCCGAAACAATTGCACCACGGAGCACACGGAGCCCACGGAGGATCAGGGTTCTTTCGACCGGGCACCCGCGAACGATCCGGCCAGCGAAACCAACTCCGTGTGCTCCGTGTGCTCCGTGGTGTGGTTGCTTTGGCAGTTTCTAGGGGTGGGGGGCCATGAAGACGAGGAGGGCGGCGCGGGCGTTGGAGCGGTTCGCGTCGCCGTGCTCGCTGCCGGCGGGGCACAGGGCCACCTCGCCGGCGCGCAGATCGCGCGTGCCGGCGCCGACGCGCACCTCCACCGCGCCTTCCAGCACCGCGTACAGCTTGTCGCTGCCCGCGTGCGCGTGCGCCTTCTGCTCCTGCCCGGGCTCCAAGCAGTAGACGTCGCAGAAGAAGCGCTCCGTCTCGAACAGGTTCAGCTTCTGCAGCTTGTCGGGCGAGAAGCGGCGCAGGGCCGCGAAGCTCTTCACCTCAATCATTCTCTTCCTTCGTCCCCTCGAGGCCGTACTTCTGCGCGTTCATGGAGACGATGGCGGCGGCGATCACCTTGGGCACGTACTCGCGCGTCTCCTCGGGCAGCTTCTTCAGGCGGTACAGGTGCCAGAAGTCGCGGCGCTCCTTCTTGAACCCGCCGGGCTCGCTGGCGATCTGGTGGAGGACGCGGCGTACGCCGGATTCGCCGCGGTTGTAGCTGGCCATGGCCAGCATGAAGGAATCCTCGCCGAACTCGGCGAGGAGGTTGGCCAGATAGCGGGAGGCGGCGCGCGTCGCCTTGGGCGGGTCGAACCGCTCGTCCACCTGGGCGTCCACCCGCAGGTTGTAGCGGCGCGCGGTGTCGGCGCCGAGCTGCCACATGCCGGCCGCGCCCGCCTTGCTCCGGGCGGTGGGATCGAACTGCGTCTCGGCCCAGGCGATGAACGCCATCTCCTCGGGCAGGCCGAGCGCGCCGAACTCCTTGAGGATCATCGGCCAGTACTTCTGCTTGCGGCGATAGATGTACTTGAGGTTCCCCGCGTGCAGCAGCTCGTCGACGTGGAATTGCAGGCGCTCCTTGAACACCGGCGGGACGGCGTAGGTCTTCGCGTCGAACTTGGCGAGGATCTTGCGGATGTCGCGGTCCATCTGGTCGCCGGCGTTGGCCACCTCGGCGGCCTTGGACTTGTCCGCCTTGCCGAGGTCGTCGATCGCCTTCTGCGCGTTCCCGGTGAGCTGGGCGAGGCGCTGCTCGAGCTGCTCGAGCTTCTCGGTGTCGCTCTCGGAATCCATCGCCGCCTGGACCTGCTGGATCTCCTTGTCGAGCTTGTTCTTCGTCTGCACCAGCTTGGCGATCTGCCGCTGTTGCTGGACGATCACCACCGACATCACGCCGACCACCACCGCCGCCGCCCCCGCCACTGCCGCCACCACCTTGACCCAGCGCTTCTTGGTCTTCGCCTTGGTGCTGAACTGCACCTGGCGCATGGTCTCGGCCATGATGAACATGGTCTTGCCGCTGGACTGGCCCCCCGTCTTGGCGCGCTCCATCGCGACCTTCTTGGCCGCGAGCTCGGCGAGCCGCGCGGTCTGCGTGTCGGCGCTCGCCTTGAGGTGATCGGAGATCGCGGAGATCTCCTCGCTGTCGTCGATGGCGCGGGGCGGCTGGGAGATGTCCTGGAGCAGGATCGCTTCGGTCTTGAACGAGGGCTCTTCGATCAGGATGCCGTCGAAGTGGATCTGCAGCACCGGACCGCCGCTGCCGATCTGCAGCTTGTCGCCGGACGCGAGGCGGTGCTTGGCGATGCGCCGGCCGTTGATCAGCGTGCCGTTGGTGGAGGCGGTATCGACCACGAACCAGTTGCCCTCCTCGAGCAGCAACTCGGCGTGGTGGTTGGAGACCTTCGGGTCCTTCACCTGGTCGAAGCGGACGTCGCAGTCCGGCGCCCGGCCGATGCGCAGCACCGGCTTGGCCAGCTCCGCGGTCCTCCCTTGCAGGCTCCCGGAGAGGTGCTTCAGGCGGATCATCCAGATTTCCCCCACCCACAGCCTACCCCGCCTCCGCCCCGCTGCCGAGCACCACTGCCGCTCCCGCCGTGCTCAAGACCAAAGAGATCACCACGGAGGACACGGAGAGCACGGAGATTCGGTGTGTTTTTCGATCAATCGACCTCGGTGGGCTCCGTGCCTTCCGTGGTGATCCTTTTGTCGGTTCAGTGGGAGGGGAGGAGGCGGAGGATTTTGTCGCGGTCGCGGGGGCAGTCGCCGCGGCCGTCGCAGTTGCTGGTCGTGACGTAGGGAGCGCCGTCGGGGCCCATCACGACGTCGCGGAGGCGGCCAGCCTGGTCCTGAAACGAGCACTTAAAGTCTTGCTGGCCGGGGGGGAGGGGCGCAGAATTCCCGTGGAGGAGCATGCAGCCGTTCGAGTACACGCCGCCCGAGGCGCGAGAGCTGCTCGGCAAACAGATCCGCGAGCTGGGGCTCAAGCTCGACGGCTCGCCGGTCGAGAAATACGTCCAGCAGCTCCACCGCGAGCTGGAGGCGAAAGGGCTCGAGCGGTTCCGCCCGGCTTGCTACCTCTCGGACGAGTGGGCCTGCCCCGACCGCGAGCCGATCATCGGCATCCCCTTCTACCTGGCCGATCCCAAGCTGCAGGCGCTCGAGCGCTCGCTCAACGACCTCGAGGACGAGCGCGAGATCCTCATGTACCTGCGCCACGAGGCGGGCCACGCCTTCAACTACGCCTACGAGCTGTACGAGGCGCCGGAGTGGATCGAGCTGTTCGGGCCCTTCGACCGCCCGTACGTGGAGTCGTATACGCCCGTCCCTTTCTCCAGGCGCTACGTCCGCCACATCGCCGGGTGGTACGCGCAGAAGCACCCGGATGAGGACTTCGCGGAGACGTTCGCCGTGTGGCTCACGCCGCGCTCGAACTGGCGCCGCAAGTA
>WNGG01005581.1_pt1 | contig 14013 bp, 13 predicted proteins | sample 5400661 | NCBI WGS metagenome assembly WNGG01 (sample SAMN13153372, study PRJNA577476) | soil metagenome | isolation source: 100 cm soil or saprolite under Garry oak tree replicate 1 | place: USA:California | collected 2016-06-15
TCTAGCGTCCCCGGTCTGGGGACACGGCTGGGTCGTGGCGCGGCGACGCTGTATCCGCGCAACCTCGAGCACACGGACTGCTTCGTGATCATGGGCTCCAACATGGCGGAGTGCCACCCCGTGGCGTTCCGCTGGCCCATGAAGGCCAAGCTGAATGGCGCGAAGCTGATTCATGTCGATCCGCGGTTCACCCGCACCAGCGCCGTGGCGGACCTGCACGTCCCGATCCGCGCGGGCTCCGACATCGCGTTCCTGGGTGGACTCATCAACTACGTGGTCAACAGCCGGCGCTGGAACACGGACCCCTTCTTCAAGGAGTTCGTGGTCAACTACACCAACGCGGCCACCATCATCAACAAGGACTTCAAGGACACCGAGGAGCTGGAGGGCGTCTTCTCCGGACTCGGCTCGTTCAGCGAGCCCCCGGGCTGGCCGTACAACGGCTTCCAGGGACGCTACGACACGGCCTCCTGGCAGTACGAGCGCGACCCGAAACCGCCCGGTCCCAAGACGGAAGACCTGATCGCGCGCCGCGCGGGGCCCCCGTTCGACGACCTGGTGCGCTCGCTGAAGCCGGGCCCGGCCCACCGGGACCCGACGCTGCAGAACCCGCGCTGCGTCTTCCAGATCCTGAAGCGGCACTTTACCCGCTACACGCCGGAGATGGTCGAGCAAGTGTGCGGCTCGCCCAAAGACAAGTTCATCCAGGTCGCCGAAGCTCTGCTCGCGAACTCGGGCCGCGACCGCACCAGCGCGTTCGCTTATGCGGTGGCGTGGACCCAGCACACCTACGGCGTGCAGATGATCAGCTGCTGCGCGCTGCTGCAGCTGCTCCTGGGCAACGTCGGCCGCCCGGGCGCTGGAGTCATGGCGCTGCGCGGTCACGCGGCGATCCAAGGCTCGACCGACGTCCCCACGCTGTACCACAGCATTCACGGCTACATGAACGCGCCCTCGGCGCTCCGTCCCCACGAGTCGCTGCGCGCGTACATGGCCGCCGAGACGACGCCGACCAGCTACTACGGCAACACGCCCAAGTTCCTCGTCTCGTATCTCAAGTCCATGTACGGCGCCGCCGCGACGGCGGACAACGATTTCGGCTACGACTGGCATCCCAAGATTTTGGGGGATCACTCCCATATCGCGACGTTCGCGGCCATGGCCGAGGGCAAGGTCAAGGGGATGTGTTGCGTGGGGCAGAACCCGGCCACGTCATTGAACGGCAACGCAACCCGCCTTGCCCTCCGCCAGCTCGACTGGCTCGTCGTCAAGGACAACTGGCTCACTGAAACCGCGACTTACTGGTATCAGGCGCCCGAGGTGAAGGACGGCCGGGTACACAGCGGCGACATCAAGACCGAGATCTTCTTCTTCCCGTCGACGCAGATCGCGGAGTACGACGGCAGCTTCACCAACACGCAGCGCATGCTGCAGTGGCACTCCAAAGCGGTCGACGCACCAGGGGACTGCCGCACCGACACCTGGTTCTACCACAATCTCGCGAAGCGCATGAAGAAGGCGTACGCCGGCAGCACCGCGCCCAGGGACCAGGGATGGAACAACCTGCTCTGGGACTTCGATCCGGACCCTGGCGTGAAGCCGATCTATCCGGGAGAGCCGGACGCCCTGAAGATCCTGCGCGAGATCAACGGCTACATGACGGCGGACCCGCACCAGCACCTGCCGGGCTTCGCCGCGCTCAAGGACGACGGCTCGACGACGTGCGCCTCGTGGATTTATTGCGGGTGCTATCCGGCGCCCGATCAAAACATGAGCGCGCGGCGCGAGCCCGATCCGCCGGGCGTGCCGGGCGCGCACCTCAAGTGGGGCTGGGCGTGGCCCGCCAACCGGCGCGTGATGTACAACCGCGCGTCGGCCGACCTGCGCGGCAATCCGTGGAGCGAGCGCAAGCGCTGGGTCTGGTGGGATCCGACGTTCGTGAATCCTCCCGATCCGAAGACCGGCGTCGCCCCGCCGCGTGGGAAGTGGGTCGGCTACGACGTACCCGACTTCGCCGCGACAAAAGCGCCGGACGCGAAGCCCAAACCCGACGGCATCGCGCTCGACGCCCTGTCAGGCACGGACGCCTTCATCATGCGCGGCGACGGCAGGGGGTGGCTGTTTGTGCCCACGGGATTGTTGGACGGCCCGTTGCCCACGCATTACGAGCCGCATGAGTCGCCCGTGCAAAACATGCTGTACCCCAAACATCAGATGAGTCCGGTACACAAAGTGTGGTCCGCCGGCAAGTCCTGGAATCCGCTGGCGAGTGTCGGCGACCCGAAGTACCCGCACGTCATTACGACGTACCGGCTCACCGAGATGTACCTCGCCGGCGCGATGAGCCGCTGGCTGCCGTGGCTCGCCGAGCTCCAGCCCGAGTTATTCATCGAGATGGGCAAGGCGCTCGCGGCGGAGAAGGGCATCCGGAATCTCGACTGGGTGATCATATCGAGCCCACGAGGACACATCCGTGCCAAGGCCCTCGTGACGGACCGCATCGGCGTGATGCACATCGCCGGGAAGGCGATTCACCACGTCGGCATGCCGTGGCACTGGGGCTGGGCCGGCCTCTCCACCGGCGACGTCGTCAACGACCTCACCGCCTGGGTGGGCGACCCCAACGTGTCGATCCACGAAGGCAAAGCCTTCGTGTGCAACGTGGAGAAAGCCTGATATGCCCGAGGCCATGGGGTTCTTCACCGACACGACGATCTGCATCGGCTGCAAAGCATGCGAGGTCGCCTGCAAAAACTGGAATCAGTTGCCCGCCGAGGACGGCGGTATCCGCGAGATGTCAGGCGACAGCTACGACAACACGCGCAAGCTCGACGGTATCCATTGGCGGCACGTCAAGTTCATCGAGCAGTTCGATGGCCCGTACAACGGCCGCTGGCTGATGATGAGCGACGTGTGCAAGCACTGCGCCCAGGCCGGCTGCATCGAAGTGTGCCCGACGGGCGCCATCATCCGCACGGAGTTCGACACGGTCGTGATCCAGTCGGACGTGTGCAACGGATGCCGCGCCTGCATCGCGGCCTGCCCGTTCGGCGTCATCGACATCAACCACGTGTCGGGCACGGCGCAGAAGTGCACGCTATGCTACGACCGCATGCAGGTGGGGCTCGAGCCCGCGTGCTCCAAGGCGTGTCCCACCGATTCGATCCAGTTCGGCCCCATCTCGGAGCTGCGCGTTCGCGCGCAGAAACGTTTGGTGCAGCTCCAGGCTCAGGGAGAGAAACGCGCGCAGCTCTATGGCGATGATCCGAACGGCCCGCTGGGCGGGTTGAACTCCTTCTATCTGCTCGTGGACAACCCCGAGGTCTACGGTCTGCCGAAGAAACCGGGGCTGCCGAGCCGCAACCTGCCGAAGAGCGGCATGCTGTCAGCGGCGACCGGCGCCGTCCTCGGCCTGGTGGCGCTCGTGGGCATTCGCAAACGGCGCATGGAAGAGGTCGGGGCAAGCGGGGAGGGCAGCGGCAATGTCTGACACTTTGGTCACGGCATCGCCGCACTGGACCTGGTACATCATTCCCTACTTCTTCGTTGGCGGAGTCGCCGGCGGCGCCTACTTCCTCGCCGCGCTGCTCGAGTGGTTCGGGCGGCCGGAGGACCGGCCGGTGATTCGCACAGGTTACTCGCTCGGTTTCTGGGGCGCGGTGCTGTCGGGTGCGTTACTGACGTTGGACCTCGGCCGCTCGCTGCGCTTCTGGCACATGCTGTTCCAGTCGAACAATCTCCCGCACCTCATGTTCAAGAGCTTCTCGCCTATCTCGTTCGGTGCGTGGGCGCTGCTGCTGTTCGGTGCGTCCGCCTTCGTTTCGTGGTACAGCGACAAGCCCGGCACCCTGTCCGCCAAGCTGATCGCCGCCGTCGGGGGCCTATTCGGCTTCATCCTCGCGGGCTACACGGGTGTCCTGCTGTCGGTCACGAACCGGCCGATTTGGGCAGACAGCCCGTGGCTGGGCGCGCTGTTCCTGGCCTCGGGCGCCTCGACGGGTGCGGCGGCCCTGGTCCTGTTCGCCCCGGGTCGCGGCGCGACGCAACGCTCGCTCCGCTGGCTCGAGTCCTTCGACGCGCGAACGCTTGTCGTCGAGCTCCTCCTGTTAATCGTGTTCGTCGTGTCCCTGGGGACTGTGGCCAAAGTCTGGCTGAGCGTTTGGGGATTCCTGCTCGTCGTCGGCGTCGTCGGCGCGGGGATCCTGTGGCCGCTGCGCCTGCACCTCAAACCGGCCGGCGCCGGAGCGTTGCGAAACCCGGCCGTCATGGTCCTGCTCGGCGGGTTGCTCCTGCGTTTCGTCGTGCTGCTGGCGTCCAATTCCATCGAATTCCAGCGCGTGGTTGCGCGATGAAGGTGCGGTGGTGGATACCGCTCTGCGCCGCTTGCTTGGCGGCGTGCGCGGCGAGTCCCGAGGCAAGTCGCACACGCGGCGGGGGCCCGGGCGCCGATCCGGGTAACCACGGCGCCGTCGTGCAGATCCACGGGGGCGCGAAGATGTACTACAAGACGCCCTGTCGCACACCAAAGGTGAAATGCTCTGGTCCCGTACCCAGCCCAGGCGACTAGACGCCGAGGTTGAAAAGCGCCTGGCGCTCGCCCGGCAGAACAATCCCGCAGGCGAAACCTGGCTCGCGCTGGTCGAAGCGGCCCTCGCGGAGACGGCGAACGTGGGGCGTTGGCGCGCTGCCATTCCCGGCCCCGCTGGAGATCGACCCGCGCGCGCCCCGCTGCTGCACGGCACCGAGATCGCCGTGAACGCGCGAGCGGTCCGTCGTTTCGTCCGACACCTCACGGACCTCGTAGCGCTGAACGGCGAAGGACCCGACCACATTGATCCCGTGGGGCTCGTGGAAGCGGCGATCTGCCAGGATGACGCGCGGATCGGCGAGTCAGCGAAGCTGCGCGTCGTGGCGCAGATCGCCGCGGTCCCGCTGCTCGTAGCCGCGGCGCAAGCAATCGGTGGGGCAATCTCCGCCGCGTGGTGGGAGGGGTATTGCCCCGTGTGCGGCGCCTGGCCCACGCTCGCCGAATTCCGCGGTCTCGAACGCAAGCGCTGGCTCCGGTGCGGGCGCTGCGCCATGGCGTGGGAGCTGCCCTGGCTGCGGTGCGCATTCTGCGGCGAGACTCATCACGAGCACCTTGGCTACCTCGCGCCTGAAGAGGGGGAAACATCCCGCAAGGTCGAGGTGTGCGACACGTGCAAAGGCTACCTGAAGGCGGAGCCCACGGTCAGCGCACTCCCGTGGTGGGGCGTGGTGCTCGACGATGCTGCGACCGTCGCGCTCGACGTCGCCGCCCTCGATCGCGGCTATCACCGACCGGAGCGGCCGGGGTTCGAGCTCGACGTTCGGATCGTCCCCGACCGGAGCGGATTCTGGACGACCTGACGCGCCCCGCCGGCGTGTGCCGCGAGCTCCTGACGGCGCTCGATGCGTCGGAGGGGCGACGCAAGCGCCGCAAGCGCGACACGACGCCCGACGCGATTGGGTTGGCCGTGAAGCGCGACCTGCTCGAACGCGCCGTGACTGCCGATCCGGACCCCGACGGCTTCGAGGCGTGGCTGCTCGAGCAGTGCGGCGCGGCCGGGCCCGCTGAAGGCGGCGTGCGGGCCATGGCGCTGTCGATCTACGAGGAGTGGCGTCTCGCTCGGGACGCGGTATCCTTTCGTTCGTGGCTGGCGCAGGGCGCGCCGTCCGACGACGCCCGTCGCGAAGAGTGAAGGGAGAACGCAATGCGTAGCGTGTTGTTCGTCGCCGCGCTCGTGCTCGCGGCGGGATGTGGCGGGAAACGGCCGCCCGCAGGAGAATGGCAGCGGCTTGCCGCCTCCGATGCCGTGAAGGTCTTGAAAGGCGACGACAGCCCCTATCGCATCATCTACAATCCGCCGGTGGACCTCGCGAAGAAGGCAGGAAGCTGACGGGGAGGGGTCTCGCCCTGCGCGCCCACCTGAAGCCGCGCCACAAGTTGTGGCTCAACTGGGACGGGGCGTTCCTCATGGGACCGCGGTACCTGCGCTTTCTCGAAGCCGTGGAACGCACGGGCACGATCCGCGCGGCCGGGAGCGAGGTCGGTTGGAGTTACCGCACGTGCCTGAACCGCATTCGCGCGATGGAGCGCGTCCTCGGCGCCAAGGTGCTTACCACGACCCGCGGTGGGCGCCGGGGCGGCGGCGGAGCCCGCCTCACGGCCGACGCGAGTCGGCTCATGCGGCTGTTCGCACGGTGGCGGCGGTCGGCGCTGCGCTCGAGTGACGCGGCGTTTCAAAAAGCATTCGGGTGACGATAGGCACCGTATTGCCTATCGTAGACGCCCGCCCTAGGTTTTTGCTCCACACCCATGCTGTCGTCCAAGACCCCGCTGATCCTGTTGTGCCTCCTGCCCTCAGCCGGTGTGCCGTTCACGCGGTCCCGCGACGTCATTCTCGCGAGCACCACGTCCACGCGCGATACCGGTCTGCTCGATTCCCTCCTGCCGCGATTCGAGACACACAGCGGATATCGCGTGAAGCTCGTCGCCGTGGGAACGGGGCAAGCACTCGCCCTGGGTAAGCGTGGTGACGCCGACGTGGTGCTCGTACACGCGCCCGAGGCGGAGCGCGTGCTCGTCGACTCGGGCTACTTCGTGCGCCGGTTGCTGGTGATGCACAACGAGTTCCTCATCGTCGGTCCCGTCGCGGACCCCGCAGGCCTGCACGGAATGGCGAACGCCGCCGCCGCCATGCGCCGCATCGCCGACACTCGAGTCCGGTTCGTCTCGCGCGCCGACAACTCCGGCACCGAAATGCGCGAGCGGATGCTCTGGCAAGAGGGAGGCCTCGCGCAACCGCACGGCCAACCCTGGTACATCGAGTCGGGCCAGGGCATGGGCGCCACGCTCCAGATGGCGAGTGAGAAACAAGCGTACACCTTGACGGACATCGGGACGTATCTCGCCTGGAAGAGCAAGATCGATCTCGTAGCGCTCGTGCAGGGCGACCCGGCGCTGCACAACGTCTATCATGTCCTCGAGCCGAACCCGCGGAACGCGCCCCGCATCAACGTCGCGGGTGGCCGTGCGTTTGCCGATTTCATGGTCGACTCGGCCACCCAGCGGATCATCGGCGAATTCGGCAAAGCGCGCTTCGGGCAGAGCCTGTTCGTGCCCGATGCCGGGAAGCAGGACCGGTGGTGATCGCCCTCGCGCTCCTTGTGCAGGTGGCGGCCGGTCCCTACCCGCTCGCTCCCTCGCCCGTCCTCGATCTACACACGCTGTCGCACGAGCTACGGCTGGGCGGATACGTGAGTGTGCGGCAGACGCTGCGGCGCGACACCATCACCGCCGTCGTCAACCGCGCGCGGCTCACCGCGCAGGTCCTACCCGCGCCCTTCGCCGCTCTGCGGGTCCAGGTCGACTTCACGGCCACGGGGCTGGCCCGCGCGGACACCGTGCCCGCCATCGCGCTCACGGACGCCTACATCCAGCTCGTGCCACCAGCGACGCTGGCCGCGACCGGCCCGCGCGCGCTGCATCCCGCGCTGATCGTCGGGCAATTCCGCACGCCGTTCGCCCTGGAGTTCCTCACGCCGTTCTCTCTGCTGCAGACGGCCAACCGGTCGCAACCGATCGACCGCCACACCACGCGGCGCGACATCGGTGTGTTGGGGCAGCTCGCCGTGGGTCACGCGGTGACCTTCACGGGAGCGCTCGTAAACGGCGAGGGCTCGAACCGCCTCACGAACCCGGACGGGCGTGAAATGGCGATTGGGCGGCTCACGCTGTTCCCGCTCCCGCGCCTCGCGGTGGCGGCAAAATACCTCGGGCAGGGTGGCGACCATCGCTGGGGGTACGACGCGCGCTGGATTGATCACGGCGCCATCGTGGAAGGCGAGTTCCTGGCGCGCCGCGGGCCGTTCAACGGCACGACGACTGTCGACGCGCGCGGCGGCTACGTGCTGGCGTCCTACCGGCTACGCCCGTGGCTCCAGCCGGTGCTCAAGTGGGAGCGCCTGCGCGACACGCGTACTGCAGGCGCCTCGACCTCCACGTCCACTCTCACATACACCACGGCGGGACTCAATCTGCTGTCACATGGGGAGAGCATCCGGCTGCTGGTCGACGCGATCTACAAGTCCGAGCCAGGAGTTTTCACCGGGACGGAGCTCGAGGCTCAGCTCGTCGCGATATTTTGAGATCACTCACCTCGCCGAATGATGAGCTTCCCATGCTTCGTCGGATGGAACGTGCAGACGTACTGGGCGACGCAATTGAAGCTGGGGAGTATGCGCCTGCCGTGCGCCCTCGCGTGGTGCGCCCTAGCCCCGACACACGGCATCACACAACCTGCTTCCCTAATGCGTTGAGCCACCGACCGTCACGGTGATGAGCCGCCACTGTCCCTGCCGGAACCGCAGCACACTCAGCACGCACCGCGTCGCATGCCCCGCGAGGATCGCCAGCCAGATCTCGATCGGATCGAGCTTCCCCGTCTGCTGAATGACGAAACAAATACCGAGCGGCACGAGGATCTGCGAGATGATCGAAATGTAGAGCGGGCTTTTCGTGTCGCCGGTGCCCTGCAGCCCACCGGTATATGCCAGCGCGACGGTGATGAACAGTCCCGAGACACTCAGCACGCGCAACAGGTGCACGCCGATGTCCACCACGACCGCATCGTGCATCCCGAACACGCCCAGCAGCTGTCGCGGGAAGAATAGGAACATCAGCCCGACGACAGCCGCGACGGTCAGGCCGTAGCGCGCCGCGATGTGCACAGCCTGATCGGCACGATCCGGATGCCCCGCGCCGAGATTCTGTCCGGCGACCGCCGCCGCCGAGCCCATGAGTCCCACTGACGTCCAGGTGATCAGCGAAAACAGCTCCGTATACGACACCGCAAACGCGGCCTGTGCCGCGGCACTCTGCGCCAGTGAGCCGATGAACGAGAGCATGAACACGCCGCCGATGTTCATCGCGATGCCCTGGATCCCTGTCGGCAGGCCGAAGCGGAACAGCTCGCGGATGATTTTCCAATCGGGGCCGAGGTCGCCCCCTCGTGGAAAGGCGACGACCCAGCCGCCGGTCCACAGTTTCCAGAGCGCGTAGATCGCCAAGAGTCCTGCGGTGATGCACGTGCCCATCGCCGAGCCGCGCGTTCCGAACGACGGGATCGGTCCGAGTCCACGGATGAGCACGATGTTCAACACGAGGTTCAAGACGGTCATCGCGATCCCGAGGACCATCGGCGTGCGGGCGTCGCCGGCGGAGCGTAGCGCGCCGCTCAGCATGAAGAACACCATCATGCCGCTCGAGAAGCCGAACATGATCCGCAGGAACGGCAGCGCCTCCGCCTTCACCGCCGGCGCCGCGTTGACCAGATCGAGCAGCCAGGGAGAGGCGACGTACCCCACCGGCGCCAGAATCCCCAGCGACAGGCCGATCGCCGTGAGAAACGCCTGATAGACGACGCGATCGACCTTCTCGGCTTCCCCCGCCCCGGCGAACCGCGCCACGAGGACGCTCATCCCCGTAAACAGCGATGAGATGAAGACGATGACGACGAGAAAGATCTGCCAGCTTACGCCGATCGCGGCGTTCGCCTGATAGCCGACCAGGTTTCCGACGAGGATGTGGTCGACGATGCCCTGCATGCCGCTGATGATGTTCGCGAACATCGTCGGCCACGCGATTTTCCAGACCGCGGCACGGAGCGGGCCCTCAACGATCGAGCGATCGTAGCGCGATGCGGTCTCCCCTGCCGCCACTCAGAGGACCGGGACCGTGCCGCGGCGTCGGGCGAGCAGCGCGTCGAGGCTCCACGGCCCCGCCCCCGCTGCTGAGTAATAGAGGAAAGTGAAGCAGTAGAAGACGGCCGGGGCTCCCTGATTCAAGACCGGCCAGACGCCATTCGGAAAGTGGCCGATGAAATACGCGAAGGCCATTTCGCCCGACAGAATGAACGCCACGGGACGGGTGAACAGGCCCAGAAAAAAGAATGTGCCCCCCACGACCTCGATGACCCCCGCGAACCACGCCAGCGATCCCACCGGCGCGGTGCCGCCCCCCGGCATGATCGCGGCCGGGAAGGCGAACCACTTTGCCGAACCCACTTGGAAGTACAGGAAGGCGACGACGATTCTGAGAACGCTGAGCAGCTGCGGCGCCCACTCCTTCTTCACAGAGCCCCCAGTTTTTTGAGAAGCAATTCGCGCTCGCGGACATTCTGCGTCAATGCGGCAGCGCGCGCGAGCTCGGCGCGAGCCTCCTCGAAACGGCCCAGCTTGGCCAGCAGATCCCCGCGCACACTCGGCAAAAGATGATAACCCGCCAGCGCCGGATCCGTGGTCAGGGAATCGACTACCTCCAGTCCAGCCGCCGGTCCGAATGCCATGCCCAATGCGACCGCGCGGTTCAGCTCCACCACCGGCGACGGTACGAGCTGGGCGAGTGCGTCGTACAACGCCACGATCCGCGTCCAGTCGGTCTCGTCGGCGGTGTGGGCCCGCGCGTGACATGCGGCAATCGCGGCCTGAAGTGTGTACGGTCCGTAGGCGCCGCCCAGCGCTTCGGCCCGCTCGAGCGCCGCCAGACCGCGCCCGATGAGCAGATGGTCCCAGCGCCCACGATCCTGAGCGAGCAGCAGAATCGGCTCGCCGCCCGGCCCCACGCGCGCGCGCATGCGCGACGCCTGTATCTCCATCAGCGCGACGAGTCCGTGAACCTCGGCCTCGGCCGGAGCGAGCTCGGCGAGAATGCGGCCCAGGCGGAGCGCGTCCTCGCACAGCGCCGGCCGGACCCACTCATCGCCTGCCGTCGCCGAGTATCCCTCGTTGAAGATGAGATAGACGACTTCGAGCACCGACTCGAGCCGCTGCGCCAGCTCGGCGCCGCGCGGGACCTCGAACGGCACGCGCGCCGCGGCGAGCGTGCGCTTCGCACGGACGATCCGCTGTTGAATCGTTGCCTTCGGAACGAGAAACGCCCGCGCGATCTCGTCGGTCGTCAATCCGCCGAGCAGCCGCAACGTGAGCGCGACGCGCGCCTCGGTGGTGAGGACCGGATGGCACGCCGTGAAGATCAGGCTCAGCAAGTCGTCGCCCACATGATCGTCGATCGCCGCCGCAAGCTCCGGTTCCGGGCTCACCTGCCGCTCGTCGAGCTCGCGGCTGAGGTGCTCGTGCTTCCTGCCTTGCATCTTCTGGCGGCGCAGCTGATCGATGGCGCGATGTTTGGCCGTCGCCATGAGCCAGGCGCCGGGATTGTCCGGCACGCCGGACTCGGGCCATTGCTCCAGCGCGGCCACGAGCGCGTCCTGGGCGAGGTCTTCGGCCATGCCGACGTCGCCCACCATGCGCGCGAGGCCGGCGATGAGTCTGGCGGATTCGATCCGCCAGACTGCATCGATGGCTTCAGCAGCCGTTCGACGGGTCATCCATCATCTGGCGAATTTCGACTTCCAGCTCCTGGGGCCAGAGTCCGATGTGTGCTTCCAAGAATCGACGAGTCCACTCGATCGCTTCCTTCTTCGAGGCCACATCGTAGATCGCATAGCCGCCGATGACTTCCTTCGCTTCGGTGAAGGGGCCGTCTGTGACGGTGATCTTTCCGTTGGCCAGCCGGGCGCGCGCGCCCAACGCCGTCGGCGCAAGGCCGCCCATCCCGACCATCACCCCTTGCTTCGCCCCCTCCTCCCCCAGCTTCCCGATCTTCTCGATGAGCGCCGGCGACGGGTGTACGCCGGTCTCGCGCGTCTTCACAATGGTCATGAATCGCATCGTCATTTCCCCGCGCGTTGCTTGTTCTTGGCGATGGCCGCGCGCTGCCGCTCTTCCTGCTGACGCAGCTCGGGCGTGAACTCGGCGCCAAAATCCTCGGATTCGAAGATCTGGCGGATTTCCACTTCACCGTCTTTGAACGGGATCCGCTTCGCCCACTCGAGCGCTTCCGCGCGCGACTTCACCTGCCAGATCCAGAACCCGGCCACAACCTCCTTGGCTTCCGTGAACGGCCCATCGCGCACCGTTCGCTTGCCGCCCGAGTAGCTGATCCGCGCACCCTTCGACGAGGGCTGCAACCCCTCGCCGGCGAGCATGACGCCCGCCTTGACCAGCTCGTCGTTGAACTTCCCCATCTCCCTCAGCTCCTGCTCGCTCGGCATCGCGCCGGCCTCATAGTCTGTGTTGCCTTTCACCATCACCAGGAATCGCATCGCGGTCTCGCTTCCATTGAGGGTTGTGCGACTCTCTCATTCATTCATGCGTCGAACGAGACTTCGAGAAATCGACACGCGCCAATCCCATTGTGGTAGACCCACTTAGGGGGTAGACTCGGGAACGACCCTTGCACTTCTCGTGGAGCCGTTATGTGTCGAAACATCAAAACGCTGGCGAACTTCGCCCCGCCCGCGACGGACGACGAAATTCGTGCTTCGGCGCTGCAATTCGTGCGCAAGCTGAGCGGCACGACGCACCCCTCGCACGCGAACGAGGCAATCTTCGACGGCGCCGTGGACGACGTGACGAAAATCGCGCGCCGACTGATCGATTCCCTGACGATCAAGGCGCCACCCCGCAACCGGGAAGAACAGGCTCGAAAAGCGCGGGAACGCGCGGCGAAGCGATTTGGCTGAGAGCGCCTGTACTTCATGGCCGAACGATTCTATGTTTCTGGCCCGCCCTGGTGGTGGAACTGGTAGACACGCTGTCTTGAGGGGGCAGTGCCGCAAGGCGTCTCGGTTCGAATCCGAGCCAGGGCATGGCGTGACGCGGGTCGCGTTACTGTCGTGACGCCGGGCTGCTCGCGCAAACTCGCGCGGCGCATAGCTTTTCGGGATGGAGCTATGGGTCGCTTTCGGGTTTGGTGCGGCAGTCGGCGCGCTGATCGGCTATCTGCTGGGACGGCAAAGGCAGGTCCCCGCAGCGTCGCGTGCTCGCCCCGCACCCCCGTCGCAACTTCCTTCATCAGCGAAACCCTTCTCCCCGGCCTCAGCGGACGTCAAGCACGTCGTTCTCGATGAAGGCTCAGCCAACGTTCTCAATGCCCTGAACAACCGCCTTGCCGCCATCGGCGCCCTCGCCGACTTGCTCCACGGCAGCCCCCTCGATCCCGAGCGCGCCCGCGCGCTCGTGCTGCTGCACGGCGAGGTGCGGCGCGCCGCCGAAATCACGAGCCACTTCCTCGAGCTCGCCGCGCATCCGGCGGGCGCCGCCGAGCCGTGCGACGCGGCGGTCGTGATCAACGGCGTCCTGGCGGACCGCGAGTCCACTTTCCGCGAGCTCGGCGTCAAAATGATTCGTGCGGTTCCCAACGACTTGCCAATGGTCGCCTGCCCCATGGCGCAGCTCACCGAGATGTTGACGAAGCTGCTGGATTTTTCGCTGCGCCGTCTGCGCGCGTCGCAGCCGCCGCGCGAGCTGCGGCTCGAGGTCATCGCGACGGGACCGTCGGTCGTCGCGTCGCTGTGGGATTCCGGCACGCCGCTCGCCGTTGAAGCGGAGCAGCGGCTCACGTCGCCGTTTCGCTTCACGCAGTCGGGTGGCGGCGGCGAGGTGGAGTTCGCGCTCGCCCGCGCCCTGGCACAGTCGGCCGGCGGCAACCTGCGGCTCAGGCCGCGCGGCGGCAGCACGGGCGCCGAAGTCGTCGTGACGCTGCCGCGCAGCCTGCTCGGCGCGCAGACGCCGCTGTCGACGCCTGCGGAGAATCTGCCCCGCATGCGCATCCTCGTCGTGGACGACGACGCCGTGAACCGGCAGGCGATGGTGCTGCTGCTGGAGCGCGAGGGTCATCAGATCGTCGCCGTCGAGAACGGGCTCGAGGCGATGGAGCGGCTCGGCGATCGCGATAACACGTTCGACGCGATCGTCACGGACCTGCAGATGCCGCGGCTCGGTGGGCGGGCGATGTACGAGCAGCTGGTCAACAGCCGGCCGCTCGTTGCGAAGCGCTTCGTGTTCGTGACGGGAGACCAGGCGCGGGGCGAGACGCGGGCGTTCCTGGAGAACTGCGGCCAGCCGTCGGTCACCAAGCCCTATGATCTG
>WNGG01005582.1_pt1 | contig 14009 bp, 11 predicted proteins | sample 5400661 | NCBI WGS metagenome assembly WNGG01 (sample SAMN13153372, study PRJNA577476) | soil metagenome | isolation source: 100 cm soil or saprolite under Garry oak tree replicate 1 | place: USA:California | collected 2016-06-15
TCGTCTCGGTCGGCTCGTGGAGCTTCATCCTGACGCGCCCGACGCTCGACGAGGACGTCGCCTATCGGCTGGCGCGCGCGCTCCACCGCGGCGAGGCGGCGCTCGGCCGGCGCCTCGCCCAGGCGCGCGAGACCACCGCGCAGAACACCGCCGCCGCCGCGCCAAATCTCGACCTCATCCACCCCGGCGTGCTGCGCTATCTGCGGGAGATCGGGGTCGTCAAATAATGCGCCATTTTCCCCGGGCGCAGCGCAGCACGAAGTGGTGCGCTGCAGACCCGGGGTCCAGGAATTTCAGCGCGACCTGGGTCCCGGATCAGCGGTGCACCGTTCCGCTTCGCTCCACGCTGCACCGCATCCGGGACACGACCTTCAAAACCCGTACAGTTTCGCCGGATTGTCGACCAGGATGCGCTGGCGCGTGTCCGCGTCCGGCGCCCAGTCGGCGAGTTGATCGTGAAGAAGTCCGCGCGCTTTCAAACCGCCCTCATGCTGAGGAGCCCGCCGAAGGCGGGCGTCTCGAAGCACGAGGGCGGCCCCGGTTCGGGCCAGCAGTCAGTGTGGACTCATCCGCGCCGAGGCCGGATGGCCGGGCACCTTGAAGCGCTTGCCGGTGTCGGTGATGTCCGGTCCGTCGACCTTGAGGATCGAGAAATCCTCGTCGAGATAGTTGCCGACCAGCAAATACTTGCCGTCGGGCGTGAACACGGCCGCCTCGGGCAGGCCGCCGACGTCGATCTCCTTGGTCTTGGTGACCTTCTTGCCGTCGATCCTGAGCACCGAAAGATAGCCGTTGCGGCGATGGAACCAGGCCGGCTTGTTGTTGGAGCCGGCGAGGATGACCGACACCGCCACGTCGCCCTTGGGGCTGATCGCGAGGCCTTCCGGCCCGTCGCCGACCACGATGTGGTCGATCACGCGCGGCGGCTTGGCTTCCAGATCGATCACGCTCGCGGTGTCGATGTTGCCGTCGGACGAACCGGCATTGCCGTTGTCGGAGGTGAGCGCGATCTTGCCGCCCGCCACCACCGCGACGTTGTAGGGCCACAGCCCGACCGGCAGGTCGACCTTGTTGTAGGTGACCTTGTCGCCGTCGACGTCGAGCAGCGACACCTTGTGGGCGGAGAATTTGGTCGCCAACGCGCGCTTGCCGTCCGGCGTGAACACGACATGCGAGACCTCGTCGCCCATCGGCACCGTGTCGATCACCTTCACGTCGGTGCCTTTGACGGAGAGCACGGTGATCGACTTGTCGGCGCGGTTGGCGACCAGCGCGAGGTTGCCGGACGGGCTGAAGCTCAGGCCCGACGGCTGCTTGCCGGCCGAGATGGTGGCGACGTGCTTGGGCGGGCTCGCCTTCATGTCGATGACGTGAATTTTGTCGTCGGGCGACTGCTTGAGGGCGTCGCCGTCCTTCGCCACGTTCACCGAGTCGGCGACGAGCGCCACGGTCCCGGTCGGATCGATATCGAGGTTGACCGGCGGACCGACCACCGAGTTCTTCAGCGGCAGGTTGGCGACGATCTTCGGGTTCATCGGATCGACGAGGTCGACGATGAGCACGGAGTCCTTGCCCGGGAGCGACAGCACCGGCTTGCCGTTGTCGTCCCAGATCAGCTTCTCGTCGTTGCCGACGATCATGAACGGCGCGGCGAGTGCGGCGGTGACGCCGAGCCCGAGAACAGCGGCGGCGCCGAGCGCGCCTGCCACGATACGAGACCGCATGACATCCTCCCCATTTTGCGCGGGTTCGCCTCCGCCCGCTGCGGCGATCTTTGCGCTTGGCCCCAGCGGGCGCAAGGGCATCTCGATCGCAGTCCGCTTGCTGCCGGCTCATTCCCGCTCGGCGCGGATCCAGTTCTCGAGCAGCATCCGCACGGCAGCGACGAAGCCGAGCGGCTGGTCGAGCATGACGTGGTGCTGGGCCTCGGGGACTTCGACGATCGGCGCGTGCGGCCCCATGATCTGCGACATGTAGGACGCGGTCGCCCGCGACACGAGCGCGCTTTTTTCGCCGAAGATCAGGGCGGCGCGGCACCGGACTGCCTGCAGGTATTCGCGAAACGGTTCGCCAAATCGGCGCGCGCCGATCGCCGGACCGTCGAATTTCCAGGTCCAGCCGCCGTCGCGCGGCATCAGCGAATGCCGGCCGATGAACTCGACCAGGAACGCATTCTCGCACGGCTGCGGCGGCATCAGCCGGAACCGCGCCAGCCCCGCCGCGAACGTGTCGTAGATCTTCTTGTTTCCCCAATTCGGCGGCGCCAGCGGCCGGTGCGCCTCGGCTTCGGGCGAGCGGATCGGCGAATCGACAATGACCACGCCGCCCAGCTCGTCCCCGAACTGGGAAGCGAACTTCATCGTCATGAAGCCGCCGAAGCTGTGGCCGATGACGAACGGCCGCTCGCCCAATCCGGCGTCGGCGATGACCGCGCGCATTTCCGCGGCGCGAATGTCCGAGCCGTAGGTTTCCCGCCGGCCGCTGTCGCCCATGCCCGACAGATCGATCGCGGCGACGCAGAAGTGCCGCATGAAATACGGGGCGATGAAGGTCCACCAATTGGCGTGCGCGCCGCCGCCGTGCACGAACAGCAGGCCGCGACCGATCGACGTTGCCGGTTCCGCCGCCCACAGCAGATAGTGGATCGGGCAGTCGGCTACGATGACCTGCCGCGACTGCTTGGGCCGGGTGATGGCCCAGCGAAACCAGTCGGGCGCCGGCGTTTGAACCTTGAGAATATCCGCTGACGTCGATGGTTGGCTCACCGCCGGTTCTCCTTGCCGGGGGCGATACTCGATCGTCGAATTCGAGATCGCAACGATTTTCGCGCCGCGGCGCGGCGATTCAATTTTTATAACTTCATGCTTGACATATAAGTCGCAATAGAGTTATAGCGGTGACCACGATTTTCCGGCGAGCCCGAGGGCGAAACCCCGGTGGCGCCGGTGAATCGCGTGCGGTGGGCGACAGACGGGAGGGCCTGTAAATTCCTGTAAAAACACGATTCGAAAATGAAAGTGCGATGCAGCAAAGATGATGCAGGTAAGGGCCGCCTGTAAAGATCAGGGAAAATACAGGATTCGGAAGGATAGGCGACGGATGACCGAGGATAGATGTGAGCAACCGCGAAAGACGCATCATCCGATTTGCGTCCTCCGCCTCGCGTCATTGATCCGATCAATGCGGAATCAATGATGCAGCGCCGACCATCGGGCATGGGGCGTCGTGAAGAGGGACGAATCTAGCTCCCCGGGCGGTCGCGCATGTCCGGCACGAACAGATCCTTCCATGACGCCGGGCGCGTGCGCAACGTGCCGGCGCGGTGCATGAAGTCCGCGTAGGTCATCGTGCCGTTGGGCACGATCGAGTACTGCGAATCCGGATCGTCGAGGATGCGCATCAGCTCCTGCTCGGACGCCTTCACCGTGGCGAGCGCGCGATAGAACCTTGCCGCCGCCGGCTTGTCCCGCGCGATCAGCGCGTTCGCCTCGTCGACCGCGGCGACCACCGCCTGCGCGAGGCGCGGATTGGCCGCGTAGAAGCGTTTGGTCGTATAGGCCATGATGATGGTGAGGTTGCCGAACAGGTCGGCCGTGTTGACCACGCGGTGGATGCCCGGATGGTCGAGCTCGATATAGGAGAACGGCGGCGAGCAGAAGTGGCTGGTGATCTCGGTCCTGCCCGACAGCATGGCGGCGAGCGCGTCGGGATGCGGCACCCCGACGGTGAGCGGATCGAGCCTGGCATAGTGCTCCATGCCGAACGCCTTCGCGGCGGCCATCTGCAGCACCACCGCGGCGAACGAGGTCTTGATGCCGGGCACGGCAATGCGGTCGTTCTCGGTGAAGTCGGCGAGCGTCTTCACCTTCGGATTGCGGGTGTTGAGATAGAGCGAGCCCGCGCCGACCGCGCTCAGGCCGACGATCTCGAGGCGCGGGTTGCCGCGCGCCTTGTCCCACAGATTGAGAAAGCCCGGCACGCCGATCGAGGCGATGTCGAGGGCGCCAGCGAGCATCGCGTCGTTGATGACGTTGCCGCCGTCGATGGTCGACCAGGTCACCTTGATGTCGCCGAGCCCCGCGGCCTTCGCATGCTTCTCGATCAGCCGCTCGTGCTCCATGACGTAGAGCGGCAGGAAGTGCATCCCGAAACCCTTCGAGATGCGCAGCTCGTTGGTGTCGGCGTGGGCTGCCGCAAGACCAAGGGTCACAAGCACACAGGTCAGAAGCAATCGCATCGGCGAGGCTCCGTTCTTACCCGCCCCTGGAGGGGGAGGGTCGCCGCCGAAGGCGGCGGGGTGGGGTGAGCCGCACGGTCGGATCGCGGATAGGCGCCCCACCCGATCGCGCTTCGCGCGACCGACCTCCCCCTGCAGCGGAAGTATGGCAGGTTACCGCACCGCCAGCGCTTCGACCAACGGGGCCACATTGGGAAGCTTGTCGCAGCCGCGCACCAGCTCGGCGAGGCGATCGATCTGCGCGCCGGGCAGGGCGCGGCCGGCGAGCTTGCGGAACTTGGCGACTACGTCGGCTTCGCCGGCAAAATTGCGCTCGCTGCCGCGCGGCGCTTCGACCGTCTGCTCGTGCCGGCTGCCGTCCGCGAGGCGGACCTCGACCCGCACCATGTGGCGGAATTTGGCGCCGCGCGCGGTGATCCGCGGGTCGTGCCGCACCGCGACCCTCTCGGCGAGCTTGATGCGGGCGGGGTCGGCGACCAGCGCCTCGGAGAACTGCTCGACGAACACGTCGCCCTCGATGAGCAGCGTCGCCACGCAATAGGGGAGGTTGAGCTGTGCCGCCGTGAGGCCCTGCGGCCGATAGGGCCAGCCCACGTGATCGACGGTGACCTGCGAGCCGTGCACCACGATCGCCGCGACCTCGTCGGGCGTGAACGGCCGCCGCGCGCGGATCGTCCGGACGGCGTCGAGCGTGGTGTGGTTGCTGCCGACGCAGGAATAGAATTTCAGCGCCACGCCCATGGTCTCGAACCGTTCGCCGAGCCCGGCGGTCAGCTCGGCGAGGTCGAACTTGTCGCGCGAGCCGGAGAACGTGGTGCAGAAGCCGCCGTACGGGCTTTCGAACACGTCGGCGATGCCGGTGAAGCCTTGCTCGGCGAGCAGCGCCGCATAGAGCGCGCTCTGCGCCGCGCGGCCCGCATGCATGCGCTTGACCATGGCGCCGTATTGCGCGGCCATCAGGCCGGCCGCCTGGGTGCCGGCAATGCCGAGCGCATACACGACCTTGTCGGCGGGAAGGCGCAGCGCCGCGGCGGCGCCCGCGACGCCGGCGAACACCCCGACCGTGGCGCCGGAGTGCCAGCCCTGGCCGATGTGCTGCGGCCCCATGCACAGGCCGACCCGCGGGCCGACCTCGTAGCCGGCGACGGCGGCGCGCAGGAAGTCGCGGCCGCTCATGCCCGGGCGCAGCTCGGCGATGGCGACGAGCGGCGGCAAGGTCACCGCGCCGACGTGCAGCACGCCGGCCCGATGCACGTCGTCGAGCTCGAAGCTTTGCACGAGTGTGCCGTTGGCAAGCGCCGCGTGCGGCGCGCAGAGCCGCTGCTCGCTGCCCCACACGCCGCACTGGGTCGAGGCGTCGACGCGCGCAAGCGTCGTCGTCAGGATGCGGCTCCATTCGAGACGGGTGCCGAACAGCGCGCAGCCGAACGCGTCGAGCATGAGCAGTTTCAGCCGCTCGATCACCTCGCCCGGGATGCGCTCGTAGGCGAGGCCGGCGACGAAGTCGGCGATGCCGCGCGTGTAAGGATTGTCCCCGGCCGCTCCGCTCATGAGGCGTAGCGTTTGTCGCGCTCGAGATAACCGGCGGTGCCGACCACCGCCTCGCGCTCCTTGAACGAGACCATGTCGGCGCTCATCGCCGCGGTGCTGCCGTCGCGCTCGATGCAGGCGAGCGCGCGCTGCATCGCCGCGATGGCGGCGCGCTGCAGGTCGCTCGGGATGATCACGACGTTGTAGCCGAGCTGCTCGAGCCGCGCGACCGGCAGCAGCGGGGTCTTGCCGCCCTGGAACATGTTGATGAGCTTCCAGCCGGGAAAGCGCCGCGCCACCTCTTCGATCTCGCTTTCGCTGGTTGGAGCCTCGACGAAGATCATGTCGGCGCCGGCCTCGCCGTAGGCCCGCGCGCGGTCGAGCGCCGCGGCAAATCCCTCGACCGCGATGGCGTCGGTGCGGGCGATGACGATGAAATCCGGATCCGTGAGCGCGTCGCGCGCGGCCTTGAGTTTTTGCGCCATCTCGCCGGCCGGCACGATCGCCTTGTCGTCGTAATGGCCGCACTTCTTGGGAAACGTCTGGTCCTCGAGATGCAGCGCCGCGACGCCTGAGCGCTCGAACGCGCGCACCGCGCGCTGCACGTTGAGCGCATTGCCGTATCCGGTATCCGCGTCGGCGATCACCGGGATGCCGACGCTGTCGACGATCGTGTCGAGCCGCGCGACGATCTCGGACAGCGACAGCAGCCCGAGATCCGGCACGCCGGCGCTGCGCGCGATGGCACCGCCGCTGGCATAGGCCGCCGCAAAGCCCGCCTGCTCGACGAGGCGCGCGGACAGCCCGTCGAACACCCCCGGCGCCACGACGGTGCGGCCGGCTGCCAGCAATTGCCGCAATTTGGTCGTCGCGCGCACGGCACCCTCCTCCCGCCGGGAGAAGGTCTAGCGGATCGGCGGCGCGTATTGCAGGCCGCCCTTGGTCCACAGGGCGTTGACGCCGCGCGCGATCTTGAGCGGCGAGCCCTGGCCGACGTTGCGCTCGAACACCTCGCCGTAATTGCCCACGTGCTTGATGATGCGCACCGCCCAGTCCTTGGTCAGGCCGAGCTGCTCGCCGTAATTGCCTTCGGTGCCCACCAGCTTCTTCACGTCGGGATTGTCCGAGCGCAAGGCCTCGTTGACGCTTTTCTGGCTCACGCCCAGCTCCTCGGCGTTGACCATCGCGTAGTGCACCCACTTGACGATGTCGAACCACTGGTCGTCGCCGTGGCGCACCGACGGGCCGAGCGGCTCCTTCGAGATGATCTCCGGCAGCACAATGTGGTCGTTCGGGTTGGCGAAGCGCAGCCGCTCGGCATAGAGGCCCGACTGATCGGTGGTGAACACGTCGCAGCGGCCGGCCTCGTAGGCCTTCACCGTCTCGTCGTTGGTGGCGAAGGTGACGGTCTTGAGCTTCATCTTGTTGGCGCGGAAATAGTCGGCGAGGTTGAGCTCGGTGGTCGTGCCCTGCCCGACGCACACCGCGGCCTCGCTCAGCTCGAGCGCCGAGTTCACCTTGAGGTCCTTGCGCACCATGAAGCCCTGGCCGTCGTAGTAATTGACGCCGGTGAAGTTCAAGCCGAGCGAGGTGTCGCGCGAGCTGGTCCACGTGGTGTTGCGCGCCAGCACGTCGACCTCGCCCGACTGCAGGGCGGTGAAGCGGTCCTTGGCGGTCAGCGGAACGAACTTCACCTTCTTCGGATCGTCGAAGATCGCCGCCGCCAGCGCGCGGCAGAAATCGACATCGAAGCCGGTCCAGTTGCCCTGCGCGTCCGGCAGGCCGAACCCCGCAAGCCCGGGATTCGAGCCGCAATTGACCGCACCCCGCGTCTTCACCGTATTGAGGGTCTGCGCGGTCGCGGCCGACGCCGCGACGGCGAGCGCTGCCGCGCAGCCGACGGCGATGAGAATGCGTTTCATCACACAGCCTCCTGTGATCGCTGTTTGGATCGACAGTCCCCGGACGTTCTGAAAGCCGCGCCGATCATAGACCCCGGGACCGGGCGATCCTAGCGTGAATGCGCCGCCACGGCGTCGATGATCGCGGTCACCATCGGCTTCATGTGAAAGCTGTCAGCGGGCGCGATGGCGACGCGCCCGCCGGCGTCCTCGATCGCCCGCGCCACCACCGGGCCGACCGCCGCGATGGTGGTGCGCGCGAGCGCGTCGCGCAGCGCCGCCCCGCGCCCGTTTGCCGCCGCGACGTCGCGCAGGCGCTTGACCTGCGGGGAGCTGGTGAAGGCGATGAGGTCGACGCCGCCCGCCGCCATGGCATCGATGATGTCGACGACCTGCCGGTCCTCACTCTGCGAGGCGTAAACATAGCACTGCACCGGCTCAGGGTTCGCGCCGGCGCCGCGCAGGAAATCGATCAGCTCGCGGTTCGGATTGTCGGCATAGAGTTGCACGGCGATGCGCCGGCCGGCGAGGTTCTCGCCCCTGAGCGCGGCGATCACGCCGGCCGTGGTCGGCTGCTCTGCCGCCACGTCGGGCTTGAGCCCGATTGCATGCAGGCGCCGCGCCGGCTTGGGGCCGCGGGTGATCTTGCGCGCCCTGGCGAGCGTCGCCACGAAGGCGTCCTCCATGCCGGCGCGTTGCGCAAACCCGATCAGGCGCGACAGACCTTCGCCGGTCAGCAGGATCACGTCGTCGGGCGGATCGGCGATGAAGCGGGCGAGCCACGCCTCGACCGGGGCCGCGTCCTCGACGTCGCGGATCGCGACCAGCGGGCAGCGCAGCGCGATCGCGCCGTGCCGCTCCAGCATGCGCGCCAGCACGTCGAGTTCGCGCGTCTCCGGCAGCACGATCCGCCGGCCGGCAAGGGCCTCGCTCATGGTCGACCTCCGCGGCGCCCGTTTCGACCATCCTATGCGCATTGTCAAAGTCGGCCCACCGGGTAGAGTTTTCCTCGCCGGCCGACTGCACGCGGTCCGAGACTTGATCGATAATGACTGATCCATCTGGCTTGACGCGCACCGACGTGCGCTGCTGCATCGCCGGCGGCGGCCCGGCCGGCATGATGCTCGGCTTTCTGCTCGCGCGGGCCGGGGTCGACGTGGTCGTGCTGGAGAAGCACGCGGATTTCTTCCGCGATTTCCGCGGCGACACCATCCATCCCTCGACGCTCGAATTGATGCACGAGCTCGGCCTGCTCGACGAATTTCTCGAGCGCCCGCATCAGGAAACCCGCGAAGTGCAGGGCTGGATCGGCGACGCCAAGCTCACGGTCGCCGATTTCTCGCACCTGCCGACGCGCTGCAAGTTCATCGCCTTCATGCCGCAATGGGATTTCCTCGATTTCCTGGCGCAGCACGCCAGGCGCTATCCGACGTTCCGTCTGGCGTTGCAGGCTGAGGTCATCGATCTCGTCGAGGAGGATGGGCGCATCGCCGGCGTGCGGGCGCGCACGCCCGATGGCCAGCTCGAGGTCCGCGCCGACCTCACGGTCGGATGCGACGGCCGCCAGTCGACCGTGCGCGACAAGGCGCGGCTCGAGGTGATCGATCTCGGCGCGCCCATGGACGTGCTGTGGATGCGGCTGTCGCAGCGCCCGGGCGATCCGAAGGAGAGCCTGGGGCGCTTTGATGCCGGGCGCATCATGGTGCTGATCGATCGCCGCGATTATTGGCAATGCGCGTTCGTGATCCCCAAGGGCACCTTCGAGGAGACCCGTCGCCAGGGACTGTCGGCCTTGCGCGCCGAGATCGTACGGCTGGCGCCGTTCTTCGCCGATCGGGTCGCCGAGCTTGCCGACTGGAACGACGTCAAGCTTCTTACGGTCGCGGTCGACCGCCTGCGCCGATGGTATCGGCCGGGGCTCCTGTGCATCGGCGATGCGGCCCATGCCATGTCGCCGATCGGCGGCGTCGGCATCAACCTGGCGGTCCAGGATGCGGTGGCGGTGGCCAACATCCTCGCGGGGCCGCTGCGGGCCGGCTCGGTCGGCCTCGATGATCTGCGCGCGGCGCAGCGGCGGCGCGAGCTGCCGACGCGCCTGACCCAGGGCGTTCAGGTCCTCATTCAGCGGCGCATCATCAGCCGCGTGCTCGGCCGCAGCGAAAAGCTGCCCCTGCCGCTGGCCCTGCGCCTGCTGCGACGCTGTCCGTTCCTGCGCCGCATTCCCGCCCGTCTGATCGGCCTCGGCTTCCGCCCGGAGCATGTGCGGACAACCTCCGAATTCCCTGCCCCCCTTGCGGGGGAGGGTTAGCGAGGGGGCGCTTGCAGGAGACGCAGACGGTCGCGGCAGCCTCCACCCGGCACGCTTCGCGTGCCGGCCTCCCCCGCAGGCGGGGGAGGTATCAGATCAAAACTCCTCCGGGCAGGGGTCGACCAGCGCCCACAGCTCCGGGCCGTTCTTGGCGTGCTTCATCTGCGCCGTGAGGCCGCCGTGGCGGGCGATCCAATCCTTCACCGGCTGCGGATAGTACGCTATCAGCTCGGCGGTTCCGGAAATGCTGGTGATCTTGATGCCGGCGGTCCAGCGCTGGTCGTAATAGGCCTGGTGGAACCCGAGGCTCGCGCGCGGCGTCACGCACACCTTGCCGGCCGGCAGCATGCCCAGCGCCAAGGTGCAGGCCGAGTTGCAGATGCCGTCGATGATCACCCGCTCGCCCTTGTCGCGCAGCCGCGCGTACTTCGCCTCGTACTGCTTGAGGTCGCCGCCGTGGTCGCGGGTGATGCGCAAATCAGCGCGCGCCGGGCCGGCGAGGCCGAGCAGCAACGCAAGGCCGAGGCTTCGCCCCACCCACGTTGAAATCCCGCGTGTCTTGCCCGCCGTCCCGGACATCCCCGCACGCCCTCGCGTCCGCGCCCCAATGCAGCGCAAGAAAATGGATCGAATGTGGTGAAAGGAAGGTTACCGGCGCCGTACGGGGGCCGCGGAAGCATCGCCGCCCAAATTCCGGTCGATGATGAAGAAATAAGCGAGAGACTGGCTGAAAATTAGGCGTCGGCCGGGCGGCCGCCCGGCAAGTCATTGAACCGGCGCCGAATAAGCCCACGCGTCCATCATCTTGGACTGGCACGGCCATTGCAAAATGTCGGCCGGCGACGCCCGCGCGGCGTGCGCGCCGAACGAGCGAGCGTGGCCCAATGTCTACCTTCGATAATCCCTTCGATCCCCATCGCCGCTTGCGGTCCGGCTGCAGCTGTGGCCGCCACGCGAGCGAGGCCGAGCACGACCGCGCGATGGCCCCGCCGCTGCAGTGCACCGCCGTTGACGGCGAGGACAAGCGCTACGAAGGCGTCGTCGCCTCGGCGGTCATGCGGGCGATGTTTCCGCGCGACGCTGCCCGCCGCGCCTTCCTCAAGGGCATCGGCGCCTCGGCCGCGCTCGCCGCGCTGTCCCAGTTCTTCCCGCTCAAGGCCGCGACCGAGGCCTTCGCGCAGGGCAGCGGCGCGATCGAGAAGAAGGACCTCAAGATCGGCTTCATTCCGATCACCTGCGCGACGCCGATCATCATGGCGCACCCGATGGGCTTCTATGCCAGGCACGGCTTGAACGTCGAGGTGATCAAGACCGCCGGCTGGGCGGTGATCCGCGACAAGACGCTCAACAAGGAATACGACGCCGCCCACATGCTCTCGCCGATGCCGCTCGCCATCACGCTCGGCGCCGGCTCGAACCCGATCCCCTACGCGGTGCCGGCGATCGAGAACATCAACGGCCAGGCGATCACGCTTGCGATCAGGCACAAGGACAGGCGCGACCCGAAGAGCTGGAAGGGATTCAAGTTCGCCGTCCCGTTCGACTACTCGATGCACAATTATCTGCTGCGCTACTACGTCGCCGAGCACGGCCTCGATCCCGACACCGACATTCAGATTCGCGCCGTGCCGCCGCCCGAGATGGTCGCCAACCTGCGCGCCGACAACATCGACGGCTTCCTCGGCCCCGATCCGTTCAACCAGCGCGCCGTCTATGACGGCGTCGGCTTCATCCACGTCCTGTCGAAGGAGCTGTGGGAGGGTCACCCGTGCTGCGCGTTCGCGGCGTCGCGGGAGTTCATCACCACGATGCCCAACGCCTACGGGGCGCTGCTGCGGGCGATCATCGACGCCACCGCCTTCGCGGCCAAGTCCGAGAACCGCAAGCAGATTGCCGAAGCGATCGCGCCGGCGAACTATCTCAACCAGCCGCAGACCGTGCTCGAGCAGATTCTGACCGGCACCTATGCGGACGGCCTCGGCAGCGTGAAGAAGGAGCCGAGCCGCATCGATTTCGATCCATTCCCGTGGGAATCCTTCGCGGTGTGGATTCTCACCCAGATGAAGCGCTGGGGACAGATCAAGGGCGACGTCGATTACCAGGCGGTCGCCGCGCAGGTGTACCTTGCGACCGATGCCGGCAAGCTGATGAAGGAGGCGGGGCTCACCCCGCCGGCAACGACCTCGAAGTCGTTCAAGGTCATGGGCAAGGAGTTCGATCCGGCCAAGCCCGAGGCCTACCTCAAGAGCTTCGCCATCGGCCGGAGCTGATCCATGGCGGGACCCGCGCGGCCGACGGCAGGCGCCATGACCGCGCCGCTCGGCCTGCGCGCCGCGGTGATCTCCGTCGCGCTGTTTCTCGTGTTCGTGCTCGCCTGGCACCTCGCCACCCGGGGCAGCGGCCCGGTGCAGGACCTCGATCCGGAATACGCCAAGCTTCTGGGGGCGAGCGCGACCCAGGGCAGATCGGCGATGCCGGGCCCGTTCGACGTCGGCGCCAAGATCTGGGAACATCTGAAAAACCCATTCTACGACCGCGGCTCGAACGACAAGGGCCTCGGCATCCAGCTGACCTACTCGATCGCCCGGGTCGGCGTCGGCTATCTGCTGGCGGTCGCGCTCGCGCTGCCGATCGGCTTTTTGATCGGCATGTCGCCGCTGATGAGCCGCGCGCTCGATCCGTTCATCCAGGTGATGAAGCCGATCTCTCCGCTCGCCTGGATGCCGCTCGCGCTCTACACCATCAAGGATTCCGGCCTCTCCTCGATCTTCGTCATCTTCATCTGTTCGCTGTGGCCGATGCTCATCAACACCGCCTTCGGGGTCTCCGCGGTGCGCCGCGAATGGCTCAACGTGGCCAAGACGCTCGAGGTCGGCACGTTGCGGCGCATCTTCACCATCATCCTGCCGGCGGCGGCGCCCACCATCCTCACCGGCATGCGCATCTCGATCGGCATCGCCTGGCTGGTGATCGTCGCCGCCGAGATGCTCGTCGGCGGCACCGGCATCGGCTATTTCGTGTGGAACGAGTGGAACAACCTGTCGATCACCAACGTCATCACCGCCATCCTGGTGATCGGCGTGGTCGGCATGGTGCTCGATCAGGCGCTCGCCCGCGCCACGCGGCTCGTGACGTTCCCGGAGTGAGGCGGTGCCGGCGGACAAATTCATCTCGATCGAGGGGATCGCGCGCAGCTTTCCGGCGCCGGGCGGCGGCGCCACCACCGTGTTCGCGGATCTGTGGCTCGCCATGCGGCGCGGCGAATTCGTCTGCATCATCGGTCACTCGGGCTGCGGCAAGACCACGGTGCTCAACATCCTCGCCGGCCTCGATCGCCCGTCGTCCGGCGTCGTCATCGTCGACGGGCAGGCGATCGAAGGCCCGAGCCTCGACCGCGCCGTCATCTTCCAGAGCCACGCGCTGCTGCCGTGGCGCACGGTGATGGGCAACGTCGCCTATGCGGTGTCGTCGCGCTGGCGCCGCTGGAACGCCGCGAAGGTGCGCGCGCAGGCGCAAAAGTTCATCGATCTCGTCGGGCTGTCCGGCGCCGAGGGCAAGCGTCCGGCCGAGCTGTCCGGCGGCATGAAGCAGCGCGTCGGCATCGCCCGCGCGCTGTCGATCGAGCCGAAGATCATGCTGATGGACGAGCCGTTCTCCGCGCTCGACGCCCTGACCCGCGGCACCCTGCAGGACGAGGTGCGCCGCATCTGCCGCACCACCGGCCAGACCGTGTTCATGATCACCCACGACGTCGACGAGGCCATCTATCTCGCCGACCGCATCGTGCTGATGACCAACGGCCCGGGCGCGGTGCTCGCCGAGATGGTCGAGAACCCGCTGCCGAAGGAGCGCGCGCGCGCCGATGTCCATCGCCACCCGCTCTATTACGCGGTGCGCAACCACGTCATCGATTTCCTGGTGAGCCGCAGCCGCAGCTTTGCGCAGGCCGAGGGCGCCCGGCACGATCCGCGCAATGTGCCGGTGGTGCGGCCGGGCGTGCCGGAACCGTTGCTCGCCCCGCCAGCCGCGGCCC
>WNGG01005589.1_pt1 | contig 14001 bp, 7 predicted proteins | sample 5400661 | NCBI WGS metagenome assembly WNGG01 (sample SAMN13153372, study PRJNA577476) | soil metagenome | isolation source: 100 cm soil or saprolite under Garry oak tree replicate 1 | place: USA:California | collected 2016-06-15
GCCAGGTTTTTGAAAACGAGTTGCTCGTTGGGTTGCCGCTCAACGTACGCAGCGTGACTCAGCTGTTCACATTAGCCGGAGCAGCAGTCCAGACAGCCACGCTCAATATCGCCGGCGGTCTGGGCTTCGGCACAGCCTATAGGCTTGATGGAACTGACAACCGAGACCCATTTACTAACCAGAGCTTGCCGCTGCCGTTCCCGGATGCGGTTCAGGAGATCAGGGTGGAGACCAGCGGTCCATCCGCCTTTGAAGGCGAGGCGACTTCAATTGGAGCTGTAACAAAGTCGGGCACGAATCGGTTTCATGGCGGCGTCTTTGAATTTCTAACCAACGGCGATTTCAATGCGAGAGACTATTTCGCACAAACCGGAAGTTCGGAGAAGGGCAATCAGTTCGGCGGAATGCTGGGTGGACCCATCAGGCAGAACAAGCTCTTCTTCTTCGGAGGGTATCAGGGCCTCACCGTCCGCCAGGATCCGACTCAGTCGCTAGCTTTTATCCCCACGACGCCGATGCTGGCCGGCGATTTTTCGACCTTCGCATCGGCAGCCTGTAATGCAGGTCGGCAGATTTCCTTGAGACCGCCGTTCGTCGGTAATCGGGTCAATCGCACATCACTCAGTGCAGCGGCCGTCGCTATTGCGAGCAGACTTCCACCGTCATCAGATGAGTGTGGGCAAACCAGGTATGGTATCCGGAGTACAGCTAATAATGGACAGTGGCTAGGCCGTGCAGATTACCAGTGGAGCGACAGGCATTCCCTCTTCGGACGATACATTGGGACGCATCTAGATGTGCCTAGTCCTTTCGATGCCGGCAATCTTTTGACGACGACAACTTTGGGCTTCGACAACTTCGCGCAATCTTACGGTTTTGGTGACACCTATCATTTCGGCGCCAATATGGTTAATGCCTTTCGTTTGAGCGTGAATCGGAACACTACTGACCAAAAGGCTCCAGAATTCTTCTCTCCTGCAGACGTGGGAATCCAGGCTTATAGCTACGTCCCCAAAAACATCGCCTTAACTGTAGGCCCAGGATTCTCTATAGGGGGTGGCGGCGCGACGCTTAGAACAACGAATTATCAGATGGCAGAGGATTTGGGAATGATCCGCGGTCTGCATCAGTTTGTTTTCGGGGCGAATCTGGCACAGGGGAGATCCAATTTCAATTCGTACGCGAGTTCTACCGGGGTTTACTTTTTCAACGGTCTATTCACTGGCCTGGCAATGGCGGATTTTCTGTTAGGAAATGTGAGCACCTTTATCCAGTCGGCACCGAATGCGCATTACATAAGGCAGTCCTGGGTTGCTCTATATGGACAAGACATTTGGAAAGTGAAGCCACGGCTGACGTTAAACTATGGTCTGCGCTGGGAACCATTTCTTCCTCAAGTGAGTACCAACGGCAAAGTCTACAATTTCGATCACAACCGATTTCTCGAAGGCACCAGGAGCACCGTATTCAAGAACGCGCCGGCGGGTCTATACTTCCCCGGCGATCCAGGTTTCCCAAACAAGTCGGGCATTCACAAACAGTGGTTGAAGTTCGCGCCGCGTCTGGGAGTGGCTTGGGACGTAACAGGAGACGGGCGAACGTCGCTGCGAGCCTTCTATGGACTGGCCTATGATTACGTTCCTTTACGATGGCGCATCAATGCCGGCCGGATCGCGCCTTGGAGTCCGCAGATTACTTTAGTTGGCGCTACTTTGGACAAGCCATGGGGATCATTTCCCGGCGGAAATCCATTTCCCATCAAAGTTGATCAGAATGCAGCATTCTTGCCGTTTACATCTTATGAGACGACTCCTTACAACATCCACACCCCCTATGTTTCGTCATGGAACCTGAGCTTTCAAAGACAGATCGGAATGGATTACCTCGTTTCCGCAACGTATTTGGAAAGTCAGACCACCCATATGTGGGTTGACAAGCCTCTCAATCCTGCTATGTATATCGCGGGGGGACAGTGTACGCTAAATGGGGTTCCCTATAATCCCTGCTCTGCCATCGGGAATACGAACGCGCGCCGCAGACTGTCTCTGGAGAGACCGCAGCAGGGCCAGTCCTTTGCAGTAATCGATGAATTTGATGACGGCGGTACGCAGAGTTACAACGGCCTATTAGTTTCGGTTCATCGCCGCGCTAGCCGAAGAATTTCGCTGATCGGCAATTACACGTTGTCTTATTGCACGAGCGACTACGGTGACACTAACGGATTCGGCCCGGGCGCAGGGCTGAGCTATCTGGACCCGAACAATCGCCGCTTTGATCGGGGCAACTGCGATGCAGGCCGCCGGCACATCTTTAACCTAACAGCAATCGCGGAAACGCCGGAGTTCGCCGACCGTACTCTGCGCCTCGCGGCGTCGGGTTGGAGGATCTCTGGCATTTACCGGAAGTCTTCAGGAGCATTCCTGACCGTTACCACCCCTTTTGATCAAGCATTGACCGGTATCGCTAATCAGCGCCCGAATCAGGTGCTTGAAAACCCCTATTCTGACACCTCCGGCCGTCCTCTAACGATATACCTCAACCCGTTGGCGTTTTCTTTTCCACCAATTGGTACACTCGGAAATATGCGCCGCGCGAGCATTCAAGGTCCGGGAACATGGGAGTTCGATGCAGCATTGTCGAAAATATTTCGGATTCGTGGCGCGCAAACCGCAGAGTTTCGCGCTGAGGCGTACAACGTCACGAATAGTTTCCGGCCGGGAAATCTCAGCACGATTTTCGGAACGCCCACCTTTGGGCAGATCAGGACTTCTCTCGATCCCAGAATCATGCAGTTCGCGTTGAAGTACGCATTCTGATCATCGATTCGATCTTTTCGGACATCAGCTGGTTATCCACGCTGAACACTCCCGACACCTGGCGTGCCGCCATTTCGGCAAGTTGCCGGTCCATCTGGTTCGCAACGACCCCCTTAAGTGTAACGTGGCCGTTCTTGACGATAATGTGGATCGGCGGAACGGCGCGAACCGAGTATTGGAACAGCGGGCTGTTGTAATTGAAGATCGCTCGATAGGTTGCAAGCCGGAGCTCGTCGTCCATGGTCGAAAGCGGCAGGACTTCGGTTTTGTTCTCGACTTTCGCGACACTCTCGAGGCTGCGAACCCGGGCTTCGGCATCCGACTTGAGAGTTGGCCGGGTCACCTGCCCGCCGAGAACCACCGTGTCATCCGGAAGCACTTCGGCTTCAAGCCAATCAAAAACGTTGTAGTACGGCAGGGTAACGAGCTGATGGCGCACTTCGTCAGCGATCAGGGCCGTCGTATGGCCACGATGCAGCCCGGGGCCCTGCAACTGTTTCTGGCTTGCCATACCGGTTACCGGCATTGCCAGACAAGCCGCGATGAGAAGTAACACGAAGCTGAGTTTTTTCATTCTGGTGAACATAGCAATACCTCCTGTGCAGAATACCTATAGATCTTTAAGGGATTTCGATCGGGGGAACAGGAACTTATCAGTTCTTGCCCGATCCACTTTCTTCTGACGAGGGAAGAAAAAAATGTGAGCGGCCACGATGAGGTCTACGGTCCCAGTTGTACGCTGACGCTGATTCGGCCGTAGCGGCCATAGTTGTCGAATGCTGTGATGTCGTATCGGCCGGCTTCCGTAAAATCCACGATCTGCGGCACGACTGCGCTCTGGCGCCCGATAAATCGGCCATTGAGCATCCAGTTGACTTCGGCGTCAGTGCCGCGAACTTCGAGCCGGGCTTTGGGAGTTTCTTTGCCGGGCGGACGGCGTAGGACGGCGCCATCGTTCAAACCGGTGATGGTGATGGAGCCGCCCGGGTCGGGCGCCAACATACAATCTGCGGACCACTTAGGCGGCAGCGATTTTAGCCGCAACCCGGAATCGAGCCACGGTTCCAACACAGCGGGCCATCGTGCTGCTTCGAAGGCTTCTACGGGATGGCGCGCGCATTCCGGCGAAGCACGCTGGCGTGTGATCCGGTCCACGTAATAGGTGAACACCGGCGGTCCGTTTCTGAAACGATCCGGAAATGTCGGCGGCGCTGCGCCGTCGAGCAGCCAGGCTGTGCGTTGGACGGGACACAATCGCGCGTTGACGCCGTCAGCGCGCGTGCCGAGAGGCCAGCAAATGACTTCTTCGGTCACACTGGCCGGCCTGGGATTTGACGCGGTGTTCAGGCCATCGGGCAATGCGGTGAAGATATCCGATAACAAAGGTGCCGCTACATTCGCGCCGAAGAACCCGGGATTCGGCGTACCATCCGGACGGCCAACCCATACGCCGATGGTATACCGGTTGCTTACACCGACCGCCCACGCATCCCGAAAGCCGAAACTCGTGCCCGTCTTCCATGCAAAGCCGCGATATGGACCACGCCCTTCGGTTATCCGGCCCGCCGGCCCGCCGGTTTCGAGGATGTCACGAACGATGAAAGCCGCGCCTTCGCTCATCATGCGGCGCTCCTCGAGCGGCGCATCCGAAAGAAGACGGGGTGTTCCCGCCAGGCCCTTCCGCGCGAGTGCCGAGTAGGCGCCCACTAAATGTTCCAGTGTTGTACTGGCACCGCCGAGAATCACGCTCAGATTCGGCTCAGCGCCTTTCGGAAATTCCAGCTTCAGTCCTCCCCTTCGAAGCATTGCGACGAACCGGGCAGAGCCCAACTGTTCCAAAACCTCCACTGCGGGCACGTTCAGGGAGTTCAGAAGCGCCTCCGATACGCTAACCGGACCGTGGAACGATTGTTGGAAATTTCCGGGCTCGTAACCGGAAAAAGACTGCGGCACATCCGCCAGCAGCGATTCGGAGTGAATCAAACCTTCGTCCATCGCCAACGCATACAGAAAAGGCTTCAACGCGGAGCCGGGCGAACGCGCGGCTCGTGCCATGTCCACATCGCTGAAGCGGTTCTTGTCGCTGAAGTCGGCGGAGCCGGAATAGGCGAGCACGTCGAGGGTTTCGTTATCCATCACCATGGCAGCGATCGAAACTCGCGGGGGCAGGCCGCGAGCGCGATCCAAAAGCAGTGCTTCGACAGTGGACTGTACCGCCACGTCGATTGTGGTGTGCACTCGCGTCCGGCCTGCCGCGCTCCGCTTCAGGCGCTCGGCAAGCAAAGGCGACAGCATTGGAGCGCGCACAGTTTGGGCGTAAACAGGTTCCGTCAGCGCATCGCTGATGGCCGCATCCGGCCATTGTCCTTTCATGCGCCGCAGCACTTTATCGCGCGCCAACTGCGCGCGCTCGGCATAACGATCCGGACGGAGGCGCGAAGGAAGCTGCGGCAGGACCGTCAGCAGCGCCGCCTCCGCATGCGTCAATCGATTGGAAGACTTGTCCAGATACGCGCGGCTTGCGGCTTCCACGCCTTCCAAAACGCCGCCCATCGGTGCATAGTTGATGTAGATCGTGAGGATTTCATTCTTGGAGTAATGTCGCTCGAGTTGCAAGGCTCGCGCCATTTGGACGAGTTTGCCTGCCAACGTCCGGCGTGTGGGATGAATGATGCGCGCAACCTGCATCGTGATCGTCGATCCACCCGATACAATGCGGCCGTACCGCACCCACTGGAATCCCGCACGAATCAAGGCGACGGGATTCACTCCCGGATGCCAGCGGAACATCCGGTCTTCGTAGCGGACAAGCGCGTCCAAGTAGAGGGGCGATACCTCATTCAACAAAACCGGATGCCGCCAGACGTAATCATCGCCCGGAAAGGCGCGCAAAGGCGTGCCGTCGCGCGCTACGACCACCGTAGCGTATGGCGAGTCTCGTCCCGGCGCCGGAAGAGGGAAACACCGGTCCAACACTTCGAGCGTCAGAAACAGAATCAGCAGTCCCGCGCCAACTTTTTTCAATTTACGGCCTCTGCGCATCGACAATTGTTAACGTCTCTCCGCCACCGCTCAGGCCGTAGATGTTCGGGCGATACATGTCCTCGGCATATATGGGCGGCACAACGAATTCGCCTGGAGTCACCACACGCGCACGGTAGAACAGATTGAGCAGGCCTCTGCCGACCGGTGGGTTGAAGCGGGAGTTCGCGTCAAGGCGCACAGCAGCGACGAAACGATCATCGCGAAACTCAACGTGCTTGATGATGCGGCTGTTGGCCATTGCTTCAGCCGGATTCATCCCGGCGATGGTGGCCGCACTCAGTTGTTCGCCGCTCACGATGTTCAGGTTCTCAATCTCGAGGCCCGCCGGAATCCGGTCGACAATCAAAGCGTTACCGATTTCGCTTTTCGCTCTTGCGGTGATGTGGACGATGACTGTCTCTCCAGTTTGAAGCGGCCTGCCGGAAACGACCCGGCCATCCGGCGTGTACGTCGTTCGGCTGAGTTCAATCTCATCGCTTCTGGCGGGCGGCTGCTGGACTGGATTTCCGGAAAGCCACAGTTCTGCGTACAAGGTTGCTGCCGACGTGTTGCTGACCTTGACGCCACTGGCTAATTCGGCCGGCGACACCGGCCGGAAGTACGTCCCCTTTCGCGAAAGCTGTTCCGGTTTCCCTCCGGCGGTGACGTTCGCTGTCCACGTTCCACTTCCCGCGCTCAGCGCGCGTCCGACCAGAAACAGCGCCATCTTTTCCTGCGTGCTGTAGTAGCGGTTCCTTTCCAGTTCAGCGGCGACGAGCGAGAGCAGATTCTCGCGGCCCTCGACTGCAATGCGATTCCGATCGAGCAAGGCATACGAGAGCGCCGCATCACGGAGAACCGTTCCGTAGTCGTACCACCAATAGCCTGGTCCGCGGCTCTTGCCTACGCCCTCGGCGATCGTCGAAGCGCCGCGGGCGTTGTCGCCCATCAGATTGAGAGCAATTCCGAGCTCTACGAGCGGAAGTCCGGATTGCGCCTGGCTGCGCGAATCGTACAATTGCCGGAGAGTGGCCAAGGGCGCTTTTCTCTCTCTCGCCAGCACGTAACCGCCGTATGCAAGTACGTCGAAGCGTCCGTTGTCCCGGTTTCTGAAAATTTCATCGGGACGCGGCGGAGCGGCGGATTGTGCCGGCAGCTTCGATACGCCTTCCTGAAGACCCCGCAGCAGGAAATCCATCGCCAGACCGTACATTCTGTCCGGTACGGCGAAACCCTGCTCGCGGGCATCCATCAGAAAGTTGGTGATGTAGGCGGAAAGCCAGTACTCATATTCCGACGCGTTACCCCACAGGCTGAAACCGCCGTTTGGCGCCTGAATGGCCCCAAGCTTCGAGACCGCGCGGTCCAGCATTTCCACGCGCTGTTCGCGGGTGAAAGGTTTGAGGCCAAAACGGCGCGCCTCGTCTTCGTCGATGAATACGTGCGGATAAGCAGTACTGGTAAGTTGTTCGCCGCAGCCATACGGATACGTGAGCAAATCCTGGACCGCCGCACGGACGTCGATCGGTGGCTTGTCGGACACGGCCACGTGGGCCAGCGCCGAGTTGGGATATAAGCCGGAAAGTGCCGCGTCCTGAATTTCGACAGTATCGCCCGCTTTGACCGAATAGCGCCTCGTAAACTGAACCTGGGGTGTGGGCGGTCGTATGGAAATGGCGAAAGTGCGTTCGATATTGAGCTCCCTTCCGCCGACTTTTACGGTTACCGCGTGCACGCCGGGCATGGTTCGAGCCTCAACCGGAAAACGCAGCGTCCGCTTTTCCTGGTCTTTGAGCGAAAGCTCGCGTTCCGCATCCTGAATGCGGAGGGCCTGGCCGGCGTCGATGGAAACTTTTAAGCTCTGGGCCGCGCCAGAGAGGTTCTGAAGATCGAGCGCCACGACAGCCTTGTCGTTGAACGAGAGAAACCTTGGCGTCGCCAGTTCCGTGATCAATGGAGCTGCGACAACCATCTCCAGGTCCTTGGAACCAAAACGGTCCGGCGCGGAGACGACCGCCATCAGCCGCAGCGTGCCGTTAAAATCCGGCACCTCGAGCGGTATGTCCGCTTCACCGCGATCGTCCATCAGGATAGGTCCGCTGAAGAGATCGACGAGCTGCACGATTTTCGGCAGACCTTTGGTAGGCGAAGGCGTGGTATCGCCACCAAATCGGAGTTGGCCTTTCCGGCCCTGCATCTTTTCGATGAGGTGTCCGTAAATATCGTGTTGATCGGCGCCATAGCGGAGCTTTCCGAAGAAGAACGCGTGCGGGTCCGGAGATTGGAAACGCGTGATATTGAGGATGCCGGCATCGACGGCAGACAACGTCACAAGCGCCTTCTGCCCCCTCGCATCCGGCGCGCGGACTTTAATTCGCACGGGAGTTTCCGGACGGATCTTTTCCGGCGCCTCCAAGGTCACATTCAACTTCCGTTCACTGCGTTCGAGAGGTAGATGAATCAGACCCATGGCACGCGCGGGCGTGACAAGATCGCCGGCATTGCCGGGCCGCAGCACCATCACGGAAACATACAAGTCATGCCGCGTCCAATCGCGGCTTATAGGAATATCGACAGTGGCCGTGTCTGAAGAAACGGACATGCGCTTCACCCAAAGGGTACGATTGGCGTCGACGGTGATCAGCGCCTCCCCCTGATGCGGCGGCGTCATGGTGAGGTGCGCGGTCTCGCCTTCGCGGTAAGCGGGTTTGTCCAGTTTGAGCGCGACGCGATCCGGCCGCGTGCCCTGTGTTTCATCCGCTTGCGCGTTCCATCCGGCATAGAACCGGTACCGCAGCGTCTGGTTCGTATCCTGGTCGAAAATTTCCAGGCGATAGCGTCCATACTTCACTGGGACAACGAGCTTGCCGCGGCCGCCGGCTGGAATGGTGACCGAGGATGTTTCCACCAATTCTTCGGTTTCCGTGAAGCCGGAATGCCAGCCGCGCTGATCGTCGAATCGCCAGTAGTAGTCCCGATTTTCACGAAACAGGCGGACCGGCATGGAAGTAGCGGCCCGGAGGTTGCCGTCGCGATCCACGCGCAAAACCTCGAATTCGGCCCGGCTGCCTTCGCGCGCATAATCGCCGGGGAACAACGGCCGCACTCCGACCAGCACGGCCGCAGGCCACACCACACGTTCCATGCTGCGCACGACGGGCCGGCCGCCGCTCTCCAGCAGGCTCACCGTTGCACGAGCCGTGAATGGCGAGCGGGTCGATGCGACGGGAGACAGGTCGATCTGGAGTTTTCCGTTGCCCTGTGCGTCCAGTGTCTGTTCCCGGAGTTCCATGCGACTCTTCTTTTCGCTCTCGCCGGAGTCTCCAAATTCAAATCCCGGGTATTTGTTGGAAAGCGGATTCTTGTTCCGCTCGAATGCAGCCACGCCCAGCAACCGGTTGCCCGCGGCAGGGGCTCCGTAGAGGTAAGTGCCGTGAACTGCAACGGTAAACATTTGTTCGGCCGTCAGCGGTGGATCGCTGCTGCTCAAGTCAAGCTTCATACGTTCCGGTAAGAACTCCTCTACGCCCAGACGGAGCACGGTAGCCGGCGCTCTGTCGGCCGGGTCGGCACGCAACTCGAGCGACCAGGATCCGGTTGCCGCGTCATCCGGCAGTTGGAGATGCTTGAGGTAATACCCCGGGAATCGCGAGTCGGGTTGCCACGTTGCGGTGAATTGCTTGCGTCCAACGGGATCTTTGAGGACGGCCTGTATCGGCTGCACCGGAACGGGCCGCCCGTCCGCATCACGCGCGAGCACGGACACGTCTAATCCTTCACCCGGACGGTACAGATTGCGTCCCGAATAGGCAAACAGACGCACCGGGCTCGAGCGTTCACCAACGATGTCATACTCGGAAAGATCGAGCGCCGGTTCCCGCATGGCCAGCATCGAGACTTGTTTGCCTTTTCGAGCTAAGACGACCCTCGCGTTCCTCGGCCATTCGGCGAAAAGTGCATGCCCATCGCCGTCGGTTTGGGCCTGGGTCAGAGTCTTGCCCATCGTATCGAGCCAGGAGACCTCGACGCCCCTCACGGCTCTGCCGTCGACTAGCGAACTGACGAATGCATCGGCCCCTTTGTCGAAGAGGCGCAGATGCATGCCGAGATCGCTGATGTAGAAATATGTCGTCTGAGAGTCGTAACGAAAGCGGCCGGGCTGGGTCATGACCGCGATGTACACGCCGGGCTCGCTCAGTTCGCCGATCTCTTCAACAGGAATGTAGGTGACGCTTCGGCGATTGGGCTGCCGCTCGGCCGTGAAACGTCCGAGATAAACGCTTTCAGCGATGTTGCGGAAATCGTCCAGTTGGTAGAACCCCACAGCTCCGTGAAGCGACGTACGCCGAAAATCGTATGCATCATCATTACTGCCGGAGCTGTCTTCTTCCTCGCCTTGTTGCCGGTTTGATTTACGGCGCGTGATAACGCGATCCAAGAAATCCGACAGCCGCTCGTTCTTCACGCGAAGGAATTGGATATCGACTTCGGGAACATTTACTGTGACTATCGGTAACCCGCCGTTCTGCCGTGCCGGCAACACCATACCGTTGCTGGCGAAGTAATAGGACGGCGGCATGGGCGCGGTACGCACGGAATATTTGGAATCCGCCGTCAGCTTGAGGCCATTCCTCGCAGGCAATCCCGGATTGACGAGGATGACGTAGCGCGTCTCCGGTTTGATGTGCGGAAAATGGAGTAGCCGGGGATTCTCGCCGACAATCCAGGCGCCGCCGACAACAGTGCCTCCTTCCACCTTCGTGTCCTCAGCGTTCGTGCTGACAATCGTTCCGCCTGTGCCCGGACGATCTTCCACCTCAAACCGGAAGCGCCGATCCTCAGGCCGCTGAGGCGGCCCCGGCATTTGGAATACCCGGATGTGCTGGTCATAAGACTGGCGCACATCCAGAGGCAATGTGAACGTCAGTGATAATGCTGGAGCGCCGTCCAACTCCCGCTCGCCTGCCTCGACCAGCAGGAATTCACCCTCGTCCGCGCTTCCAGTTCCCGGCGCGATGGTGCTCCGGACCCAATAAATCAAGCCGGCCAGTAGAAACACCGCCGCGCCAACGGCGGCAATTTTTGCCGCCGCTTTGGTTTGAAATCGATTTGTCATGGGATTCTCCTCAACATTCGAGTATAAATCCGCGGTGCCACTAACCTGCGTGGTTCCGCCATTTGAGGACGTGCACGTAGGATTTCTCGCGAAATATGTGTAATGAATCCACTCTCAATTCCTCACGAGTCGCTTCGCGGAAGCTACAAACGCCGTTTGGCCGAACGGACTCCTGAGTCTGGATGCTACTGTCAAGGCACAACTAAACTTCAGGTTCTGTAGGTCAGAACGCTCTTTCCCGGAGACGACTCACAGTAAAATCGCCATGTTTTCGGCGGGTTCTGCTGTTCGTGCCGAAATCAGGGGCAATCGATGCCGAAGGTGTGGGACACGTTTGAATGGGATGACGAGAATAAGAAGAACGGCAACGTCCAGCATTTAAGAGAACATGACATTGAGCCTGAGGAGGCCGAAGAGTGTTTCTTTCACGGCTATACTTATTGTCAGGACGAACGGTTTGCCGATGTCTACATTCTGGATGGCCGTACCGATCGCGGTAGACGGTTGCGGCTCGTTTTCCAAGATAAAGGCAATCGGCTCGCCCGGATTTTCACTGGTTGGGACATGAAACCCAAAAAGAAGAGAAAAGAATGAGAAAGCAGTTTTGCAAATTACCTAAAGGTGAAAGGGAAAGAATTGAAACTCAATACCATGGCATGAACCCGCACGACGTTGATGAACGAATGTTACGCGCGAAGCGGCAAAGCCCCGGCGCTATCCGGTTGCCGTCGAAATTGGTTGAGAATTTGAAGACGCTGGCTGAATCCGAGGGCGAACCTGAATATCAGACAATGGTTAAACGGTGGATCGAAGAACGTCTGCAACAGGAAACGTCGACCGCGCGTTGAGGTATGAGTAACCATCCATCGTGGAAGCCATCCGGTAAAGGATCGGATTCAAGGCGAAGTAGCCGTTATGCCGATAAGCGTGACTTCAGCCACTGCGCAGTGGTCCGCGGACCGGTTCAACAACATGGAAGAAGCACGTCAAGCGCTCGTCCGATGGCGGAGCGTCTTCTATCGCACTGAGAATCCGATCAGGAACTCGACTTGATCCCGCCGTCTTTTGGGGTTTTGTTTTGAATCGTCCCAGCGGGTGTATCTCAGCTCTGGACGAATGACGATACGAGACCTGTTCCATTCGAGGCCGGCATTGGTAATGTAGGCAGGAAACTGATTATCGAAGATCTGGAATTGGCTGTACGTGCGGTCCACTCTTGCGATGTTCGAGAATGTCGCCCGGGACTCCATCGTAGCGGAAAGAGTTTGACCAACGATGCTGCCGCCGCCGGCATAGGGCCGCACTGGCCCACGAAGGAAGCGGTAATCGAAGAGCAGCGGAAATTCCCACGACCCGCCTTGCGAAATTCTGCGGATGCTGGCTACCGGTGTCGTTTCATTAGTCGAGAAACGAACCGGCTTATATAACGCATCGAGCTGTACGACGATTCGATCGTATAAGACTGCCGCGAACGTCGGGCCTAGGGTGAAAGAGGGCTTTTTGAAAACCTGCTGAACCGTAAATGCTCCGGGAATTCCGATGAAGTCCGATTCCAATATTGTTTGAGTTGGAACTCCCGCACGCAGCCCGAATTCAAAACTGAGGCGCTGCTGGCCGCAGGTCACTGTCGCCATGGTGAAAAATCCGGCGATAAAGAGGATGCCAAGCTTGCGCATATCCTTAGTGTCTTAAGGCACGAAATGAGAATCCCACCAGATATTCAAACTGGTTTTCGCGTCGGGCCGCGTCGGTCGATTGGGAAACGCTGGACCACCGCGTATAGCGCAGTTCGGGACGAATCACCAGCCGAGACATGCGCCAATCTAAACCGCCATTGATCACGTAGGCTGGCAACTGGTTTAGAACCCTTCTGTCGGACCATGAATCGCCCAGCAGTACGCCGCCGCCTCCGAAAGGCCGGATCGGTCCTTTCAAGATCGCGTAATCGGCAATCAGCGGAAATTCCCTCGACGACACCCGAGTGGAGGAGGAGGAATAGGAGGTTCCGTTGAAGACAGAGTTGTTGAACCTCATCGTCTTGTATAAGAAGTCGAATTGGACAGTGAGCCGATCGTAAACAACAACTGCGAATGCAGGTCCCACTGAAACCGGCGGTCTCGTGAACGCCTGACGTGAGAAGACACTTGCGGGTCCCGTCAGGCGTGATGTCAAGGGAACCGTAAATGGCACGCCAGCGCGCACACCGAATTCAAATTCGATCCGGTTCTGTCCTGCCGCCACCGGCGGGATGGCCAAGAAGGCAAGAAGACCGCACGCCGTACTAACCCTCATGTGCAATAGACCCCTCAATAATGTAAACACTTGAAGTACACCCGACGATTTTCCCATATGTTTAGCGTCGGGCCCACCGTCCGATTCCGGTTCGGTACACCGCTTCGCGGCCTCTTCACAGTCGGCCGGTGCACGCCGCCGCAGTCATCGGTAACCCTCACATCAAGTGAACACCTGCATAAGAGAAGTTAGACGCCACGCCTCGCTGCTGATCAGACAGGCATAAAAAACAGCTTGCATGTGATATAGTGTTATGGTTGACTATAACAGTACATCAACCATAAAGGGGGTTCACTATGAGATCGATTCGCCTGCTTCTGTTATTGATGATGCTGTCCACCGCGGCTTTTGCCCAATCGGACGCGCAAAAAACCTTCGAAAAAATAAAGGCACTGACGGGTACGTGGGAAGGCAAGGTAACGATGGACATGCCGGTACCCGAGGCGGCCGAGCACAGTGTCATGCAGGTCACGCTGCGCACGACTTCGAGAGGAAATGCGGTGATGCACGAGATGACGTCGGCGGGTCCCGAGGATCCGGTCACGATGTTCTACCTGGACGAGGGCCGGCTCCTGCTGACACATTACTGCGATGCAGGCAACAGGCCTCGCATGGAAGGTACGCTCTCGCCGGACGGAAAAACCCTGGAGTTCAATTTTCTCGACGTCGCGGGCGGCAATCTGCGCGAGCACATGCATCATGCAAAATTCACGTTCATCGACGCGAACCACCATACGGAAGACTGGACATTCA
>WNGG01017361.1_pt1 | contig 13996 bp, 11 predicted proteins | sample 5400661 | NCBI WGS metagenome assembly WNGG01 (sample SAMN13153372, study PRJNA577476) | soil metagenome | isolation source: 100 cm soil or saprolite under Garry oak tree replicate 1 | place: USA:California | collected 2016-06-15
GTCCAAGCTGGCCTGGATGCTCGCCGACCTGACCAAGGCCCAGTTGCTCGCACTGCACCTCGGCCGTCTCAAGGAGGCCGGGCCGCTCTCCCCTGAGCAGGTCAGCCTCGCCAAGATGGCGAACGTCCGGACGGCGATCGAGATCGCCCGGCAGGCCCGCACGGTCCTCGGGGCGAACGGGATCACGCTGGAATATCCGGTGATCCGCCACGCGAACAACCTGGAGTCCGTGCTGACTTACGAGGGCACCGAAGAAATCCATGCGCTGGCACTCGGGCACGCGATCACGGGGATCCCCGCCTACCGTTAGGCGTCTGGACTGAACGGTCCGGTGGTCTGCGGGCGCCTGCCGAGCGTCGGGGCGCGGGCGGCGCGCAGCGCGGTCAGTAGGCGCCGTATCCGCAGATGACTGCCGCTCCCGTCTTCCACAGGATCTGCAGGTCGAGTGCGAACGACCAGTTTTCGACATAACGCAGGTCGAGCCGGACGGCCTCATCCCACGGCAAATCGGCCCGGCCGCTCACCTGCCACAGGCCGGTGATGCCCGGCTTGACCGCAAGCCTGCGCCGCACGTGCTGCTCGTACCTGGCGGCCTCCTCCGGCAGCGCCGGTCTCGGCCCAACCAGTGACATGTCACCGCGCAGCACGTTCAGCAGTTGCGGCAGCTCGTCCAGGGACCAGCGCCGCAGCCGGGCGCCGGTCCTGGTGATCCGGGGATCCTGGCGGATTTTGAAGAGCGCCCCATCGGCCTCGTTCCGCTCCGACAGCAGCGACTTCCTGCGTTCGGCATCCACCACCATTGTGCGGAATTTGTAGACAGTGAAGAGGTCGCCATCCTTACCAACCCTGACTTGGCGGAAGAAGACCGGCCCAGCATCGGTGAGCCTGATGGCGAGCGCGATCCACGCGAAGATGGGCGCCAGCAGGAGCAGCGCAGACGCGGCAGCCAGCCGGTCGAACGCACTTTTGAGGACCTGTCTGGCCCCTGCCAGCTCGGGATGGTCCACGTGCAGCAGCGGCAGCCCGGCCACCGGGCGGATGGTCGTCCGGGGCCCGGCAACGTCAAGCAGGGCAGGGGCGACACAAAGATCGGTGCCTGTCTTCTCGAGTTGCCACGCCAGGTCCCGCAGCCGTGTGCCGTTCATTTCGGGACAGGCGAGCACGGCGACTGTGTCCGCTCCGTACTGATTCACCGCCGCCTGCACACTGCCCAATTCTCCCGCCACCGGGATGTCCGCCACGTCGCCGACTTCCGGCGGGCCCACCACGCAGGCTGCGACCACGGAAAGCCCGTGGTGAGACTCCCGCCGCAGCGTGGTCACCAGGTCGGCAACCGCGGTCGCGTGCCCAGCCGCCACCACCCGCCTGGTGCAGTGGCCGCTGCTGCGCAGCCGGTGCAAGCGCTTGCGAAGGTAGTACCTGGCGGCGAGATCGAAGACCGCCGCGGTCGGCAGGGCGACGGCCGTGTAGCCGCGGGCCAGGTCGAGCCTCGCGGCGTAGGAGACGATGGCGACGGCGGCGGTGAGGGCGGCCGCCGCGTTGATGACCCGCCGGAACTCCTCTGAGCCCAGGCCAATGAACCGGGAGTCATACCCGCCGGCCAGCATCATCGATGCCCACCAGAAGACGGGAAGGGCGCAGGTGAAGACCAGGTACACGGTCGGCAGGTAGCCCTGGGCCTCGAACCGGGCCTCGACCGCCAGCACCCCGCCAGCAAGCGCGCACGCGCCGTCCGCGGCGGCTGCCACGCGAAGATAGGAGCTGAGCCAGGTCCTGCTGCCCGGTATCGCAAATCTTGCTTGGGTCTCGCGGAGGCAGTCGGAAATGACTGTGTCACCGGTCACGCCCATACCCCCCCGCCCGGCCATTACCGGACCGCCACTGTGCCAAGGCCGCGTGCGGGTTCGCGCCGTCGGCGAAATGGCCGGTCCTTACAGGCCAGGCCTGCTATCACCCAATAACGCCCGGACGGATCCGTGACGTATGGGATCCTGCCGGCAGCGGGCAGCCAGCAATGACGTTATGTAATCTGGACGTGGCTAAGAGTAACATTCAATGGGTGGCGGTAGGCACGTGTCCATGAATCGCCCGGCTGTTCCGGCCGTATTGCCGGGCGCTCATGCCGGTGATTGCAGGTTGCGTTGCGCACAATAACCGGCAATACCCGTCATGCCGCAGCGAAATTACCCGGCGCCGCTGCGGCTGCTCTCGTCCCGTAGCCATGTCGAGTAGTCGCGCCGGGCCACCGCCCGCCTGGCCCGGAGCCGGGACAGCACGGCCACCGCCAGGAACAGCCCCACTTTCGGCGCCACGCGCGGCTGGTCGCGAACGATCGAGGCCAAGTCAGCGAGCCTGGTCCGGGCGGCGGCCCCGGGTGCGGTGTCCGTGCGCTCGACCTGGGCCACGCCTGCGGCAGCGCGGACCCGGCGCCGAAGTAGGTCGCTCAGCGTCCGGGGCATGTGGACGGTGACGCTGGCGCCGGGCACGATGCGGCGTTCGTGGGGGGCGAAGGACAACGATGCGGCAAGGTCGTCCGCGAGCAGCGGAGGCAGGCTGGCGATGCGCTCGTGCCCCTGCCGGGCCACGGCGATGACCCCGCGGCCGAACAGCCCGTGCCTGACCTCAGGCAAGCGGGCCCAGATGTCGTAGTACCAGCGCACCGGCCACGGGCTCGCGGCCAGTTCCAGCACGCGCTGTGGGGCGGCGGCGAGCACCCCTGGCTCCTCCAGTGCCGTGGCCAGCGCCGCGACCGCACCAGGCGCCAGCTCGACATCGGCGTCAACATAAAGGCGCGGAAAGCTCATGGCGGCGCGGTCTCCCGCCACAAGCGCGTCGTGCTTGGAGGCGGCGGGGAGGACCAGGACCCGGACAGCCGGGCCGAACGAGGCTGCGACCGCCGCCGTGTCATCGCTGCAGCCATTGGCGACCACGATCACTTCCAGGTCACCGTTTCGCACGGTGGGCACCAGCCGGGCGAGCAGGCGCCCGATTACCCTGCCCTCGTTATGCGCGGGAACTATAACAGCTGTCACGTCGCAGCATTATGTATGTATGGGCCGTGAGCGTGGGTGACTATTTGGCGTCCAGCACACCTGTTGGCCGGCACACGCCGGAATTAGCAGTGGACTATTTCATATTTTTCCTGGAATGTGCTGCCTGGGCATCACGATCCTGGCTTGCCATTCCTCGCTGGCGAACTCGGCGTGCACGTCGGCGCCCAGGGCGCAGGCAAGTTCGCTGAGGGCGGCCTGGGCGGGAGCCGCGTCGCTGGCGCCGGGGTCGTCAGCCGGAGGCGTGACGGCGAGCTTGATCTCGATCTCGCTGTCACTGGTGACCACCGTGGCACGCGCCTTGGCTGGAACCCCGGCGGGCACTGCAGCTATCAGCATCAGCTCGACAACATCCACCATGACACCTACTTCGGCGGCACCGAGCCCTTCAGCCCCGTGAATATCCAGGGCAAGCGGTTCCGCAAGCAGCCACGCAGCCCGCTGCCGAAGGGCCGCAACTGGCCCGCCTGGTCCCGACACCGGCTGCCAGTGGCTGTCGATCAGCCACCGCAAGGACCGCGCGGCCGCATTCAGCTCACGTAGTACCTCGTCGAGGCCCTCAGCCAGGCTGGGCGGCGCCGGCCCGCGCAGCATGTGCAGTGCAAGCGTGGCAGCGGCAAGCTGCTGGATGGGGCCGTCATGGAGGAAGTCTGCCAGGGCTTCGCCCTCTCGCCCGCGCCGCCGCCGGGTGATCGCCAGCAACCGCCAGACCGAAATTGCCTCACCTGCGGGCGGCGCGGGCGTCGCAGCGTGGTCCCTGGGGGTCGTGCCAGCGGGGCGCTCGGCACGCGCAGTCGCTGGGTCCTCCGTGGGCTCGGCACGCGCAGTCGCTGGGTCCTCCGTGGGCTTGGCCGCGGGGCCCCGCGGCAGCGTTGCGGGCGGCGTCTGGGAGGGCCCGGGGCGGCCCAGCCCGCGTACCGCGGCAAGCAACTCGCCGGGCAGAAACGGCTTTGCCAGGTGAGGAACACCGGCAGGCAGCGTGTGGCTGGACCCACCTGTGATCACGAGGCACCTTCTCGCCGCGACTGGATCTTCCACCAGCAGCGTTTCGATGAGGTCCGTGCCGCGATCAGCCCCGAGGTTGGCGTCAACAATGACCACGTCGTAGCTGCCCGGGTCCATCGAGCGGGCTTCGGCCAGCGTGGACGCAACATCGACCTGGTAGCCGTGGGTGGTGAGCAACCGGCGGATCAGCGCACGCATCTGATCAAGGTCGTCGACTACCAGGACACGTGAGCCGCCGTCATTGCCCGCCACTGCTCCACTCCTCGCCGTCAGCTGGGCCAGCATGAGCGGAACTGGGGATTGCTGCCCATAGTAACATCGAGATTACTACGCGTTAACATATGCCGGGGTCGGGGCAGCTCTCTCTTGCGGCAGTGCTGGCGCGCTGGGCGTGGAACGGGGGGCCAGATGACGGAGACCAGCAGTGGCCAGGCGAACGGAGGGGATGGGAGCATACGCGTGTTCCTCCTCGATGACCACGAGATGATCAGGCGCGGGCTGAGGGATCTCCTAAACGCGGAGGCAGACATCGATGTGGTCGGTGAGGCCGGAACCATGGCGTCGGCCCTGGGCCGGATGGCGGCACTGCGGCCGGATGTAGCCGTGCTTGACGTGCGGCTGCCCGATGGTGACGGTGTTTCGGTCTGCCGTGAGATCCGGTCATCCCTTCCTGGCACAGCCTGCCTGATGCTCACCGGTTACGGGGATGACCAGGCGCTCCTCGGAGCGATCATGGCTGGTGCCGCCGGTTACGTAATGAAACAGGCATCGGGCACCGAACTCGTCGGTGCGGTACGCACGGTCGCCGCCGGGCAGTCGACACTCGACAAGCACGCCACCGAGCGGGTCATGACGCGGCTTCGGGAGCGGGTCGGCAGCGTGGACCCGCTGGCCTCGCTGTCCGCACAGGAGAAACGGGTGCTGGACCTCATCGGCGAGGGCCTGACGAATAGGCAGATCGCTGAGCGCATGTTCCTATCCGAGAAGACCGCCAAGAATTATGTCTCCTCGCTGCTGGGCAAGCTGGGCCTGCAGCGGCGATCGCAGGCCGCCGCCCTCGTGGCGCGGTTGTCGGAGCACGAGGACACCTGACCGGGGCCTGCTGGCAGCCGGACGTGCCGCCCTCGGCGGTCTCCCCGGCCGCTAGCCGCGTCACCAGGCTTTCAAGAAAGAGCGCTTAGCGCCCCCGGGAGCAGGACTGCCGGGGGCGCTAAGCGTTCTGCCACGCCCGGTTCGCTTACGGCCGGGCCGCCGGCTCGCACCGCCTGGCACGCGCCCCCTTCACCCAAGCCCGGCCCTGCGCCGGTGGCCGCCTGGCACGCGCCCCCCGCCGGAGCCCGGCCGCCGGCTCCCAGCCGCCTGGAGGCACCCCTTCACCGATGCCGGCCGGCGGCGCAATCCCTGAGCGCCGGCGATACCGCGACGTGCCCTGACCCAGTCATGGGCGCAGCGGCCGGGCGGTAAGCCCTGGGCCATAAGCCTCGCTCATGAGTCCCGGGACCAACAGGCCGGGGCCGAACGGCCCCGTACCGCAGGCAAATCCGGAGCCGGATGGGCCAGGCCAAAAAGACAGGGCCGATAGGACGGGCAAAACGCCTCCGCCAGGACGGGCCGTCTTTCTCTGGGGCACCCATATGCATATCACACACAGTGTTCATGAGATCACCGAAAGTAATTCCTTAAAGGAGAGTCATGAACACCCACGCTTCAGCCCCCACCCCCACCCAAACTGCTGAAACCCGCCGGGGCACCACGGTTGGCGCGCTGCTGCGGGGCTCCCTGAGTGCCCGGCTGGCCGGGCCCGCGGCCGTCCTGGTTACCGTGGGGACCGCTCTCAGCATGGCGCCCTCCACACCTGCCTCAGCCACCGTGGCGACGAACTGCGCCGCGCTTCCAAGCGCCTGCGGGTACCCGGACGCGACGAACACCGGGGTGCTCGCCGGGACGACGCTAAGGAATGTCCCCAGCCAGGTATCCAAGGGGACCGGCTGGTACTACGACTCCCGGGGCTTTGCCGAGGTCAATGGCAACGGCGCCGTCCTCAGCGGCCTGAACATCACCGGCAACCTCGACATCAGCGCATCCAACGTCACCATCAACAATGTCAAGGTCATGAACAGCGGGCAGAGCTCATTCGGGATCAGTCTCCGCCACACCAGCAACGTCACGATCGAGCACTCCATGATCACCGGCGCCGACGGGGGCCCCGGCCGGCTGATGGTCGGGGTGAAGGACGTCTACGGCGACTCCACCGGCACCGTCGTGCAGGACAACAACATCCGCTATACCTCCACCGGGGTGCAGCTCTCGGCCGGGCTCATCCAGGACAACTACATCCACGCCATGGGACTCATACCCGGAGACCACGTCAACGGCACCACCTCCGGCGGCGGCACGACCCAGCTCACAATCCAGCACAACACCGTCTTCAACCAGCTCAACCAGTGCGACGCGATCAGCCTGTTCCAGGACTTCGGGCCACAAGCGGCTCATCACCAACAACCTGCTCGCAGGCGGCGGATACGTGATCTACGCCGGCGGGAAAATAGGTGCGCCACCGCCCTACAACATCACGATCACGAACAACAGAATCAGCACCATGTACTTCCCCAAGGGCGGCTACTACGGCCCGGTAGCGTACTACTCCCCCGGGAACGGAAACTCCTGGACCGGCAACATCTGGGACAACACCGCCCTGACCATCCCAGCCCCCAACTAACACTCACCACACAAAAATGTCTCAGCCATCCCGTAACGGGATGGCTGAGACATTTCTGTGCCCAATACCGGCCCGCCCCCGCAATACCGGGACGGTGAAGACACGCCACACAGGCAGCAGGCAGGCCCCTTCCGCGCAACGGCCCACAGGAGTCGTTTAGCGGACAGTAAGATCACCACTACGTAACGCTATCGATGACCGCTACTGCCCGAGGAAGCGAGGTCGCTAGTGAGGATGGCACTCTTGCTCAGCCTGCTGGCCGTCGCCGTGACCGCCGTCCTGGCCGTCGGTGGGGTGCTGACCCCGGCCTTCCGGCCACCCCCGCCTTCCGCGCCGTTGGCGGGCGGTTGCGCCGCCGCGCCGCATCGGTGCGGGTTCCCCGACGCGACCAATACCGGAGTGCCCGCCGGGATGACGCTGAAGAGCGTCCCGGCCCAGGTGTCCCGCGGGCCGGGCTGGTACTACGACTCCCGGGGCTTTGTCGAGGTGGATGGCAACGGCGCGGTGCTCAGAGGCCTGTACATCCCTCACAACCTCGACATCAGCGCATCCGATGTCATCATCTCCGATGACCGGATCGTGAACAGTGGGCAGAGTTCGTTCGGGGTCAGTCTGCGGCACACCAGGAATGTCACGATAGAGGATTCGGATATTTGCGGCCCAAACGGCGGCAGCGGCCGGCTGATGGTGGGAGTCAAGGATGTCTACGGCGACTCAAGCGGTACCTCCGTCCTGCGGAACAACATCTGGCACGCTTCTACTGGCGTGCAGATGGGAGAAGGCGTGATAGAGGGAAACTATCTCCATACCCCAGGGTTCCTGCGCGGTGACCACATCAATGGCATAACGTCCAACGGCGGACGCACTCTGTCGATGACCATCCAGCACAACACGGTGTTCGTCAATTATCCCCAGAACGATGCTGTTTCCCTGTTCGAGGATTTCGGCATCCAAGGGAACCGCACCATCAACGACAACCTCCTCGCCGGGGGCGGGTACACGATCTACGGCGGGCGCGGCAAGCAGGGCCAGACGTTCAACATCCGCATCACGAACAACCGGATCAGCTCGATCTACTTTCCCTCCGGCGGGCATTGGGGGCCGGTGGCGTACTACAGTCCGCACGGCCCTGGCAACGTCTGGGCCGGCAACGTCTGGGACGCGACGGGACGTCCCATCGGGATCCCTGCGGGCACTGGACGCGGCGCTTCCCCCGCGCTAGGTGGGGCCGTCATGCCCGGTATCACGAGGCACATCCCTACCCAGGGTCGTGAGACGGCTCCATACCCAGGGTCGTGAGACACCGTGCTCAGACTGCTCCTGATAGCGCCATGTGACGGCGAGGACGTTGGCGAGGCCTGGGTCGCCTACCAGTGGGCGCACCGCCTCGCGGCCCGGCATGAGGTCACCCTGCTGACCTACTACAAGCAGGGCCGCACGCCGCCTTCGCGGCAACTGCGAGGGGCCCGGGTGATCGAGTGGGCTGAACCGCCCTGTGTCGGCCGGGCGGAGCGGCTGAACAGCCTGCTCAAGCCCGGCTATATCCCGTTTTACCTGCGCGCCCGCCGATGGATCGGCCGGTCCCTGGCCAATGGCGAGCGGTTCGATGTCGCCTACCAGCCGGTGCCCGTCGCGATGCGCTACCCGTCTCCGGTGGCCGGCCTGGGCATACCCTTCGTCCTCGGGCCAGTAGGGGGCAGCCTCCCGTCTCCGCCGGGGTTCGGCGACGCAGGGGACACCGCGCCTTGGTACGTCGGGCTGCGGCGCTTCGACCGGCTGCGAATGCGGAACGACCCATTGCTGCGCAGGACCTACGAACAGGCCAGTTGCGTGCTCGGGATCGCCCCCTACGTCAAGGAATTCCTCGGCGGAGTCGCAGTGCAGCGGTTCGAGGTGATGAGCGAAACCGGTGTGGAGCAACTGCCGGAGAGGGTTGACCGGACCGGGCGGCAAGGCGAGGTGCGACTGCTGTTCGTTGGCCGGCTCGTGCGTACCAAGGGAGCACGGGACGCCATCCGGGCCTTGGCGCATGTGCGCGAGGCACCGGCCCTGCTCGATATTGTGGGCGAAGGTTTCGACCGGGCGGCTTGCCAGGCCCTCATTGACGAGCTAGGGCTCGACGGGCGGGTCCGCATGCACGGCTGGCTGCCGCGCGAGCGAGTCAGCGACTTCTACCGGTCAGCGGATATCTTCGTCTTCCCGAGCTACCGTGAGCCGGGTGGCAACGTGGTCTTCGAGGCCATGGGCCACGGACTGCCGCTGATCGTCAGCAACGTGGGCGGGCCCGGGGCAGCCGTCGACGATGAGTCGGGCATCCGAATTCATCCTGAATCCCCCGGTCAATATGCGCGCAGCATAGCGGCGGCGATCTCAATGCTGGTCTCCGACCGCAGCCTCCGCCTCGCGCTCGGCGACGGCGCGCGCCGCCGCGCAGCGCGAATCGGTCTGTGGGAGAGCAAGGTGGATCACCTGGACGCCATCTGCGGCGAGATTGCCCGCACCTAGCATCAGCCCGCCAGCCTGGCCACAACGCGGCGGCCCGATTCCAGCATCCGCAGGGCGCCAGCGGGAACGCCACCCGTTAGCGGTGCGAGCGGCAGGCCGAAGGCCCGGGGCGAGAAACGGCCTGCCCTGAGAGCCGCGTACGCATCGTCCACCGAGACCGGCGGCAGGTGGGCTGGTGCTGGCACTGCACGCGTGCCGCTTTCGACCTGAAGGGCCAGCGAAAGCGGGAACAACTGCCTCCGGGTATGGAAGTCGAGCGCTACGAACGAGCGGATTTCGTGGCGGTGGCTCAGCTCGACCGAGCGGCGGTTCGGGGCGATACCGTCATATTTCCGGTTCCACACCTCCACGCCGGCCAGATGCTGACACCAGGATGGTTCAAAACGCCGCCAGGCGCTGCGCCGCCACGGATGTGCCCAGACCGCTGTCCCACCCGCCTCGGTTACCTCCCCGAGCAGGGTTGGGATGCGGGGCGCCTCGCCGAAGAACGGCACCCGGCCCCACACCGGGATATGGACGACGTCGTCCTCGTCGCCGTATTCGATCCCAGGGACCAGCGTGACGCGCTCATTGCTCTGTTCCTGGCACGCGTCGATGTACTCCTGCCACTTCGCCGCCGAAAAGCCACGGCTGTGCTCGGACATGAGGACGACGGAGTAGCGCAACCGGGCGAAGGCCGCGCCGATACGGCTCAGCGGCCACGATGCGTCGTCGGACCAGGCGGAGTGGACATGGGCCGCCGCACGAACCGCCCGCAACCCTGCAGGCACCGCGCTGGTCACCGGCCGGCCTGCCCCCGGCCAGCCGGCCGGCGGTGAGCCTGCCCACGGCGACCAGTCCGCCCACGGCTGCGGAACTGGCCGGACACCGTGGCCCAGGTGTCGGCCACGAACACCTGGGCGTAGCCGCGGCGCCAGTTGTACCAGCAGTCCGAGCGCCGCACCGTCATGACGTCACGAACCGTGCGCAGCCTGGGTGCGCCCCCTTTCGCCAGCACCGCGCCCAGGTGGACGATCTCCCGGCCGAGATGCCGCGCGGTCAGGTGGCCGGCCGGGGGCGGCTCGTCCGGAAGCCAGGCCGGATCCAGCGCCGCCCTCACAGCCCAGGCGGGATAGGCGAATCCACGTCGGCACGCCAGTGCCATGCTCCCCCATGCTCTTCCGTTCAGTTCCATGAACCATGGCGTCCCGCCCGGATCGCGCAACAATTCGATCATGAACAAGCCCTGCCAGGCCGTGGCGGCGACGAATTCTCGGACCGGGCCGGCGAGCGCATCGTCCACAGGAACTGAGCGGCAGGCACTTGACCCTGAACCGCGGGGGTTCATCATGCGGATCCGCCGGTGCGCGCTCAGCGCCACCACCCCGCCGCCGGTGGCGAGCCCGAAGATGCCTTCGCCGGTGCCTCCGATCATGGGCTGCGCGATCGCCGCCCCGCCCATGGCCGCCGCGGCAGCCCGGGCATCCACGGGGGTTCGGGCGATCTTTCCGGTGCCGCGGCGGAGCCGGCCGCCGGCCAGTTCCACCGCCATGGCCGGCTTGACCATCCATGGACCAGGGCCGGGCAGCAGCCCGCCGGTCGCGTCGCACGAGGGCGGGGCGGCGAACCCGGCTGACATGGCCGCCTTGAGCTGCTGGCGCTTGTCCAGCGCTAGCTCCGCCGCGGTGCCGACCGGTCCGGCCACGACGGTCTTACGCCGAACATGCCGGCGGGCGCCGTCCGCTGGGTTCTCCGCCACAACCTGATTCACCAGCCAGACTGCCTGATCGTCGAGCGGCAGCACCGCTGCCGGGCGCAGCTCCCTGATCACCCGCGCCAAGTCCGCCGCGGCCCGGAGGGCATCGAGCTCGGGTGGGGTGATACCGATGATCCGCACCCCCCGGCAGCGGCTCAGCGCCGGGCGTGACCCGGATCGCCCGAAGGCATGCACCTCGAAGCCGTGATCGACGAGGCTCCAGACGGACTCGATGGCGGCCAGCGCATCCGCGAATCCGACGAGGACGGGCCGGGTCATCGCCACGCCTTGACGCGAGAAGCGGCAGCGCCCCATCGGTGGTGACCACCTGGCCGCCCTGTGCGCGAAGTCATCGCCACGCCTTGACGCGAGAAGCGGCAGCACCCCTGATGCGCTCGGCCAGCGGCGGCGGCGCGAGGATGTCGCGGCGGACGCTCGCCAGCGTGTCCCTGCAGCGGACGCTGTACCGGGGCTGCAGCCAGTCGCCGGCGCGGGCCCGCCTGCTGTCGCTGGTAAACACCTGACGGTAACCGAGGCGGCGCAGAGACCTCAGCACGCGCCGGTCATACGCGCCGAACGGGCAGGCGGCCATGGTCACAGGCGCGCCGGCGGCTTCGGCTATCACCGCGCGAGCGCCCGTGAGTTCCTCGTCCGCGGCGCCGCAGTCCAGTCCCCGCCAGGACCGGTGCCGCATTCCGTGCGAGCCGACAGACATTCCGGCTGCAGCCAGCGCGCGCACGCCGCCAACGTCTACATAGCCGGGCCGGCCGAGACTGCCAGCGAGGGGAAAGAACGTGGCGGTCAAGCCCCGCTGGACGAGGGCCTGCAGCACGATCCCGGCATCGGATTCGTAACCGTCATCGAATGTCAGGTTAATGTCCGGCCGCTCCACCACGTCGTCAAGGATTTCGAGGAACAGGTCGCGGGAAATGAAGTAACTTGCCGCGTCCTCTCCGATTTCCGGCCCTGGCTCGCCCACGCCGTGAAAGCACAGCCCGGTTACCACGGCGGGCCGGCAGCGCAAGGCGATCACTGGCTTGACCATCTGGCCACCGTAGCGCCAATGAAATTGATGAGAGCGCTTCTGCCAAATCTTGCCCCTACGATGTCACCCATGGCCGTTGATCTCGATGTCATTATCGTGACATATAACAGCGTTCATGTCATTGGTGACCTTCTCGACTCGCTGCCGGCTGCTCTCGACGGGCTGACGGCCGAGGTAATCGTCGTAGATAACGGATCGGGCGACGGGACGGCAGAGGTGGCCGAGAAACTTGGCGGATGCCGCGTGGTGCGCTCGGCCAACGTCGGTTACGCGGGCGGCATAAACCGGGGTGTGAGGGAGGCCGCCGGGGCGGACGCGATCCTCATCCTCAACCCGGACGTCCGTCTGCACGAGCGATCGCTGCCCCCGCTACTGGCCGAACTGCGGAACCGGGGTGCAGGGATCGTGGTGCCGCAGGTACGGTCGCCACAGGGTCATCTTGACTGCTCGCTCCGGCGCGATCCCACGGTGCTGCGCGCTATGGGCCTGAACTGGACCGGCCTGAGCTCCCTCTCCGAGTACGTCACCGGGAAGGCCGCGTACGCCTGCGCCCGGACCGTTGACTGGGCGCTGGGCGCCGCTCTTGTCATGTCCAGAGAATGCTATGAGGCTATCGGCGGCTGGGACGAATCGTATTTTCTGTATTCAGAAGAGACGGACGTCTGCTTGCGGGCACGGGACCACGGTTTCCTGACACGCTACGAACCACTGTCCGTTGTAACCCATATTGGCGGGCAATCTGGACGGAACGACTGGACTCATGCCATGCAGATCGTGAACCGGGTACGGCTGCACCGACGGCGACATGGCGCGCTGGCGTCCTGGTGCTACTATTGGCTGACCATTATGAGCGAGCTTTCCTGGGTGGCACGCGGTCACCGGCAATCCCGGGCCGCGATCGCAGCCCTGCTGAAGCCATCACGGCGCCCCGCCGAATTGGGATGCAGCGACCGTCTTATGCCATGTTGAGGCACGGTTCGCCGACGTATGGTGTCATCCCAGCGCCGCAATTAAGGATGGACCGGACTCGTGCTTATGGGTTATAACCGCAGCCTCGCACCGCTGGAAATAGAACCTTCCGGCAAAGCGGATATCCGTCCCACCGGCACTCACGCGGTTACGTTGCTCACAATTTACGTGATCCTGCTCATGTATATTCCCTCTGCCCTCGTATTGGCGCCGCTCGGTGGCGCGGGCAGCCCGGCCACCATGCTGGCCGCCGCCCTGCTGGCCTGGTATGTGCTGCTGTGGCTGCATCCCACTTCCGGACTTGACCGTGGCTCTCAGCCCGTCAGGCTCGCGGCACTGACGTTCACCTGCGCAACCCTGGCGGCTTACGTGTCCGCCAGCCGGCATGAACTGCCAGCGCTTCAGCAGCACGGCGCGGACCGGGGCCTCGTCTTGGCGCTGGGCTGGCTCGGAGTGCTCGTGCTCGCCGCGGATGGGATCACCAGGTGGGACCGGCTGGAGGCACTGCTCCACCGCATCGTCATTGGCGGGACGGCCATGGCCGCAATCGGGATCACGCAATACATCACCGGGCTGAACGTCGACGCTTTCATCGCCATTCCCGGGTTCACTACGAAGGTGCCTTTCGTGGACCTGCTGATCCGCGACGGCATCAACCGGCCCTCCGCAACGGCGGCTCACCCACTTGAGTTCGCGGCGGTGCTGGTGGTCTGCCTTCCCATCGCCCTGCACCAGGCCCGGTTCGCGGCTGCCGGGACCGGGCTCCGGCGCTGGCTGCAAGTCGCGCTCATCGGCGGGGCGCTGCCGATCACCCTTTCCAGATCTGCATTGCTGGGAATTGTCGTCGTGTCGCTCACGCTTCTCCCAACCTGGCCAAAACGTGACCGGCGGATCGCATACGTCTTCCTCGCAGGCGGCCTCGCCGGACTATGGCTGGCGCTTCCCAGAATGATGAGCCTCTTTTACCA
>WNGG01021241.1_pt1 | contig 13995 bp, 10 predicted proteins | sample 5400661 | NCBI WGS metagenome assembly WNGG01 (sample SAMN13153372, study PRJNA577476) | soil metagenome | isolation source: 100 cm soil or saprolite under Garry oak tree replicate 1 | place: USA:California | collected 2016-06-15
GGATGATGACGATTTCACTGGTCACCGTCCTTTTGATGACGTTTGGCATTGTTGCCATCGGCGTCGGCGTGGGCGCGTTTTATCCGAAATTCGATTTTGATAACGCAGCGGAAATCCCGACGAGCTTCGGCGGCGCGATTTGCATGATTCTCAGCGTCGCCTTCATCGGCGTGGCGGTTATCATTGAGGCTTGGCCGATCTACTTACTTGCGATGGAAGGATTGAATCCAGGCCGATTGAAAGTCCCACCCGTTTGGGTCATCGCACCGTCCTTGACCGCGGTGGCTGGGTTAACCGCCGCAGTCGTTACGGTAGCATTGAGACTCGGCCTAAACCGATTGGAACAATTGAAAGCATAACTAAGGAGGCTGCTCGTGCAATTAATTCACACGATCTATGAACCGAGCGGTTCTGGGCCGCATCCGACGATTCTCACTCTCCACGGGAGGGGAGCCAACGCCTTCGATCTCCTTGGCCTTGGCCCTCACATATGCAGTGGAAAATTTCGTCTGATTTGCCCCCAGGGACCGTTGGAAACTCCCATCGGGCCGGGCGCATTTGGCTATGCCTGGTATCCAATGAGCATGGGTGGACCACCTGATATCGCGGCAATGCTGTCGTCAAAAAAGAAACTCGAAGAATTCCTCGATGAGTGTCTCAAGCGCTATCCCATCGATCCGAAAAAATTGGTCGCCCTTGGTTTCAGTCAAGGCGGCGTGATGGCATACAGCCTCGCGCTGGCGAATCCTCAGAGGTTCGCTGCAGTGGCCGTGCTGAGCTCATGGCTGCCGACAGAACTGGTCTCGCAGCTCGCCATCGGCGAAGCGGTTCACTCCCTACCGACGCTAGTCCAGCACGGCTCACAGGATTCAGTGATTGAAGTCGCGCGCGCCAGGGATTCGGTGGAACGCTTGCGCGAGCTGCGCGTGCCGCTGACTTACCGCGAGTACGATATGGGGCATGAAATCACGCCGGGAAGTCTTAGCGACCTCTCGGCGTGGCTTGAGGAAAAGGTTCTATCTCCGATCGTCCAGCTAGCTTCGAGTTAATGGCGGCTTATCGCTCCTCCCGAGCCCACCATCTTCTCCAGACGCGCAATCCGCTCTTCGATGGGCGGATGGGTGCTGAACAGAGTCCGCAACCCGCCGAGAGTGAGCGGATTGACGATGAACAAATGAGCCGTGGCGTTTGCCGTGGCTTCATTCACCTGCAGAGGAATATTCTCCGACGCCATTTGAAGTTTGCGCAGCGCGCTGGCGAGCGCTAGCGGATCGCCGGTAATCTTGGCCCCGCCATCATCCGCTCCATATTCTCTGGATCGTGATACGGCCATTTGAATCAGCATAGCGGCCAGCGGAGCGACGATCATCATGAACAGAAGGCCAAAGACCCCGCCGCCGCCTTCGTCCCTGTCTCGGTCACGACCGGCGCCAAAAATCATCGCCCATTGGGCCATGTAAGCGAGATAACTGATCGCGCCGGCCAAAGTGGCCGCAATGGTGCTGACGAGAATGTCACGATTAATAACGTGGGTTAGCTCATGGCCTAAAACGCCTGCGAGCTCCCGCTTCGTCAGGATGCGACGGATCCCCTGGGTGACGGCGACGGCCGCATGTTGGGGATTGCGCCCGGTGGCAAAGGCGTTTGGGGTATCCTGAGGAAGGATATAGACCCGGGGCATAGGCAGCCCCGCTCTTTGAGCCAGATCCTGAACAATTCCATAAAGCTCCGGATCATCGTTGGCGGTTATCTCCTGCCCCTGATACATCGCGATGACCATCTTATCGCTGAACCAGTAACTGAAGAAATTCATGCCGCCGGCGAAAATGAGCGCGATCAACGCGCCCTGCCGTCCGCCCATGAGATCTCCAGCCCAAACCAGCAGAGCGGTAAGAACGGCCAGAAGAACGGTGGTTCGAAAGGTATTCATATCCTTTCCTCCCTAGCGAAAACATCCTATGTTATTGGTAAGGGTTGTCAAGATCGTTACGTACGAAGAGAATTTGTGTACGGTCTGCATAAAAATCAAGGACGGTCATAACTCCCGAAAAAACTGGACCTTACAGATACCGGAAGGAGTAAAACATGCGTTACGGAGTGGTCTTTCCGCAAACGGAAATCGGCAAGGATCCGTCGGCGATTCGCGACTTCGCCCAGGCCGCCGAAGAATTGGGCTACCATCATCTACTGGCGTACGACCACGTCGTGGGTGCCAATCCCGCCAGCCGTCCGGGTTGGCGCCCGCCTTACACCTATAAAGACACATTTCACGAACCGTTCGTCCTATTCGGCTATCTGGCAGGACTGACTAAGCGTATCGAACTGGTCACCGGCGTCATTATCCTGCCTCAGCGGCAAACGGTCCTTGTGGCCAAGCAAGCCGCCGCCCTGGATGTCCTGAGCGGTGGGCGCTTGCGCCTAGGCATCGGCATCGGCTGGAACCCGGTGGAATATGAAGCGCTCGGCGAGAATTTTAAGAATCGGGGGCGGCGATCCGAAGAACAGGTCGAAGTCATGCGCAAGCTCTGGACTCAGGAACTGGTCACCTTCGAGGGTGAATGGCACAAGATCACCGACGCCGGATTGAATCCTCTGCCCATCCAACGACCGATACCGATCTGGTTTGGCGGCGGTCACGATCAAACGCTTAGACGCGTGGCTCGACTTGGCGACGGCTGGTTTCCGTTGTTGGGGCCCGATGACAAGTGCCGCGCGATGATTGAAAAGATTCGCGCCTATACGCGCGAAGCCGGCCGCGATCCGAGAAGCATAGGCATCGAAGACCGCATCATGATCGGTCAAGGCTCCCCGGAACAATGGACAAAAGAAATCCAAGCTTGGAAAGAGCTGGGCGCGACTCACGTAACGGCGAACACCATGAAAGCCGGATTCTCATCGCCGTCCGGCCATGTGGAGGCGATCAGACGGTTTAGAGCCGTGTTTGCCGAGGGCTAAGAGGAAGCTTTGTGCTTGTCGATCAAGCCCCGTACTTGCTCGAACGGCTCGCCGCCTTTTTCTACCGCGTCGCGGATCACTGCAATGGTGCGAACTAGATTTTGACCCTCCGCTTGATAGATGGATTCAAAAATTTCCAAATTCCTAAGATAAAGCAGGTAATGAATGATGACGGCGTTATTCATCGGCTGGTAGGCAAAGCCGCGGAAGCGATGGGTGGACCGGCTGGCGAGGCGATCCGCCCATTCGTTTTTAAATCGGCTGAAGACCGCCTCGCGAAGTCGCAGCTTATCTTCATAAGGTATGTTCCGGGTGTACAGCTCCGTCAGCGCTCCGGCAAATCTTTCTATGAATCCCGAAAACTCCAATTCGGCTTCCCAGTTTCGCACGGCTCGCTGATGCTCCGCGCTCCCTTCACCGAATTTGTCACGGAAGAAGTCGATAGCCGCGTGCCCACCGACAAAGTTAGCTACGCTCTCGTTAAAATTGCCGGCGCCTTTTACATACAAGGTGCTGTGAAACAACTCGTGAAAGACTACCTCCGCCAATGTGACCTTGTCATATTTGAGCAGATGTCCAAGCAACGGATCATTAAACCAGCCCAAGGTGCTGAAGGCCGCGGAGGTGCGAACGTTAGTATCATAGCCCTCCGCGCGGAGTTCCTCTGCCGCGGTTTCGGCCTCCTCCCTGGAGAAATAGCCCTTATACGGCACTCGTCCGACGACGAGAAACCACCACGTGTAGGGTTTTAGTTCCGTCTTCGGCGCTGCCGTCAAAATGTAAGTCAGCTCCGGCCGGTCCACGTAGGAATAGGTGGAATAGCTTTTCCCGACGTTCAGTTTCAGAGTATTTTTGGCGTACTCTCGCACGGCGAGCACGAGCGCGAGTTTTTCTTTTGTGTCCGCAGCGATACCCGGTCTCTCGATAAAATTCGCAATGGGCTCGCGCCGCCAAAGGATTTTTCCTTCTTCATAGGCCGCCCGCATGACGTAAAAAGGAGAACAGCCCGATAGCGTCGAACCCAATACGAGGACCATAAAGATAACCCACAGCCACTTGGTCAGATGGGTTCTGGACAAATAACCCGAAAAGAGAAATTTGCCGGACGGCTCAGTTGAAAAAATCTTACTCATGAACTCGAGGCACATCCGGCGCCACCTGCTTCAAAACTTCGCGCTCATACTGGAGCTGATAGAGACGATGATAGATTCCCTTTTTCTCCATGAGTTCGGCATGGCGACCCGTCTCGCGCACCTTCCCGTGATGCAACACGATGATGCGGTCAGCGTTACGGATGGTTGAGAGACGATGCGCAATCAGTAGACATGTTCGGTTGCGCATGATTTTTTCCATGGCATCTCGGATGAGCAGCTCCGTGTCGGTGTCAACGCTCGAGGTCGCCTCGTCCATGACGAGGATTTCCGGCTCAAACACCAAGACTCGCGCGAGAGACAAGAGCTGTCGTTGACCGCCGGAAAAATTACTGCCCCGTTCCTTCACTCGCGCGTAAAACCGTTCGGGCAGGCGTTGAATGAATCGCTCCGCATTGGCAATTTGAGCCGCCTTCTGGATTCTTTCCATCGGAATCGAGGAATCGCCGAGGGCGAGATTGGCGCAGACATCCCCCGAAAAGAGAAAAACATCCTGCAAGACGACCCCGATATGGCGCCGCAGCGCCCGAAGGTCCCACTCCCGCACCTCGACGCCGCTGACTTTGATGGAGCCTTGCTGGATATCGTAGAAACGGTTCAGCAGCTTGATCGTCGTGGTTTTGCCTGAGCCGGTGGCTCCCACCACCGCCACTTTTTCTCCCGGTTCGATTCTAAACGACACACCCTTGAGAACAGGATCATCCGCCCGGTACTGAAACCAAACGTTATCGAAAACCACTTCTCCCCGGAAGGGTTTTGGCGTCACCGCACGCTTGGGGCTTTCAATCAGGATCGGCGTATCGAGAAGCTGAAAAATTCTTTCTGCCGAAGACATCGCGGACTGCATGACGGTGTATTTCTGGCTAAAGTCACGCAATGGGACAAAGAAACGGTGGAGATACTCGTTGAACGCGACCAAGGTGCCGATGCCGATGATACCGTGCAGCACTTCACCGCCGCCCCACCAGAGGAGCAGCGCGACGCTCACCGAGCCCGCCGCTTCGACCATCGAGTACAGACCCGCTTCATAGAGATTTGACAGATGATAGGCGTCCCGATGGGACGCGTTGAGTTCGTCGAACTCCCGATAGGTTTTCGCCTCGCGGGCAAAGAGCTGGATAATGGCCATGCCCGAAATGGCTTCGCCGAGATAAGCATTGATGCGCGCGATCCGCTCGCGGATCTGCCGGTAGGTCTGCCGAGCTTTGACGCGAAAGTAGTTAATGGCAATCGCCATAGGCGGGATCAAGGCCAATGACACCAGCGCCAACCCGACATTGAGATAGAACATGATGCCGACAATCCAAATGACCATGACGAAATCCGAGACTAGCGTCATAACGCCGGAGGAGAACATCTCCTGGAGGACATCGACATCCGTCGTCATGCGGGTTACCAGGCGGCCCACTGGGTTGCGGTCGAAATAACTCATCGGCAGCTTCTGCACATGAGCGAAAATCGCCACCCGCAGATCGGCCAGGCATCGCTGCGCCACCAGCATGGTCAGGTAATACTGAAAAAATACCGTGAGGGTCTCACCCACCAGGGCGCCGAAGAAAAGTAACCCCACGTTCCGTAATCCCCCCAGGTCTCGCCCGCCGATATACTGATCGATGCCCACTTTCATCAGATAAGGTTGAGCCAGACCGAAAGCCTGCTGGAGCGGAAGCAGCAGCATGCCGAGCCAGAACAGCCGTTTGTAGGGAGCCATGAATTGCCATAGCCGCTTGATCAGCCGCAGATCGTAGGCTTTGCCGAGGATTTCTTCTTGCTGCAACGGTTCGGCCATCTAAATCTGCTCCAATTCTTCGGTCAGCCGCTGCTGCAGGTAGAGTTCGGCGTAAACACCGCCGCGATGAACCAGCTCCTCGTGGTTGCCCCGCTCGATAACCCGTCCTTCGTCAAGGACCAAAATCTCGTCCGCTCCCTTCACCGCCGAGATCCGGTGCGAGATGATGAGACAGGTCTTTTCTTCGAGAATAGACCTGAGTCCCTGCAGAATCTCCGCTTCCGTCTGGGCATCGACGCTGGAGAGACAGTCATCGAGGATGAGAACCGGCGGATCCATCAGCAGCGCGCGCGCCAGGGTGGCTCGCTGCTTCTGACCTCCGGAAAGCGTGACGCCACGCTCGCCGACGATGGTATCCAGTCCCTGGGGAAAGATCTCCAAATCGCGATCAAGTTTGGCGATCCTCACGGCGCGACGCACTTCTTCGTCCGAGAGATCGTCCCGGCCAAAGGCGAGATTGCGCCGCAATGACGTCGAAAAGAGAAACGGGTCTTGGGGAACGTAGCCCAAATGCTTGCGCAGATCGGTCAAGGAGAGCTTACGAATGTCCTGTCCGTCCATGAGAATCTCGCCCGATGAGACGTCGAACAAGCGCGGCACCAATTGCGCCACCGTGCTCTTTCCCGAACCAATGCGGCCCACCAGTCCGACCGTCCGTCCGACGGGCAACGAGAAACTGATGTCTTCCAGGTTGGCATGGCCGTTTGTCTGCCCACTGTAGGCGAAGGACACATCGCGGAATTCGATACCCTCTCGCAGAACGGGAACCGCGACGGGGCTCGGAGGATCGGCTATTTCCGGTTTACTTTCCAGGATCTCGTCGAGACGCTTGACGGCGGCACGGCCTCGCTCGAGCAGTGAAAGCATCCAGCCGAAGGCGGATAGGCAATGAACGCCACGATATCGGCGACCAGCAGGTCGCCATGAACCACCCGGATGCCGCCGTACCAGATAACGATCAGAACAGTCAGGCCATTCATCCCTTGCATGACCGGCGAGACGATGCCACGCATTTTCGCCAGCTCTATGCTTTTTGCTTGGAATTCCTTGTTCAGCTTTGTAAATTCGCTGACTTGGGGCTCTTCCTGCGTAAAGGCCTTGACCACATGCATCCCGCTCAAGTTTTCCTGCACGTGGCTGCTGAGGACGGACATCTGCCGCTGAACTTCGAGTGAGCTCCGCATAATGCCAGCGCGGAACTTCCAAGCGGCGAATATAAGCACAGAGAAAGGGACCACAGTCGCCAGTGTCATCCGCACGTCCATCGAAAGCATCAACGCAAGGGCATAAACGTAATAGAGCGGCGCGCTGAATACGTTGAGGATGCCGGGGCCGAGCATGACGCGCACGGCGGAGATGTCGTTGATCACGCGTGACATCAGGTCGCCGGTTCGTTGGGAATGATAAAATGACCGGGGGAGCTTCTGCAGATGGGCAAAGACGTCGTTGCGCAAATCGTACTCAACGTTACGGCCCGCGTTGAAGATCAGAGCGCGAGAATAGGTGCGCACGATGCCCTGAACCACCGCCGCCACGCCGATGAAAACACAGTAATGGGTAATGTCGCCCAGGGACCCACCGTGCTCGATGATCCGCACGGCTTCCCGTATCCACCACGGGATCCACATGACCAACGTCGCCGTGCCGAGTAAACAGAGCCCGCCGACCAGATAGCGTCGCCAGTAGCGCAAAGCATAACGCTTTAAACGACCCATAATCCTATCAAAAATACTCTAGGGGCTGCCCATTCGCAAGGAAAGCTCGGTGGGCCAGAGCATCGGATCGAACGCTCGCGCTTGACAACCCGACGACGGTCCCTAATAAAAGAGTATCATGGTTCAGTCTACGACAACGCGTCGCGACGACATTCGTAACATCGCGATCATCGCCCACGTAGACCACGGCAAGACCACCTTGGTCGACGGCTTGCTGCACCAGAGCGGCATTTTCCGCGCCAACGAGAGGGTGGCCGAGCGCGTGATGGATTCGCTCGATCTCGAACGAGAGCGGGGCATCACGATACTCGCCAAGAACACCACCGTTCACTATGGCAACGTCAAGATCAACATCGTCGACACGCCCGGTCACGCCGATTTCGGCGGAGAGGTGGAGCGCACGCTCGCCATGGTCGACGGCGTCATGCTTCTGGTGGACGCTTCGGAAGGGCCGCTGCCGCAGACGCGCTTTGTCCTGAAGAAGGCTTTAGAAGCTAACCTGCCGCCGATCGTTTGCATCAACAAGATCGATCGGCCCGATGCCCGTGTTGGCGCCGTCTTGGATGAGATCTACGATCTATTCATCGATCTCGACGCCAGCGAAGATCAGCTGGATTTTCCGGTTGTCTACACCAATGCTCGCGCCGGCATCGCTACCCGCGATCTGAAGCAACCTTCAGAGAATCTTAAACCGTTATTCGATCTCATTGTGCAAGCGCTACCAGGACCGGCGGGCGATTTACAAGGGCCGACCCAGTTTCAAGCCAACAACCTCGATTACAATGATTATGTCGGTCGTCTTGCAGTGGGCCGGATAAAGAACGGAACATTAGCCGTGGGCAACTACACCTTGTGTCGCATGGACGGAACCCAGCAGCCGGTCAAAGTGACCCAGGTCTATGGGTGGGAAGGCTTAAAGCGAATCGAACTGCCGATCGCCGAAGCCGGCGACATCGTCGCCCTCGCTGGGATTGAAGACATTGGCATCGGAGATACGATCGCCGATCGGGAAAATCCTAGGCCTCTACCGGCGTTGCGCATCGACGAGCCCACCATTGCCATGGTCTTCAGCGCCAACAACTCCCCCTGGTCCGGGCGTGAAGGTGAATTCGTTACCTCGCGCAAGTTGCGCGAGCGGCTGCAATACGAGCAGCGGAAGAACGTGAGCCTCAGAGTAGCCGATACGGATCAGCCCGATGCTTTTCAGGTTACCGGCCGGGGTGAATTCCAGTTGGCGATTGTGATCGAGACCATGCGCCGCGAAGGCTACGAGCTGCAGGTTTCCAAACCAACCGTCGTCACCCGCGAGATCAATGGCACCCTCCACGAACCAGTTGAGCTGCTGGTCATCGATGTTCCCGAAGACTTTATCGGCGTCGTCTCGCAGCTCTTAGCGATGCGCAAGGGCAAAATGACGAAGATGGTCCATGCCGGCTCGAGTCGCGTCCGGCTGGAATTTTCCGTTCCCTCGCGCGGCTTGATCGGTTTTCGCTCGCGTTTTCTCACGGACACTCGCGGAACCGGGATCATGAACGCCTTGTTCGACGGTTGGGCGCCGTGGCACGGCATGATCCAAGGCCGCAGCAACGGCGCTATGGTCGCGGACCGGGAAGGAACGGCGACGCCCTACGCCATTTTTCATCTCCAGGAGCGCGGCATTATTTTCATCTCCCCAGGCGACCGCGTCTATGAAGGTATGGTCGTCGGTGAGTACTCGCGCGACGTCGACTTAAACGTTAATATCTCCCGCGAGAAGAAGCTCACGAACATTCGCGCCGCCGGCCGCGACGAGAATATCATCATCACGCCGCACCGCGAGATGGGGCTGGAAGACGGCATCGAGTGGGTCGGCGACGACGAACTGGTGGAAGTGACGCCGGAATCAGTTCGTCTACGCAAGAAAGTTCTCAAACAGTCGGACCGGCCCCGCCGCCGGCAGGAGGACGGCGACTGATACCGAGCCGACGGTCGTGGTCTCGAATCCCGTGTTTACTTCTTTGCAGATTTGCTAGCGCCGCAAGTTTCGCTCTTGACGAACACGGCATAAAGGTTCCCGAGGGGATTCTGACCTCGACTGCCCAACGTGTCTGAGCACAAGCGATTTTGAGAACATAGGCCGACTCCGTCCAAGTTTTTTAATCCGAATGCAGCGCCAGCCTGTTCCCCTCGCTATCCAGAATGATGGCACGGGAACCATAAGGGCCAATGGGGTGTTTGGGTTTGAGCACGCTGCCGCCGTTTGGCATCACAGCCGCGATCGCGTCATCCAACCGCCCGTTGGCGTTTAGATAAACCAGCAAACCCTTGTCAGACGGTTTGTCCTCACTGCCGGTGAATAAACAGCCGCCGACTTCTCCGTCGTTATGCGGCAAGATGCCGATCGTCATCCCGGGGAATTCCTCCTTCTTGACCTCGACCCCTAAGACTGCCGAATAAAACTTGATCGCCCGGTCTAAATCCAAAACCGGGATATCACACCATACGATTTGATTGGCCATTCTTATCCCCTTTCGCGGAGAGATTCTGAATTCGTGGCACTACGTTAGCAGCGAGCCTCGCAATTATTTTCTACACCGCGCACCAGCCTGTCGCAATCTCCGTACAGGCTTCGACGGCTTTCTTGTCTTCACGCTCATTGGCCGGCGGACGAGCCAAGTCCGTGGTCGGTGTCCATCGCGACCTCCTTGCCGTTAAAAAGTTTCGGGGATTCTCTTGCGATTAGAAAAAACTGTCAAGTTCCGATTTCTTTAACAGAGAAGAGGAGAGGAGGCAGTGAATCTGCAGATAGCTCAAGGAACCGAGTCTTCTCGCTCCAATCTTTTCGCCAATTCCCTGGCCGTCACTCGGTACTTAAATGCCTTGCGACCGTTGATAAACAAAACCGGGACTTCGTTGCCGAATTCTTTTTGTATTTCATCCGACGTGTCGACGTCGATCTCTTGGATCGGTAAAGGACGATCCGTGGCGACCTGACGGATCACCTCTTTCATTGCTTCACAGAGACAGCACTCTTTTCTCGTATAGAGAAGCAACTGGATCGTCATTTGCTCGAGGCGGGCGGTTTTTCTTTTGCCGACTGTTTGGGCGCTTCCTCGGTCGCCTGATCTTTTTTTTCCGTGTCGCCGAGGCCAATCATGTTCTTTGGAATCCCCAAGACACTCAAAAATACCTCCGATAACGTGCTCAGAGGCGCCGGGGTAATCGTCGGATCGTCAATGGAGCCGGTAATGTTAAAACTCGCCACCAGCAGAGAATTCTTAATGGCCGCGATGCCTCGCCCGATCAAGGGGATGTAGTTGATGGCAGTGTCGATACCTGCGAACGGACGCACGGCGACGAGGAAATCGATCTCGCTTTTAGGCACGTCGATTTTACCAGCACCGCTCACACGGAGATCGTCGCTGTCAACCAGCAGATTTTCGGTGTAGTAAACACCGTTGGTGACTTTGAAATCCCCGGTGATGTTGCGGAAGCGAATACCCTGTTTGGTGAGGTCCGGAAGTTTAAACGTAAACCAGCGCGATAGATCGAGCAGATTCAGGATTTGAATCAAGACCCGCAGTCGGCGGATGGTCCCATCTTCGATTCTAAGGTTAAACGACCCGTTCAGATTTTTCTTGCGCTCGGCACCGTCTTTACCGATGGACTCTAGGTTGCCCGTGAGGTTCACTCTTCCGGTCATTTCCGCGTTTGTGATATCAAACCATTTAAAAAATGTCGGCACCGGAACGCCTTGAATCCTTGGTATCACGTCAAATCTTACCGCGTCCGGTTTATCCACAATCGTTCCGCTTCCCTGGATTGAGCCTCCCGCGGATCGCAGGAACAAGTTCCTGAGCCGCCACACCCGATGGTCGATCACCACGTCAGACTTCAAATCGGACAACTCAAGTTCTTTCACGCGGCCCTTGGCGAGCCCCATCCTGCCTTCGGCTTGCAGATTGGCGTAGAAGTCGCTGGATTCTGGTTCGATCTGCGACAACAAATAACTCACGTCTAAATTCGATGAGGCGAAATCGAAGAGCAATTGCGGCTTCTGCGAATAACGCCAGCGGCCGCTGAAATTGGCGGGAAAGCCGACCAGCAAGCCTCTGATATTCTGAAAATCGATTCCCGTCTCGTCGATTTTGACCCTGCCATTGAGCTCTTTGAGAGGTTGCAATAATGGTAGAGTCTCGAGTTGAACGTCGGCAAGATCCAAGGTGCCTGTGAGCTTCCTGCCCTCTCTTGTACCGAAAGAACCCTGGTAACGAATAAAGCCGCGTACCAACCCCGGGTCCTGTAACGACCCGGTCGATAAAAGCAGCCGAGTGATCACTCCTGCTTTGACCGCTGTAGAGTCGACAACCAGGTCGAAGGTGCCGTTATCCCGGGCGTAGTCCTTGAGATCCAGCTGAATCTGGATGGGCGAGCCGGAAAGCAACGCGCGAACTTTTTCGGCCTTGAGTTCAGTGGGCGTGAGAGCGAGATCGCCTCTGATCTCCGAGAGCGAAAAATTATCTATCCGAAGGCGCGGGCCATCGAGCATGATTTTCCCTTCGACCAGTGGCAACGATCCGGCCGTTCGGTTCACCGCCACGTCAAATTTTCCCCTACCCGCTATCTCTTGGATGGAAGAGACAACCCTTGGGGTTTGCGCCGGCAAAAATCCTTGCATCAATTGCTCGCGCAGCTCTGCCAGATCCACCTCTCCTCGCGCGGCAAATTGGAGCGCTCCCTGGCCTGCTGCGAAGAACCGATAACTGCCGTCGATATTCGTCAACTGGCTCTGCCCGTAGTCACCGCTGACGCCCGTGAAGGAGATCAAGCCCCGATCCAAGGCAATGCGTCCTTGAATCCCGCGCAGCGGCAGGTAGCCGCCGGAAAAATTCGCTCCGACATCATGCAGCTCGGCGTCAAACCAAACGCGCCCGTCAAGACCCGTCTTGGTCATTTGGCTGATCTGCGAAAGTCTGCCGTTAACTCCGGCTTTATTCAGTCGCAAATCACCCTGCTGCAAGGCCGCCAGGACATGTTCGAGCTGCGGCGAATCGATCCATTTTCTGGGCAGATATTTCTTAACGACCGCAATCGGAAGAGAAGGCGTAACCCAATTCAACTGTACATGGGGGTCCCGGCGGTCCACTCCCGATAATGCGCCCTTTAGCTCCAGCTTCAGCTCCTTCGAGCGAAAATACAGCCGCGAGAGATCCCACCGCTGAGGTTGCCAGGTCACTTCCAGTTCCAAGCGCCCATCCCCGGGCGTTAGCGGCATGGAAAAAATTTCCGGGGCATCAGCCGCGAGACTTCGGAACGCGAGTTCACCCTTGAGGTGGAGCCGTTCTTTCATGCTTCCTTCTATGTGCAGTTGTGAATTCAATGTCCCGCTGATGGATTTTACCGGCAAACGGCGGCCGGCATAAGCCTGAATCATCGGCGCTGGAACATCGGTAATCCAGGTTTCCGCATTCCACCAAGCGTTGGTAAGTTCTAGCTGCTCCCCGGGAAAAACCAAGGTCCCTTTAGCCCGCACCTGCGTTTGTTGACCGTCCCTTTGCACGCCCGTCCGCAGGTCGAATTGAAGCGCTGGCCCGTGCGGCTGGTTGGTTTTGGGTCGGACCAGTTTTTGGAAAAACTCTCGCAGCGCGACTCCACTGATTAGAACAATCTTACCGTCCTTATCCCGTACCATTTGGGCGGTGGGCTTTTGGAGACCGATCTCATAGAAAATAAGTTTGCGTTCCAAAAGAGGTAAGAGCGCAACCCGAGCGGTAATGCGCTCGGCCGTGATCGCTCGTTCAGTTCCGCCCGGCTCCGATAGAGCGACATCGCGAAACCCGACGGCTAAGATCTGTCCCAACTCCAAGTCGGCCTCGCCGAGTTGGACCTTCAACTCGGTCTGCTTTTCGATTTCGCTGATCAAGAAACGGCGGAATTCGCCCTCTCGAATTAAATGGTAAAAGGCTAAAGAAGCGACGGCGACAAACAGGATCAAGACAAATACTAAAAAACCGACGAACTTGAGGGCTTTTCTCATAGGCGGTCGAACATAGAAAAAGATTCAGACGCCTCTCGTTCCCCACGGGGAAGGTTGCTCGATTTGCAGCTCACCCTCATGCTAAAGGAAGCGCACCGACGGCGCAAGTCAGCATTCCATCGTGCTGCGACGCTTAACTCCATTTGTTTCTTTTGTGGTTGACGAAAGTGAATCGAGGTTTACTCGTTTCGTTTCTATTGGTCAAGAAATTTGCTATCCCTCTCAACCAGGGAAACAACGTGAATAAGCTTCATTTATCGTCCGTCAGAGAGCTACTCCTCGGCAAACCGAAGGATCCTCTCGATCCGAAAGTATTTCATCACATCTCGCTTATCGCCTTTCTCGCTTGGGTTGGACTAGGAGCGGACG